>Ga0208204_100028_pt1 | contig 114032 bp, 113 predicted proteins | sample DeeseametaMP2252_FD_184173 | JGI IMG/M metagenome (GOLD analysis project Ga0208204, IMG submission 184173) | Marine microbial communities from the Deep Pacific Ocean - MP2252 (SPAdes) | ecosystem: Environmental > Aquatic > Marine > Oceanic | place: West of El Salvador, Pacific Ocean | collected...
CAAAGAGCAATAGAATTGACAGCTTTAAAAGTGCAAACCGACACGCATTTTAAAGACGAAAAATTATCTCCTTTTATTTTAAGCGATTGCATTTTTGTACGCCATCATGAAAAAATGGTGAAGGTAGATATCAAAGATATTTTATATATAGAGGCCGAACGAAATTATTGTCGCATCTATTCAAAAGGCAAAGAATATTTATTAGTGATAACTCTAAAAGATATAGATGAAAAACTCCCTAATCAGCACTTTATAAGAGTTCATCGTTCATTTATAGTTAACTTATCACAAATTGATGAAGTAGCTACAAGCCACATTGTTATTGCAAAAAAAGCAATTCCATTAAGTAAAACTTTAAAGGAAGAATTACTCAAACGGCTACAAACAATATAAGCTAAAACCTCCACTTTCTACTAAAACTTCCGATAAAAAAACCTATCTGTTCGGACATAATATATATTGTTTCGTCCTAACTCGGTTTTATTTTGTTATGATTATCAGTTACTTAGTTATTGAATCAATTGTGATTCTATTAATTAACCATTAAAAGCTATTAACAATGAAAACTTTAAAAACAACTTTCCTTTTAGCAATAATATTGCTATTAACTCCAATGATCTCTATCTCTCAAAATAATCAATCATTTTGGATACATGCAGATCAAGTAAAACCCTCTAAGCAAGCAGACTACGAACAAGTAGCAAAAGATTTTATTGAAGCTTGTACGAAATACAATCTAAAAGATTCAGATTGGTCAACTGCTAGAATTGATGATGGTACTTATTTAACCATTACACCAATTTCGAATATGGCAGATTTAGACAAGAATACTCTAGCTCCATTATTTGAAAAAATGGGAGAAGAAAAATTTAGATCAATTTTTAAACGATTTAACGAATGCTATGATAAGCATGGAGACTATATCGTGACATTAAACAGCGATTTATCTTATATGCCTAATGGATTAACATTGAATACTGAAGGTCAGAATTATAGAAAATGGCATTTCTTATATGTGACACCAAGTAACTCACAGGCTCTTAGAGAAAAAATTAAAGCTATTAAAGATTTGTATGCCAAAAAAGGTGCGAAAGAATATTTCAGAATCTATCATAGTGGTTTTGGTACTATGGGAGAATACTATTTAGCCGTAATATCTGCAAAAGATGAACAATCTTATGCAAAATTAGGGGATGAAAACGAAGCTTTACTTGGAGATGAAGGAAAAAAACTATTTGCCGAAATGTTCAGTTTATTAGATAAATATGAATCAAAAACTGGAGTTATGAGGCCAGATTTAGGCTATACTGCAAAACAATAACTAACCAAATTATAACCTACTGAATTAAACACAGTAGGTTATTTTTTTTAAAACTAAACAATATGAAAAATTTAATTTTATTAGGCTTAACTGTAATACTTTTTACAGCTTGCAACCAAGAAGTGCGTTACACACAACAATCGCCAGAAATTGACACCTACAAAAAAGCAATGGATGATTACAAAAATATGAATTGGGAAAGTATGCCCAAACATTATGCAGACACAGCAAAAATTGCCAGTAATGTAATTGAAGAAAAAGCATTAACTGTTTCTCAAGCTATTGAAAAATATAAACAAGATGCAGCTGGGTTTGATTGGGTAGTTGAAAAAGAAGAATATGAAATGGTAGTAACCGATAAAGGGGAAACTTGGGTAAACTTCTGGGGAATATGGAAAGGCACTATGAAATCTAACAATAAAGTATATGTTATTCCATTTCATAACACTGCACGTTTTATTGATGGAAAAATTGTAGAAGAATATGGCTATTGGGATAACTCAGAAATAGTTTTAGATATTCAGAAAATTGAAGCAGCCGAAAATAGTGTGCTTTCTGAAGAAAATTCAATAGACAATTAAACTAGAAATACAAGCAGATTTTTTGTGGAGAGAAATTGGCAATAGTTAAGAAGGTCTTTAAATTTTAAAAATCAATCAACCATTAGCTATTGCCATCTGCTTGTTATTCATCAACTTCAAAAAAGCATATCATGAAAAAAGCAGGTATTATTGGAGGTTCTGGCTTCATAGGAAGTTATATAACTAAACGATTTTTAGAAAATGGTTTTGAGGTAAAAGTCTCAGCAACCAATATTTCAAAAAAAGATAAGTATCAACATTTAATGAATTTTGATTATTCTGATCATTTATACATAAGTGAACTCAATGTTGAAGATAAATCACAGTTAAAAGAATTTGTAAAAGACTGTGATATTGTTGTACATGGAGGCACTCCGTTTCAACTAGATTTTAAAGATGCTAAAACCGAATTATTTGATCCAACAATAAAAGGGACAGAAAATTTTTTAGAGGTTATTAGTGAAACTCCAACAGTAGAAAAAGTTGTACTAATCGCATCAGTAGCAGCATGGAACACTAATTTTCCGTTACCAGCAGGAGGAAAATCTCCAAATGATAAGTTTAGTGAAAACGATGCGCCATTCATAAGCGAGGAAAGTCATCCGTATGCTCAAGCTAAGTTTATTGCCAACCAAACAGTAAACGATTATATAAAAAAGCATCCAAACCTTGATTTCGAAATTACAAGTGTTTCACCAGTAATGGTTATGGGAAAATCATTATCAAATAGAGAAGATTCAACCTCAACTGGATTGCAATTTCTATTTAAAAACAAAATTGCTCCCAACCCATTTATACAAATGTTTTATGATAATGATGTAGACTTTGCCATTGTAAATGTAAAAGATGTAGCTGAAGGTGTTTACAAAGCAGCTACAATACCTGGATTACACGGAAAAAACTATCTACTATCTGGTGAGAGTTATCCTGTTTCTGATGTGTCTTCAATGCTTAATAATTTACCTCCTAAGCATGCTGCAAAAGTTATTTATCAAAACAAATTAGCAGAACGCGAATTAGGATTACCATTTCAATCAGTAAAGAAAACATTAAATCAATTTTCAAACTAACCTATAAATAAAGTATAACATATTGATCTAGGTTACAAACTCCTAAAAAAGTACAAATTAGATACAATTTTATATTAAGAATAATTTATATGAACGCTATTAAACTAATTCTAACAATTGCCATTTTAACTTCAGTCAATTTAAATTGTTTAGGACAAGAAGAAACATCAAATGAAAAATTAATACAAAAAATGAGCAAGTCGGCAATCTGGACACCAGAGCTTGACGCTGTTATAGCTTCACCAAAAAACCATAAAGTTATACTTGAAAATGATAAGGTACGTGTCTTAGAAATAACTCTTCTGCCTAATGAAACCGAAAATTTACATCACCATAAGTGGCCAAGTGTCATATATATTCCTGAAGGCAATGATTTTGTTGATTATGATGGTGAAGGTAATATTTTGATAGACTCTCGAAAACTCACGAATCCTCCTGTTTATCCTATTGTCATATATAATGATAATGATACACTACATCAAACTAAAAATGTAAGCAAAACAAAATCAATCAGATTAATTCGGGTTGAGATGAAACGATAAATCCAAAAAAATTAACAACCATTAAATCAAAACTAAAATGAAAAAATTAACATTACTATTAGTTATTGCCTTTATCAGTCTAAACTCTTATGCCCAAAAAAGCAACATCGACAAAAACATAAAAATGTATACTCAAGTTTGGGATGATATTGTAAACAAAGGTAAAACTGACCTAATCAATGAAACTCATTTTGACACAAACATTATCATGGTTACAAGCCCAGAAAATATTGTGGGTATTGATGCTTTTAAAGCTTATTATCAAAACTTTATTACTGGCTTTTCTGACCGAACTTTTACAGTAAAAACCATCTTTGGACAAGGTAATCAACTTGTTAAACATTGGCACTTCACAGGTAAGCACACAGGTGCTTTTTTTGGAATTCCAGCAACTGGAAATACTGTAAATATAGAAGGTGTTACCATCGCAAAAATGAAAAATGGTAAGATTGCTCAAGAGCAGGACTTTTTAGACAATACTCTCATGATGCAACAATTAGGATTGGTTTCTAATCCAGAAAATATTGGCATTATAGATTCTGCTTACAATAACTTTTCAAAAGGCGATGTTCCAGCAGTATTAGGCCTGATGGATGCCAATATAATTTGGTATGAAGCCGAAAGCAACTCATTAGCTGATGGCAACCCATATAAAGGACCAGATGCTGTTTTAAATGGTGTCTTTTTACGTCTTGGTGATAAATATGAATACTTTAAACTTAAAGACATAGAACTTCATGATATGAGCAACAATCAAGTTCTTGCCACCTTACGTTATGATGCAAAAATGAAAACAACTGGAGAAACTATAGATGTACAAGTAGCTCATTTATGGACACTTAAAAATGGTAAAATTATAGGCTTCCAGCAATATGCTGATACTAAAAAATTGGCTGACGCAGAGAAAATGTGATCAGCTCTTTTTAATAAAAAAACACTAATCAAAACTAACCAAAAATGAATCTAAAACAATCACTATTTATTGCAATTACATTAAGTGTAATTAGCCTTGTATCTTAGGAAATCTATTGGAGGTCTCAAGGAAAAATTCCAGACTTAGACGACAATAAAGACCTTTGGGCAGTACAACGTGCAAAGGTTGAAAACGCTACACAAAATGATGCTCTACTCATGGGATCATCTCGTGTTCTTTTTGATATTCAACTTGATGAATGGGAAGCAGAAACAGGTGTTAGACCAATACAATTAGCAAGTGCTGGCGCCTCTCCTCTACCTATATTTCATGATGTAGTAAATAATACAGATTTTAAAGGCACTATTTTAGTAGGTGTTACTCCAGGTTTATTCTTTTCTACAACCTATCCAGAAGCTAGTCCATGGAAACGTGCTCAAACAAGAGCTGACTATTATAAAAATAGAACCTATGCTCAACGCTTAAATCATTGGTTATCATTACCTCTTCAAAAAAGCCTTGTATTTGTTTCAACTAGTGAAGAAGGATGGACAGATGATATTGATTTAAAATCGTTGCTAAATAATATTAACTCTGGTAACAGAACAGGAAAACCACAATATCCTCCTTTTAACGCTTTTGCATATATAGAAGAGGATAGAAATAATCCTATGAGTGAAAAAACTGCAACTGATACTGCATTTGCAAATTCTATTAAAGAAGCTTGGAAGTTTATCATTCTGGGAAACAAAAACCCACCTGAAAGAGAGGCTACTACCAATTTTTTCTTAGTAGATGCAAAAAAATTTATAGAAAGAGGCGGCAATCTTATTTTGTTACGCTGTCCGTCTAGTGGGTGGATTAAAGGAGGTGAAGATAAATTTTTGTCTCGTGAAGAATTTTGGGATCCACTTGTGAAAGCAACAAATGCTAAAGCTTATTATTTTGAAGATTATGACCAGTTTAAAAATCTGGAATGTCCAGAATGGTCACATTTATCTGCTCCTGATGCAAGATTTTTTACCACAGAATTGGTAAGAATTATGAAAGCAGATGGTGCTTTGTCTAACTCTAAAACTAATTAATTATGTTATTCAACTCATTAAGCTTCATAGTGTTTTTGGTTATAGTTTTAGCACTTTATTATTCAAAACTATTTAATTGGACTGGCAAAAAAAGAATGCTTCTTTTTGCAAGTTATGTATTTTACGGGTTATGGAATCCACCTTTAGTGATATTACTTTGGATTTCAACAGGTGTTGATTGGATTACTGGTAAAAAATTATCTGTTGAAGAAAATCAAAAGAAAAGAAAACTGTGGTTATTATTAAGTATGTGTGTTAATCTAGGGTTTCTTGGTTTCTTTAAATATGGTAATTTCCTATTAGAGAATTTTACACACTTGATGAACTCTATTGGTGTTGAATACCAAGCACAGCCTATGGATATTATTCTTCCAATGGGAATATCATTTTACACTTTCCAAACCATGTCATATACTATAGACATGTATTTAAAACGCACAGAACGTGCTAAAACATTTTTAGATTTTGCACTTTATGTTACTTTCTTCCCGCAATTAGTTGCAGGACCAATTGTAAGAGCTGGAGATTTAATATCACAGTTTTATGAAGAAAAAAGAGCAACTATCAATCAATTTATTTGGGGAACTTTTCTACTAACAATTGGATTATTTCAAAAAGTAGTTTTAGCAGATACACTTTTATCAGATACTTCAGATCAAGTATTTGGCGCAAAAGGAGTATTAAGCGGACTTGATGCTTGGACTGGTACACTAGCCTTTTCTGGACAAATATTTTTTGATTTTGCTGGTTATTCAACTTGCGCTATAGGTATTGCTTTAATGCTAGGCATCATTTTACCAGATAACTTTAGGTATCCTTATGCAGCTATTGGCTTTTCAGACTTATGGAGACGTTGGCACATTTCATTATCAACCTGGTTAAGAGATTATTTATACATCCCATTAGGAGGAAATAAGCATGGTGTTTTAAGAATGTATGTTGCATTAATGGTCACTATGTTATTAGGAGGCTTATGGCATGGCGCTGCATGGACCTTTGTAATTTGGGGAGCTTTGCATGGAATTTATTTAGTTATAGAACGCTTGCTGAGAAACAAAATACACATAAAAATAAATGCTATAAATGGTATTTTTTTAGCACTACTCACCTACACGCTTGTCAACTTTACTTGGGTATTTTTTAGAGCTCGTGAATTCTCGACAGCTAAGAATATGATTACTTCTATGTTGTTTATGAATGGAGATGGAGAAAAACTTTTACAGTCTTTTGATATTTTAAAAGTGTTTGTACTAATAACGCTTTTATTTATTTGTCATTGGGTTATGAGAAACACATCAATGGAAGAAGTGTCTAAAAAAACGTCTCCTTGGATTTTAGGAATTGGTTGGGCAGTTATGTTTTTTTTAATAGCAATTGCACAAGGTAGTGGTGAACAGTTTATCTACTTTCAATTCTAAAATTAGTTATTAAAATGAAAGAAGACAAAGGATTAAAACGAACCGTTGGCACATTAGGCTTATCTGCTAATATTATAAACATCATTGTTGGAGCTGGAATTTTTGCACTTCCTGCCATAATTGCCTCAAAAATAGGAGCCTCTAGTATTTTTGCCTATATTTTTTGCGGTATTTTAATTATGCTTATTATGCTCTGTTTTGCAGAAGCCGGAAGCAAATTAACTGTCACAGGTGGTGCTTATACTTATATTGAAGCTGCTTTTGGAAAATATGCAGGCTATTTAGGAGGCGTCTTTTTTGTTTTTAGCTGTTTATTAGCAGACGCTACAGTTTCAAATGCATTAATAGATGTAATGAGTTCTGCTTTTCCTGTTTTTGAAAATCAAACTGTACGTGTTATTTCTTTATTTGTAGTATTCTTTGGTTTGGCTTATATTAATGTTATAGGCATAAAACAAGGAATAGGCCTTGTAAAATTCAATACCATAGCAAAATTAGTTCCTTTATTGTTGATTATTTTCTTTGGTTGGAAAAATGTATCTCTTAGCAATTTGGCTATAGAATCTGTTCCAACTATTAGACAACTTGGAGAAACATCACTTATCTTATTTTTTGCTTTTCAAGGTGGCGATACTGGTTTAATCATTGGTGGTGAAGTTATTAATCCAAAACGGACAATTCCTAAAGCTATTTTTATAAGTATTATCATTGTAGTTATTCTTTATATTCTTATTCAAATGGTATCTCAAGGTGTACTAGGAAGTGATTTATCTTACTATACAGCATCTCCACTTGCCGAAACTGCTAAAGTTATTTTTGGACCAATTGGTTTTGTAATTTTAATTGCTGGTGCAGCTATTTCTATGTTTGGTAATTTAAGTGGCGCTGTTCTAAATCTTCCAAGAGTTGTATATGCTTTGGCAAGAGACAAAGTAATCCCTTTAAAACCTTTAGCTTTAATTCATAAATCTTTTGCAACACCTTATGTTTCAATTATAGTTTATGCGTCCATTGGATTTATTATTGCTTCTGTAGGTGGTTTTGAACAATTAGTAACCATGGCAAGTGCCTCTTTATTAATTATTTATTTAGGTGTTGCGCTTTCTGTAATTAAATTACGTTATAGTCAAAAATCGCAACCTGATGAATTTAAAATTCCTGGAGGCTTATTAGTCCCAATATTATCTATAGCTATTATACTTTATTTTTTATCCTATTTAACTAAAAATGAAATGGTTGGAGCTGGTGTTTTTTTGGTGATTATTTCAATTATTTATGGACTAATTAAGGTTATTAAAAGAAAAAAAACATGATAAAATTCTTTAGAAACATCCGTAAAAACCTTCTCACTGATGGCAAAACCACAAAATACTTCAAATACGCCATTGGTGAAATTATATTGGTAGTTATTGGAATCTTAATTGCGTTGCAAATTAATAATTGGAACGAAGGCCTGAAAGCACAAACTTTAGAAATTGAGATACTAGAAAATTTAAAAAAAGACTTAACGCTTGATACGTTAGACATCAATTTTAATTTAAAATACCATTCACTCTTTATAAACGAGGAAAAGAAATTACTTAATTTTTTGATGAGTGATTTACAAACACCTGATGCACCTATTGATTATAACGCTGCATTAACAACACCTTTAGTTATAGTACTCCACGAATCTACATTTGCCAACCTTCAGAATAATCACATAGGCATATTAACAAACAACGCTTTACGAAATGATATTTCAAGATTTTACGATTTTTTTAGTAGTGGCATACAAACGATAGAAAACGATTTAACATCTTACGAAACTTACGATGTAAAGTTGCCTTACTTTTTAAAATACTTTCAATTAGATCATAATGGAAAACCAATGGAATTAGCTCATGAAAACAGTAAGGATTACTACAACCCAGATTTTAAAAAAAAGGCAATTATACTAAAAAAAGTTACAGAGGCCAAAGAAGATGAAGGCTTTAAGATTTTGCTGAATGAAAGTGTCTTTTTTAGACAAGTTATTATCGATTTTTATATCGATATGATCCATAGAATAAAAGAACTTACCAATTCTATTGAAAAAGAGTTAAAAGAATTGAAAAATTAGCAATAAAGATATGATAAAAGTCTTAAGAAACATTCGTAAAAACCTTCTCACTGATGGCAAAACCACAAAATACTTTAAATACGCCATTGGAGAAATTGTACTTGTGGTCATTGGGATTTTGATTGCATTGCAAATTAATAACTGGAATGAATTAAAATCTGAGCAAGTCATAGAAAAAACATATATGAAGAATTTGCTGGAAGATTTAAAGGACGATCTTATTACATATGACAAATTTCAAAAAAGCAATCAAGAAGTTTACACTTTAATAGACTCTATTATTCCAGGCTTAAAAAGTGAAAATAGGAAAAATAACTTAAGTAAATTAACCTATTGGTCTAGAATGGTCACAATAAAATGGACAATTATCCATACTGTTGAAAGAACTTATGAGCAAATGAAAAGCTCAGGGCATCTTAGGTTGGTTCGTAATAATGACGTGGCCAATGCCATTTCAAAATATTACAATTCGCTATCTGAGTTTGATGGGTATAATGAAGCAGGAATGCTGTGGGCTGCTGATTATGTTGAATCCTTAGGCAAGGTCTTCGATGCAGAACTAATGCTTAAAATAATGCGTACTCGCAAAATGCAAGAAGTAAAAGAAAGTGATTTGTTGACTGAAGATGCTATTATACTAAATCAATTAATGAATAGCCTTAATTATTTTAATGGCGCTCTTAGCTTAGGAGAACAAATTAGTATTAAAAAAGAAGAAGATGCTAAAAAATTAATTGAATTAATTAAAACGAATTATAACTTAAACCGATGATTAAATTATTTAGAAATATCCGCAAAAACCTTCTCACTGAAGGTAAAACCTCAAAATACTTCAAATACGCCATTGGTGAAATTATATTGGTAGTTATTGGAATCTTAATTGCGTTGCAAATTAACACATGGAACAATAACAATGAGGAGAGAAACTTGGAAGTTAAAATCATGAAGGAAATGCGAAGCAATCTTAAACTTGATTTATATGAAATTCAAGAAGACATTGGTATTATGGACGACATCAATAAAGCTTGTGATTATGTAAGTACATATTTAAAAACAAATGAGCTACCTTCCGACTCCTTATATTATTACGCTGCACTCTTACGTGTTACACCTCATTTTGACCCTAACAAAAGTGGTTATGGACTACTAGTGTCTAAAGGAATTGGTATTATAACTAACGATAGTTTACGAAATGATATTTCTGTACATTATGAAAGGCTTTACAATTATTACAAACGCTATGAAGAAGAACGCCTTAGGTTTCATGCTACTCATAGTGAACCAATATTGTTGAAGCATTTTAATATGAAATACCAAGAAAAGTATAAATATTATGCCATTTTTGAAACTTCAAATGAAGATTATCTAATCCTAAAAAATGATGACTCGTTTATAAAATTAACTGATGCCATTAAATTTGAAAACTCTGGTGTTCGAAATCGAGCAAAACGAGTAGAAACAAATACATTAGCATTAATTGAAGCTTTAAACAATGAGCTAAACAATAATTAAACTCTTCAGATTCATTTAAACATCTAGCTAACACTAGTATAAAACGTTAATCCGTTTTTGTAAATATCATAAAAGGCAAATTCTTTGGTTCCCCAAGCTGTTTCTTTTAGTGATGTGTCTTTATGGAACACATCTTTAATTTTATATTCTTCAAACAAGCTATCAATATGTTGAGTTACAATACGAAGCATTGGTCTATCCACAGTTAACTCCCACTCTGCTTCGTCATGCCATTGTAAATGAATTTCTATATCATCTCGTCGTATTCCAGCATATTTTGGGTCTTTATCATCATCAGCAAAAGCAATATCAAATCCCAATTTATTCACATAAAAGAATAATGCTGCCAACACATTTTTAACTGGTAAAACAGGATGAATTTGATGTAGATATCCTTTTTCCATTATTGCTTTACTGTACCCATAAAATGATTGACATTTGGATTTATTGGGTTTCCTGAGTTTCTTCTAAAAGAAGCAATTTGACCACAATGCCAAATAGCATCAGATATTGGACCATTCACATTATTCCAAAAGGGAATTTCACGCTCTCCAAATAATATTTTAAACTGTGAAATATCGTCACTAACTCTCAATATATCTGCTGCAGTTTTAAGATTAATGAGTGTTTGTTTTCTTTTATCATACAAATCCATTTCTGAATAATCATTCTTACCATTTTGCTGTTTTAAAGTGGAGTTTAAAATAACATACGATAAGTCTAAAATATGATCAACCGTTTCTCCTGTTGATCGTACATCATCACTAGGCATGTAAGCCAAATCGCTACCTTTTAAATCTTCGGTTGCCCAATAGTAACGAAAGCCAAGTGCATCTACCATACGTGCAGCCATTGTGCCTGCTGTGTATGTTTCAGGATATTCTGGAAGTTCGTAATACGGAAATTGTTCTTCTGTTAATTGAGCCGATGTATTTGTGAACGTAAATAGTGTAAGTATTAATAAAAACAGTCTCATCTTTTAATCTTTTAGTTCTTCTTTATTAGATATTGTACCTATTCCATACTTATCAAATAAGTATACTAAAGCTGTCATGGTAGCAGCACCTAACTCTAATTCTCTTTTGTTTACGGCATCAAAGGTATCGTTACTAGCATGATGATAATCAAAATAACGCTGCGAATCTGGTACTAAACCAGCTAAAACTGTAGTTCCATTCTTTAATGGTCCAATATCAGCTCCACCATGTCCTTTTTCAAAATAATGAATTAAGTATGGTTTAAATAAAGATTCCCATTGCATTACTTTATTAAATACTGCGTCATTACAATCAAAAGAAAACCCTCTTGGTGTAAATCCGCCAGAATCACTTTCTAAAGCAAATATGTGATTTTCGCCTTTTGCCTTTGCAACTTCTGCATATTTGTTTCCTCCTCGTAATCCATTTTCTTCATTCATAAATAACACAACTCTTATACTGCGCTTTGGTTTAATTCCGCTTTCTTTTAATAAGCGTAACACATCCATAGATTGTACTACTCCTGCTCCATCATCATGTGAACCATCGCCTAAATCCCAAGAATCTAAATGTCCTCCAACGACTATATATTCATTAGGAAATTCACTTCCTGTAATCTCGCCAATTACATTGTACGATTGTACATCTTTAAGTTGTTGGCAATTCTGGCTAAAAAAAACATTTATTTTTTTGTCTAAAGCTAACATTCCGCTTAATAACTCTGCATGATTTGTACTTATCGCAGCTGATGGTATGCGTTGTGAGTTTGGTAAATCGCCATAGCTCATACTTCCTGTATGAGGAAAATCGTCCATACGTAAATTCATTGAACGCACAATAACACCAACTGCTCCATATTTACCAGCTTCCATTGCTCCTGCATAACGTTGGTCTACACATCCACCATAAGCTTCAAAAGTGTTTATTAAATCGGCTTGCATTGGTCTATTATAAAAAACGATTTTTCCTTTAATATTAGCTTCGCCTAATGTGGCTAATTCTGCTAAGCTTTTTACTTCTATAACATGTGCTTTCACTCCTCCATTTGGTGTAGCAATTGAGCCTCCTAAAGCACAAATATTTATTGGTGTTGTTACTCCTGGAGAGGTTTCTATATAAGCAAACTCTGGTGCTCCTCTAACCCATTTTGGTACCATAACTGGTTGAAGCCATACTTTGTCTAATCCTAATTTTTCTAATTCTTCTTTGGTATATTCTACAGCACGTTCTGCGCCTAGAGAGCCAGAAAGTCTTGATCCAATTTGAGTAGATAAATGGTCTAGCCATTCATAACTTTTCCCGTTGGTTAATGAGTTGCTGTATATTTTTTTAATGTTATCTGCATCTGTTTGTGCTGATAGATTTAATGAAATTAAAATGCTAAATAAAAAGATTAGTTGCTTCATTTGATAATTATAAAATTTAAAATAATAAATATACTACTAATAAAATACTCCAACTCTAAAAGAAAACTTAAAAATGGAGATTATTAACAGCTATTCTTCACTTTGTAACTGTTGTTTGTATAACTCTAAATTTGCTTTAATATCGTCATCCAACTCAGGTTCTTGAATATCTGTATAAGTTTTAAGCGTATCGTACATTGTTTTTGCAACAATATAGCGTGCAGTTTCTTTATCGTCTGCTGGAATTACATACCAAGGCGCGTAATTTGTAGATGATCTGTTAAGTAAATCTTCATAACATTCTTGATATTTTCCCCATAGTTTACGTTCTTTTAAATCGCCAGGTGAAAACTTCCAATTTTTTTCTTGTTTTTCTAAACGACGTAGTAATCTGTTTTTTTGTTCTTTTTTGGATAGATTTAGAAAAAATTTAAAGATAATTGTTCCATTATCTACTACATGTTTTTCAAAATTATTTATCTCTTTAAAACGCCTGTCCCAAAAAGCATCATTAACATCGTCTACACTGTTAACTGTAGGAATATTTTCTCCTAATATATAACCAGGATGCACACGAGTAACTAATACATTTTCGTAGTGTGTACGATTAAAAATACCAAATTTACCACGAGGAGGAAGCGCTATATAATGTCGCCATAAATAATCGTGATTTAATTCCAGTTCAGTAGGCACTTTAAAGCTGTGTACAACAATACCTCGAGTGTTAAAATCTTTAAATACTTCACGAATTAAGCTGTCTTTTCCTGCTGTATCCATGCCTTGCAAACAAACTAATACAGCATATTTTCCGTGAGCATACATGGTGTCTTGAAGCTTACCTAATTTTTCTCTAATGTCTTCAAGTTCATCTTCAATAGTGTTTTCTGAGGTTTCTAAATCATATGTTGTTTGGAGGTTTTTTATTTGAATTTTTTGAGTGACTTTAAAGTCATTTATATTAATATTTTTCATCGAAAATCTGTTAGTCATAAATTATTTCTAAATATACTAAAACATTAACTTCTGGCGAAAAATGAACTTAGTCTCAATTTTTTTGCTATTTTTATTCTTACCTACTTAATGTTAAACCCAAATACTATGAAAAAAATCTACCTTTTTCTATTCCTTTTTTGTGCTTATAATTGGTCCTTTTCACAATCTGATTGTGCTAAAGTACAAGCACATATTTTGTATGCTTACAATAATGCAAAAACCGCTTATGAAGCAAACAATATTACACATCTAAAATTTTATTCTAACAAAGCTTTTGAGTCTTTTAAACTCGTAAAACAATCTGTTGATTCATGTAATTGTGATAATATCTCTGATTACACTTTTGAGGCTATGGCTTTTTTATCTAAAGTTCCAAATGTCGATTCTTTTGAAGACAGTCAGTTTTATGTTGTGAAGGCAAGAGACTTAGCTAAAAAAATAACCGACCAACTAGATAAATGTACTACTTTATCAAAAGAAGAAAATCAACTCTCTCAATTAGAATTTGAGAAAATGAAATTAAAACAGCAACAAGAAGAATTGCTATTAAAACAGCAAGAAATTGAAACTAGAATGGCTGAAAAAGAGCAAAAAGAAATTGCTTTAAAAAAGGAGCAATTTATTATTGAAGCTGAAACTGCTATGGCTAAAAATATTAACTCTTTTAACTCTATTTTATTGACTTGTAAATGTGATACTCAAATAACCAGTCCTAGCGAAAATAAGAATAATTTAAATGCTAAAAGTCTGGAAGAAATACGCAAATATTACGTCAATCAATTAAGTAACATAACATCTAATTACTTAGTTAAATTAAAAGAATGTAATTAAGATGTAGAATAAAAAAAGCAGCTTTAAAAGCTGCTTTTTTTATTATTTAGAAGCAAAGAGCTTCACGTCATTTTCACTAACCTCTTTTTCTCCTAGAATGATTAGTCGTTCAACAACATTTCGAAGTTCTCTAATGTTTCCTGTCCAATCGTACTCTTGTAATAATTTTATAGCTTTTGGAGAGAATGATTTTACAGCAGTACCTTGCTCTTCTGAAATTTTACCAGCAAAATAGTCTACTAATAAAGGGATGTCTTCGCGTCTATCATTTAAAGGTGGAACTTGTACCAATATTACTGCTAAACGATGGTACAAATCTTCTCTAAAACGCCCTTCTTCAATTTCTTTTTTAAGGTCTTTATTAGTTGCAGCAACAACTCTAACATCTACCTTTATGTCTTTATCACTACCTACACGTTGTATTCTACTTTCTTGTAATGCTCTAAGTACTTTAGCTTGCGCAGAAAGACTCATATCTCCAATTTCATCTAAAAAAATGGTACCTCCATTGGCAGCTTCAAACTTTCCTGCTCTATCTTTTACAGCACTTGTAAATGCACCTTTTACGTGACCAAAAAGTTCGCTTTCTATTAATTCTGATGGTATTGCAGCACAATTAACTTCAATTAAAGCGCCATTTGCTCTTTCACTTTTTTGGTGCAGCCAATGTGCAACAAGCTCTTTACCTGTTCCGTTTGGACCAGTAATAAGTACACGTGCATCAGTAGCTGCAACTTTTTCAATCATGTCTTTTATTTTGGCAATAGCTTTGCTTTCACCAATCATTTCGTAGTTTTTACTAACCTTCTTTTTAAGCATTTTGTTTTCAACAACAAGCTCTTTTCGGTCTAATGCAATACGAACTGTATTTAATAATCTATTTAAATCTGGTGGCTTAGAAATGTAATCGAAGGCTCCAAGACGCATAGTATTTACTGCAGTATCTAAATCGCCATGTCCTGAAATCATTACCATTGGTATTTCTGGCTTAAGTTTTTTTACTGCCTCTAACACTTCAACACCATCCATTTTAGGCATTTTTATATCACACAATACTAAATCGTAATCTTCTTTTTTAATTTTTTCAATTCCTACAAGTCCATCCTCTGCTTCATCAACCTGATAGGCATCATTCTCTTCTGTTAGAATTTTTATCAACACACGTCTAATTGTTGCCTCGTCTTCAATTACTAATATTTTTGACATTTCTTGGTTTTAAGTTTGCTACTTTTCTTTTTATGGTTTACAATTCAATTTTCGTACCACGATTTTTTTTAATCTTCACCTAGGCTTACAGGTGGTTCGGTCTTTTCTACTTTAAGCTTAACACTTTCCTCCGATTTTTGAATAATATGTATATCTCTCTGTGGGAAAGGTATACTTACATTATTTTCTCTAAACAATTTATCTATTTCAAAACGAATATCACTTTTAGGAAACCTAGCGTTAAAACTATCGTTTATAGTAAATGCAACTCTAAAATTAAGAGCACTATCACCAAAATCTGTAAACAAAACAGTGGGTTCTGGTTCTTTTAGTACATCTGGTTGTGATTTTGCTGCTTTTAATAATAATTGTTTTACTAATTGCACATCACTACCATAAGCTACACCAACATCTACAGTTTCACGTGTTGTTGTTCCGTTTTGTGTCCAGTTATATAAACTATTTGTAAGATATAAATGATTAGGAATAATTAATACTTTATTATCTGCAGTTGTTGCTCTTGTTGTCCGCAGTTTAATTTCATCAACGCGACCAATTTTACCATCAAGCTCTATAATATCGCCAACATGAACTGATTGGTCTACTAAAATAAATACTCCCGAAATAATGTCCTGAAACAAGGTTTGTAGTGCAAGTCCAATACCTATTAAAAGAGCTGCTGAAGCCGCAAAAACACCTGTAACATCTATTCCTAAAGAATGTATAGTGATTAAAAATATTATAACATATAGCATCCAACGAGCATAACCAAATACAACTTTAAATTTTCTCTTATCGTCATAAGGCAAATTTCTACTAATAAGCTTTCTTATTACAGTCAAAAAAACTGAAGCAATAACAAGTACTGTAACTAATATCAGTCCATCTTTTACACTTATAACTACATTTTCAGAAAAATGAAACGATAAGTTTAAAAAATCATTTAGCTCTTTCATCTTTTATATTTAATATTTTAACCATTTATACAATTCTTTATAACTAGGTTTTTTACCATACATTAAAATACCAACTCTATAAATTTTTGCTGCAAACCATACTGCAAACATAAAGGTACCTATTAATAACAATAATGACACTACTTGTTGCCATATAGGAACTCCAAACGGAATTCGCATGAGCATTACCACTGGAGAGGTGAATGGTATAAACGAAAATATGGTAGAAATAGTACCATGAGGATCTTCAATTACTGTAAACACACCAACATAAACGGCTAAAATTAAAGGCATTAAAATTGGTAACATAAATTGCTGTGTATCTGTCTCGTTATCAACTGCTGCGCCAATAGCTGCGTATAATGAACTATATAATAAATAGCCACCAATAAAGAAAAACATAAACGCAATAACAAGGTTTAAAATTGGTAATTTAAAAAAGGCTACCATAACGTTTTGCATCTCGTTTTGTACTTCTGGAGATTGCATTGCCTGTTGCATCATTTCTTGTTGTGGTGTTTGCATTTGAGCCATATCAATTCCAAAAATTGCAGATAGTACAAAAACCATAATGCCTCCTAAAATCATCCAGATAACAAACTGTGTAATTCCTGCTAATGATGTGCCAATAATTTTTCCCATCATTAACTGTATTGGTTTTACTGATGAAATAATAACCTCTATAATTCGGCTTGTTTTCTCTTCAATAACACTACGCATAATCATATTACCATAAATAATGATAAACATGAATAGTAAATATCCTGCTGCACCACCAAAAGCCAGCTTTAATATATTATCTATTTTTGATGTTTTTTCTCCTGTAAAACTCTCTTGTGCAATATCAATTCTGGTTTTAGAGGCAGCTATTTTCTCAATATCGACACCATCTTGTTGCAGTTTTAAATCTGATAGTTTTTTTTCAAGTTTATTTTCTAAACTAGATATAATAGTTAACGAAGGTGAATCTTCAGAATAAAACTTAATAGCGTTTGCTATTTGTGCTGTGTCACTACTTTTTCCAATATAAAGTAATCCGTATTCCTCTTTTGCTTTTACTTGTTTTTTTGCTTCGTCAAGTGATATATTACTTAATATAGAATAGGTTGTATTCTCAGTATTTTTAAACACATCGCTAACCAATCCTGTTTCGTCTAAAATTGAAATTGTTCGCGCTTTATTATTGTTTATTTGCGACAAATATGCAACAACTGCAATAAGCGCAATCATAATCATCGGACTCAAAAACGTCATTACAATGAACGACTTATTCTTCACTTTTGTGAGATACTCTCTTTTTATGATAAGTGGTAAATGGTTCATGTTAGTTATTTTTTACAGTTTGAATAAATATATCGTTAGCACTTGGTACTACTTCTACAAAGTGATGCACTTCGGCTTTTGAAGTTAAAAAAGACAGCAAATCGTTTGATGTTTCATTTGCTGCAAGCTTAATGTTTAATTTAAGATCATCGTTTAAGTTTTTAAACGTTGCAGGATGCACTTCAAATTTTTCGCTAATTGCTTTTAAAATTGCATCTGCATTTTCTCTCTGAGGTTGCATACCAACTTCAAACGTATTGGTTTTATACTGACGCTTAATATCTGTTAACTTACCATCTAATACTTTGTTAGATTTATGTATTAATGCAATATGGTCACATAACTCTTCAACAGATTCCATACGATGTGTAGAGAAAATAACCGTTGCGCCTTCATCACGTAACTGTAATATTTCGTCTTTAATTAGTGAAGCGTTTATAGGGTCGAAACCAGAAAAAGGCTCATCAAATATTAATAGTTTTGGTCTGTGTAACACAGTAACAATAAATTGTATTTTTTGCGCCTGACCTTTACTTAGCTCTTGTATTTTTTTGTTCCACCAGTCGCCAATATCAAGTTTATCAAACCAATATTTTAAGCGTTCTTTAGCTTCTTGTTTAGATAAACCTTTTAATTGTGCTAAGTACAATGCTTGCTCACCAACTTTCATCGATTTATACAAACCACGCTCTTCTGGTAAATATCCAATATCAGATATATGCGAAGGTTTTAATGCTGAACCATCAAGTAGCACTTTACCTTCGTCTGGCATTGTAATTTGATTGATAATTCTAATTAGTGTAGTTTTTCCTGCTCCATTAGGACCAAGTAATCCAAAAATACTGCCTTTAGGAACAGAAATGGATACATTGTTTAGTGCTTTAAAATCTCCAAAACTTTTAGAAACGGAGTTAGCGACTAATAAATCATTCATAAATTAGTGTTTGTGAGGGTTACAAAATATTTGTGTTGTAAATATATTAAATGTTACAGTTAAGGTAAACTTATAAGCTCATTAATTTACCTAAAAAGCACCAGAAATAGCATAAAAAACAAAACCCACCCTTAAATAAATTAAGGATGGGAAAAAATTGCTATGAAAAAGAAAAATACCACTAAAGTTAATTAGTGATAATTCAAATATAGTGTTTTTTATCAAATTAATACTTGATTAAGAAAACATATCTTTCACTTTTTCAAAAAATGACTTGTCGCTACTTTCAGGTTTTGGCTGAAAATGCTCATCGTTTTTCATGCTTTCAAAAAATTCTTTTTGCTCTTTATTAAGTGTTTTTGGTGTCCAAACATTAACATGAACAAGCAAGTCTCCTCCACCATATCCATTAATACTTGGTATACCTTTGCCTCGTAAACGTAATATTTTACCAGACTGAACACCTTGTTCTATCTTAATTCTTACTTTTCCTGTAACTGTGTCAATTTCAGTAGATGTTCCTAAAACTGCATCTGGTAAACTTACATACAAATCGTAATGTAAATTATCGCCTTCACGTTTTAGTGTTGGGTGTTCTTCTTCTTCAATAACCACAAGCAAATCACCTGCTATTCCATTTCCTGGCGCATCGTTACCTTTTCCTGTTACTTTTAGTTGCATACCATCAACAACACCTGCTGGTATTTTTACTGATACTGTTTCTTCAACAACTTTTAGTCCTTGAGCATCAGCATCAGATGGTTTTTTATCTATCATTTGTCCAGCACCTCCACAAGTAGGACAAGCTGATGACGTTTGCATACGTCCTAAAATAGTGTTTGTAACTCTGGTAACCTGTCCATGACCATTACACGTGCTACAAGTTTTGTAAGTAGTGCCTGGAGCTTGTACTTTACGTTTTACTTTTAGTTTTTTCTCAACACCATTTGCAATATCTTCGAGATTTAAAGTTACTCTAATACGTAAATTGCTTCCTTTAACACGACGCTGACCTCCACCAAAGCCACCACCAAAACCAGAGAAACCACCTCCTCCACCAAAGGCACCACCAAAAATATCACCAAACTGGCTGAATATGTCATCCATATTCATTCCGCCACCACCACCAAAACCACCAGCACCTTCAAATGCTTGGTGACCAAACTGGTCGTAACGCGCCTTTTTATCTGGATCGCTTAACACCTCATAAGCTTCGGCTGCTTTTTTAAACTTTTCTTCAGCAGACTTATCATCAGGGTTTTTATCAGGATGATATTTTAAAGCTTTTTTTCTGTAAGCCTTTTTTATCTCATCTGGTGTTGCGCTTTTTGAAACTCCTAGTATGTCGTAAAAATCTTCTTTCATGTGCTTATTTATATTGTTTTTTAATGGTCACATGTAACATCTTTTAATCATTTTTATAATTGATATAATAAGAATTACAAATGTTTCATTAAAATATATTTTTCGTTTCCGATAGTTCGGTAATCTTAATAATAACTATTTAAAATCCTGTAACCACTTTAGGGAAACGAATTACTTTATCGCCTAATTTATAACCTTTTTCAACCACATCAACAATTTTACCTTTTAGGTCGTCGGTTGGTGCAGCAATTTGAGTAATAGCTTCGTGCTCGTCTGCATTAAACGCATCACCAGCTTTTACCTCAACTTTAGTTAATCCTTTTTGCTCTAACGTAGATAGCAGTTTTTGATAAATAAGCAATACCCCTTTACGTAAATCTTCAGCTTCTTTATCGTCTTCAATATGTGTCAGTGCACGTTCAAAATCGTCTAAAACTGGCAGAATAGATTTCATTAGATCTTCGCTAGCAGTTTTAAATAACTCAATACGCTCTTTGCTTGTTCGTTTTTTATAGTTTTCAAACTCAGCAAACAACCTCATAAACTTGTCTTTTTCTTTGGCAAGGTCTTCCTTTAACTGGTCTTCAACACTAAGTTCTTCTACTTGTGTAGCGTTGTTTACCTCTTCATTAACCTGGCTATCGTTTGCTTTTTCTTTATTCTCTTTTTTGCTCATAGTTTAAAACACATTTGTATCTCTGATGTGAGTTTGCAAAAGTACTGCCATTATTACTAAAATGTCAAAATGTCACTAACTTTTTTTCATGTGTAAATTACGTAGAACTACGTATAGTTTTTTTGATTTTAAAAATTTATCTTCGTTTAACTATCGATATAGACAATTAAAACAATCTATATCGTTGCATTGTGCATAATGTCCCAAAAACCGTAATCTGAATTAAAAAATTGAAGAAAAAAGAAACATTTTGGCTAATTGGAACAACGAGTTTCGTGCTGATTTTAATCACTCTATCTTCTTGCAAAGACGATATTTCTAATGAAAATTTTAGAAATGAAAATTATGTTTTTTACCAAGAAAATGGAAAAGCTGGAAAATGGCAAAAAATAAATCCTGAATTGGAAATAAAGCTGCCTAAATCAAATTCGACCTATTTCTTTCCAAATGGAAACAGGTACGCTGAATTAATAGTTGTTGACAGCTTTCCTAATCGTATAATAAAATACTTTAACAAAGAAGATAAACTTAACCGAACGACTATTTATAAATCCGACACAGTATTTAATACAATATATGAAGATGGATATTACAAAGGTTATCATTCTAATATTGGATTGCTACAGTCTGAAGGATTTATTGAAAATAATATGAATCAAGGTAAATGGATATTCTATAGAGAAGATGGTGAAACTATAAAACAAATTGTTGAATATGTTAACGACACGTTGAACGGAGTTAGAGAAGATTATTGGGAAAATGGAAATCTCCAAAGCAAGTTAAATTATGTTCAAGGAAAACAGAATGGAGAGGCTTTTCACTATTATGAAAGTGGAGAATTAGAAGAAGAAAATCATCTTAAAAATGGAGAACTTCACGGAGCTATGAAATATTATTACAAAAGTGGAATTGTTGAGTCGGACAGAAATTATTGGAATGGTGAAAGAATTGACACGTGTAAGTCCTTTTTTGAAAATGGACACATTAAAAGACTTCAAATAAACAACTTGGACACTTTAACTATGAAATCATCAGGTAAAGAGTTCGTTTATTATGAAAGCGGTGAATTAAAAGCTGTTGTTGACTTTATAGATTTAGAGGCAAATGGAAATTTAACAATTTACAATAAAAAAGGAGTTGTTATTGAGCGTTCAGTCAAAAAAAATAATAAGCATCAAGGACTATTTACTATATATTATGATTCTGGAATAAAACAATTGGAAGGAAATGCTAACGACGGATTATATGATGGAAAATTAAGCTATTATGACAAAAATGGTAAATTAACGAAAATAGTAAATTATGATAATGGAACGGCGTTGGATTCAATAATGCATTAAAAAAACTACACACAAAACAGTGTATAATTAATTGCTATGGCAAGTATTTGTTTACTAAATTAGTTGCTAAACCACGCAACTAATCATACACTAAACGTTAAACGAATCTTCAAAATTTACTGCAACAAATCTTCAATTGCTGGTTGTAAATGGTGGTAGTTAAAACTAAAGCCTTTATTTTCTATTTTTTTAGCACTTACGCGTTGGCTTTCAAATAATAATATATGCATATCGCCTAATACCAGTTTCATAACTGTTTTTGGTATGTTTGGTAACCACAATGGTCTGTACATCGTTTTGGCTATTACTTTGGTAAGTTCTGCATTGGTTACTGGGTTTGGTGCAGCAGCATTGTAAACACCTTCTAAATTATACTTTAGTACATATACAAAAAGCCTGGCTAAATCTGTAATATGTATCCATGATTGCCATTGGTCGCCAGAGCCAAAAGCGGCTCCCATACCAAAACCAATTGGTTTTACAATTTGTGGTAAAGCGCCTTCGGATTCATCTAATACTAGCCCAATTCGTACTTTGGCTACGTTTAAATTTAGGCTTGTAAATTCGTTGGCTGCAGCTTCCCATTGGCTAACCACTTGCCCTAAAAATGTTGAGGATACCTCTGTACTATTCTCATCGTAATAATTAGTTAGCGAGTCTGGATAAATACCTATTGCACTTGCCGAAATAAGTTGTTTTACGCTATGATTTTGCTTGCCAAGCGCTTCTTTTAATACGTTTAACGATTGTAGTCTGCTATTAAGAATGGCTTTTTTATAGCTTGGAGTCCAACGTTTAGAGATGGTTGCTCCTGCTAAATTGATAATGGCATCGACACCCTCAAAACAAGCAGTATCAATTTTATTCTCACTCGGATTCCAATAAAAACCTTTATAATTTTCTTGTGTGGTAAGCTTGCTTTTTGACGTTGTTAAATAATGAACAGCGATATCTTTTTTATGGCATTGTTTTACAATGGCTTTCCCTACCAATCCTATCGCTCCTGTTATTAAAACCCTCATGTTTACTTTTTATGTAAAGTTACTAAATGCTAATGCCATTGATTGTGACTTTAATGCGGATTTAACAGATTTAACTAAACTTTAAAGGTTTTGTTTATTTCTGGCTCTTAGCATTTGGCTCTCAAGTTCGCCGAATGCTACGTGCCTTTTCTAGCACGAAGCATTTCTCTCTTACCAGGAGGTCCAGGTAGTTTTTCGACCAAAAAGCCAACTGCTATCATAGCTCGCCTTACGCTTCCTTTTGCTGAATAGGTTACTAAAACGCTATCTGGTTTTAAGGCATTGTACATAATTTTAAAGATGTCTTCTGTCCATAATTCTGGTTGCACTTTAGCTCCAAAAGCATCAAAATAAATAAGATTATAAGTGTTTTTATCTTCAATATCATTAAAGAATTTTTTCTGCTTTGTAAGTGTAAACTCAGGTGTAATATTATGATTTTCTTCCCAAGTACATTGGTGAAGTTTATTAAAGGTATCGTCTTTTTTATTGACCAATAATTGCTCGCTATAATTAAGTGCTTCGATTTCTTGATTTGTAATAGGATATGCTTCAACACCTACATAATCTACAGTCACATTAAGTTGTTTGGCATTAAGTAAGGTGAGTAAAGCATTTAAACCTGTACCAAAACCAATTTCGAGAATTTTAATTGGTTGCTGTGTAAATTGTTCAACAAAAAAAAGCAAACCATGATTTATAAACACATGGTTTGCTTCTTGTATTGCGCCATGAATAGAATGATAATGCTCATCCCACTCTTGTATATGTATAGTTTTTGAACCGTCTGCGGTTGTTATAATGTTGCGTTGCAAACCTATTGTTTAATCAACACACCATCTGCTTCAAACGAAAATGTTTTTTTAGGTGCTGTAATTGCTGCTATTTCTTCAGGAGTTGCTCCACCATCTTCAGCATAATGACGTTGTTCATCAACAGGAACTTCGTTAACAAAAGCTTTTCCGTTAAGTACTACTTCTTTACCTGCTAAATCTTTAGGCATAAAAAAAGCATAATCCTTAAACTTAACCATTACTTGCTCGCCATTTTCTAAATCAACTTTCATCCAGCAACCTTTTGATTGACAAACCTCTTCAACTTTACCAATCATTTTAGAGTTTACAGTATCACCAACTTTCATTGCTTTGTAGTGTTCTGCCATACGCGCTGCAGGAAGTGCATCTGCGTCATTAATTTCCATTCCAACTGAAGTATAATTTACCTCTTGCTTTTCAATTTCTTGATTTTCAGGTTTTTTATCGTTGTCTTTACAAGACACTAATGCTAATGTAATTGCTAATATGCTTACTATTTTCTTCATGATTGTGTTAAATTATTTAAAATTATGTAACTACAAATATACATTTTTTTAAAAACTGTTTTAGGTTTTTTATCCAGCTTAATTTACCTAAATTTGCTGCTGAAAAACAAAAACGATGACAAAAATATCAACCAACGAAATCGATATCGTAAAGTCAGAGAAATCACGAATTAACGATGTAGATTTTGACAACTTAGTTTTTGGAAGAACATTCACTGACCACATGTTTTATTGTGATTATGTAGATGGTGAATGGCAACAACCAAAAATAGTACCATATCAACCTATAACTATTGAACCTTCTGCTAGAGTTTTCCATTACGGACAAGCTGTTTTTGAAGGTATGAAAGGTTATAAAGACGACAATGGAGATGCTTGGCTATTTAGACCAAACGACAATTTTGAGCGTATTAATAAATCGGCCGCAAGGTTAGCAATTCCTGAATTTCCTAAAGAATACTTTTTTGAAGGATTAACCACACTTTTAAATATGGATAAAGCGTGGATAAAAAAAGGAAAAGGAAACTCTTTATACATACGTCCGTTTGTATTTGCTACAGAGCCTGCAATATCGGCTTCACCAGCAAACAACTATAGATTTATGATTATTTGCTCTCCTGCAAAAGCTTATTATACAGCTAAATTGCGTGTTTTATTTGCCGAAAAATACAGTAGATCTGCCAATGGAGGTGTTGGTTTTGCTAAAGCTGCTGGTAACTATGCTGCGCAGTTTTATCCTACTAATTTGGCTAACAAAAAAGGATATCAACAAATTATATGGACAGATGCCAATACACATGAGTATCTTGAAGAAGCAGGTACTATGAATATTTTCTTTAGAGTAAATGATACTTTAATAACTGCTCCTACGTCTGATAGAATTTTAGATGGTATTACTCGTAAAAGTGTTATACAAGTTGCTGAAGACCATAATTTAAAAGTTGAAGTACGACCTGTAAGCGTTAAAGAAATAAAAGAAGCTGCTGCCAATGGAAACTTAAAAGAAATTTTTGGTGCTGGTACTGCTGCTGTAATTAGTCCTATTGCTGCTTTTGAGCATGGAGGCGATGTGTTTGAATTACCTGAATTAGATAATTCTTATGCACTACAAATAAAAGACCACATTTTAAATATACAACACAACTTATCGGAAGATAAACACGGTTGGAGATTTAAAGTATAATTTATAAGTCATAAAAAAAGAAGCCAATTGGCTTCTTTTTTTTATTTGTTTAGTATCTCTGCAATGTTAGGTTTAAAATAATTAGGTCCTTTTAAAACCTTACCATCTTCTCTGTAAATTGGTTCGCCATTTTCACCTAGTTTACTCATATTGCTACGTTGTATTTCGTCAAAAACTTCTTCAATTTTGTGTTGTAAGCCATGTTCTATAATTGTACCACAAAGTATGTAAAGCATATCGCCTAAAGCATCAGCAACTTCAACCAAATCGTCGTTGTTTGCCGCTTCAAGATATTCTTCATTTTCCTCACGCATTAGCTTATAACGAAGTGTGTTTTTTTCTAGTCCTAAACTAGCTTTTGGAGTTTCTCTGTGACCTATTTTAAATGCTGTATGAAATGCTTTAACAGCTTCTATTTTGTTCTTCATTTTAATTGACTTAATTTAGCGTAAAAATAGCTATATGTTTACAAAAGGTCAATGGGTTTTCGGTATTTTATTTGCAGTTGCTTTTATAACAACATTAATTTACACTTACCGAAAAGATCTTAAACTTCATAAAAAATACTATAAAGGTAGTGTTTGGGTACTTGTTGTATTTATTTCGTTTATTTTATTTATTCTTTTTATAAAATCTGTTTTTAAGTAATCCTTTTCTTTCAGATTAAACCATCTAATAATCAGTTATTTAATTATCAATTTTATTGATAACTGTTGGTATTTGTAGGCTTTCGCTAGATAATCATAAATTGATTATCTTTGGGTAATTCTCCAACCCATCTAAGAAAATGAAAGCATTTAAGTACATCCTATTTTTAATTCTAGTTTTAATTATCGGTTTTTCAATTTATGTTGCAGTGCAACCAAACACTTTTACTGTTGAAAGAACTCGAACCATAAAAGCACCTTCTTCTGTGATTTATAATAATGTTATTGATTTTAAAAATTGGGAAAGTTGGTCATCTTGGGTTGAAATGGATCCTGATTTAAAAATTACGTATCCAGAACAAACTAAAGGTGTAGGTGGCTCATATACTTGGGAAGATAAAGATGGTGTTGGCGTTATGAAAACAATACATGCTAATGAACCAAAAAGTATTGAACAAACTATGCAGTTTGCTGATTTTCCAGCCTCAGATGTTTCATGGACTTTTAAACCTAATGGTCATGGAGCAACAGATGTAACATGGAAAATTTCTGGTAAAGATTTGCCTTTTGGCTTTAAAGCCTTTGCCATAATTATGGGTGGAATGGAAAAACAAATCGGACCACATTATGAGCGTAGTTTAGAAAAACTAGATAGTGTTGTTGTAAAAAGTATGAGCGAGTATACTGTAAAAGTAGATGGTATTACAGAATATGGTGGAGGATTTTATATGTTTAAAACCACATCAGCAACATCTAGCAATATTAGCAATACTATGGCAAAACAGTATGCTGAAATTATGAATTATATGGGAGAGCATAATATTCCTCAAAGCGGAATGCCTTTTACTATTTACAATGAAATGAGTATTGGAAATGGAAATGTAATTATGAGTAATGCAATTCCTGTTAGAGACAAAGTAATTATAGCTGATGATAGTAATGTATTATGTGGCTACATGGATAAAACCAGAGTGCTTAAAATAACACTAAAAGGCAATTATACAAACCTTAGTAAAGCTTGGGAAATTGCAATGAAACACTTAAAAGATAATAATTTAGAAGCATCAGAAATGAAGCCTTTTGAAATTTATACTAACGATCCTGGCAGTTATCCTAATCCTTCTGATTGGGTTACTGAAATATATATACCTATTAAAGAACAAATAACCGAAACAGAGCAGAATTGAAACAACTCCTTTTAGTTTTTATTGGTGGTGGATTTGGTAGTGTACTTAGGTTTATAATTGCCAAATACCTCAACAGTTCAGAAAACGGAATTCCGTATGGTACGTTTGCTGCCAATATAATTGGTAGTTTACTTATAGGAATTATTTTAGGTTTGGCAGCAAAAAACAATACTCTTACTGAAAACCAGACTCTTTTACTAGCAACAGGGTTTTGTGGTGGTTTTACAACGTTTTCAACCTTTGCTTATGAAAACCATGTGTTTTTAAAAACTGGTGACCTAACAAGTTTTGCACTTTATACAATAGCTAGTTTTGTAATTGGATTTTTAGCTGTTTTCTTAGGAATGTATTTGGTGAAAGCTTAATGCTTTTTAAAAGCCTTTACTCCTGCTCTTACTTCAGTATCTAAATAGTTTTCTCTTGGTACAATTGGGCAAGAATACTTTTCGTTATAGGCACAATATGGATTATACGCAGAATTAAAATCAACAATTATAGTATCTCCATCAGGAATTCGCATATCTATATAGCGTCCTCCACCATAACTTTCTTCTCCATTTGTATTATCTAAAAAAGGCAAAAACAAGTAGTCTTCAAAGCCTTCTTTTTTAATTAAATCTTGGTTTTGATAGATATTTAATTTGAATGGTTTTCCCTTCAAATCAAAAATCAATTCTCCGTATTTTACATATTCAGGAAGTCTATCAGTAGTTGTCTTCATTTTAAAAGGTTGCTCATCGACAGTCCTTACAAATTTGGCAGTAACCACATAAACAGAATCAAATTTAAAAAAATCTAATCCTTTAAACTTCTCTCTATCCTTTTCCTTTAATGGCGATTTAGAAGCATCTTTATATTCTGAATTTATTTCACGTTGAAATTCAGTTTCACCCAAAATAGGCTGCTTACTTTGTCCGCAACTTAAGGCTGAAATAAATAATAAGAGAATTATAATTTGTTTCATCTGTTAATATTTATTGTTTTTTATGGTCAAATGGAACATCCATATTATCATTTACTATGCATAAAAAAATAGTTATCGATGTTTCATTTTTATTTTTTTTCAATTCAAAAATACAACTTCCAATTATTTTATTTAGCTTTGAGTTTCAAAATACAAAAAACAATGTGTAACAACGTCAGAATTAATAAGGTACAATATACCTCTTATACTAAGAGTTGGACACATTATATATTATGACGATGTAAATATTTAATAATACTATATATAAAAGTCCAACATTGATGTTGGACTTTTTATTTTTATACTAATAAATCAAAAATGAAACTTTTTAATTATTTATACTACAATTTAGGCCATGGCTACATAAATACCTTTAGAGGATTATCTAAAGAAGTTTGGTGGCTTGCACTTGTAACACTTATTAACAGAGCTGGCACAATGGTTATCCCATTTTTGTCTCTGTATTTAACTACAAATCTAGAGTTCTCTTTAGATAATGTTGCTTGGATTATGACCGCTTTTGGATTAGGCTCTATAGCAGGCTCATGGATTGGCGGTAAGCTTACAGACATGATTGGCTATTATAAAGTAATGGTTTTTAGTCTTTTATTAAGTGGACTTTTATTTATTGGCTTTCAGTTTTTAAACACTTTTACAAGTATTTGTATTGGTATTTTTATACTTATGACAGTTGCAGACATGTTTAGACCTGCTATGTTTGTTGCATTAAGTGCTTATAGTAAACTCGAAAATAAAACTCGAAGTGTGACCTTAATTCGTTTAGCTATAAACCTTGGTTTTTCTGCTGGTCCTGCTATTGGAGGATTAATTATTACAACTATGAGTTATGGAGGCTTATTTTGGGTAGATGGCATTACTTGTATGATTGCAGCTATTGTATTGCTTAATGTTTTGCATCCTAAAAAGGCAAAAATATTAGATATGGAAATTAATCCTAACCCTAAATCTGCATATAAAGACAAACCATTTTTGATATTTTTCTTTGCCATGGTAATTTTTGGCGTTGTCTTCTTACAATTTCTATCAACACTTCCTTACTTTTATAAAGAAGGCGTTGGTTTATCAGAATTTGAAATCGGATTATTAATGGCCTTAAATGGTATTTTAATTTTTGTATTTGAGATGCCACTCATAAAGTGGCTGGAACAGAAAGGATATACAAAAGTTGGTTTAATGTTTTTTGGTTTATTATTAACTACTGTGAGTTACTTGTTTTTAATGTATAACACATTAATTGTTTTAATAGTAGTTAGTATGATAATTGTCACTTTTGGTGAGATGATTGTATTTCCATTTTCAAATGCATTTTCTTTAAAGCGATCAAAACGAGGGCTTCAAGGAGAATACATGGCCTTATATAGTATTGCATTTTCAATTTCTCATGTAATTGCTCATAACCTCGGATTTCATATGATTGATAGCTTAGGTTTTGATAATACATGGTTATTAATGGTTATTTTAGGGTGTATTGGATTAGTTTTATTAATCCTTCTTAAAAAATTCATGAAATCTAAAAGTGAGACTCAATAATTAAAAAATGACTATGAAAAATATAATATATATACTATTTGCTTTGTTATTTATAAGCTGTAATTCTTTTGAAAAGAAAGACGAAAAAATTGTTGAGTTAAAAACAGAAAAGGTATTTCCAAAGCTAGAACCTAATCGCTATAATGTTGCATTTTTAATTATGGATGGCACATACAACACAGAGTTAACAGCGCCTTTCGATATTTTTCAACATACTATTTTTAGAGATAGTATTAAACCCATGAATGTGTTTACAGTTGCTAATACAGATTATGCAATTACAACTTTTGAAGGTATGCGAATCATTCCAGATTTTAATTATGTAAATGATTCACTGCCAAAAATTGATATCTTGGTTGTACCAAGTGCCGAACATCATTTAGATACTGATTTAAAAGATGATATAATGCTAAATTTTATTAAAAAAGTAGATAAAGAAGCTCTATTTGTAACTTCGCATTGTGATGGTGCTTTTGTATTAGCTAAAGCTGGTTTGCTTAATGGTGCAGTATCTACAACTTTTCCAAGTGATATAGATGCTATGCGAGAAATGTTTCCAGATTTAGACATTAGAAAAGATGTTCTTTTTGTACATGATGGAAAATATATTACTTCAGCTGGTGGAGCAAAAAGTTTTGAAGCCGCTTTGTATTTATGTGAATATCTTTACGGGAAAGACATTGCTAAAAGTTTAGCTGGTGGATTGGTAATTGATTGGAACCTTGATAAAGTTAAGCATCTGGTTATAGAAAAGTAATTACTTTACTGGTTTAACTTCATTATACTTTATAACATGAGACAATACAATTTGCGTTTTAGTCTCGCCATAAATAATAAGTTGGTCAATAAAGCTTTCAAGGTGTTTTTGGTTTTTTAATACTACTTCCATCACAATGTTTTCATTTCCTGTAATACGATAACAGTTTAAAACCTCATCATAGGTTTTAACTTTTTCTAAAAAAGGTTTAAGCATACCCATAAAAGCGCGTAAAGTAATAAGCGCTTTTAATTGATAACCAGCATCTAAAGGAGATATTGAAGTTTTATATCCTTGAATAATACCAGCATCTTCCATTCTTTTAATACGTTCGGAAACTGCAGGTGAACTTATGCCAACTTGCCTTCCAATTTCCGCATTAGATTGCCTAGCATTTTGCTGTAAGCATTTTAAAATCTTCCAATTAAGAGAATCTATATTCATTTTAAACTAAAACTAATCAAAAAACTTAATATTTAAAGCAAATATAGCATTTTACTTTAAAATCAATTGTCTAAAATCATTACTTGTCACTAATTTTGATGAAATTGCTATTAAAAATGTACTACAATATCCCATCTCATCTTTCTGAACTGCCTATATATCAAAAGGCTATGGAAATTATTATATTATCCAGAAGCATTTCTACTTACCTTAATCAAGATTTAGCGTATTTGAGACCTGATGGCACAGAAGATGATAATATTTACTTTTCAGGAGATATCGTACAGCAATCTGTTAATTTAGCACCAGAAATTGTTAGTGCTGAATTAGAACGCTACTCAGACAAAAAACATAAGCATGTAGCTACATTAGAACGTTTAACCAATATGCTTTATAAAAATTGTAAACGTTTAGAACGCAGTAATAGTAATGGTAGAGATTATTTACCAATTTTACGTAGTGAGTTGAAAAAATTCAAAAAATTGCAACATACCTGGATGTTGACTTTGTAAAACTAATCTAAATGAAATCCATGATTTTTTGGCAGTCCTAATTTTTTAATAAATTTATTCCATCTAGGGTCTCCCCATAAAAGTTTCATTTCTGGATAATTTAGAACTTCTAACAAAGAAGTATCCCTATGGCTGTATGCCTTATCTAACCACTCAAAGGTTTTATTCTTATCACCTCTAAAAGCGTACACATGAGCAATGTTTGGCCATGAATCTATACTGTATTCTGCAAGAAACCCATTCAATAACCTATCAGCCTTTTTTTTGTCACCTGCTGCATACACGATCATACATTTTCGATATAAACTCCAAAACGGATCAGTACTCTTTTCTATCTCAATATGAGCTTTGTCTACTTTTCTTTGCCCTAAATAAATCAAGGACATAAAGTTATGACCTGAATCCGAATTTGGAAATGCTTGTAAATACGTATTCATAGCCTGCTCTGCCTCATTATATTGCTCGTTCCAAGCGTAAGTAAGCGATAAATTATAATAGCTTAAATAATTGAGTGGGTCCTGCTCTATGGATTGTTCTAGCATAGTAATACTTTTTTCCAGATAACCTAAATTCAAATAATTAATTGCTACTTCCCTAATGACATTCGCATCGTTAGGTGCCAACTGTAAAGCTTTTTGCAAATTTATGTTAGAGGCTTCAAAATCCCAATGTAACATATGATACTTCGATAATCTTGCATATCCGTAAGCATAATTAGGATCCAATCGTATAGCTTTTTTGGCAGCTGCTATTGCCGAAATGGTTGCCTCTTTAATTGGCTTATAAGCAAAATTTAAACCACTATCAAAATAAACTGTACTCAATAACACCCAAGAAGGCGCATACGTACTATCAATAGCGATAGACTCTTTCAGCAATTGTTCTGCTCTTATATTGTCGTCTCTATTAGAAGCATCGTACAATTGTTTCGCCTTCAAATACAAATTATACGCTTCTGGTTCGACTTTTTTAGACGCAATACTCTGCCCCATTAAACTCACTTTAAGTTGTTGAGTTACTGCTGCTGCAATTTCATCTTGAATTTTAAATATGTCATCCATTGGCCTATCGTAGGTTTCTGACCATACATGAGTTCCTGTTGACACATCTATAAGTTGTGCAGTAATACGAAGAGTATTGCCAGATTTTCTAATACTTCCTTCTAAAATATGGTTTACATGTAAGGTTTTACCTATTTCGGTAGTTGTAACATCTTTTCCTTTAAAAGAAAAAGAAGAAGTCCTACTGATAACTTTTAAATTTGGAATCTTTACCAATAAGTTTAATATTTCTTCGCTAATGCCATCACTAAAGTATTCCTGATCCTTTAACGGACTCATATCGGCAAAGGCCAATACTGCAATAGATCTATCCTTATCAACAATAACTTTACTTTTATCATCTCTTACTAAATCCGTTTTTGGGTTTTTAAAGATATTTACAGCTAGTAAAACAATTGCAATACATAGCGCAGCAAGAATAATTTTATTCAGTTTTACACTAGTTTTAGTTGTAATAGATTCAGTAGGCTCAACATCTACAGTTTTTTTTAATCCATCTGGTGTTACTTCATAAATCCAAGAAAAAATAAGCCAAATTGGAAAACAAATCACTAAAAGCAATAAAATTGTCTTTAAAACATATTGAGGTGCATTAAATAAAGGTAGAGTAATAGCTAAAACTTGAATTATTACCCAGCATCCAACAATATAGGCCAAAGCAGACTTAAAAACGTTACGTCGTTTGAGCTCTTGCAGATAGTTTTTTAAATTCATCCCATTGATAAAAAGTAAAGTAAATTAAATAATAATTTCTTAAAAAATCTATTTATTTAATAATTAAGTTTTTACAATATATTTTAGATAAAAACTATTAAAAACACCTGCATGTCGACATTATAAAAGTTTAAAGACTCAATTTTAAACCATAACTATCTGAGGTCACAATCTGACTTTGAGCTTCAAAATATTTTTCAGATTTAATTGTGTACAGTAGCCAATCGAAATAATTTTTTGATCTTCTCTGAAAACGATAATTTAAAGTAGCTTCCATATCTATATAATTTTGATTAAACTTCAGTTTGTAAATTGAGGGTAACACAAATTTACGAGCACTTTAAGTCTTCTGCACAACTATTTAGATAAGCGGTAAATTTCAATCTTTAAAAGACAATACAGTACAAAAATTAACGACCAATAGCCTGGCTTTTAACAACAAAAATCCCAACTATATAACACAGTTGGGATTTTTTATAATTTATAAAGTTACCTCATCGCACTTGTGATAAGCAACTTAAGTAAGTTTACATATTTCTTCGATACTGACCTCCAACTTCAAATAAAGCTGATGTAATTTCACCAAGTGAACATACTTTACAAACATCCATTAGTGCTTCAAAAATGTTTTCGTTATGAATAGCTTTTGTTTGAAGGTTTTTTAATAATGCTTTTGTATCGTTTGCTTTATGAAGATTCTCTAAAGTTTTTATTTGGAAAAGCTTTTCTTCTTCAGTGGCTCTAATAACTTCTTTTGGCTGTATTGTTGGTGAGCCTGAGCTACTTAAAAACGTGTTAACACCTATTATTGGAAATTCACCATTATGCTTTAAAGTTTCATAATACAAGCTTTCTTCTTGTATTTTACTACGTTGATACATAGTTTCCATAGCACCAAGAACACCTCCTCTTTCGGTAATTCTATCAAACTCTGCCAAAACAGCTTCTTCAACCAAATCGGTTAATTCTTCAATTATAAAAGACCCTTGAATTGGATTTTCATTTTTTGCTAAACCTAGTTCTTTATTAATAATTAACTGTATTGCCATTGCTCTTCTAACACTTTCTTCAGTTGGTGTTGTTATAGCTTCATCATACGCATTGGTGTGCAATGAATTACAGTTATCATAAATTGCATACAAAGCCTGTAGTGTTGTACGAATATCGTTAAAATCAATCTCTTGAGCATGTAAGCTTCTACCTGAAGTTTGAATATGGTATTTTAACATTTGCGCTCTTGCATCTGCTCCATATTTATTCTTCATGGCTTTTGCCCAAATTTTACGAGCTACACGACCAATAACTGCATATTCTGGATCGATACCATTTGAGAAAAAGAACGATAAGTTTGGTCCAAAATCGTTGATATTCATCCCTCTACTTAAGTAGTATTCTACATAAGTAAATCCATTAGATAAAGTTAAGGCAAGTTGTGTAATTGGGTTTGCTCCTGCTTCGGCAATATGATATCCAGAGATAGACACACTATAAAAGTTTCTAACATTATTTTCGATAAAATACTCTTGAACATCTCCCATTAAACGCAATGCGAACTCTGTAGAGAAAATACATGTGTTTTGAGCTTGATCTTCTTTTAATATATCAGCTTGAACCGTTCCTCTTACTTGAGCAATGGTATTCTTTTTAATTTCGGCATAAACATTTGCAGGTAATACTTGATCTCCTGTAACACCTAAAAGCATTAGTCCTAATCCGTCGTTACCTTCTGGTAAATCGCCATTATATGATGGACGTGTTTTACCCTTATAAATCTTAGTGATTTTAGCTTCTACTTCTTTTTCTAATCCTTTTTCTTTAATGTAGATTTCACATTGCTGATCGATGGCTGCATTCATAAAGAAACCTAATAACATTGGTGCAGGACCATTAATTGTCATACTCACAGAAGTCATAACATCTGCTAAATTAAATCCTGAATACAATTTTTTGGCATCATCCAAGCAACAAATACTAACACCAGCATTTCCTATTTTTCCATAGATGTCTGGTCTATAGTCTGGATCGTTACCATAAAGTGTAACACTATCAAAAGCAGTTGACAAACGTTTTGCTGGCAATCCAGCACTCACATAATGAAAACGACGATTTGTACGTTCTGGCCCACCTTCTCCTGCAAACATACGTGCTGGATCTTCACCTGTACGTTTAAAAGGATATAATCCTGACGTATAAGGGAATTCTCCTGGTACATTTTCTTGTAATGTCCAACGTAAAATATCTCCCCAAGCTTGATACTTAGGCAAAGCTACTTTAGGAATTTGAGTGTGAGATAGTGATTCTGTATGTGTTTCTATTTTAATTTCTTTCCCTCTTACTTTAAATGAATAAATAGGGTTTTTGTATTTATTAACTTTATCATTCCAACCTGTAATAACTTCCCAATTGTAAGGATCTAAATTAAGTTTTACTCTGTCGAATTCTCCAACTAAAAGTTTTATAAAGTCTTTATTTTCTTTAGATTCAATAGAATTAGAATCGATTCCTGCTTTATCTAATTCTGGAGATTTACCAATTACAGATTCTACAGTTTTATAAATTCCGTAAAGTCGTTGAGCAACCTCTACTTGTTCGTTAGCTGTTTTATCATAAGCTCTATTATTTTCAGCAATTTCAGATAAGTAACGCGTTCTAGAAGGTGGAATCACAAAAATCTTTTCGCTCATTTCTTTAGAAATCTCAAACTTAGATTTTAATTCGCTATCAGCTTTTTCAACCAACTTATCCATTACAGCTTTATAAAGCGTATTCATTCCTGGATCATTAAATTGCGATGCAATGGTTCCGAATACTGGCAACTCATCTTGAGGCGTATCCCAAAGATTATTATTACGCATGTATTGTTTTTTCACATCACGAAGTGCATCTAACGAACCTCGTTTATCGAATTTATTAATTGCTACTAAATCAGCAAAATCAAGCATGTCAATTTTTTCCAACTGCGTTGCAGCACCAAATTCTGGTGTCATCACATAAAGTGATACATCGCTATGCTCAATAATTTCGGTATCAGATTGACCAATACCTGAAGTTTCTAAAATAATTAAATCGTACTCAGCAGCCTTTAAAACTTCAATAGCTTCATGAACATATTTTGATAAGGCTAAATTTGATTGTCGTGTTGCTAAACTACGCATATACACACGAGAATTGTTAATAGCATTCATACGAATACGATCACCTAAAAGTGCGCCTCCTGTTTTACGTTTTGAAGGATCTACAGAGATTAAACCAATTGTTTTTTTAGGAAAATCGATTAAAAAACGACGAACTAGTTCATCAACTAAAGAAGACTTACCAGCTCCTCCAGTTCCTGTGATTCCTAAAACTGGTGTTTTAGATGTTTTATTTTTAGCATGAATTTTATTAAGTGTTTCTTTAGCTACTTCAGGGAAGTTCTCAGCAGAAGAAATAACTCTTGCAATTGCTTTTGGATTCTTTTTCACCAATGCATCTATTTCTCCATTTAAAGAATCACCAACAGCAAAATCAGATTGTTTAACCAAATCGTTAATCATGCCTTGCAATCCCATTTCACGACCATCATCTGGTGAATAAATACGAGCAATACCATAATCCATCAGTTCTTTTATTTCTGAAGGAAGGATTACTCCTCCACCTCCACCAAATATCTTGATGTGCTCTGCTCCTTTTTCTTTAAGTAAATCGAACATATACTTAAAGTATTCGTTATGACCACCTTGATAAGAAGTTAAACAAATTGCATTGGCATCTTCTTGTATAGCAGTATTAACAACTTCTTCAACACTTCTATCGTGTCCTAAATGGATGACTTCTACTCCTGTTGCTTGTATTATACGACGCATAATATTAATTGATGCATCATGACCATCAAATAATGATGCGGCTGTGACAATACGTACTTTATATTTTGGGTTATAAGGCGCTACTTGCTTCATTGATAATTATATCTAGTTAGAATGCTGCAAATTTAAGGATTATTCAAAGATTTAGAAGCATTTTAGAGAATAAACTAAATATTTTAAAGTTGAAAATTTGTTCCTTCTTTAGCAAATTTGAATCCTAAGTTTTGAATACTATCTTTTAAAGCATGTGTCTGCAATAGCGCAGGATTAGTATGATTAAAATGGATAAAAACAACTTTGGCTTTTGTTTCTTTTGATTCGTTTTCGAATAATTTAATTGTTTCTTCAATAAATGGATGTGGCACCTCGTTCATGGGTCTGTTAATTTCTCCTTCTTTAAAAAAAGTGGCATCAATAAAAGCATAATCTACTTTTTTAACTTCATCTACAATATTCTTTTTCCAAAGTTTCCATTTATTAATATCTGGAATGAACAAAGCTGACTTGTTTTTGCCTTCAATTTTATAGCCAACAGTTTCTGAATATTCATCACGATGTGGCACTAAAAAAGGAGTAACTTTTAAATGATTATTTAATACAATTGTTGAATCGTTTTGCAATGCTCTTAACTCAATATTGTTTAAACTTACAAGCTGGCTCCATGGTCCGTTTTGCTCTAAAAAAGATTTCATTTTTGGCATTGCATACACAGGAATATTATTACCTCCTAATGCTTCTCTTCCAAATTGCATTAAACCAGTATAATGCCCAATATGAGCATGTGTTAAGAAAACACCATCAATAATTTTATCGCTTACAAGATGTTTAGACTTTAATATTTCTGTCTGAGCAGCTATATCTGGAGTAGCATCAAATATATACTTCTTTCCTACAATTTTATCAACCAATCCAAGGCAAGACACTAGTTTTTTAAGTTCTTTTCCTTCATGAAATCGTTTACAACATTCTTTATTACAGTCTATTTGAGGATAACCAGCATCTTGAGCGACACCAAGAACTGTAATGTATTGATCTTGATTATCTGGTACTAAATTTTTAGGTTCGGATTTACAATTAAATAAAAAAGTGGCAAAAATTAATATTAGGAATGGTATTTGAAATGCTTTCATATGTATAACTTATCTTTGTTAAAGATAAAAAACCGAGACCTATGATTCGTAAATTTTTAGCATTCATTTTATTTTTTAACCTTACAGCGTGTAGCGAATTACAAAATGTAGTTAACCAATTACCTCAAGGTAGTGTATTAAGTAATGCCGATATTGCTGCAGGTTTGCGTGAAGCCCTTGATTTTGGAATTGAAAAGCAAGTAAGTAAATTAACTCAAAAAGATGGCTTTTATAAGAATGAGTTAGTAAAAATATTATTACCAGAAGAACTGCAAAAAGTAGATAAAGGTTTGCGTGATATTGGTTTAAGTAACCTTGCCGATGAAGGTTTAAAGGTTTTAAACAGAGCTGCTGAAGATGCTGTCAAAGAAGCAACACCAATTTTTGTTAATGCTGTAAAAGATATTACTTTTTCTGATGCTAAAAATATTCTTTTAGGTCAAGATGATGCAGCAACTCAGTACTTAACTAGTAAAACCCAAACAGCTTTATATGACAAATTTCATCCTGTAATAAATAATTCTTTTTCTAAAGTTGGAGCAGATCAAATTTGGGCTAATCTTATTAATAAGTATAACGCTATACCATTTACAACAGATGTAAATCCTGATTTAACAAATTATGTTACCACTGAAGCATTAAAGGGTGTTTATACAATGATTGCTGTTGAAGAAAAGGAAATTCGTGACAAGGTATCATCAAGAAGTACAGATTTACTAAAAAAAGTTTTTGCTTTACAAGATTAACTTATTCTTTTTTATATAATCCGTCAAAAGCAACAGTTACCTCTTTACTATTTGTAATTGTTTCCCATAACTGACGAACTGTACCATCACTATTTTTTGTCCAAGTAACACGATGAAAAAAAGGATTACCATCTTTATTAAGTTCTTCATCTGTTTTTAAAATCATTTTATTTCCTATTCTATTTCCTTTAAGGTGCAAACTCTGACCTTGGTTATCAACCCATATTTGTTCCCATTGTTTAGTTTTAAAATTATAAAAATTATTACTTGTACCTGTAAAATTCCCATTAGCACTTGTCCAATTCTCTCTTAAAACACAATTATCTTGAACCTTTTCTATTGTGTTTTTCCCTGCATTTGTTCCATCTGGATTAGTTACAGACCAATTTCCAATCCAAAAATCAAACTCAGTATGTTTATCTGTACAACAATTGCAAGTATTAGTTTGAGCATACATTGTTAATCCTAAAGAAAGTGATAAAAAAAGTAGTATTGGCTTCATGATTATTTATTTGTATTGTTTTAAAGTTAATAATTGAGAGTTAATCTAATACTAATATTAACATAACATTAGATTATAAACAGAATATCATCTTTGTACCTCAAAACGAAGAATATCATATTTGTCTTTAATTTTGAATTAGTTAGTTGGTTATAAATCGAGGTATACACTTATCTCGATTTTTTTTTCAACATAACACAACTTTAACTTGTTGAATAGTAAATTTTTAGATATATTTAATGTTCTCAAAAGTTGTAGCATCATGAAATCACATTCTGAAATAAAGACCCATCAACTTATACTGCAGCAAAAATATAAGCAGTTAATTGAACAAGCCTACAATTTTCGTCAGACCGACTCTGCTTTAAGTGATTTTTCTGAATACAAAGCGATAAAACTATTAAATAAGCTTAACAGACTTAAATACTTAAATAGAGAAACACTATTGACAACTTCTAATTAGAGATTTAATATCTATTTAAGAGTAATTTCATTATTATCTTGAAAGGTTTAAACTTCTAAAATAATCGAATGCTTTTAAAAGTCTTGAACCATACCAAGAAAATGATTCTCCATCAACAATTACAATTTTTGCATTAGGGAAAAATTTTGAAATTTCTGTTTTATGTTTTTCTTTAAATGGAAACGGTTCACTAGAAAGTAATACTAAATCGACGGAAGAATATGTTTTGAGTTCAATTTCTGGGTAGCGTTCAAAATCATCAAAGTGGTTTTCAAATTTATTTAACTGCAACATTTCATCAATAAATGTTTCTTTAGCAGCAACCATCCAAGGATTTTTCCAAATAAAATATGCTACATTCATTTTTGGTTTACCTTTTATAAACTCTTTAAAATCAGCCTCTTTTATACTTATCTCTTTAATAATTTGTGTAGCCTTATCTTCCTTTAAAAACAGCTCACCATACATTTTTATTAATTGCAAACAGTCCTTAATAGTATAAATATCACTTATATGTACAGGAGCAATTTTTTCTAATTCCAGAATCATTTCTTTTGTGTTTTCTTCCTTATTACACAAAATTATATCTGGTTGAAGTGCTTTAATTTTTTCAAAATTAACCTCCTTTGTACCACCTACAATAATTTTACTTTTTTTGAAATGATTAGGATGAATACAAAATTTTGTAATCCCAACTATTGAGGATTCCAGCCCTAAATCGTATAGTAATTCGGTTTGCGAAGGCACCAATGAAACAATACGTTTTGGCGTACCTTGTAATTGAAGTTTACGATTAAGTTGGTCATTCATAAAAAGAGTTATCAGTCACAGTTGCAGTTTACAGCTTTACTTCAGATAGAAACCCAACTACTTACTCAAAATAATTTCCATTTCTTGCTGAAGTTCTTTTGCTTTAGTAGCAGCAGCCTCTGCAAAATCATTATTATTTGAAGCATAAATAATTCCGCGAGAAGAATTTATTAGCAATCCTACATTACTATTCATACCATATTTACAAACATCTTGAAGATTACCACCTTGTGCACCAACTCCTGGAACCAGTAAAAAGCTATCAGGAATTATACGTCTTATTTCAGCAAAATATTCTGCTTTTGTAGCACCAACAACATACATTAAGTTTTCTGAGTTTTTCCAAGTTTTAGAGGTTTCAAGAACTTGTTTATATAATTCTTTTCCGTCAACATTTTTGGTCTGAAAATCGAAAGCACCTTCATTAGATGTTAATGCTAAAAGTATAGTGTGCTTATTTTTAAAAGCAAGAAAAGGCTCAACAGAATCTTTTCCCATGTAAGGCGCTACAGTTACACTGTCGAAAGCTAAATCTTCAAGAAAAGCTTTGGCATACATACTACTAGTGTTACCAATATCACCACGTTTAGCATCAGCAATTGTAAAAATTTCTGGATGGTTTTGATTGATGTAATTGATTGTTTTTTCTAAAGCTTTCCATCCTTTTAATCCGTAAGCTTCATAAAAAGCTGTGTTTGGTTTATAAGCTACACATAAATGATGAGTAGCATCAATAATTGCTTTGTTAAACTCAAAAATAGGATCTTCAGTTTGTAGTAGATGCTTCGGAATTTTATTTAAATCGACATCTAATCCTATGCAGAGAAAGGATTTCTTTTTGTGTATTTGACTTATGAGTTGTTGTGTTGTCATAGCATAAAAAAAGCCTCAAAAAAGAGGCTGGTTATTTAAATTACATCTGTATTAGCTTTTAACTTCTCAGTGTTTTCAGCTAGTTGAAGCTCATCAATAATACGTTGTATATCTCCATTAACAATATTACCTAAATCGTATAATGTTAGTCCGATTCTGTGATCTGTAACACGTCCTTGAGGATAGTTATATGTTCTAATTTTTGCACTTCTATCTCCAGATGACACCATTGAGCCACGTTTTGCAGCATCTTCTTCCATTTTCTTTGCCAATTCCATATCATATAAACGAGAACGTAATACTTTAAATGCTTTCTCTTTATTTTTATGTTGCGATTTTTGGTCTTGACATTGTGCTACTAATCCTGTTGGAATATGTGTTAATCGTACTGCAGAATAAGTTGTATTTACAGACTGACCTCCAGGTCCAGACGAACAGAAAAAATCGATACGTACATCTTTTGGGTTGATTTCTATATCAAACTCTTCAGCTTCAGGAAACACCATAACTGTTGCAGCACTCGTATGAACACGTCCTTGAGTTTCTGTTTGTGGTACACGCTGTACACGATGTACACCTGCTTCAAACTTTAAAGTTCCATAAACATCTTCACCAACAACTTCAAACTGAATTTCTTTAAACCCACCATTTGTTCCTTCACTGTAATCTACTACATCAACCTTCCAACCTTTGCTTTCACAATATTTAGTGTACATTCTGAATAAGTCACCTGCAAAAATACTAGCTTCATCTCCACCAGTTCCAGCACGAAGTTCCATTACGGCGTTTTTAGTATCCTCAGGATCTTTAGGAATTAACATAAAACGAATATCGTCTTCTAACTTAGGGATTCCTTCTTTAGCTTCTTCGTATTGCATTTTAGCCATTTCTAACATTTCTGGATCTTTTCCAGTTGCCAAAATTTCTTCCGCTTCCTGCAAATTATTGGTAAGCTCTAAATATTCATCACGTTTATTCATTAATAGACGTAAATCTTTATACTCTTTATTGAGCTCTATATATCGCTTTTGATCAGTCATTATATCAGGCTGAATGATTAAATCACTAACCTCATCAAATCGTTGCTTTACTATTTGTAATTTCTCTAACATTTATCTTTTTAAATTGTGCTGCAAAAATACGATAATTTATGAATAGATTTTAGTATTCAAAAACTCCAAACTCGCTTTTTATAGTTAATTTCTTTTCTGATGATGCTTCAACTCTACCAACAATTTGGGCATCGACATTAAATGATTTAGAAATTGAAATTAAATCTTCAGCTACTTCTGGAGCTACATACAACTCCATACGATGCCCACAATTAAATACTTGATACATTTCTTTCCAATCTGTTTTTGATTGTTCTTGTATTAGTTTAAAAAGTGGTGGAATTGAAAATAAATTATCTTTTATGATATGTAGATTGTTTATAAAATGAAGAATTTTGGTTTGGGCTCCTCCACTACAATGCACCATTCCATGAATGTCTTTCGAATTGTATTTTGATAGTATTTTTTTAATGATTGGCGCATAGGTTCTTGTTGGCGATAATACTAATTTACCAGCATCAATTGGAGAGTTTTCTACTTTATCGGTTAATTTTACTTGTCCAGAATACACTAAATTTTCAGGTACTGAAGCATCAAAACTTTCAGGAAATTTTTCAGCTAAATAGTTATGAAACACATCATGTCGAGCAGATGTTAATCCATTACTTCCCATTCCTCCATTATATGTTTTCTCATAAGTAGCTTGACCTGACGATGACAACCCAACTATAACATCGCCTGCTTTTATATTTGCATTATCAATAACATTGCTACGCTTCATACGTGCTGTTACAGTAGAATCAACAATTATTGTGCGAACTAAATCACCAACATCAGCAGTTTCGCCTCCTGTTGAATGAATTGTAACTCCAAACGATTTTAATTCAGAAATTAATTCTTCTGTACCATTAATGATAGCCGAAATAACTTCTCCTGTTATTAAATTCTTATTTCTACCAATGGTTGATGATAACATAATATTATCTGTAGCTCCTACGCATAACAAGTCGTCAATATTCATAATCAAGGCATCTTGAGCGATACCTTTCCAAACTGAAATATCTCCAGTTTCTTTCCAATACATATAAGCAAGTGATGATTTTGTACCTGCACCATCTGCATGCATAATAAGGCAATACTCATTATCATTTGTTAAATAATCTGGTACAATTTTGCAAAATGCTTGTGGAAATAATCCTTTATCGATGTTTTTGATAGCGTTATGCACATCTTCTTTAGATGCAGAAACACCTCTTTGCGCATATCGTTTACTTATGTCTTGACTCATAACTTTGTTTGGATATGCAAAAATAAGGATTGTAATTTAGTTTTTATCAATAATTGGGTTTGATTTAATAATAGATTTTTCACCCTTTTTTAATTTGGTTTTGCTTGAATTTGCTCCAAAATAATAATTAATACCAAAACCTATTCTAAAATAAGTATCGTCAGAATTTCCTGCAATTAACCCATCTAACTCATCACTTAAAACATAATTATAATCAGTATAAAGTTTTAGACCAAAACCATCAGTAACAATATATTCAATTCCTCCTCCTCCTTGAAATTTAGTGGCAGTTTGCTTAAAATAATTTGATGCATTATATCCTCCTCCTGCAAAAACAAACGGAGAAAATCTTTGATGTGGAAGCAATAAACACTCAACATTTAAATCGAAAGACATAAAGCCTTCATTAAACTGATCTTTATAGGCTAGGTTAAATTTATTATATCCGAAATTAATGTTCAAATGTGGTGTTAAATGCCTTTTATAGCCAATGTGTGTAAAAATTTCGAACATTGGATCAACAAAATCTCCATTAATAACTGAAGTTCCTAAAGCAATATCTATTGCATTATTTGCCCTAAACTCTTTAAAGTTTTCGTTTCGGAATAAACTATCATTTTCGGTTTGCACTAAATCTTGTGAAAATAGTGTAGTATGAAATAAACTTATTATAAAAAAAGCGATTGCTTTAATATAAAGCTGTTTTGCTATCATCAATTTTAATATTAATTAGACATTGGTTAATTAAAACAAAAGTGACTGCAAGTTCCTATCTAGAAAGGGTAACGCAATATAACAATTTAACAATCAAATTGTTACATTTTTACAAGTCAAATATATAGTATAAAAAAAGACAAACAAATTAAGTTACTAATTGGTTTGTCTTTTTTTGGTTTACAAAACATAATTACATTAATAAAATATGAATTGTAAAACCAGGCTTTGTAATTGTTAAAAATTATTTAAGAAGCAGTTTTAATACTGCTCTCAACCTTAACAACTGCATCTTTAGAAGCATTATCTTTATTGTCTTTAGAATCGTCTTGAGAGAACAATAAAGTTGCAAAAGCCAAAGCCGCTAAGCTTAATAATAACTTTTTCATCTTTACAAATATTGATTAATAGCATTACAAATCTAAGAAAATAACCCTCTGATTATAAAGCCTTAACAACATTTTCGATTATTAGTAAAATTATGCGTTGAAATACATTTTTTCTTACTTATCACATACGTAGAAATACGTATAAAGTAGGCTATTAAATAACAAAAGCCTCGATGAACGAGGCTTTGCAAACTTATGTTTTACTAATTATTTTGTAAATAACAACTCTCTGTATTTAGTTAATGGCCATAATTCATCATCAACTAAAAGCTCTAATTTATCACAATGGTAGCGAATATCATCAAAGATTGGTTTTACTTTATGACAATAGTCTAATGCTTTCTTTTCAATATCACTAATTGTATTAGCAGTTTTACGTGCATTTATTAATTTAGTAACGTTAGAGTTTATTGACTCGATATGCTCAGAAATTTCTTCAATTAATACCATTTGCTCTTTTGCGTGTTTTTTAAAACCAGTACCATAAATTTCTTTAAGACCTTTTACGTTTTCAATTAAAACATTTTGGTACTTTACAGCTGTAGGTACAATATGATTACGAGCTATATCTCCTAACACACGTCCTTCAATCTGAATACGTAATACGTACTCTTCCATTTCAATTTCATAACGCGCTTCAGACTCTATTTTATTCATTATGCCTAAATCTTCAAAAAGACTAATTGCTTTTTTAGAAACTTTAGCTTTTAATGCTTCTGGTGTTGTTTTATTATTACTTAAGCCACGCTTTTTGGCTTCTTTATGCCAAGCATCACCATAACCATTCCCTTCGAATAAAATATTTTTAGATTTTTTGATATACTCTCTTAAAACATTAAAGACAGCATCATCTTTTTTCATGTCTTTTTTCTCAATAAGCATATCTACTTCAGCTTTAAAATCGATTAATTGTTTTGCAACAATTGCATTTAAAACAGTCATCGCACTAGCACAATTAGCTTTAGAACCAACTGCTCTAAACTCAAATTTATTACCTGTAAAAGCAAATGGTGAAGTTCTGTTTCTATCAGTATTATCTAATAATACATCAGGAATTTTACCAACTACATTTAGTTTTAAATCAGTTTTTTCTTCTGGAGATAGTTTTCCAGTAGTTACATTTTCTAATTCATTTAAAACACTAGTTAATTGCGATCCAATAAATACAGAAATAATTGCTGGTGGTGCTTCATTAGCTCCTAACCTATGATCATTACTTGCTGATGCAATTGCAGCTCTCAACAACTCTTCATTATCATTAACTGCCTTAATTGTGTTAATAAAGAAAGTTAAAAATTGAAGATTGCTCATTGGAGTTTTCCCAGGACCTAAAAGATTTACTCCTGTATCTGTACTTAAACTCCAGTTATTATGTTTACCTGAACCATTAACTCCTGCGAATGGTTTTTCATGAAATAATACTTTAAAATTATGACGATCGGCAACTTTATCCATAACATCCATTAATAAAGAGTTATGGTCTACCGCAAGATTAGCTTCGTCATAAATAGGTGCTAACTCAAATTGGTTAGGTGCAACCTCGTTATGTCTTGTTTTTACTGGAATACCTAATAACATACATTCGGTCTCTAAATCTCTCATATATGCTAAAGCTCTACTTGGTATTGAACCAAAATAGTGATCATCTAATTGCTGACCTTTTGCTGGTGAGTGACCAAGCATTGTACGTCCTGTTAAAACTATATCTGGTCTTGATGCTGCTAAAGCGCTATCAATTAAAAAGTATTCTTGTTCCCATCCTAAAGAAGCATTAACCTTCTTTACATTTTTATCAAAATATTTACAAACTGCAACAGCAGCATTATCAACAGCTTGTAACGCTCTTAATAATGGTGTTTTGTAATCAAGAGCCTCACCTGTATAAGCAACAAAAACTGTAGGAATACAAAGCGTTGTACCATAAATAAATGCTGGCGATGTAGGATCCCAAGCTGTATAACCACGAGCTTCGAATGTATTTCTAATTCCTCCATTTGGGAAACTAGATGCATCAGGTTCTTGTTGTACTAATTGGTCTCCACCAAACTTTTCAATTGCCAATCCATCTCCTATAGTTTCAAAAAAAGCATCATGCTTTTCGGCTGTTGCACCTGTTAAAGGCTGAAACCAATGCGTATAATGTGTTGCTCCTTTAGAAATTGCCCACTCTTTCATTCCTGTAGAAATGTGATCTGCGACAACTCTTTCTATTTTGGTGCCATTCTGTATAGCATCCATAACACTTTTGTAAGCCACCTTGGTCAAATACTGACGCATAGTTGCTTCATTAAACACATTAGAACCGAAAATTGCTGAACGACGCTCATTCTCTTCAATATGAAGAGGCTTGCGATTAAGCGTCTCTTTGATGGCGTGAAAACGTAATGTTGACATAATTATTAAGTTTGATTTAATTTTGATAGGGCAAATCTATCAAAAAATCAATTCAAAATAAAATATACCCTAAAAAAAATAGGGTTAGTTGTCAACAATTCGATAAAATGCTTGTTTATACCCTTTATTTTTCTCCTGTAAAAGCTAAAAAAATAAAAATTGCATAAGCAACTAGAAGAATAAGCCCTTTATATCTACCTATTTCAAACCTTTTTGGGATAAATACTAACGGAATTAAAACAGCAGAAAAAGCCATCATCCAAAAAATATCACTAGACAATATTTGAGGGTTATCAACAGAAATTGGCTGAATCATTGCCGTTAAACCTAAAACCGATGCAATATTAAAAATATTAGAACCTATTAAATTTCCTAAAGAAATTGCCTTTTCTTTTTTTAATGCCGCTATTACAGATGCTGCTAATTCTGGAACACTTGTACCAATGGCGACCATAGTTACAGATATAACACGCTCACTAACTCCTAACGACAATGCCATTTCTTTTGCTCCAAAAACTAGCCATTCACTCCCAAAATATAATGCCGCTCCACCAATTATTAACCAAAGGACAACTTTAAAGTTTGACGTTTCCATTAATGCATCATCAATATCTTCAACAACTTCTGTTGCTTCACTTTTTGATTTTTTTATAAGTATATATAAGAATATAACTAAAGAAATAAATAAAGCTAAACCTTCTTTAAAATCGAGCACATTTCCGCTACTAAGCATAAAATACAAAACAACAGAGATAAGCATCATCATAGGCCAATTGAGCTTATAAAAACTCTTATCTATAGCTAATGGTGAAATTATAGCTGTAATACCTAACACTAAACCAATGTTTGCTATATTAGAACCAATTACATTTCCTAAAGCTATATCTGAAGAGCCATCTAATGCAGCCTGCAAACTCACGAGTAACTCTGGAGCTGATGTGGCAAACGAAACCACTGTCATACCAATGACTAGCTTAGAAATATTAAATTTAAAAGATAATGCAACTGAAGAACGAACTAAAAACTCACCTCCTATAACTAATAAAATCAGTCCTAAAATAACCCAAAGTAAACTCATGAAAAATAATTTTCAGCGAAGATACTATTTCCATTCATTTTATAATAAAAACTAAAAATTTCGTTAAATAACTACACTCATAGTTGTATAACTATAAAAATAGTTATATGTTTGAATTATTAAATAAAACACATCAATGCAAAAACTCACTAATAAAGAAGAGGAAATCATGCACATTCTATGGAAGCTCGAAAATGCTTTTGTAAAAGACGTGCTTGCAGAAATAACAGATGACAAACCACATTATAATACGCTTTCTACTATAATAAGAAATCTGGAAGAAAAAGGTTATGTAAGTTATAATGCTTACGGAAAAACACACCAATACTTCCCTATTATAAGCAAAGAGGCATATAAAAAGCGTTTTATGAATACTGCTATTGAAAATTATTTTAACAGTTCGTACAAAAACGTTGTGTCATTTTTTGCTAAAGAAGAAAAAATAAGTGTGGATGAGTTAAAGGAGATAATTGCATTAATCGAAAACAAAAAGTAATTATGGACTATCTATTAAAAGCAAGTACTATTGTTGTTATATTTTACGTATGCTATAAGTTATTATTACAACGTGAGACATTTTTTGCATCTAATCGTTGGTTTTTATTACTCGGATTAGTTGTTGCGTCAATTATACCAACAATAGTTATTCCAATATACATAGAATATTCGCCTCAAACTTTCGAAGGCATTATTATGACAGACTCTATTGTAGAGCAAACTATAGAGAATCCATTCGATTGGTTAAAGCTATTATTATGGACTTATTACGCTGGTGTTATTTTCTTTTTTGGACGACTTGTTGTTCAATTTTTCTCGCTACTTCAATTAGTTAGTTCGCATGAAAAATACACAAGTGGAAAATTCATATTTGTTGAAACACATAAAGATATACCTCCTTTTTCATTTTTTAATTGGATTGTTTACAACCCTAATCAATTTAGCGATGAAGAGTTAACACTTATCATTAAACACGAGCAAGTACATGCGAATCAGTTCCATAGTATTGATATGCTACTTTCACATATAGCAACTACTCTGTTTTGGTTTAACCCATTTGTATGGTTGTATAAAAAAGAACTTCAACAAAATTTAGAATTTATAGCAGACCAAACTGCTCAAAACCAATCAGATTGCGAAAAAAGCTATCAAAAATTACTCCTTAAAGCTAGTATTCCGCATCATCAATTGATGCTTACCAATAATTTTTATAATTCATTAATCAAAAAACGAATCGTTATGTTACACAAATCAAAATCTAAAAAATTTAATGCATGGAAGTATGCTTTAATTCTTCCTGCTATTGCGCTATTTATGATGAGCTTTAACACTAAAGAAGTACTTGTTAAAAAAAATCTTTCAGAAAATAATCCTTCTACAGAACATTTAAATTTTAAATCTAATTCTTCATTACACAAAGACTTAGTTATTACTAAAGATTTTACTGATGCTGATATTGACAATCTAAAAAATGAACTTAAAAGCAAAGGTTTTGAATCTAAATTTAAAGGCATTAAGCGTAATGATAAAGGTGAAATTACTTCAATAAAAATTGAAATAAGTTCAGATGAGACTAACACCAATTTTCAAATTTCAACAGATAATCCTATAAAGCCAATAAGCATAATAATTGATGAAGAAAATAATAATGTCTCAATTAATACAATTGGCTTAAATAACGTAAAAGGCTATGTTTTTACAACAGAAGATGGAAACCATAAAATACAATCTTCAGGTAATGGTAGTAATGTTTTTGTGTTTTCTAGCGATGATAATGATGAAGGCGAAATTATTGAAGAAAAAATAATTATTATGAAAGATGGCAAAGAAGAGAAAAAACACAAGATAAAAAAGCTTCATTTTACTTCTGATGACGACAAAGAAACTATTATTGAGTTAAATGATAATGACAAAAAAGATATTATTTTTATCAAGAAAGATAAAGATGGTAAGCAAAGTAAAGATACTATTTGGCTAAAAAAAGAAAAGAATAAAGTGAATTGGACGAGTGATAAGGATGAAGATATTGAAGTTATATTTGTTGAAAAAAAGGACAAAAAAGTTCATGTGTTTACTGGTAAAGACGAAAGTCCATTAATCCTCCTAAACGGAAAGGAAATAACGAAAGAAGAAATGGATGCCATTAATCCAGATACTATTGAAAGTGTTAATGTTTTAAAAGGCACACAAGCAATAGAAAAACATGGCAAAAAAGCAAAAGATGGTGTTATAATAATAACTACCAAAAAGAAAAATTAGAACTCTTTTATATAAAAAAAGCCCAGTTTTTTTAAACTGGGCTTTTTTTATTGTACTACAATCTTTTTAGTAATTGTTTTTCCTTCAGAAAACATCTTCAGTAAATATATTCCGTTATTGAGATTAAAGGTTAAAGATGTATCAGAGTTTATTACAACTTCAGATAGTTTGCGACCATCGACCGAAAAAACTTCAACAAGAGTTTCATTTGTAATTCCAGAAATATATAATTTATCTTTTACAGGATTAGGATATAATCGAATATTTAAATCTGAAACCTCATTAATACTTAATGATGGATCCCAAGCATTACCTACTTGATTTCCCCAAATATATTCAACCAAATCTGGATAGTCAATAAAGGGGTTTCTATTAAACTGCCAAGTATAAACTATATTGTTTCTATTCATTTCAAAATCATCTGGAGGATCATTTCTATGCCAATCTAAAAGAGTTACTAAATCACCTAATTCTCCAACAGTACTCACAGGAAAACCATTAACTATAGCAAGATTATTATATCTAATAGCCATATAAAAAACACTTCTAGCTACATCGCCTTTAAATTTACCTAAAGTACCACTTGGTCCATTATATTGCCCATAATGCTGATTACCTCTACTGCTATTTTCTGGACCATCAGCAGCTCGTAAAGCATGAGCATCTGAGTTTCCATGTCGTAAAGAATCTGCAGTGGTATTCCAAAACACATTTTTACCATCTGCTATATCATCTAAATCTATACTATTAAAACCACCTCTAGAACGCGGATAAGTATGTTCTCTATTCCATTTACCAATACTATTTGAAGTAGTTTGATAATCTAATTTTGCACGTCCTATTTCTTTATAAACTAACCAAACTTGGTTGCTATTTGCTGGATTTTGGTCTGCTTCTTTTAAAATATCAATAATATCAGTATACGTTTGCGCTCTAACAACACCTTCTTCTGCAATAATATCTTGCATCGCTTGTTTTAAATTACTTCCAGATAATCCATTTAAAGGATCATAATATCCATTTGGCTGCGTACTTGCCACAACTCCATATGTTGGATTTATTGGTGTACCAAAAGCAGCCACTTGAAAATCGTTATCTACTGCTCTAATTCGTAAATTATTATTAAGAGACACAAAATTTGGAGGTAATCCTGATAATTTAATAACCATTTCTTCATCACCTTCATCAAAAATATCATCGGTCAAAGTTATAGTAGTAGATGTTGTGTTTTGACCATTTGGAATAGTTAAAGACGTATTTCCTGTATAATCTGAAGTATTAAAAGTTCCGTTATTTAAGTTTAGTGAAAAATTAAGATCTGCAGTAACGTTTTGCTCAGTAGTAAAAACTATATTAAATGATTCTCCTTCATTATACATTGTTTGAGCTACACTAATTAAAACTCCATTTAGCACTACTCCACTACCATCGTTAAGCTGTCTTGGTGTAGGCACACCAGTAAAGTAAGTGCCATCATTATTTCTTTGAATAGAGTTCGTATTATTTCCTGGGCCTTCATTCTCAATTTGAATACCTGAATCGAAAGCAGAAAAAATTGCAACTAATCCTAATCCATCTGAATCATTAGTTTGATACAACAATACATCTACAAGACTTGCGTCTACGTAAGCTAAAGTTCCATCAGGAAAATCTAAATCATCTGCCTGATAAATAGCAACTGCGTCAGCTCCATTTTGAATGAGATTTGGTGCAATTACATATTGCGGAAACGGATTAACCGTTGTACTCCCTATTAACAAAAGCCCATTAATATCAGTTTCATAACCATCTAAATCTAAAGCCAAATAACTTGTATCTCCTCCTGAAGCTGAGCCATTAAAAAAAACAACTACATATCCATCTAAAGGAAAATTAGGTGTATCAGATCTTAGTTCAACAAACTCTTTATCATCAATTCCAGGAGTATCACAATCAATCTCATTAATAACTAATTGACTCATCATAGAAGATGATATAGAAAAGAAAAACAGAAGTGTAATTATTTTTTTCATAAATACAATTTTACACAAAGGTAAGCATCTACAAATTCAATAGATAAAAAACGTACAAACAAATCGATTATTTAACATTCATGTAATTAAATAGAAATTACGATTAGCAGCAACAGGAAAAGATGAAGTTTATAAAAATGGTCGTTTTATTAATGAATATTGCCTTGGTAATTAAAAAACACACTGAAAACGCCCTACATATATTACATTTTAACACATATAAATCAATTTTATATATAAAATTGAAACTTATTTTAAGACCATATATGTTTTATTAAAATACTTATCATCTTTTTAGTTATAAATGTAAATTCAATTTCATTAATTTTTATTGAATTTCTTGGAGGTAAGATTACTAAAAATATATATTGAAAACTCAATCAAAAAAAATTAACCTATTAATCATTAAAACTTAAAATTATGATGACAATTGCTAAACTACTAATCGATATAATTTTTTCGATTAATTAAACAGAATCAAAAATGTAGAACTTAGTTCTAGAATAAGTTTTATTATTTTTGTGAAATGAAAAAGCAATTATTCAAAATTTTAGCTAAAGTTAATAAGGTTATCTTACCAAGTTTATCTAAACAACAAGTAGATTTAGCAAAAGCCACAAAACTACAAATGGCTCTTATTGGTTGGCGTTGGTATGTAACCAAAAATGCCCTAGATTAAATATTACAGCTTTACAACTAAAATATTTTTTTTGAATAACCAATTATTTATAAGCCAAACTGCTATAGTGAAGTTATACTAGAAGGCAGTATTAACTTGTGTTAGAATTAAATTTAGGTGTTATAAAAAATTAAAATTAATCTTAAAGTACTTTTATAAGCAACTCATTAAAATAGTGCTTTGCTAAACTCTTAACATTACCTTCTTCAAGTTGGATTTTTTCTGCCTCTAAAAAAATAGTTGGAATAGTATTCTCATTCTGAAGTTTTTCCATTAAACAAGTATTACTTGAACTAGATAATACTAATGCTCCATCAACACTTCCGTCGTTAATTAGTTTAAAACATTCTTTTTCTTTTTTATGTGAAGTAAATGACTGAAAAACTAACAACCGATAGCCCATGTCGAAAGTGTAGCTTTGAATCTCTGACAATAATCTTCCATAAAGATTGTCGAAAATTTGTGGAATAATTATAGCAAAGGTTTTGTTCTGCTGTTTTCTTAAAGAGATTGCATAATAATTAGGCACATAATTATGCTTTTTTGCAATACTTAAAATGGTTTCTCTAGTTTCTAAACTTATATCTTGTTTGTCATTTAATGCTTTAGATACTGTAGAAACCGAATAGCCCGAAAGCACTGATATTTTTTTAAGGGTCATTGCAGACTGATACATTATTTCTTGCTTTTAATTTTTTTAATATGAGCTATTGCAGCTTTTGTTAGTGATTCTATTTTTGAATAATCAAAAACTCCCTTACTATCTTTAGCAATAAGTTTTGATCCAATACCAACACAGGTAACACCTGCATTAAACCACGACTCCAAACTTTCTTTTGTAGGTTCTACTCCTCCTGTTGGCATAATGCTTGTCCATTGACAAGGTCCTTTTATGGCTTTCACAAAATTTGGACTGTACGCATCACCAGGAAACAATTTCACTATTTCGCAACCTAGTTCTTCAGCTTTTGCTATTTCTGTAAGTGTAGCACAACCTGCCGACCATAATACTTTTCGACGATTACAAACTATTGCAATATCTTCACGCAAAACAGGCGTAACAATAAAGTTAGCTCCTAACTGCATATATAATGAAGCTGCTGCTGCATCAGTAACCGACCCAACTCCTAAAGCCATTCCTGGTAGTTCTGCGATTGCATATTTATTAAGTTCTGCAAACACTTCAAAAGCAAAGTCACCTCGGCTTGTAAACTCTAAAAGGCGAGCTCCTCCATTATAGCAAGCTTTTAATACTTTTTTACTTACTTCAATATCATGATGATAAAACAAAGGCACTAGTCCTGTTGTACTCATCAGTGTAGCAATTTCAATTCTTGTAAATTGTGCCATAATTTTATTTTATCTTGAGACTTTTCCTGAAAAATCTCCACTTATTAATTTTTCGATTTCATCTAAGGTTATTAAGTTATAATCGCCCGAAATCGTGTGTTTTAAACAACAAGCAGCCACTGCAATATCAAGCGCTCTTTGCTTATTGTTTTTATCATTTACCAAACCATAAACCAATCCACCCATAAAGGCATCACCACTACCAACTCTATCTACAACTGGTGTAACTTCTTTAACATCGGCATTAAATATTTTTTTTCCATCATATAGAATTCCTCCTATACGTTGATGTGAAGCACTTACCGAATAACGAAGTGTTGTTGCTACAACTTCTAGGTTTGGACATTCTTTAAACAACCTGTCATAAAGTACAGGTAGCGACTTTAAGTCTTGATAATTAGGTTCAACTTTATCTTTACCTAGCATAAAATATGCTGTATCAATATCACCAAGTATAATATTGCTATAGTGAAGCAATTGTGGCATAACTTCACTTGGAGCTTTACCATATTGCCATAGTTTTGATCTGTAATTTAAATCACAAGAAATTGTTATTCCTAATTGATGCGCTGCCTTAACAGCTTCCATACATTCATCAGAAGCCGATTTTGATATAGCTGGTGTAATACCACTCCAATGAAACCATGTGGCATCTTTTAAAACATTTTTCCAATCTATTGACCCTTTTTCGATAGTTGCCATAGAGCTGTTTGCTCTATCATAAACCACATTACTTCCTCTTGTGCCAGCTCCTGTTTCAAGAAAGTAAATACCTAATCGGTCACCACCATAAATGACATTTTGATTTTGCACATTAAACTTTCGCATTTCTTTTAATGCACAAGCACCAATTTCGTTTTTTGGAAGTCTCGTAACAAATTCAACTGGAATGCCATAATTGGCCAATGAAACTGCTACATTAAACTCACCTCCACCATAAGAAGCTGCAAACATCTTTGCTTGAGAAAACCTTAAATGGCGTTCGGTTGAAAGGCGTAACATAATTTCGCCAAAAGTGACTACTTTGCTCATTTTTTGAATTTTATTACTAATCTTAATTTCTTAAAAACCAAATAGTTTTATTATTTAATGACTCTTCTAAATTAATTAAACTTAAAGGTTTAAAAAAGAATCTATTTAAAAATAAAACTATTTGAATTACTAAATTTTTAATTTTAAATTCCTAATGCTTGTCCGCCACCAATTTGAATAGTTTCAGCTGTTATAAAAGATGCGTCTTTACTTGCTAAAAATGATATAACTGAAGCTACATCTTCTGGTTGACCTAGTCTTCCTAATAATATATTATCTTTCCATGAAGCAAAAACCTCAGGTTTTGTTGATTTTATTTGAGCATGAAAAGGTGTATCGATGGTACCTGGTGATACGGCATTTACTCTAATTCCATATTCAGCTAAGTCTTTTGCTAAAGCTCTGGTTATTGAATGAACACCAGCTTTAGATGTTCCGTAAATACCTGCTCCTGGTCCACCTGCAGTCCATGCTGCATTTGACGTAAAGTTAATAATAGAGGCATTATCTCCCTTCTTCAAGAAAGGTATTGCAGCTCTTGAAGCAAAAAATACAGAATCTAAATTAAGTGCCATAACAAATCTGTAAAAATCAGTTGTCATGTCTTCAAACCTAGATCTTCCACCTAAACCTCCAGCATTATTAACTAGTACATCAATTCTACCATATTTTTTTCCAATGCTATTGATATTTGTGGCTACTTGTTTTTCATCAGTAACATCAAAACCATAATATTCTGCATCAATTCCAAGTTTCTCTAGCTCTTTTACTCTTTCAGCACCTGCTTGATCTTCAATACCATTTAAAACAACAGTATAACCATCTTTACCCAATCTTTTTGCTACTTCAAAACCAATTCCTCCTGTAGCTCCTGTAATTACAGCTACTTTCTTGTTTAAATCACTCATACTTATTCTATTTATTTAATATTTTATAATTAATTTTTTGCTTTTAATGGTTCAATTTTTGGACATAAAAACCAAACACTAGCCATTACAATAAAAGCTAAAGCTGCTCCTACAATAAATGCTGGAGTATAATTTCCTCCTGATGTCAAAAAAGGAACTAACATAGTTAAACCCACTCCTGCAAATTTTGCTGACATACCTGCAAACCCTGATAATGTCCCAACTGTATTTTTTCCAAATAAATCACTTGGCAATGTTTGTATGTTTCCTATTGCTGTTTGAAATCCAAATAAAACTACTGCCATTATAATTACAGCATTAATTGGTTCACCTGGATTAGCTAACATTAATAATGCAGGTAGCATTATTAAACATCCTAATGTAATTACCATTTTTCTGGTTTTATTAATAGACCATCCTGCCTTTATTCTGTTTTGGGCTAACAAACCTCCAAAAAAGGCTCCAAGCATAGCACCTACATAAGGCACCCAACCGTAAATACCTATTTCTTGAACATTAAATCCATAAACATCATTTAGGTAAATTGGAATCCAAAAAACAAAAAGCCACCAAATTGGATCTATAGCTGCAGAAGCAATAATTACTCCCCAACTTTCCTTATGAGATAACATTTTTCCAGTCGATGGATTATATTCTTCTTCTAAAGGTTCTACATTTTTTGTTTCTTGCTTTTTTTGTCCAGACAAAATATAAGCTCTTTCTTCTTCAGTAAGCCAAGGATGCTTATTTGGTGGTGCCTTCATGAAAATTACCCATGGGATTAACCATAATAATCCTATTAATCCAACTACAACAAAAATCATTTGCCAACTTAAATAAATTGTAAGAAAAGCGATTACAGGTATTGAAACAATACCTCCTATTGCTGCGCCAGAATTAAAAATACCTTGGGCAAATGCTCTTTCTTTTGATGGAAACCATTCTGCGTTTGCTTTTGCAGCTCCAGGCCAATTCCCAGCTTCAGATACTCCTAGAATAGATCTAAAAATTGAAAAACTCATAACACTATTAGCAAATGCATGTAAAGCTGTAGCAATAGACCAAAACCCAATGGATAAAACGAACCCTATACGAGATCCAACTTTATCAAATATTTTTCCGAAAATAAGTTGACCAAAAGCATATGAAAATAAAAACACTGAAGAAATCCATCCATATATTGCTTTCCTTTCATCCATTGATTTATCAGGATATAATTCAGCAGATATATCTGGCCAAAGCACATTTAATGATTGTCTATCTATGTAATTAATGACTGTTGCAAGTGCAATTAGAGCAATAACCCACCATCTTAATCCTTTTACTTTCATTTTTTATATTTTTTAAAACAACAGAATAATCTCATATACATGAGAACTCTTATCGGTTTTATGATTAAAAGTAAATTGATTAATTTTCAGTTAACTGATTGTTTACTGAATAATTTACTTTCCCTCCATTATTATTTTTTTTAAAAAGTAAATTGTGCACTTTACTTTTTATTATTTTATTGATTAAGCTTTAAATGTTGTAACAATACTTATACAACTCTTTAAAATGATCTTTCATTTTTTGCTTAGCTTCTTCAGTATCTTGCTTTTTTATAGCCTCATAAATTGCCTCATGCTCTTTAATACCAATAACTGGTTGATTTTTATCACATACATGATATTTTTCAAAGTTGGTAATAATCTCTGGTGTAATTATAAGCATGAAAGTATTCATTGTGCTATTGCCGCATGCTTTAGCAATTGCTAAATGAAATAATAAATCTTCTTGAACTGCATTTTCGCCATTTAGTACTTTTACTGTGTAAGCATCTAAAGCCTCTCTCATTTGTACAAGATCTTCATTAGTTCTCCTTAAAGCCGCTAGTCTTGCTGTTTTAAGTTCTAACAAAATTCTTGTCTCAACTAAAGATTTAAAATCTGGTTCTTCTAAACGCAAAATATCTTCAATCATACCATTCATAGCTATAACACCAATATTTGCTACAAACGTGCCGCTTTGTGGCATTGATTTTAAAAGACCGTAATGTTCTAATTTTTGAATAGCATCTCTAACGTTACTTCTAGTTACACCAAACTTTTCTGAAAGACTTCTTTCTGAAGGCAACTTATCGCCAGGTTCAAGATTTTTTAAATTTATTAAGTCTCTAATCTTTGAGATTATATCTTTCTGTATGTACTCGCTTTCATTTTTAGTAAGTATTTCTAATTTCATAATCTATAATTGGTTAACCAGGTTTAATGTTAAATTTATAAAAAAAAACTTTAACAATTTTCTTGAATTTTACTGATCCGCTTTAGACCAGTAAAACTCAAAAAAGGCATAAATTTAAACTAATCAAATAAACTTAATGTGTTACTTCTAAACTATAATAGTTGACTCTTGCAAATGCTCCTTCATCTCTTGATTGAAAATAATTCCCTGCTTTAAAGTAATTTTCAAAAATTCCCCATTTTCTCATATGCACATTTTCATAGACTTTATATTCACTGTTATTCAATATAACAACCATTTTTCCTTCAGAAACCTGAACCTCTAGTGTGAATTTTTTAAAACCAACTTCTTGCTCGAAATTAAACCCTTCATCATCGTCCCACATTTCTTCATGAAGTAAGTCATTACCTGTTGCATTCAAGTCTTTTAAAATTTTTGTCTTTACTCTTATTTTTCCATTTTGCCAATATATTTTCAAAATTGGAGGCGCATTGTTATCTTTTTGACCAATTAAATCACGTTGTTCATTAGTTAACCTACCATGTATTTGCATAATGATAACTTTGTGATATTTCCCATCTGCTCCTCTACTTACTTCATCCATTTGAAGTTTCCCTTTCATATTAGCTCCTTGGGCAAAGGTCCAATTGGTGTTATTATCACCTGGAACCATTTGTTCTCTCAATTCTGATCTTGAATATTTTGTATTTGCCGTAGTTGCTTCACTTGGGTATGCATAGAAAACCAGAGCTCCTTTAATTGAATCGTTATACATATATGGCTTTAAATCTTCATTTGTGCCATATTCCATAATAGCAGGAGGTTCAACACTTATTGGTTTACCATTCTTACCTACAGCTGGAGTTGTTACCGACCAATGAGATAAATCTATTTCTGGCAACTTATATTTGTTTCTCTTTTTATTTTGACAACTTGCGTTGATTGAAATACTAAAAGCAATCAATAAAATTAAAGCCTTAAATGCATTCATAAACTAAATTATTCCTTTTTAATTGTTTGCAGTAATGGTTACAGAATCCATTCTTATTTCCTCATCACCACTATTATATCCAAAATTACCACCAGCACCACCAGTAGCAGGTCCACCTATACCTCTTACAAATAGAGCAACGCTATCATTAGCCCCTGAATTAAAAATAAAGGTATAAGTATTATAACTTGTATTGTTAGGATGAACAATTGTTTCATTTAAAAGATTATTTGCAGCCATTTCAACCTGTGAAATTGAAGTATAACCCCAATCTTCTTGTGGGAAGTCTACTGTATTAGTATAATATGTTGGCATATAACTATTTATGTATCCAGAACCCGCTAAAACTCTTAACTCTAGTGAGCTAGGATATGATCCTCCTATCGAACCCTGAAAGGCTACAACTACTGTCATTGTGTAAAATGAATTTGGTGTAACTTCAAATTCTTGATATATATGATCAGGTTCATTATTGTCGAATTTAATAACGTTATTAGAACCACCATTACCAGAACTCGACTCACCTTGGTCTCCAATATCTTTGTTAATCCATCCAGCGCATGAACAATCTGAACCAGAAGATTTAGGCAGTAAATCAAAGTCAGCATTGATTATGATTGGATCAGGAACTGCTACCACTTCTGGCTCAACCACTTCAATAGTTTCAGAATAGGTGCTTGTTACACCTAATGCATCAGAAGCAGTTAAAGTAACTGTGTAAGTACCTTCTCCTGGATAAGTATTAACTCCATCTAAAGCTGTTGAAGTGTTCCCGTCTCCAAAATCCCAAGCATAAGTTGTTGCGCTAGTAGAAAAATTTGCAAAATTATACATTCTCCAGTCTATTGTGCTTTGAGTCGCAGAAAAATTAGCTGCTGGAGGTGTAGCATCTGCAATAGTCCCTTCATCAGGTAAATCGAACTCTAAAGCACTTAAAGAAGGATCACATGACACTAAGGCTATTGACGCTATCATCAAAAACACTAAACTCAAATAAAGTTTATGTTTTTTTCTTGTTTGTTTTATTAGTTTCATAATATTGTTTTTATTTATCTTATTAGTAACCAGGATTTTGTTGCATCATACCTCTACTCAAGTTAATTTCACGTTGAGGTATTGGTAGTAAAATATCTGTAGAATTAAAACTATAACCATTTGCAGCTGAAAATGCCGAAAGCACATCTTGAGCTGCGCCAAAACGAATTAAATCGAATAGACGATGATTTTCGAAAGCCAACTCTACACGTCTTTCATCTAATAACTCTTGTTTAGTAATAGTACCATCATCATCTCCTAATAAACCAGCACGCAAACGAACAAGCTCAAAAGAATCTAATGCAGCTTGTACTGAAGTTGAATTGTTTCCAGCCATAATAGCTTCTACGTGCATTAATAAAACATCGGCATAACGTATTACAATCCAATCATTACCTGCTGCTCTAGGGTTACTAGTAAAAACTACTCCTGTTGGGCCTCCGTTTTCACCATTTGGAAAATATTTAGCTACTTGTCTTTGAGTAGGTTGAGCAGGATCTAAACGATAAGAAAAAGGAGCTCTTGTGCCTCCAAGTGCATCGAGTGCTGCTGCTGCTTCAGTTGTAACATAATTTACTCCACTTGATCTACCAACAGAGTTTAACCACTCTGCAGAGAAACTTTGACTATCTGTTGCTGGGTTAGAAACAAAACCAATAGCAAAAATAATTTCATTTGTGTTCTCTGTATAAAACACATCATTAAAATTAGGTTGTAAACCAAAGCCACTTCCCATAACTGCCTCACACAATTGTTGCGCTTGAACATAGTTAGTACCAAGTGTTAAATATACTTTTGCTAATAATGCTTGGGCTGCTGCTTTTGACGCTCTATTTTTATATGTGTTATCTAATGATGCAATAGCTGTTGTAAGGTCGCTAACAATAAGCTCATATACTTGGGCTTTTGGCACTCTTGTAAATTGTATTTCAGTATCAGCAATACCAATAACTCTATCAGCTAAAGGGATGTCTCCAAATAATCTTACTAAATTAAAATGCGCATAAGCTCTAACAAATTTAGCCTCAGCTTCAATTTTTGGAGCGTTAGCTTCTGATGCAACATCTAAATTAGCTAATACTATATTTGCTCTATTAAGAACATCGTAAAAACTGCGATAGTAATCATACACAATACCATTTGTTGGTCTTAATGTATAGTTTTCAAACTGAGCTGCCTCTCCCTCACTACTTTTAGTTCTAGTGTTATCACTTCGCATTTCGGTTACATAAAATTCAATTTGAATAGCGTGATTTAATCTTGAATCTGAATTATCAAGAGCATTTACTCCTTGTATTCCGTCATACATATTAATTACACCATTGAGTAATTCTGTTTCATTAGCGTAAAATGTATCAGCAGCAATTGCAGATGTTGGTACAGGACTCAAAAAATCATCCTCGCAAGCAAAAAATGCTAGTGCTAATATTAAGAAATAAGGTTTTTTAAATAGTTTCATAATATATGTTTTTACTTATATTTATTTTTTAAAATTCTATATTAAGACCAAGTGATATGGTTCTGTATATTGGTGAACCTGCTCTTTGGTATCCATACGTTGTTGGACTTGTATTATCAATAGATTCAGGATTAAATCCAGTATAATTATCAGCAGTAAAATATAAAAGGTTTTGACCTGCAGCATAAAATCTTGCTTTACTTAATCCTAACTTATTTGCAAAATCTTTTGAAAAGCTATAACCAATATTTACATTACGAAGTGAGATGTATGATGCATCTTGAATGATGTCATTAGTAAAAATTTTCTCTCTAATAAATCCTTGATTTGGAGTTGTTGCTGTATTAAAATCTTGAGAACTATTAAATTGATTAAATAAATATTGGTCTCCCATATTTCTCACTTCAGCACCATGACTTCCTTGAAACATAAAGCTTACATCTACATTTCCAATCTCAAATTCATTAGTAAAACTCCATATTAAATCTGGATAAGGATCACCAAGAATTGTTTTATCATCGTCATCAATTAATCCATCTCCATTTAAATCTTTAACATAAACATCTTGAGCTTGAGCGCCAATTGGGAAATACGGATTAATAATATATTCTAATGGAATGTCTCGATCAACAACCCATCCATAAAAAGATGATATTGGGTTTCCTATTAAGTTAATCCATTCTGCTGCTCTTTTGTCATCAACATTTTGAATAAGACCATTTGAATCACCAAAACTTACTAATTCATTTTTGTTTACTGATGCTAATACAGTAGAAGTCCATTTAAAGTTTTCATTTGAAACATTTCTTGTTCTTAGTTCAAGTTCAAAACCTCTATTTTCTACTTCACCTAAATTTACAATAGCTTCTGTGAACCCTGTTGTAGCAGATATAGGGTTGTTTAGTAATAATTGGTCACTATTTCTTTTATAAAATTCGAATGAACCAGAAACCACATTATTAAACAAACCAAAATCAACTCCTGGATTAATTTCAATAGATCTTTCCCATTGTAAAAATGGATTTGCAATATTAATTGGATCAAAACCAGTAACTAAATTATTATCTACAACTGCAGTTGAAGCAATTAATAAAGCCATATAAGGGTAATTATCAATTAAATCGTCTCCTGTATCTAAATTTAGGTTTCCAGTAACACCATAACTAAATCTGAACTTTAAGTTATTAATTACCTCGCTATCTCTCATAAAGTTTTCTTTAGAAATCACCCAACCAAGAGATGCTGCAGGGAAATTACCATACTTATTATTTGGACCAAATACAGAACCTCCATCTCGTCTAAAGCTTAATGAAGCAAGATATTTATCTTCATAAGCATAATTTAATCTTCCAAATAATGACAATAATCGTCTCTGATAGTCTAATGATATTTTTTCATTAATTAAAGTTGCTGCTGAAAGTGTTTGAATATATTCGTTTTCATATCCTGCACCAGTAATACTCTTATAAGATGTATCCCATTTTTCTGCCGCAAAACCAGCAACAGCACTTACATCATGACCTCCAAACGTTTTGTTATACGATAAATAGTCCTCAGTAACTATATGTATTACGTTTTCATCTGCTAATGTTAACTCAATTGCTGATGGACCAATATTATTAGATTTTTCTCCTATAAACCTTCTATTGTTTGTGTTTTGAAAATCTCCACCTATTGACCCTCTAAAAGTTAGATCATCAGTAATGTTATATTGTGCATAGAAATTTCCGAATAATTTAAACTTCAGATCACGACGATCTCTTTCTAATACTTTTGCAGCTGGATTAGTGTTAGATGTATCACTAATATCTGTTCCACCAGAAGCAACAGGCATCATTGAATTTAAATCGAAATCATCAAACATTCTCTGTTCTGCATAATCACCTATTTGTGCATTTGCCCATCTTCCATTCTCTCTTAAGCGGTTTACAAATTGAATAGAATGCTCATCTAAATAAAGAGGTAACCAAGGTGATTGTCTTAATATATCATGTGTTGATCCATCAAAGCGTATTCTATTTGTATAAGATGGAGAAAAAGTACCTCCAATTGTAAATTTGTCGCTTAATTTTGAATCAATACTAATTCTTCCATTATATTTTTTGTAATCATCTATAATTAAAACACCTTCATCTTGAGAATAGCCTAGAGAAACACTAAATTTTGTTCGTTCACTTCCTCCTCTTGCACTAAATGCAAAATTGTTAATAGTTCCACCATTAAAAATAATGTTTTGCCAATCATTATCAATCCCTAATAATTGTATGTATTGAGCTCTACTAGAAAGTGTACCTGTATCAGCTAACTCTCTTGCTACCTCATCTTTAACTGAAAAATAATAAGCCTCACTTTGCCTGGCTTCTTTACGCCCTGTAAATGTATTGAATGAGAATTTTGTTTTTCCTTCCTTGCCTTTTTTAGTTGTAATCATAATGACTCCATTTGCACCACGAGAACCGTAAATAGCTGATGATGCTGCATCTTTTAGCACTTCAAACGAATCAACATCATTCATATCTAAAGATCCTAAAAAATCTTCATCTACTGCTAAACCATCTACTACAATTAATGGAGAAGAGCTTCCTGCTAGTGAACCCGTTCCTCTAATTCTAATAGTTGGAGCAGATCCTGCATCACCTTCGGTAGTTTGTATATTAACACCTGAAACTTGACCAACAAGAGCATCATCTACTCTCGCCGTTGCAATCTGGTCTAATCCTTCATTAACTACTTTAGAAATTGAACCCGTTAAATGGCTTTTCTTTTGAGTACCATATCCAACAATAACAACTTCATCAAGTTTATTTAAGTCTTCAACTAATGAAATGTTAAGCTCTTTTTGATTATTAATAATTACAACTTGAGTAGCAAAACCTATATAAGAAAAAAGAAGCACGTCTCCTTTTTTTACTTCAATTTCGTAGTTACCATCAAAATCAGTTGTAGTTCCCTTTGTAGAGTTTTGTATAATAACATTTACTCCAGGAATAGGTTGCGTATCTTTTATTGAAACGACTTGACCTTTTAACAAGTACTCGCCTTGCGCAAACAATGAGACATTAAATATCATTATAATAATTAATGCCAACTTAAATTTTAAATTCATAATTGGTTGTTTTTGTTAAAGTGCTTTTTTAGATTATTATCACGTTAATTATCCACTTTATCACAACTCATGTTAAACATAAATAAAATTGTTTTGTATTTTTGCTTAATATGTTATGTGACAAACACGACATGTATAGATTTACTTCCCTCCAAAGAAGTAATTACCTTAAAAGGATAGGTGTGCACCTGTCCTTTTTTTATGGCTAAAAATCCAATTAATAAATTGGTTAACCAATCTGGTTTACCAAATATATGTAAATTTTTGTTAAATACAACGTTTTCGTAAAAAAAATTGGAAATTTTAAGATTTTCATAAAAAAACTGTTGTTAAAATGAGAAAACTATTTCATAAAGTCTTCACGAATTGGGCTAAAGACATCTATTAAGACCCCTTCTTCTTTACAAATAGCTCCATGCAACACATGTGGTGGTATATATACAGTGTCTCCTCCTTTTACAGTTTTAGTTTCCTCGCCAATTGAAAATTCAAAGGCACCACTTTCAACATAAGTCACCTGACTGTGATAATGTTCATGCTTATAACCAATTCCTCCTTTTTTAAAATGTACTTTTACAAGCATGATTTTGTCATCATAACCCATTATTTTTCTTTTTACACCTTCACCAACTTCTTCCCACTCTAAATCTTGGTCTAAAATAAATTCTTTACTTGCTCCAAATGTTTTCATACTATATATTTCTTATTATATTAATTCAATTCTTGCTGCCTAGCTCTTACATCTATTTTTGAGGTGTACCAGGTCCTACAGTTGCTTCTCTAAACCATACCTCAGTGTAACAGCCATTTTCATATTGCTTAGCTATATCACCACCATAAGTCTCGGCACCTGCACACCAAACCATATTAGTTTCAGGGCTTTTCCCGTTGGTTTGGTTATATGCGCCTTGTTTAAAATAACCTAATTCACCCTTATAAGCGGTAGCTCTTTCGGTACCATCTTGACCAATTGGCACAAATAATTTCTTAACTTGAGCTGGCAGGTCTGACGTATTTACGTATTCAGATTCAATTAAATTTTTAGTAAACGTTTTGGTTTCATGCCCTTCACTTGTAAACGTTAAATACATTATGCCTTCATAAACATTTACTTCATAACTAAACTCTTCTCCTAATTCAATCCCATTTTCAGGTTCAGCAGGATAGTCGTCTTTACTTGTTCCAATTACAGACATATCATGTCCCCAAACTGCACTCGAATAATCCCATCTTCCAGAATTGTCATCACCTTCAGTATTAATTTCATAATTCCAAAAAACAGAACCTTTACTATGTCCAGGGAATTTCTTATAAAATATTTTTAGTGGTTCGTTTTCATGCCCTTCTCCACTATGAATCTGCCCAACAACCACTGAGTAAGAGGCTGCAACTCTGGCATCACCAGAAGTAGAAACCTGCATAACCTTGCATGTACCTGTGAGCTTACCTCCTTGTTCAGGTGTCCATTCTCTTTTTTCATGCAACTCTGTTCTTGTGTTACTTGAGTTTTTTGAAGTAACACCAGAATTAGGTGTTTTATATACTACCCATCGTCTAGTGCCATCAATTACTGTATAGAAAAAATCTTTATGTTCAAAATCAACCAAATTGTCAACATTCGTTCCATCACCCATTAGCATTTTAAATTTATCCATAAATGGGATTACTTCACTTGGATAAACTGTTTTTGTACTTAAACCATCATTAGCTTGAAAATACCCTTCATTAGAAATAGCATCATCACTAATGGTGATATTTGCTGATTTAAACCACACCTCGGCGTAATTACCATCTGCATATTGTTTTTGGACATCTCCACCATGTGTTTCAGCACCTGAGCACCATACTTTATTCACTTTAGGATCTTTACCATTTGTTTGATTATAACAACCTAGTTTAAAAAAGAGGCCTTCACCTGTGTAAGCTTCTTTACGTTCCACTCCATCTTGACCTATTGGTACAAATAAGTTTTTAACTTGAGTAGGCATGTTTTTACGTTCTGCATATTCAGACGAAATAAGGTTTTTGGTAAATGTTTTTGTTTCATGCCCTTCGCTAGTAAATGTGAGATACATAACACCATCTTTAACTTCTACTTCATAACTTAATTCTTCACCTAAAGCAATTCCATCTTCTGGTTCTGGTGGATATGTATTTTTATCTGTCCCAACAACAGAAAAGTCATAACCCCAAATTGGGTATGAATAATCCCATCTGCCTGAATTATCATCACCTTCAGTATTGATTTCATAATTCCAAAAAACAGAACCTTTGGTATGACCAGGAAATTTTTTATAAAATAATTTGAATGGTTCATTTTCATGTCCATCTGCACTATGAATTTGTCCAATTACCACAGAAAATGTTGATGCAACTCGTGCATCTCCTGTAGTTGAAACATTCATTACTTTCACTGTTGCACTTAATTTAGCTTCATCCATTGGTGACCACTTTTTTAATTGAGCTAGTTCAGTCCTTGTATTGTTTGAAGTACCATGAGTATTACCAGCATTAGGTGTTTTGAATACTACCCAATCGCCACTATTATCTTTGCTAGTGTAAAAGAAGTTTTTGTTTTCATAGTTTGTTGCCTGACCCACATTAGATCCATCACCTAAAATTAAATTCCAATGTTGGAAAAATGGTATTATGTCATTTGCATTGCTCCCTATTTCTACCTTTTTATTATGGTTAACATAATTTTTATTTTTGTTTCCAGAACAGCCACTAAACAACAAAATAACACTTATAATTATTGAATAATGTGTGAAAATTAATTTAAAAGTTTTGAAGTTCATGTTATAGGATATTTCGGTTATATTAAAAGTAATAAATATGATTTTTATGTTTTACTATTAATAAAATTACTCAATTATATTTTTTTATACTCTGATTTTAGTTGTAACCATACTAAATATAAGAAAGCCTTTTGTAAAAGGCTTTCTTAATTGTTTTTTGATATAATTACTCTTTAATAATTTTTCTCGTTAATGTTTTTCCGTCAGCATTAATTTTCATTATATAAATACCATTAGTTAGGTTAGATATATCTATTTGGTTATTATTTAACCCATTTTGTTGAAATACTCTTTTTCCTAAAACATCATGAATTTCTACTGAAGAAACTTCAAAAGAATTAGATTCAATATTTAGAATGTTTTTAGTTGGGTTAGGATAAACTTTAACATTAGAATAATCAAAAGTATTCACAGATAAAGTGTTTTGAGAAGGGTTTGGTGATCCAATATGATTTAATTGTGACCCTTCAAAACTTTCAGGATATGCTCTAATTTGTCCAGCTGTTGATGTTGAACCCATATACCAATTTGGTAAATTTCCGCTAGGCAAATCTCCTCCTACCCAATCAGAAGTAGTTTCATCGTTAGTTAATGCAGAACCTGTTGAGTTTCCAATTCTTGCAACATAATCAAATTGTGTACCTCCTGTAGAAATAACTAATACTCCACTAGATGGAAATACAGTTGGTGGTGTTTGTGCTAAATCATTTTCTAAAAATCCAATACTAGAATAGCAGTATGCTTGTGCAGAGCTATCATTATCTTTTAGAAGCGAAATTGCGTCTAAAATAGTCCACGTATTGTACGGACTTCCATCTGGTATACCATCATTATCACTATCAATATCATCACTGTCTGATGGAGGTGTTGTAGTTTGAATTAAAAGAAATGTGTGTGATTGACTTTCTAAATCTGCAGGTTTAATATCTAATGCAACGTTAGCTGCAGGGTTTACTAGTGATGCAGCTTGATATGCATTACCAGTAGTTAAAAGTACTAAATACCCATTAGAACCTATAGTTTGCCCTGTTAAATCAATAACTTCATTAACATCACCAGGATCATTGCCATCTCCTTCAATGGTTAAAAGGTAAACATTTGTTAAAGGCGCATTAGCTGTTCCTCTAATCTCAATATACTCGTTAGGAGCATCGGTTCCTGGAGGATCAACCATGATTTCACTTAAATAAAATTGTGCATTAGCCAATTGACATGTCATCAATAGCATTAATAGTAATTGTAGTTTTGTTTTCATAATTTGTATTATTATTTTGTTAGTAGTTAATGTGTTACATTTAAATTGTAATACTTTATATAAGAAAAAGCTGCAGGTTCAGTTGTTACCAAATAGTTACCTGCTTTAAAGTAGTTTTCAAAAGGCCATTTTGATAAACTAACATCTTGATATATAAAAGGCGGATTATTGTTTAATTGTAATTCTAATTTACCTTGAGTAGCAATAATTTTAAAAGTAAAAGGCTCAAAACCAACATATCCAAAATTGTGCTTTATATCGTACCATGTACTTGAAGACACATCAAGAAGATCATCTCCTTCAGTGGATTCATCTAAAAGTGATTTTTTGTGAGCCCATAAATAGCCATCTTTCCAATACATTTTTAGCAATGGAGGTCCATTATTAGATGAAAAATTGTGTGTATTCATATCCTCTTGTGAAATAATACCATGTATTTGCATAACTATAACATTATGATAAGTACTACTACTTTGCGAGTTTTCTGAAATAGACTGAACCTTTAACTTTCCAGTCATTACACCTCCTTCAGCTAAAGTCCAATTGTCTTTAGAATTAGAAGGATTTATTAGTTCTCTTAATTCGGTTCTTGAATAAGAACTATTAGCAGTTGAAACAGCTGGATATGTATAAAACACTATTGAAGCATCTGTTGTGTCATCATACATAAATGGTTTAACTTGGGTTAATGTTCGGTAGCCGTTATTCACTAGTTGTGATGGTTGGTATTCGTCTGGGCTACCATTATTATTAGCGTCAATTGGAAGTGTTATTTTCCAATTTGAAAAATTAATATCAGCATAAATTGCTACTTCCTCATTATTCCCATTTGGGTCTATAGTTTCTTCGTCACTAATACTTTCAGTCGAAGAACAGTTAACAACCAAGAAAAAAAGACTTGCAATAGCTATAAAACTTATTAAAACAGCCCTTAATTTATTTAGTATAGTCATCATAAAAAATAATTGGTTTACCAGATTGGTTTACCAAATATATGTATATTTGTTTAAGAAACAAATCTTTATATCATATATTTACTTAATGGAGACATTATCAAAACAAACTAGAGAAAAATTACTTAGCATAAGTACAGCTACTATTGCTACATGTTTATATAAAAAAGGGTTTAAAAATCAATTTATACAAAATGTAGTTCCGTTAAAAAAAATGGAAACAAATATGGTAGGTGAAGCTTTCACTTTACGCTACATTCCTTCACGAGAAGATTTAAATCCAATTTCTGTTTTTAAAGATAAAACTCATCCGCAGCGTGTTGCTATTGAACAGTGCCCTAAAGGCAGTATATTAGTTATTGATAGTCGTAAAGATGCTAGAGCAGCATCTGCAGGATCAATTCTTATTACAAGGCTTATGGTTAGAGGTGCTAAAGGAATTGTTACTGATGGTGGCTTCAGAGATTGTGCAGAGATTTCAAAATTAAATTTTCACTCATATCATCAAAAACCATCTGCCCCAACAAATTTAACTTTACATCAAGCTATTGATATTAATGTTCCTATTGGATGTGGTGATGTTGCTGTATTTCCTGGAGATATTCTAGTTGGAGATGATGATGGTGTTATGGTAATTCCTGCTCATATAGTAGACGAGATAGCTAATGAATGTATAGAAATGACTTTATTTGAAAACTATGTTATTGAAAAAGTAAATGAAGGACAGTCAATTATTGGTCTTTACCCAGCCACAGACAATAAAATTATTGAAGACTATAAGAAATGGTTGGAATTAAAAAAATAAAAACCTTATAATCAATAGTAGGTTAAAAATTGTAACACTCCTACGTCAAAATGGTAATTAACTAAATAACAGCTATTTAAATTACTTTAAATCACAGTTTTTATACCAAAAAAAGGCATTTAAAAATTAAATATAATCACATTAGAAAATAAAAAATCCTAACTAATTGATTAACCAATTATTAGGATTTTTTTCGTGACCTCGACAGGATTACGAATATATTAAATCACATTAATTCAAGTTAACTCAACTTTATATCAAACGCCTACTAATACCTACTATATATATTAATAATACATTCAAATTACACTTATACTACATCTCTAAAATTATAAAGCGTTAAACAATAAGTGACACATATATTGACACAATAAATCAAAAATGTGTCACTTTTTTTGTATATATGCATATCTAATTACGTGACAATGGCAAAGCTTACTTTCAAACTTCGAGAAGCAAAAAACAATTCGGCATCTATAATGCTTGTGTTCAATTATGGAAAAGAAAAGCGTTTAAGATATGCAACTGGGTTTCGTGTTCAGAATAAAAAGAATTGGGACGCATCAAAAATGCGTATTAAAAATGTGATTGAAGAACTTGACCGAGTTTATGTAAACAATAAACTTAACGACCTTAATTCAGCTATTGAAAAGGAATATGCTAAGCGAACAATTGAAGAAGGCAAAGAAGTTACCAACGACTATATTAAAGATGTCTGTGATAATGTACTTGGTAAAAGAGATATTGATAATAATATTGAGAAATTAGAATTATTGCCCTTTTATAAATGGTTTATAGACAATTATCAAAAAAACCCATTAATGACCTCTTCAAAACCTTTAAGTAAAGGAACAGCCAAGACCTATACTAATGCCTATAAGCTATTGAAACAATTCAATAAAGAATTCACATACCGATTGTCTTATGAAAAAATTGGACAAAAATTCTACAGAGATTATTTAAAATGGTTGCAGACTAAACATTATACAGCTAATTACATAGGCACTCAAATTAAAGTACTTAAAACCATGCTAAATGCTAGTTTAGAATTAGAACATCATAACAATAGAGAACATTTAAAAAAATACTTTAGCAAGCCAACAGAAGAAGTTAACCATATCTATTTAAATCCAGATGAATTACAAGCTTTATTCAAAGTAGATGTAAGTAATATTAAACCCATTAAAATTAGCAAATCACTCTACCTAACTCCTGAACAATTGGATAATGCTAGAGATTTATTTCTAATATCAGCCAACACAGGTTTGAGGGTTAGTGATTTTAATAGACTTAAATTAAAAAACATCATCGAAACTGATGGTAGAAAATTTATTCAAATCATTACAAAAAAGACTCAAAACCCTGTTACCATTCCAGTTAACACTATGGTCAATAATATTTTGAAAAAGAGAGATGGTCACCCTCCCAAACGAATGACAGACCAGCATATTAACTATGCCATTAAGGAAGTTGCTAAATTGGCAGAAATTAACTCTATCGAAACTATAGAAAGGACTATTGGAGGGGTTAAAAAAAGCACAGAATATAAAAAATATGAATTGATATCAAATCACTCTGCTAGAAGAAGCTACAGCACGAATGCATTTTTAGCTGGCGTCCCAATACAAGATATCATGATGAGTACTGGACATAAAACAGAAAAAATCTTCAAAAATTACGTAAAAGCAAGTGACCTTCAGAGAGCTATTAAGACCTCTTCACACCCGTTTTTTGATTAAAAATTCACAGGTTTCATCAACAAATCAACTTTTATAGGCAGAAAACAAAGTTGAATTAGCTAATTCACTCATTTTTAAAACAAAATCAGCCCATTTTAAGCTCCTAAAAAACTCCATTTCAAGTTAAATATTTGTTAAAAAAAAGTTGAATTAACTAGTTTAAAAGATAAGATGTTTAAAATCAATAATTTAAGATATTTTAAATTAACTAATTCAAAATCAGTATTTTACGATTTGCAAGGATTAAATTATTGTTGTAATTATGTCATGTTGGAATTGATAGCTATCCCTCCACAAAACTAAAATGACCATAAGGTCTTTAGTATCATTAAAAATTATAGGAATGAAAAAAATAGAGATTGAACAAGTCTCCATGGGGGAGCTTATTGAAAAATTTGAAGAAATTATAATCAAAAATTCTAATCTTCAAAAAAGGGTTGTTGAAGTAAATAACATAGATGTTTTAACTCGAAACGAGGTTGCAGAATTACTTAAAGTAAGTACTGTAACACTACACCATTGGGCGAAGAAAAAAGTATTAGTCCCATTCAGTATTGGAACTAGAGTATATTATAAGAAAAAAGATATCCTTGAGTCTATGAAAGGAGGTCAAAATGAAGACTAAAATTCGCAACAGACCTATTTTCTTCCTTCTTGAAGAATCCATTTTTAAAAGACTTAAGAAAGAGGTTAAGCTTAATAATTTGATACATCTCAAAGGAAAAAAAAGAATCAAGCTAGATATTGCCTGTTACTTTATCCATTTAATTTGCTATCAGGAAGCTAAAGCTAAAGATAAATCTGATAATGGTTTTGTTTTCTTAAACGCTGAAATCCTTCAAAGGCAGTACCATAACTATAAAGTGTATTTTGACTTCCTAATTGAAAAGGCATTTATAGAGTTTAGAACATATAGCATTAAAAAAAAGGTTTCAAAATCATATAAAATAATCAAGCCAAAAACTAGACATTTTAAGTTTGTCAAATACGACCCTGAGAGTTTTTTTTTTAAAAGAAATCTGAAAAAAGGAAATGATGCTAGGGTAAAAAAAGCTGATAAAAGCTGTAAACACCTTACCAAATGGTTATGTCCAGAATACTTGAGTGTAGACTATGACAATGCTGTAGATTATGTTAATACAGTAAAAATGAAAGACTCTAAAAAATATCAAAGAAGATGGATAATTGAAATGATAAATGAAGGATGTATTTATTATCAAAGACAAGGGAAAGACAATAGGTTGCATTCAATTTTAACCAATATACCAAAGGATTTAAGACCGTTCTTAAAATATAAAAATCAATCCTTAGTATCATTAGATATTAAAACATCACAGCCCTATATATTTTCAGGATTATTAAAGCTCATTTTCATTGATAGGGATGATACCCATATTGATAAATATTTAAGTACTGTAATTAAGAAAGATATTAGAAAAGTTATAAAAGATACTATTCATACTGTTATGATTAAGGAAAGCCTGAAAAGCCTTGATATCAAAGAGATTGAAGACTTTATTTTTTTGATAGAAAACAAAGACATTTACAGTCATATTGGAGCTAATTTTTCTGAAGAATTTCTTTATTCAATTCAAACACCAATAGGTATTTCCGATAAGTTTTACAAGAAAAATTTAAGGATTTCTATAACAGAAACTTTTGACACCTTAAGGGATTATTCCAAAACTTTAATGCTTGAATTTTTATACTGCTCAATACCAAAAGATGAAACTAAATTTAAAGATAGATATAAAGAACTTAAAAGAATTTTACCCAATAAAATATCTGAGTTAGCAGAAAAACTTAAAAGTGAGGACAAATCAATATTTCCGATTTTTTTACAGAATATAGAAGCCTATTTATTAATAGACCATATAACCAAAGGAATTGCTTTAAAAAATCCAGAAATACCTATGTTTACAATTCATGATTCCATTGCTACAACTCATGAATATGCATCTTTAATTAAAGAAGAACTAACCAACCATCTTTTTGAATTCAATGGTGTGAAACCACAAATTACAATTGAAGAATGGTAAAAGCCTACTACACCATCAACCGCTCCAGTCTATCTTTAGTAGCCTTCCAATCTGGATAAACCTTTTCCAATAGAGAATAAAAAGCATTACTATGATTTAAATATTTCAAGTGGCAAAGTTCATGAACGATAACATATTGAATACATTTTTTAGGTGTTTTGATAAGCTCTAAATTCAAGTGTATTTTTCCGTTTTTATCACAACTTCCCCAACGCTTTTTCATCCATCTGTAAGTCAATTGAGGTTCTTGCTCATAAAAGCCTTTTGATATAGGTTTAAGCTCATTAAACAACTGATTGAAGTGTTGTTCTGCTTTCTCTTTGTACCATGTTTTTAAGACCTCCTGAATAGCATATTTGTCTTCGATGTTCTTAGAATAAACATTAATATAACCTCCTGCTAATTTCACAGATTCATATTTAGCAAAATGAAGCTTTAATCTATACTGTTTTCCTAAATACAAATGGGTCTCTCCGCTTATAAATTTACGCTCAGGTGTTAGGGGATGAAAGGATAAAAAGAAGTCTTGTTGCTTTATAATCCAAGGAGCCTTCTTTTTAATCTTTTCCTTAATTTTCTCAATCGAACTTTCTTGCGGTGCAGATACGTTGACCGACTTGTCAGGATATACTTTAATGCCTAGAGTTTTACGGTCTGCAAACTCTAAATCGAAGTCTATAGTGGTGTTACCGTATTGAATCTGGTCTTTCATAAATTACTTATATTTCAATATGGCTACTTTCATGCATTCTTCTATCAAATGGTCAATCTTTTTCCAATTGGTGTCTAAATCAAATTTTCTTAAAATCTCATATAAGGCATCTCCTAAATGAATATTTATTTTTCCAGTAACATCATTGTTACTATGCCATTCAATCATTTTATTACCATTTAAATAGATGTGGTCTTTAACCGTATTATCTATAGCTAAACTCACTTCTATATGAAAAGGCGTTTTTAATAACTCAGAATCTTCATAAACTGATTTGCTGAAATTATAAAATGCTAATGCTGCATCATTGTTTGCTAGTTCTTCAGGAGCATCATCTGACCGACCATGTAAAAATCTATCTTCATGTTCTTTAGCTTTTTTCAAGAATTCAGCTTCAGAAATTCGTTTTAAATAATATTCTTCAATGGTCTCTTTTATTAAATCCGCCAGTTTTTTATAATATACTGGGTCTTCTTGCATCTTTACATTTATAGCCTTAATGGTTCGGCTTGCTATGTGGTCTGCTTGAGCTGCTTTACCTGTAATCTTTTCAATTTCTGCTTCACGTTCTTCTTTGTCAAAAATATTAACCAGCTCGGTAACTTTCATGATTTCCCCTTCTGTAGAAATATGCTTATTGATTAGCTTCTGTATTTGAGGTTCAAATTCTTTATAAGACAAGTCATCATTATAACGTCTTTTTACATCGACTCTTAATTTTAAAAAGAATAATGCATCCTTTTTATACATATCTATTTTCTTCTCAGGAGTATTGTTGACAAAATCAACCGAAGATAAAGCCATCTTTAAAAGTCTCGCAAAATGGCTTAATTTTTCATAAAAATTATTCCTAATATCTTCTGGAGATAACAATTCTTCATAGGCTGTAGGCTCTAATTTTTTGTCTTTTAATGTCTTGAAAATATCCCAAAGTTCCGAATGCGCTTGTGGCAGCTTTTTGACCTCTTCATTTAAGTTGGTTAAGGTGCCTTCTAATTCAGACTCATCAAATTCCGCTAATCCCGAATAAGTACTTAAAGCATTGTCTAGATTCTCTAAATTACCGTAATAATCAATGATATAACCATAGTCCTTTCCTGGGAATACACGGTTGACTCTGGCGACTGCTTGCAGTAATGTATGCTCTTTTAATGACCTACATAAATATAAAACAGTATTGTTTGGTGCATCAAAACCTGTCAATAGTTTAGCGACTACAATTAATATTTCTGGATGCTCTCTTTTTTTGAATTGTGTAATAACACTTTTTTCAAATCGCTTCAAGTCTCCATACTTATCAATCATGGCATTGAAATAAGCATCCTCTCGTTCCTTTTCTTCGTTTACATTGTAAAACCCATCTTCGGTACCTTCTCTTTGGTCGGATTGGGTCACTATGACTTCAGATGTCACCATGCCAATATCTTTTAGAAATTCATGATACAATAATGCAGTCTTTATGCTTGGTGCTACTAATTGTGCTTTTGGTTTGTATTTATCACTTTCGGTCTGGAAAAAGTCTCTATAATGTTCCGAAATATCCCATGCTCTAGCATAAATTACCTTTTCCGTTTTATTCAGTTCATTAATGGTATTGAACTTTCTTTTTAAATTGGCTTTTCCGTAATCTGAAAGAGGTTCTGAAAGTTTATCAAAGTATCTATTTATAGGGTCTTCATCTACAGTAATGATATTATGTCTTCCCTCATATAGCAAAGGCACTACAGCTCCATCTTCAACAGCATCTTTAACGGTATAAGGAAGTCCTATATAGCCTCCAAACTTGTTGGCGGTACTTCTTTCCTTTTTCATTAAAGGAGTCCCTGTAAAGGCTAAAAAACATGCATTTGGAAATACTCGCTGCATACTCACGTTAAAAGTTCCGTATTGGGTACGATGCCCTTCGTCAATCATCACAAAAATGTTAGGAGATAAGAAAGGTTGTTTACATTGTTTTACAGCTGCTTCAAACTTATTTATGATGGTTGTTATAATAGCATCACTTTTATCTAATAAAAGCTCTGATAAGTGTGACCCAGTTTTTGCTTGCTTGACTTCTTTTTGACACTTTTTAAAGGTGTCTGATATTTGGTCATCTAAATCAATCCTATCTGTTACTAATAGAATTTTTGGGTTTGAAATATCTGGACTCGAAGCAATCATTTGAGCAAGCATAACCATTGTAAGTGATTTTCCACTTCCTTGCGTATGCCAAATTACACCACCTTGTCTCTTGCCTGTATTATCAAAATGGGTAACTCTTTTTAAGGTGTCTTTTACGGCAAAATATTGCTGGTATCTTGCTACCTTTTTTATGCCCTCATCATATAATGTAAAGTTCCTAATAATGTCTATTATGCGTTCTGGTCTGCATAAACTATATAGTAGTTCGTCTTGTTTTGTTAAAGGTCGTTCTTCTTGCTCCAAGCCATCAAAATAACGTCTCACATAATTGAATCCAAAAGTTCGTTCAGAAAATAAATCGTCTTTAACCGTTGCATTTAATGGTTCATTTTTTAAAGCTTTTAGTTCCTTCCAATAATTAGACTCAGCATCTTTAGAGGCAAATTGTTCCTTCCATTTTGCCCAAAATTCTTTACTGGTTCCAGTTGTAGCATAACTTCCATCATTGGTAGCAATGCTTAATAATAAATTAGAGTAGATGTACAAACTCCTAATACCCTTTTTGCTAAAATTTCTAATATGTTGTTCAATAGCTAATTCTGTGGGAGATTTTGTTCCACCCAAAGAAGGACTTTTGCATTCAATTATAACTGTAGGTATTCCATTTATTAATAATACAACATCTGGTCTGTAGGTGTCCGTTCTTCCAGTACGTAAAACGCTATATTCCTCAGTTACATGAAACACATTGTTTTCTGGATTTTGCCAATCAATAAATTGCAACGTATGGCTCTTTTTATCCCCATCAATACTTTGTTCCATAGCTTTTCCTAATGTAATAAGGTCATAAAAGGCAGCATTGGCATTTAAAAAACCTTCATTAATCGGAAGGTCTTTTAAAGATAAAATTGCGGTGTTTATATTGGCATCTGAAAACTCATATGTCTTCCCTTTTCTTTGGATACTATTAATTTTTTTGAGCTGTGTTTTAAGTACATTTTCAAATAGCACATGAGATTTTTTATCTCCACGCCATTCTAAAGCTTGTTCTGGAGACACATAATGGTATCCCATATTTATGAGTAACTGAATTGCAGGAATTTGGGAGATATGGTCTTCTAAAAATGATGGAGTACTCATGCTTCTAATTGTTTTGTTCTATCAAAAAATTGATAAAAAGGTTCTAATTCAGATTTCTGAACAGTTATATTTTTCCCTAAAGATTCAAAATGTGTTTTGCATTCGTGAAACTGTGATTCTGACATTGCTGGATGTGTTATAATCGTTATTTCTAAATCATCAAATCCATCAATTTTATATAAAAAATGATTAGGTTTTTTATCATCATTCAAATCTATTAATGCAATTCTATATTCATTTTCATGTGAAAAAGATTCATCCTTTCTATAAGCTAAATAAAGAACTGTATTTTCTTTTTCATTCTGAATGACTCTTGGATAATCTTGATATTTAATTCTACCTACCACTATTCTTTGCTTTTCATTAAGGTTATTCGAGGTAACAGACATTTTTATTTTACTTTGAAATTGCTTTCTATTTACTTTTACCGCAAAACCATCTTCTTTAGCATAAAACCGCCACATACCATCAGATTCTCTATTGGAATTAAACCAACAACTTATATAATGAGATTCTTGAGTCTTTTTTAGCTTATCTCTTATATGCATTAATTTGTCTTTAGATATCTCCTTATTCTGTCTCCAATATTCAATTATCTCATTGTTTATCTCTTCTTCTTTATCAATAAAACACATCTCATAAGCTATTCTTACTTCTGTAATATCATAAGTAGAAATACCTTCAAGCTTGTCATCAAAGCGATTCATGGAAGGCATATAAATAGATTTTGATTCAAGTAAGCTTAGAACTTTATTTTTACTCATATATCTAAATAGATAATCTTTATTAATACTTTTAGTATTGTATGTATTCCATTTTTTAAATGACTTGTTCATATTCTATTGATTAACTTAATCTTCTCTTTAACCTTCTCTTTAATCTTCTCTTTAACCTTCTCTTTAACCTTCTCTTTAATCTTCTCTTTAACCTTCTCTTTAATCTTCTCTTTAACCTTCTCTTTAATCTTCTCTTTAACCTTCTCTTTAACCTTCTCTTTAATCAACTAAATACCATTCAGGTTCTTTAAACGTTCCTTTGTTTTCAATTATATTTTTCTTTCTCAATTCAGTTAGTAGATTACCTATTTTAGTTTTCTTTTGATTTTCAGTCATATAATCTGGTAGTTTTTTCCATAACAATGAATCAATATCAGCTCTGTTCAACATCCCATGGTCTTTAATTGACTTAATAATTAAATCCAAGTAGTATTTCTTATCTAATGCTTTGTGTTTTGAATACAAGGCTTTTTGACCTGTTTTTTGTGCTACTTTTTTTGCTATATAATAATTTGGTCTTCTGCCTTCAATGAGTTTCTTATCTTTAAGATAAGACGCTTCTTCTTTTGTGATAAGTTGCTTTTTCTGAATTTTATCCAGTAGCATAATATCTTCAAGAGATAAATCTTTGTTTCTTGCCAAAACAGCAGCGTATTTGATATCTAAAACCTTACCTACAATAGTTACTTTTACTCTTTCATTGGATAAATCATATTCTGGAAGAGGAAAGAATTTCATTCTTTGATAATTGAACATTCTTCTAATACCACCTCCAGCTGTATCAACCATCTTTAAATTAAACATGGCATTTGCTAGAAATCGGTTTCTGTAGTGCTCTTCAGGGGCATCTTCAATAACCACCTTTTCAACACTGGAAGGAATGAAACATCCCAAATTTGTAAAAATGAGATGGTCATCTAATTCTACAACATTAATGCGCCCATTCTTTGTGTAATCTTGATGCGCAATGCAATTGTTGATTGCCTCTCTTATTGTATAAGGCTCATATTGGTTGACTTCTTCAGGAAACAAAGTGCTTTCATCTTTAATATATCGATATTTAAGATTTCGTATTTTACTGTAGACTTTATCTACTGCAAGAATTAATGGTAAACCAAAAATTTCATAATCTTTCTCATTGCCATAATCATCTTTTAAAACCCATCTTATTTTTGCTTCTGCTGGATTAATAAAGTGTTCTGACTCTTCTTTACCTAATAGAATAATAGCAGTTCTTGTAATTTTTCCTTTAATAGTAAGCTTTGCTTTATTCAAAAAAGTTTTGGTATCCCAAGAATCAACATCGTCTGCCTTATCGGGGAATTTGCTTTTGTAATTCTCTTTAGCCAAAGCTACAGCTTGAGGGTCAAGGTCGCTAACTGTTGCTTCCGCAACTATTTGAGCACTCCAATCTTCAGTAGTTGCTTGTGCTCTAATACGTTCAATTTCACTTATATTTAAGGGTACTAAACTTTCATTATCACGAGCATAATAATGACCATCAAAGGAAATAGGAATGCCTTTTGGTGCAGGTGGTATTTGAAACATGATAACCCTTCCTTCGGGTGTTATAAATTCATAAATCTCAATAAAAGAAATACGCCCATTTACTTTATCTGCAATTTCCTTTTTAAGGCTATGTAAGTCAGTTTTTCTAGGTCTAAATTGACTGCCAATGATGTCATGCTTTTTGTTTTCAATACCGAAAATTAACCAAGCACAATCCACATCTTTCAAATTAGCTTCATTGCTTAATGCAGAAAAATACTTCCCTAATTTCCTGAAGTCATAGCCGTTTTTAGCCTCTTTAAACTCTACAATCTCGTTTTCTGCTTTTAAAGCTCTTAACCTATCTAAGATTTTTTCTAATTGTGCGTTGGTATACATAATCTAGTATTTAATTCAAATTTTGTTCAGCAGCAACGGCTGCTTCATATGCCAATTTATTTGGATATTTAGATAAAGCCGTTATTCTACCTGTTCCTTGTTCGCCAATGGCTCGGTCAAACTCAAAAGTTACTTTAAGAAACACTTCATCTTGTAATCTCATATTAGCAGCTACATCTTTAAGCTTTTCAATTTGCCCTTTGGTTTTCGCATAACATGTTACATACAATTGTTGCATGTCATTTTCTAACTCTGCTTTTTGAGCTGGTGTTAAGCTGTTTAATATTTCTAATGCTTTTTCCATGCCTTTATACTTTAACTCTTATTTTCCCAGTTAACAACTGCTGCATCAAACCTTTTTTTTGAGCTTGTAATTGCTTTAAATAATTTTGTTGATGTTCTATTTCTTGGTCAGCTGCATCTAGAATTTCTAAAATTGCTTTTTGTTCCACTACTGAGGGAAGTTTAATTTTTATAGCTTCAAACAAGTAATACCATAAGTATATTCGAACTCCACCTTCTCCATATCTATTAATCCTGTGTTTTAGTTCATCAGTTTCAAGTAGGTTTATTAAGTAGTCATTAAGTAGTTTTTCATTTGTCTTAAAACAAACATATAATGAACTTATAATACCAATTTCATCTTTAAACAATGCAATAGAACCTACATTTACTCTGGCTGGGTTATATGCAAACTCATTCTTTTTAATTATTTTATAACCTGTTAAGTCATCACCAGCCACTTCTCTTTCAAACATTTCTGTTTGAAGTATAAATCCTCTATCATTAGTGACAGAATATACTCTTGCGTTTATAAGTTCTTTATTGCGTTTAGAAAATTTTGTGGTAACATCTCCAAATTTGTATTCTTTCCATTCTTCATTAAACCCAGCCAAACGAGTTTTACCAGTTAAGAGCTGCTGCATTAAGCCTTTTTTACGGAGTTGTAACTTTTCAATAAGGGTTTGGGTGTTTTCAATGGCTTCATCCCAATCTGATAAAATGGAGGCTATTTTTAACCTTTCATTTTCTGGGGGCAATGGCATTATAAATTTCTTTAAATCACTTCCATTTATTGAATTAATTGTAGCTCCTAAGTTTCTGTGAACTTCTTTGTTATAAATGTCAGTATCAAAAAGATGGAATAAAAATTTATTTAATTTGCTCCTGTAGACTGTCATAAATGCTCCAAAAGCATAGCCCTCACTTTCTTTATTTATTAAAGTATTTTTACCAATCAATGAGCGACTTCCGTTTCTAACACAAATTAGTATATCATTTTCTATTACGGGGTTAAAATCGTCTTCATCAACATTAACATAGACATTATCATTAAACTCTAATTGACGATTTTGAACGTTTGAGGAGCGAAGTACTAAAATTCCATTCTCATTAATATCATTAGGACTATAAGTTAGACCACTTATTATTTTACCAATATTACCTAGAGATACTACATCCCAATCATCAGGTATTAAGCCTATTTTGGTTTTTTTAAAACCTTCATTAGCTTTAGGGTTATCTAAATGTTCTTTTATCATTTCACTCATAACTATTAAACTTGGTTTTAACATATGAGATTAACAATGAAAAGTCAGATAGACGAAGTTTTTCTTCTGGATTATTCACTTCAAAGCCACCTCCTAATTCTTCAATTGAAAATCCAATTCCATAATCATTTTGCCCTCCTAAATGAATAGTAGCTATATGCTTTTCGTCTCCTTTTGATAACTCAAAAAAGTATCTTACATGAGTGATTTCATCATACTCACATTCATATCTATATTCTTTATAAGTTAAATAAAATGGTTGTGGAGGAAAGCTTCCAGTCCTTCTATTGTTCTCGATATAATAACCTGTGAACTTAACACTAACATCAAATAAACTAGCAATCTCTACTACATAGCCTTTAATTTCATTATCTATCGACAAAAAGTACTCTTGTAAATTTTTCATATTCCTAATGCTGCTAAATGTTGTTCCAATTTTTGCTCCACAGCCTCAATTTGTTGTTTTATAGCTTTAATTTCTTCTTGGGTTGCTTTAATATCAACTGGCTCTTCTTCCTCAAAGGTGTCTACATATCGAGGAATGTTTAAATTGTAATCATTCTCTTTTATTTCTTCCAGTTTAGCTACATAGCTGTATTTATCAACGGTTTCCCAGTTTTTATAAGTGGTGAAAATCTTATCAATGTTGGCATCACTTAACTTATTCTGGTTTTTGGCATTTTCAAACTCGTTACTGGCATCAATAAACAACACATCGGTATTATCACCTTTATTCTTGTCAAACACTAAAATTGTTGCAGGAATACCTGTTCCAAAAAACAAGTTAGCAGGCAAACCTATAACTGCCTTTAACAAGTTTTCCTTAATCAGCTGTTCTCTAATTTTACCTTCAGAGCTACCTCTAAATAATACGCCATGAGGCAATACAACTCCAGCTTTTCCATGCTCATTTAATGTTTCAATCATATGCGTTACAAAAGCATAATCACCTTTGCTTTTTGGAGGGACACCTCTATGGAAACGATTGTAGCGGTCTGCGTTAGCATCATCAGCTCCCCATTTATCCAATGAAAATGGTGGATTTGCAACAACCACATCAAATTTCATTAAAGCATCATTTTCTTTTAGTAAAGGGTTATTAAGCGTGTCTCCCCATTCTATATGTGCGTTGTCCATTTCGTGCAGGAACATATTCATACGAGCCAATGCCCAAGTACTACCATTTAATTCCTGACCATTGAGAGCTACATTTTTACTCCCTATTTCATCAGCTACTTTTAATAGCAATGAACCAGAACCACAAGTTGGGTCGCACACACGGTCTCCCTCTTTTGGTTCCACTAGTTTAGCTAATAAGGTTGATACTTGTGAAGGTGTATAGAACTCCCCAGCTTTCTTACCAGCATCTGAAGCGAAGTTTGCTATAAGATATTCGTAGCTATCACCAATGATGTCATTGCCCTCAAGATTGGATGGTCTTAAATCCAATACTTCAAAATCTGTTAATAGATGCTTCAGTCTTCGGTTACGGTCTTTAGTTTGCCCTAAATTAGGCTCTGAATTGTAATCTATATTACGGAAAACCTTTTCTAGCTTAGAACGGTTGGCATCTTCTATATTTTCTAGTGAAATATTGATAAGTTCTCCTAAATTATCGGCATTCCTGCTTTCGTATAAATGTTCAAAAGAACTGTCTTCAGGCACTTTAAAACGTTCATGTTTCATAGCACGTTCTACACGTTCTATATCACCATTATACTTATCCATATAATCGGCTCTTTTTTCTTTGTTGACATCAGAGATGTATTTAATAAAGAGCATGGTTAATATGTAATCTTTATACTGTGTGGCATCTATGGTGCCTCTAAAAGTATCACAGGCTTTCCATACTTGATTGTTAATTTCTTGTTGTGTTAACTTTTTACTCATTTTCTTATATTCTTTTAAAGAAGAGAGCAGAGTTTCTGCTCCCTTCAGATTGATTTAATTTAACCTTTTGGTGGAAACTTATCGTTACCGTGAGAATCCTTTCGCTGAATTTTTCCATCTTTTCCATGGATAAACAATTCAGAACCTTCTTTTCGGGATAAATCCCTACTATAAGTTTCAGCATCCTTTTTAGTTTCAAAATGTTTGGAAGCTCTATCTGCTCCTCCTTTTTTAGAATCCCAACCACCATCGGAATTCGGTACTACGTGCCTTGTTTTGGGCATAATTTTTAGTTTTTAAAATACACTCAATCTTATTACGGAGTAGAGTTTTCTTGCCGAGTCCAGACAAATACGGTATTTTGATTTGTCATTTATAAGGCATACTTTTGTTTCGTTACAACATTGTTAGTTTCAGTTAGGTGACAAGCCTCTGATAAAAACAATACCTTATATTAAGTCTTAAAAAGGGACTAACTTTTTAAGGCTTTTTTATGTCTTCATTTTATTTTGATTACTAATTAATTTATTTATAAACCCTTTTTTAAGAGCTGCTCTCTTTTTTAATAAGTCTTGTGTTAATCTTAAGTCTTCATCTAGAAGCTCAATAAACTCAACAATTTTTTTCTGCTCGTCCATAGATGGAATAACGACATCAATCTCTTCAAGCTCTTTTTTAGGAATTGAAGTAATGGTTGCTCCAGCTCCAATAAGCTTTAGACTGTACTGAATTTTTTCTGAATTGAGATATTGAGCTAAATAAGCCCCTAAAACTTTTGAAGCTTTTGCTCTAATTATAAAAAATAAAGAAGATGGAATGGCTCTACCAAAATCGGCATTGTACGCCCAAGCAAATGTACGATGCCCTTTACCAGCTAGAATAACATCATTGGGTTGTAGCAGAAATTTATCATTCTTACCATCAAGTTCAATAAAGCTGCTTTCAAACTTTGTAGGCATGTAAAGTTTATCAAAATGACCAGCATGCAAGTATTTTATACTCCCTTTTTCTTGGGGTTTATCATACGAACCAAACTGTATTTCTGCTATATTTCCGAGTTTTTGAATCATAAAACACTCTATTTTTTATCATTGTTCTGATACAAATGTATAAAAAATATTTATTGTAGAGCATTTCAAATAAATTATTTTTAATATTTTTTATTTTGTAGAGTATTTCAAATATGTAATTTATTTGCTTAAAGCAAGCTATTGTTGGTGTTTTGTGATTTAATAAAGGTACTGATTTTGAGTGAATTATTTTTAAGAAAAAGTAACTAGACCTTTTTTACACTCCATCTTGGTTCTGGAATCATTGTGAAATCTTCATTGAATTTCAAAAAATGCAATTTAACTTCTTGTTTTCCTATATCACATATTCTTAATAGTATTTGTCCGTTGACTAATTTATCATAACATGGTTTACCTGAAACTTTTAGTTTATCGAAAGCAATATTTGAATCTACTGTTCCTTTGATTTCATAATCTTCTTGCTTATTATTAATAAGAACAGATAAATCTACTCCTTTAATTTTTTCATTAAACTCTGGATTAATATATTTTTCCTGAAAGTAAAGTTTTGCTATCTCTACAGCTAATTTACCTACATGAGAATTTTTGCCAGTATTTGGAAATTTATTAGTAAGCTCAATGAGCTGTTCATTCGTAAGTTTAAATTTTTTTGAAACCATATTCAAATATAGTTATATCTACGAGGAAAACACAACCTACCCACAAACCCTCTATTTTTACCCAATTTTAGTCTGAAAAATGCCCTATAGTATACACGTATTACATAATCAATCTAATTTAGTTTTCGAATAGCAAACCAGTTTCTAAGAAAAAACACAAAAGAAATTAATAGAGCTAAAGGATAAAGAATACAAAATATAATAGTATTTACCTCGTAGTAAGATATTCCTAATAGGTTTGCCAGATTGATTACAAAGTCCCCACAGTATACAAATATGTCATTCACTATATCATTCATGGCTATGGTTTTAAAGCTTTAATTCTATAGCCCATTTTAATAGATTTCACCAATAGAAAGAAAATTAATAATGGTATAATAAATACCAAGAACACGACATTCATCAATTGATAGTTTCCACCAGAGTACAACAATTTTATCATCCCAAAATAGATTGGGTCGATGTACTTGAAATATGGTCTAGAGAATGTAGTATGATTCTTTTTGCAATGACTAGTTGTTTCTTTATAACAATACCATGTGCATTTATCTAATAGTGGCTGAGACGAATTTATCGCTTTAGCTCCAGAAAGCTTATAGGGCTTTGATTTTAGAGCTGGTCTAGCTGATTCATTGACAATAACCATCAATAAAAATGGCATCAGAAATAAAGAAATGTATAAAATGTATCGCCTCAAGTTATTGTGGGTTAACCAAAGTGTCATTAATTTATAGTTAATGAATAAACTGGCAGTTTATGCTTTAATCATATTTAATAAAGGTAATGTCTGAGTCTCTATTTTCTCGTACTGTTCTTCCATACCCACTGCTCAGGTTACATCTAAAAATGTCTTTTATTTTACCATTTTCCTCTTGAATATTGTATGCGAAAGAAGGGTTTCCAACATTAGGCTGAACATAAAACTCATACACCTTTTCTCCAACAAAACATATTTTACATGTTCCCATAACTAACTGAACCTTTTTTAAACCTAGTCCTTTCAAGTAATCGAACTGTTCTTTCATGGAATGAAGGAAGCGGTATTTATCCAAATCCTCGAAAAACTCATCTTCTCCAATCAATGGTTCGAAGATTGATGCATCTAGATTCTGGCATGCTTTTAAGAATGTTTCTCTAATAAATTGAGATTGGTTTCCAGAAGTATGTTTTAATGTCTTAAGCTTTATTAGTTCCATAATTTTTAAATCTCTTCATTATATAAGGTCTTATTAATATTCAGAATTCCTCCAATGCCTTTTTAGAAACTTCTTTTTGTACTTTACTTGTTTCAATATCTTGATTATTCAAACGAATGGCTAAAGCCTTTCTTTTTAAATCTAACAAAGTAAATTCAACGACATTATCTTCCATAACCGTTCCATCAGTATATTTATAAGTCAAATTTATATTATCGATTAACCAAACTGCATAAATTTTTTCTACTTTCGAGGTTGAACTTCTATGTTTTATTAATGGTTTTTTATTTGGTTCTCCAAAAGCATTAATTAAAAGATAATAAACTGCATTCTCGTCTATGAACATGTCGTTCTTAATTAGGATTAAAATTTCATAAATTCTAAAATCAACGGTTTTAAAGTATATTTTATTAATTTTATTTTTACCAATATTCACATGTTCACTTCCAACATACTCATATTGTATATCGTTGTCGGAAAGACGTTTTAAGCTTGTTTTAGAAACATTAGAATAATTTCTTATATCACTTCCTAATTTAAATTCTTTATATCCTTGTTTTTCTCTTAGTTTACTCAAATCTTGGGAAAATGATATTGACGTCATAAAAATTGAACACAATAACAGAGTATATTTAAATCTAAGCATATCCTTATTTATTTTTAAGATTAACAATTGAAGCTATTCTATTAAAACCAGAGACATCACTATCATCGATATGTGTTTTGGCGGTTTTTAATTTATTATATCTAAGCAAAACCCTAACAGGTGATGAATTTTGCTCCAAATACTCCTTTCTAATATTAAAAGTAAGCTCTAAAGCATCAATCCAGTGAATTTCAATGATACCATTTTCAATGAAATCAGGTTTAGGCTCTACAATCCTATCTTTAAATTTCTTTTGTGAACCATAATAAATTGGTTCAAATGAAAAATACCCAATCGGATTTTCTGTAATATGAAATATTAATTTTGAATGCTCATGGTTTTTTGGGACTTTCTGAACGAATAACCTATACAAGCCTCTATTAGAAGATTCATTTTTATTCATCCCCTCTCTTTTATTAACTAATTGCTCATCAAAGATTAATTCAAGTGTCGCATAGTCATAAGGCAGCTTATAGAACTTATTTAATTCTTCTGGTAAGTCAAAAACTTGTGCATTCATATTTTTATTACTTGATATTATGGACAGAGTTAAGAATTTTTATCAAATACCACAAACATGGGGTTAATAATTTTTTAGGATAGATGGACTTTTGGACATGGAAATGTCTGAAAAAGAAATAATCAAGCAAATAGGCGATAATATTCGTCAACTTCGTCTTGAAAGACATTTAAGCCAATTTCAATTACAAGTAGATGCGAATGTTGCCAAAAATCAGATAGGAAGAATAGAAAGAGGTGAACGCATTCCAAATGTTATAACTCTCTTAAAGGTTGCAGAAGCTTTAGATGTAAGCATCTCAGACATTGTAGATTTAAAAAAAGTATAAAATTTATTTTTTTTAATAGAAAACCAAATTTTCCTTCTGTTTAAAAGACTCCTAACCTACCCCCTTTCTCAGAAAGCGAATATTTGCTATTTTTTATATACCCCCCGTTCTTTGAAAAAATCTTTTTATTCAGAGTTATCTTTCCTAAAAGTTTTCATTTATTGAAAGTTATTTAGCAATAATATAGAATGAACCAATTCTATTATTATATTTTAAGCCTACTTACCCATCTATCAAAAGGTGACACATAAAGTGACACAATTATAAAATCAAAAAATCCAATCAACTTAATATCAGTTAATTGGATTTAACACCTAGTGACCTCGACAGGATTCAAACCTGTAACCTCTTGAGCCGTAATCAAGTGCGCTATTCAGTTGCGCCACGAGGCCTTTTAAAGTGGGTGCAAATATAATACTTTTATTAAAATACTACCAAACAATTTATTTCAAAATTGTAAATGATTATTTTTGAAGTATGATACAAAAAGAACTTCTTCACCAATTTGATTATCTATTTGACGAATTTATCATCAATAACATATCGCAATATGGTACTATAAAACAGTTTAAAGCCAATGATATTATTATGGATATTGGTCAAGAACTGAAGTTTATTCCTCTTTTAATAGATGGAAATATAAAAATTTTAAGAGAAGATGATAATGGTAACGAATTACTTATTTATGTTTTAGAAACTGGTGACACATGTGCAATGTCGCTAACTTGTTGCATGGCAAAAGCTAAAAGTAAAATAAGAGCAGTTGCTGATAAAGATTCAAAACTTATTATGATTCCTGTTGAGAAAATGACAGAGTGGTTTCATACAAATGAAAGTTGGCGTAATTTTATTCTTCAAAGTTATCAGGTTCGATTTAATGAAATGCTTGAAACTATTGATACTCTAGCATTTATGAAAATGGATGAACGACTTTATAAATATCTCATTGATACTGTAAAGCTTAATGCTTCAAAAACAATTTCAAAAACGCATCAAGATATTGCTCATGATTTAAACACATCTAGAGTTGTAGTATCTAGACTTTTAAAGCAGTTAGAAAACGAGAATAAAATTGAATTAAGCCGTAATAAAATAACAGTTTTAGACTTTTAAGTAACATTTATCACATATCACTAAAAAAAGACCAATTACATTTGCACTTTATTTAAAAACACTATGGAATACATTTTACAACCTTGGCCTTGGTATATTTCAGGCCCTTTAATTGCATTCATCATGTTCATCCTTATTTATCTAGGAAAAACATTTGGAATGTCTTCAAACTTAAGAACATTTTGCACCATTGCTGGAGCTGGAAAAAAAACAGAATTTTTTAATTTCGATTGGAAGTCTCAAAAATGGAACTTAACTGTTGTGTTAGGCGCTGTAATTGGTGGTTATATTGCACATTTTTGGTTATCAAACCCAGAAGATATAGCCCTAAACCCAAACACTGTTGAGCAATTATCGCAGTTAGGTTTTGATAATGCAGGCAAATCATTATTACCACCAGAACTATTTAGTTGGGATGCGGTTTTTAGCCTTAAAGGGTTATTAATTCTTATTATAGGAGGTTTTTTAGTAGGCTTCGGAACACGATACGCTGGAGGTTGTACATCTGGTCATGCCATTACTGGATTAAGTAGTTTACAAATTCCGTCACTAATTGCTGTAATAGGTTTCTTTATAGGTGGATTAATTATGGTGCATCTTTTATTTCCATTAATTTTCTAAAAAACAATAGGATGAAATATTTAAAATTTTTAATAGTAGGAATTATTTTCGGAATCATTCTTGTTAAATCTGAAGCAGTATCATGGTACAGAATTTATGAAATGTTCATGTTTGAATCTTTTCATATGTATGGCATTATTGGAACTGCAGTTGGCACTGGAATCATATTGTTACTTATTACAAAAAAACTTAAACTAAAGAATACAGAAGGGTCTTTAATGAGTGTACCTCCAAAAGACAGAGGCTTAGTGCGCTATTTATTAGGAGGATCAATATTTGGATTAGGATGGGCTTTATCTGGTGCTTGCCCAGGACCAATGTATATATTAGTAGGAACCGGAGTTTTCTCTATGCTTATAGTTATTTTTGCAGCTATAATTGGCACCTATTTTTATGGTGTAATCAAAGATAAATTACCGCATTAAATGGATATAACTCAACTTTTAGGATATGTTGGTGCTTTTGTTGTAGGTCTAGTTTTAGGGCTTTCAGGTGGAGGTGGATCTATAATTACAGTCCCTGTTATGGTGTACCTAATTGGTATTAATCCAGTTACAGCAACCGCTTATTCTTTATTTGTAGTTGGAAGCACATCAGCAATTGGAGCATTTCAAAACTTCAAAAAACAATTAGTTGATATTAAAACAGCTGTTATTTTTGCAATTCCTGCATTTACAGTTGTATATTTTACAAGACGTTATTTAGTACCAGCAATTCCAGAAACAGTTTTTACCATTTACGATTTTGAAGTAACAAAGAACATTTTTATTATGACATTTTTTGCCATCATTATGTTCTTGGCTTCTATTTCTATGATTCGTTCAAAACGAGATATTGCAAATACTAATTCTAATTCAACAATTAATATCCCTTTTCTTATCATTATTGGAATTGGTGTAGGATTGTTAACAGGCATTGTTGGCGCTGGTGGAGGGTTTTTAATTATTCCTGCTTTAGTATTATTGGCTAAGCTACCAATGAAAAAAGCTATTGGCACCTCATTATTTATTATTGCTGCCAATTCACTAATAGGCTTTACTGGCGATTTACAAAGTAGAACTATTGATTGGTCATTTTTACTAGTGTTTACTGCAATTTCTATTATAGGAATTATTGTTGGTGTATATTCATCAAAATTTATTAGTGGTACAAAATTAAAAAGAGGCTTCGGTTGGTTTACACTTATTGTTGCTTTTTATATTATATACCGAGAACTATTATAGACAAATGTGACAAAAGTCACAAAACAAAATTTAAAGGTTTTGTATCTTTGAATTATTAAATTTTAACTTATGAAAATAGAACAAATATATACAGGATGTTTAGCACAAGGTGCTTACTACATCGAATCTAATGGTGAAGTTGCTATAATAGATCCACTTCGAGAAATTCAGCCATATATTGACAAAGCAGCATCAGAAAATGCAAAAATAAAATATGTTTTTGAAACTCACTTTCATGCAGATTTTGTTTCAGGACATATTGATTTAGCTAAAAAAAGTGGTGCAACAATAGTTTATGGTCCAGGAGCAGAAACAACTTATGATATTCATTCAGCAAAAGATAATGAAGAATTTAAAATAGGTAATATCACTATAAAAGCATTACACACACCAGGTCATACTTTAGAATCTACAACATATTTATTGATAGATGAAAAAGGTAAGAATCACGCGATTTTTTCAGGAGACACTTTGTTTTTAGGTGATGTTGGACGTCCAGATTTAGCTATAAAATCTGATTTAACAAAAGAAGATTTAGCTGCAATGCTTTACGATTCGCTTCGCAATAAAATAATGACACTAGCTGATGATGTAATTGTATATCCAGCTCATGGTGCAGGCTCTGCTTGTGGTAAAAATTTAAGCAAAGAAACTGTTGGTACTATTGGAGACCAAAAGAAAACAAATTATGCATTACGTGCTGATATGACCAAACAAGAATTTGTAAAAGAAGTATTAGATGGCATGCCTCCACCACCTCAATATTTTGCTAAAAATGCAATGCTTAACAAAACAGGTTATGATGCTTTTGATGAAGTGTTAAAAACTGGAAATGTAGCTCTAAATCCAGAAAATTTTGAAGCTATGGCTAACCATGGAGAAGCAATGGTTTTAGATGTTAGACCTCAAAGTGATTACATAAAAGGGCATATTCCAAATTCAATATTCATTGGTCTTAATGGACAATTTGCACCTTGGGTTGGAGCATTAATTACAGATTTAAAACAGCCTATTATTTTGGTTACACCTGAAGGAAAGAGTGAAGAAGCTGTAACGCGTTTATCTCGTGTTGGCTATGATAACACTTTAGGATATTTAGAAGGAGGTATTGAGGCTTGGAAAGCTGCTGGTAAAGATGTAGAAACTTTAGAATCTATTTCTGCAGAAGAATTTGCTAATAGAGTAAAAACTCAAAACGTAAATATATTAGATGTTCGTAAAGATGGAGAATATCAATCTTCACATATAGAAGATGCTCAACATTTTGCTTTAGATTATATAAATCAGAATATGAATCAGGTAGACAAAAACAAAACATATCACATACATTGTGCTGGTGGTTATCGTTCTGTGATTGCTGCTTCTATTTTAAAAGCAAGAGGTTATAACAATTTAGTTGATGTTGCAGGTGGTTTTGGTGCTATTAAAAATACCGATTTGCCTCTAACTGATTTTGTATGTCCATCTACACTATAGTTTATTAATCTTACTATAAATAAAAAACCTCACAATGTTTGTGAGGTTTTTTATTTAAACTATTTCAGCGCTTAAACCAGCTTCTAAAAGCATGGAACAACGTGGCTCTAAATCATCATAAGGGCCAGTTTTTACAGTACATTTTCCCTTATAATGCACAATTATAGAACATTGTTCGGCTTGTTCTGGAGTATGGTCACAAGCGTATATGAGAGTATCAATAACGTGATCAAAAGTATTTACATCATCATTATATAATACAATTTCGTTCTGTTTTAAGACGTCTTCATCAAGAAGTACCTCTTCTGATGTTTTTTCTCTGGTACTCATTAACATAAGTTTATACTAATTTACAAATTTTAGGGCAACCCAATGGTTTTTTTCTAATGTCTCAACGTGTTTTAAGCCATGTTTATTACATTCTTCTTCTATAATCGGAATATCATCATTGTAAAAACCACTTAAAAACAATACGCCATTTGTATTTAAACATTTAACATAAGTAGCCATATCATTCAATAAAATATTTCTATTGATATTAGCAATTATAATATCATAATGTTTGTTTTTCAGAGCACTTGCATCACCTTCAATAACAGTAATATTTTTACAATTATTTCGCTCAACATTTTCTAAACTATTAAGGTAACACCAATTATCATAATCAATAGCATCTAAAGAATTAGCTCCTTTCATTTCTGCTAAAATTGCTAATACTCCTGTTCCGCAACCCATATCTAAAACTGATTTATTGTTAAAATCATTTTTTAAAATATGCTGAATCATCATATGTGTTGTTTCATGGTGTCCTGTACCGAAACTCATTTTTGGTTCGATGATTATATCATATTTAGTATCTGGTTTTAGGTGAAAAGGTGCTCGAACAGAACATACATCGTCAACTACAATAGGATTAAAATTCTTTTCCCATTCTTCATTCCAATTGGTTTGCTCAATCTCTTCAAAGGTGTATGAAATATTAAACTCGTCAGATTTTAAAATATCAATATATTCAAGTATTTTATCATTCCATTCTTCTTTTTGAATATAAGCTGTTACACCTTCTTCAGTTTCTACAAAGCTCTCAAAACCTGCATAACCGAGCTCTGCAATTAAAATTTCAACTGCTGGTTGTAAAGGCTCAACCTTAAAATAATATCCTATATAAATAATGTTTGACATAACTTAAAATGCATTAACAATTTCATAAAAATCTTTAGCATTTAATGCTGCACCGCCAATAAGACCTCCATCAACATCTGGTTTAGAGAAAATTTCTTTGGCATTGCTTGGTTTTACACTTCCACCATATAAAATTGATATACTTTGAGCCACTTGGTCATTATACTTGTTTTTTATGGTTTCTCTAATAAAAGCATGCATATCTTGAGCTTGTTCAGGACTTGCAGTTTCTCCTGTGCCAATTGCCCAAACTGGCTCATAGGCTAAAACTATGTGTTTTAGGGCAGAAGCATTTAGATGAAAAAGCGCATTTTTAACTTGGCTTTCAACTACTTTTTCGTGATTTCCAGATTTTCTATCTGATAACTCTTCTCCAAAGCAAAAAATAACTCGCATTTCGTTATCTAAAGCTGCATTCACTTTTTTAGCTAATAATTCATCTGTTTCATTAAAGTAAGCACGACGCTCACTATGACCTAAAATAACAGTAGCAACTCCAACACTTTTTAGCATACTCGCGCTTACTTCTCCAGTATAAGCTCCAGATTCAGCAAAATGCATATTTTGAGCTATAACTTCTATACTGCTTTGTCTTAATGCTTCAAAAGCTGGCCAAAGGTTAGTAAAAGTTGGAGCAATCATAACTTCTGCGCTAGATGTTTGATGCTGTTTTTTTAAATCTGTGATTAAAGCCTCTGTTTGCGCTAAATCATTATTCATTTTCCAGTTTCCTGCGACTATTTGTGTTCTCATAATCTTATTCTAATTTTATCTTTGGATCGAGCCAAGCATAAATAACATCTACAAAAATATTGATAATTATAAATATTAAGGCAATTATTAATACAGCTCCCATTATTACTGGCAAATCTAGTGTATTTAAGGCATTAACGATTTCTTTTCCAAGTCCATTCCAACCAAAAATATACTCAACAAAAACGGCTCCTGCTAGCATTGATGCAAACCATCCTGAAATTGCTGTCACTACAGGGTTTAAAGCATTTTTTACAGCATGTCGTTTTATAATTTGAAATTCACTCAATCCTTTTGCTCTAGCTGTGCGAATGTAATCTTGATTAAATACTTCTAATAATGAATTACGCATTAATTGGATTACTACTGCTAATGGTCTAATTCCTAAAACTATTGCTGGAAGTATTAAATTTTTCCATTTAATATTTACTTTTTCGCCAAAATCATCTAATTCATATAAGCTACCTGTCATTTCGAGATTTGTATATTTATGAAGCACAAATCCAAAAAACCAAGCAAACAAAATAGCACTAAAAAATGAAGGTACACTCATACCAAGTGTACTCAAAACTTGTATAACTTTATCAAGCCATCTGTCTTTAAACAATGCGGAAACAATACCTAAACAAATACCTATAAAGATTGCAATTAAAATTGCTGAAACAGCCAAAACAAAAGTATTTGGCAACGTTTCTCCTATAACTTGCGACACTTTTTTTCCTTGTTTTGTAAACGATTCTCTTAAATATGGAAACTTTAAAACTGTGGCAGTACTGCCTATTGTAAATAACTTAGCAGCCGAGTATTTATTAACTCTTAAAAACGTATAGTCTTTTGCATTTGTTGAATGAAATGAAACAGGTGACAAATCATTCAAATAATAAAAATATTGCGTACTAATAGGTTTATCGAATCCGTATTTTTGTTTAACAATAGCTAACTGATTACTGTCTTCGTTTTGTCCTAGCATCATTTGTGCAGGATCGCCTGGTAAAACATTAAATAAAAAGAAAATGACTGTAACTACTCCAAATAATGTGAGTAACGCGTAAAAAGCTTTATTTAGAAGATATTTTATCAAATAATTACAGTTCTAAATCATCTATATCATTCCAGTGTGCTTTTTGCTTCACAGTTCCTTTATTTAATAAAAGCACTCCAGGATTAGCACGCACCATTGTTTTAATCACTTTTTCATCACACAAATAAAAATCAAAACTAAAATTATATTGTGACTTTATATAGGCTTTCGCATCGCCTCCTGATGAAGTTAAACCAATAACTGTCCATCCTTTTTTAATGGCTTTATCAGAAAATGCTTTTAATTTAGCAACACCTTCTTTTTCAGCTTTTGTTAAATCATACATTGCTATAATCATCAATTTATTTTCTGCCAAAAAGTGCTGTGTCATATCTTCTTCGTCAGATTCTATCGAAAAATCCTGAATTGGTGGCACATAACCTTCGTCAATAACTTTAGAATCAACACTAATATAATCTCCATCAACTGTTGGATAACTTCCATTGGTAGTTATAATTTTTTCTTCACCATTAATTTTAAACTTCCAGTTATACTCAACTATTGGTTTTTGAGCATCATCAGGAATTATCATCTGTTCTTCTATATTATTTCCAATTTTATAGGCTCTAAAATCTACTGTTGGTAAATGCATTAGTACATGATAGCCAAACCATAAACAGAAAATGAAACTCAATAGGGCAATGATGGTTGTTGGCAGTTTGTTAAATAGTGGTTTGATGTGTTTGATTCCAAAAAACAGAACAAGTATTAAAACCAAGAGAATTACATCTTTAGTAAAACTCTCCCAAGGCGTTAATTTTAAGGCATCACCAAAACAACCACAATCTTTTACTTTGTCAAAATAAGCTGAATAGAAGGTTAGGAAAGTAAAAAATACTATCATTCCTAACAAACTCCAAACTGTAAATTTTGGTTTATATCCTATGAGTAAAAAGACACCTAAAACAACTTCAAAAACTACTACAAAAACAGAAATAACTAGCGCATAAGGTTCTAAAAATGGAAGGTTTAAAACATCTGCACCAAAATATTCTTGCAATTTATAAGAAAACCCAAGAGGGTCGTTAAGTTTAATTAACCCAGAAATAATGAATAAAACTCCAACAAATATTCTGCAAATTGTAACTAGTATTTTCATGTTATTTTTTTTCGTTTAAGTGAATTAAGGCAAAAACAGCATAATTAATCATATCTTGATAATTAGCATCTATACCTTCACTCACAATGGTTTTTCCTTTATTATCCTCTATTTGTTTTACACGTAATAGCTTTTGTAAAATTAAATCTGTTAATGAGCTCACTCGCATATCTCTCCAAGCTTCACCATAGTCGTGGTTTTTATCCATCATTAACTGTTTTGTTAAAGCAATTTTATCGTCATAAAGCTTTGTAGCTTCATCTACTGACAAATCTGGTTGCTCAACAACTCCTTTTTCTAATTGAATAAGTGCCATTGTACAATAATTAATGATTCCTATAAACTCACTAACTTCTCCTTCGTCTACTTTACGAACACTATTTTGTTGCAAGCTACGAATACGCTGTGCTTTAATAAATATTTGGTCAGTTAATGAAGGTAATCTTAATATTCGCCAAGCACTACCATAATCACTCATTTTATTTATAAAAAGGCTTCTGCATGTATCAATAACCGCATCGTATTGTTTTGAAGTATCTTGCATTTAAAACATTTAATTTTGCGTAAATTTCGCTTAAATAGTTTAAAGTTCAAAGTTTCGGGTTTAAAGTTTTAGATTTGAAATTTGTAATACTAATATTTGAATTTTTCAGAGTTTATGACAATTAACTGTAAAGGACAACTCATCGACCTTACAACTCCAAAAGTGATGGGGATTTTAAATCTCACACCAGATTCATTTTATGATGGAGGTAGGTATAAAGACGAGCATACTGTTTTAAAGCATGTAGAAAAAATGCTTACTGAAAGAGCAACATTTATTGATATTGGCGCCTATAGTTCACGTCCTAATGCAGAACATATTTCTGAAAATGAAGAATTACAACGCATTCTTCCAATTATAAGCCTGATTTTAAAGGAGTTTCCAAACGTTTTATTATCTATCGACACATTTAGAAGCAACATTGCAAAACAATGTATTGAAGCAGGAGCCCGTATGATAAATGATATTTCTGCTGGCAAATTAGATGAGCAAATGCTACAAACCGTTGCCGATTTGCATGTGCCTTACATTATGATGCACATGAAAGGAACTCCACAAACTATGCAACAATTATCACAATATGAGAATTTGGTAAAAGAGATTTTATTTTATTTTTCTGAGCGTATTGCAGCAACTCGTGCATTAGGAATTGTAGATATAATTATTGATCCTGGCTTTGGATTTGCAAAAACAATAGCACAAAATTATGAGCTTTTGAGTAATTTTGAGCAATTAAAAATATTAGAATTGCCTTTACTTGCTGGAGTATCTCGAAAATCGATGATTTACAAAACTTTAGAAAACTCTTCAGAAAATGCTCTTAATGGCACAACTGTTTTAAACACTATTGCTTTACAAAAAGGTGCTTCAATATTACGTGTGCATGATGTAAAAGAAGCTGTAGAGTGTGTGAAATTAATGCAACAATTAAATTAAAATGAAATACTATTATATCCTTGTTATACTTTTTTGTTTTTCATGTGGAAAAGAAAAATCGATTCAATTGCCAGAAATTAGTAAATCTAACATTCATGATATAAAAGATGTGTCACCTGCTTATCTGTTTTACGATGAAAGTGAAAAAGACAGTATTGAACTTAACAGAAAAAACCTAATAAGTACTACAAACTGGCTTGTTAATGTTGATAAACGTTTAACTTTAAAACAGGCAATACCATCAATCATAAAGCTTCAAGAAAAGAAACGAGATGCTAAAATGCACAAAAATGAAGCCGCTAAAAATTACTTTACCTGTAATGATAAAAGTGTGAAAAATTTAGGTTTTATTGAATTTACAGATGTTATTTATCATAATGGTATTGACAAGAGTATTGTTGAACATCATTCTATTTACGATTCAACTTCAACAAGTGAATTAAGCCATACAATTAGTCTGCTGTTTAAAGAAAATGATTCTATATCTATAAATTCAGAATTAACAACTAAAGCGCATTTTTTAGAACGTTTACGATTTATGGATTCTGTACAAAACAAAATGATGGGACTCATTTATTTAAAATTTAATGAAAATCTAACTTTTCAAGACTATATAACTTTTAAATCTATGCTATTAGAGTTAAAACTAAAACATTCGGTTATAGCAAACGATGAGTATATTTTTAATTGATATATTTTGTTAAATTTACAAAAACAGCATAGCATTGGATAAATTTAATTTTTGGGATTTTGGAGTCATCGATTTTATCGATGTCTTTTTAGTTGCTATTCTTCTGTATTATATCTACAAACTCATAAAAGGAACTGTAGCTATTAATATTTTTATTGGTATCATCATTATATTTTTAGCCTGGAAACTTACCGTTTTTTTAAAAATGGGCTTGTTAAGTCAGATTTTTAGTGGCTTTATGGATGTTGGTATTATTGCTCTTATTGTTGTTTTTCAGCCAGAAATACGCAAATTTTTGCTCATGGTAGGCTCTACAAACTTGAGTAGTAAACGCAAATTTTTAAGTCAATTAAAGTTCTTAAAAACCGAAGAACAAAATCAAACAGATATAGATTGCATTATAGCTGCTTGTACCAAAATGGGTTCTACAAAAACTGGTGCTTTAATAGTTTTAGAGCGCAGTAATAATCTTGATTTTTTAACTGGAACTGGTGACGAAATGAATATTGGTGTTACCCAACCAATAATTGAAAGTATATTTTTTAAAAACAGTCCTTTACATGATGGCGCAATTGTTATTGAAAACAATATTGTAAAAGCAACTCGTGTTATCCTTCCTGTTAATAACGAAAAAAATATTCCTCAACGTTTTGGTTTGCGCCACAGAGCTGCAGTTGGAATAACTGAAAAAACTGATGCTCTCGCTATTGTTGTAAGTGAAGAAACTGGTCAAATTTCTTATATAAAAAATGGTGAGTTTGTTATGTTTAAAGATACTATTGAACTTTCTGAACTTGTTAAAAAAGATTTAGCTTAATGGAGTGTAAAAATTGTCAGTCTATCCTTAATGCGCAACAAAAATTTTGTTCAGAATGTGGTGGAAAAGTGATTCACTATAGATTAACTCTTAAGCATATTACATCAGAGTTTAGCGCTCAATTTTTAAATTATGACAATAAGTTTTTAAAAACATTTTTTCATCTATTTACAAAACCAGAAGTAGTAATTCAAGGTTATATTAATGGTGTAAGAAAAAAATATATTAACGTTATACAATATTTAGCCATTTCGCTAACGCTTTTAGGGTTACAACTTTTTATTTTGAACAAATTTTATCCTGACTTTTTCAATGCTGTATTTACTGATCTTGATAGTTATTTAAGAGTTTATCCAGAAGAGCAAAGACCTCAAATGGAAAAATTTATGACAAACTATTATACTTTCATAAATGAGTACCAAAGTTTAATATATGTTATAGGTATTCCTATTACTGCTTTAGTAACTCGACTAGCTTTTTTGAAAGAAAAGCTATTTAATTTTACAGAACACATTGTACTTAATACATATATAACAGCACAATATGTTGTTTTTTCTTTTTTTACTTATCTAATTTTTGCAATATTTAATTTAAACTTAAACGTATTAGTAACACTTTCATTATTACTATACATATTTTACTATGGTTTTGTTTTTTATAAAACACATAAATTAAGTGTAGCTGCTATAATTTTACGTTTCATGTTATCTATAGCTATTATTTGTGCCATATTTTTTATAATAGCTATAATAGCTGCCGTTGTAGCTATAGTATATGTTAAATTTTTTAAATGAAAATGAATTGTAAAAATTGCAATACTAATTTATCCTCTGATAGTGACTACTGTAACAAATGTGGTGGAAAGATTATAAGAAATCGATTAACCATTAGAAATCTTTTTCAACATTTTAGCGAAACTTTTCTTAATTACGATAATAAGTTTCTACAGACAGTTAAAAATCTTTTTGTTAAACCAGAAGATGTAATAGGGAGTTATGTTGATGGTACAAGAAAAAAATATATTAATCCAATTAGTTTTTTTGCAATTTCATTGACCATTTCTGGAGTTTATTTACTGATTTTTAAGAAGTTTTTTTACAGTTACATGGATGCATCGTCATTATATCAAGACGAAAATATGCGCAGAATGTTTGATGCTTCTAAAGACACTATTTTTGAATATAACTCATTCTTTTATTTTATACTCATTCCTGCATTGGCACTAATCTCACTTATTGTTTTTTACAATAAAAAGTATAATTATACAGAACACGTTGTTATTTACCTTTATACAATGTCGTTAACTTCAATTGCATCTTCAGTAATATCATTGATTGTTTTATTAAGTGTGCCTAAATATTTTTTATGGATAGGAATTAGCCTAAATCTTATTTCAATTCTATTTCACTGTTATTTGCTAAAACGTGTTTTTAAACTGAAAACATCCGAACTTTCCCTAAAGTTTTTATTGTTTTTAGTAATATTTGGAGGATTTTATATAGCGTTTGGAATTCTAATGTTTCTCTTTATGCTAATGAATGGATCTATTAATATGCAAGATTTTCGTCCACCTTCATAAACTGTACTTCATAAAGATTTTTGTAGTAACCATCTTTCTTTTTAAGTAATTCATTGTGTGTACCTTGCTCAACTATTTGTCCAGCTTCCATCACAATAATATTATCAGCTTTCTGTATTGTTGCTAATCTGTGAGCAATAACTATAGATGTTCTTCCATTAGTTACTTTATCTGTAGCTTGTTGAATTAACTGTTCAGAATACGAATCGACAGACGATGTAGCTTCATCTAAAACCAGAATACTTGGGTTAGTAACATACGCTCTTAAAAAAGAGATTAGTTGACGCTGCCCAGAAGACAGCATTACGCCTCTTTCTTTTACGTTGTAATGGTATCCGTTTGGTAAACTCATAATAAAATCATGAATACCTATTTCCTTAGCAGCTTTTTGTACTTGTGCCTCTGTAATATCAGGATTATTAAGAGTTATATTATTAAGAATTGTATCTGCAAACAAAAAAACATCTTGTAAAACAACTGCTATTTGGTTTCGTAGCGATGTAAGTGTAACATCTTTTATATCTAAATTATCTACTGTTATTCTACCTTTTTGAATATCATAAAAACGATTCAGTAAATTAATAATGGTTGATTTTCCTGCTCCAGTAGCTCCAACAATTGCTATTGTTTGACCAGATTTAACATTAAAGGAAATTCCTTTAAGCACTTCCTCGTCATCAACATAAGAAAAATGTACTTTTTCAAAACTTATATCTCCTTTAAATTGTGATGCTACTATAGTGCCAGCATCATCAATTTGAGATGTAGTATCTAAAACTGCAAAAACTCTATTGGCTGCTACCATTCCCATTTGAAGAGTATTAAATTTATTTGCAATCTGGTTTAATGGTCTAAATAGCATAGGTACCATCATAATAAATGCGGTTAAATCTCCTATCGATGTGGTTTGGTCTACTACAACGTTTAAACCTCCATACCAAACTACTAATCCTAATGTAATAGATGATAAAAACTCTGCTATAGGGAAGAAAATTGAATTATACCAAACGGTTTTAAGCCATCCTTTTTTATGACGTTCATTAATTTCTTTAAAGTTTTTATATTCTGTTTCTTCACGAGTAAATAGCTGTAAAATTTTCATTCCTGTCACTCGTTCTTGAACAAACGAATTGAGGTTAGACACCTCTGTTCTAACATCTTCAAAAGCTATCTTCATATACTTCTGAAAAATTTTAGTAGCATATAATATTATTGGTAGCGTAGTAAATACTATTAAACTTAATTTCCAATTTAAGTAAAACATTACACCTCCTATAGCAATCATTTTTAAAATATCACTAAAAATCATGAATAGACCGTCACTAAAAATATCAGCAATACGTTCCATGTCAGTAACGGCTCGTGTAACTAAAATCCCAACAGATGAATTGTCATAATATTTCATCTTAAAGCTTAACATATGCTTAAATAGCTTTACACGAATATCTTTTACAACAGTTAGTCCTAGCCAGCTTGCATAGTATATAAATAACAATTGACAAATAACTTCTAACACCAATAATAACACCATAATAGCTATGTAAAACATAAACCCATTATAGTCGTGTACTGCTATTTTTGTATCAATAGCTACTTGCACAACTTTTGGACGTATTGCTCCAAAAACTGCTAACCCAATAACAAAAAACAGTGTACTATAAAACACCAACTTATAAGGTCTTATATATTGCAATAGACGCTTAAAAAGCGTTACGTTATACACTTTTGTTACTTTACTTGCCATTTATAGTATTTGGTTTAATAGACTCTGGATATACCACTTTTGTTAAATACAAACCATGTGCAGATACCGAAAATCCAGCTTCACTCCTACTTTTAGATTTTATTATTGTGTGCAATTCTTCAATTTCAATTTTACCTAGACCAATATTAATCATCGTTCCAACTATAGCTCTAACCATGTTTCTTAAAAAACGATCTGCGGTAATTACAAAAGTTAATTCATCATTTTCAACTTTCCAATATGCTTCTTTAATATCACAATGATACGTTTTTACATCTGTATTAACTTTAGAAAAGCATTGAAAATCTTTATACTGTAATAAGATTTCACAAGCTTTGTTCATTTTTTCAACATCTAAATGCTGAAGCATTCTATAAGCGTAATCAAACGTAAATGCATTTTTTTTGTTAGAAACCCTATAATTATATGTCCTGCTAGTAGCATTAAAACGTGCATGTGCATTGGGTTTTACTAAAAATATGTTGTGAATTGCAATATCTTCAGGCAAAAAAGAATTTAAACGGTAAATTAATGTATTAATATCTAACTCTCCTTCAAAATCAAAATGAGCAAACATTTGTGATGCATGTACACCTGCATCTGTCCTACCTGCACCAACTATTGCTGTTTTGGTTTTAAACATTTTAGATAATGCTTCTTCTAAAACTTGCTGTACTGAAATTGCATTAGGCTGATACTGCCAACCATGATATGCTTTTCCGTTATATGATAATTCGATAAAATATCTCAAGTGAATGCTCTATTTTTGTAAGCAACAAAGATAGAATTTTAATGTCTTTGTAAATTTGAATTTAAAGTTAAATAAATTAAGATTTCCATATATGTGGAAAAAGTTATGAAAAAAATCCTTCTACTTTCTGATACTCACAGTTATATAGATGATGACATTTTAAAATATGTTAAGCAAGCAGACGAAGTGTGGCACGCAGGAGATATAGGAGATTTAAGCGTAACAGATTCTATAAAAAAAATAAAACCTTTACGTGCTGTTTTTGGCAATATAGATGATAATAAAGCAAGAGTTGAATTTCCAGAACATAATCGATTTATGTGCGAAGACGTAGATGTGCTCATTACTCATATTGGTGGCTATCCTGGAAAATATAATGTAAGAATTAGAGATGTTATTTATGAAAAACCACCTAAATTATTTATTTGTGGTCATTCTCATATTTTAAAAGTAATGCCAGATAAAAAATTAAATTTACTTCATATGAATCCAGGTGCAGTTGGAAAACATGGATTTCAGCAATTAAGAACTATGCTACGTTTTACAATTGATGGAAAAAAAATTGAAAATCTAGAAGTCATTGAGTTTAAAAAATAAAAAAACCCAAGATCTTCACCTTGGGTTTACGCACTAATAAAATTAAGTTAATAGGGTTTATCGTAATCTATCGACAGATTTTACAAGATCTTCATCCTTTTTTATGGCCTTATTGGTTAACACCAAAAATACGATAGAAAAAATAGGAATAAAAATCCCAACACCTTTCTCAGAAATATGACTTTCTCCAGGCGTGATTAGTAATTGATATACAAATAATCCTAATAAAATAAAGTTTAATATTATATTAAGTCTGTTCATTACAAACTGAGACTTTCTGTTTTTATAACCAAATAATGAAATTAAAGACAATGCTGCTGACCCTAAAAACATTGCAAAATAAGATACGTTATCTTTTGCATAAACTAATACATCTGTATCTGTAATCCATAAATGAAATACAAAAATTAATCCTCCTGACAGCACAGCAGCAATTAATAAATAAACAGTTTGTATACGTTGTAACATCTAATTTTTTAAATTATCAGCACAAAACTAATAGTTTCTTTTTAAAAGTTATACTTAATTTTAAAATAAAATTGTATTATTGCATATATAATGTGTTACTCAAACCGTTACATATTATAAAATCTTCAGATTTTCTTGGTTTTACCCTCATCTTTCAGTTTTATTTTGAAAAGTTTAGACTAAACCAATTTCAATTATTAAAAAAATATTTACCCAATACAATACACATAGATGTTTGAAATTTCGCAATTAAAAGAAAAAAAGCTTTCTGACTTACAAGAAATAGCTCAACAATTGAATGTACCTAAATACCGTACACTTAAAAAATTAGAATTAGTATATCAAATACTAGATGTTCAGGCAGCAAATCCAGCTGCTGTAAAAACAGAAAAATTACAAGAAGTAGCTCCAAAAAAGGAAGAAGTTTCAAGACCAAAACCAAATAAAAAGAGAGAGCGAATTCAAAAACCTGCACCTTCTAATAAGGAACAACAAAAAATGGAATTTTCAGATTCTAAATCAGACTCAAAGCCTGCAACTAAACCTGAGCAGACTGACAGCCCACAACAAAAGAGAGACGCAGCTCCACAACATAAACAAAAAGACAGCGATAAAAAACCTATTCATTCTAAAGACAAACCAAACAAGCCTAACCCTCGTCCAAAAGACAACTCAAATAAGCCAAACCCACGTCAAAAAGAGACTAACGGAAATACACATAGTGGCTCTAATGGTAATTCAAATAATGGAAATAAAGACAATCGTAACCGTTATAGAGAGCCAGACTTTGAGTTTGATGCTATAATTCAGAGTGAAGGAGTATTAGATATAATGCAAGATGGTTATGGATTTTTACGTTCATCAGATTATAACTATTTATCATCACCTGATGATATTTACGTTTCACAATCTCAAATACGTTTATTTGGATTAAAAACAGGTGATACTGTATTAGGTCATGTACGTCCTCCAAAAGAAGGCGAGAAATATTTCCCTTTAATAAAAGTAAGTAAAATAAATGGGCAAAGTCCAGATGTAGTTAGAGACAGAGTGTCTTTTGAACATTTAACACCATTATTCCCACAAGAGAAATTTAATATTGCAGAAAAACAAAGTACTATTTCTACTAGAATTATGGATTTGTTTTCTCCGATAGGAAAAGGCCAACGTGGTATGATAGTGTCTCAACCAAAAACTGGTAAAACTATGCTTTTAAAGGATGTTGCAAATGCAATTGCAGCTAATCATCCTGAAGTTTATCAAATGATTTTATTAATTGATGAGCGTCCTGAAGAGGTTACAGACATGCAACGTAATGTACGCGGAGAAGTTATTGCCTCAACTTTTGATAAGGAAGCACATGAACACGTTAAAATTGCAAATATCGTCTTAGAAAAAGCAAAACGCCTTGTTGAGTGCGGACATGACGTAGTTATCTTATTAGACTCTATTACTCGTTTAGCAAGAGCCTATAATACTGTTCAGCCTGCTTCTGGTAAAATATTAAGTGGTGGTGTTGATGCTAACGCTTTACACAAACCAAAACGTTTCTTTGGTGCTGCTCGTAATATTGAAAATGGAGGCTCTCTAACTATTATAGCTACAGCTTTAACAGAGACTGGATCTAAAATGGATGAAGTTATCTTTGAAGAATTTAAAGGAACTGGTAATATGGAGCTACAGTTAGATAGAAAAATATCTAATCGTAGAATATTCCCTGCAATTGATTTAACTTCTTCAAGTACTCGTAGAGATGATTTGTTGTTAGATGATAACACAATTCAAAGAATGTGGGTAATGCGCAAGTATCTTGCAGATATGAACCCTGTTGAAGCAATGGAGTTTATTAATGATCGATTTAAAAAGACTAGAAATAATGAAGAGTTTTTAGTATCAATGAATGGTTAACATTCATTGATTAATAAATAAAAAAGCCCTTGAACAAAATTCAAGGGCTTTTTTATATTCTTTTTTAGTAGTAAAATATGGTAACAAAAAAAGTCTATTCAAAAGAATAGACTTTTAATAATTTCTCTTTTTTTAATACTATAAAGTAGCAATAAATTTTGTCAACCCAGATTTTAGGTTAGCCGCTTTATTAGCATGAATAATGTTCTTCTTAGCTAATTTATCAATCATTCCAGCAACAGTTGGGAATAATTCTTGAGCTTCCTTAGCATTTTCCATTTCACGTAATCTCTTGATAGCATTACGAGTTGTTTTATGCTGATATCTATTAGTTAAACGCTTTGCTTCGTTACTTCTAATTCTTTTTAATGCTGACTTATGATTTGCCATTTTGTTTTTTTACTTATTAAAAAATGTAGCCCGTAGGGGAATCGAACCCCTCTTACCAGGATGAAAACCTGGCGTCCTAGCCGATAGACGAACGGGCCATTTGAGTTATTTATTGTATAAGATTATAATTTTTAAAACTGTAATCTCATATTTCAAATGAACGTGCAATTCTTCATTGCGGATGCAAAAATACAACTATTTTTAAATGTTGCAACACCTAATCAATTTTTTTTCAAAAAAAATTAATATGCCTTGGCAAACAACACCCTTCCTGATGATGGATTACCAGTAAACACGCAGCTTCCAGTCTCTTTTTCTCCATTTAAAGGTATGCAACGAATTGTAGCTTTGGTTAATTCTTTTATTTTTTGTTCAGTCTCAGATGTTCCATCCCAATGTGCTGAAATAAAGCCTGTTTTAGTTTCTAACACCTTTTTAAACTCTTCAAAATTATTAACTTCAGTAATATGTGTATTTCTAAAATCAAGGGCTTTTTTAAATAGACTTTCTTGTATTTCTGTCATTAAACCTTTAGCAATTGTTGCCACCTTATCTAAATCAACAATCTCTTTAGTTAAAGTATCTCTTCTAGCTAATTCAACCGTTTTATTTTCTAAATCTTTTGGTCCAATTGCAATTCTTAACGGAACACCTTGCAATTCATGTTGTGCAAACTTAGCTCCTGGTCTATGGGTAGTTCTGTTATCAAACTTACAACTAACTCCTAAAGCCTTTAATTCGTTCTTAATAGTATTTGCAACTTCAGAAATTGTTTCTAATTGTTCATCATTTTTATAAATTGGAACAATAACCACTTGTATTGGTGCTAAATTTGGAGGCAGCACTAACCCATTATCATCACTATGCGTCATAATTAAAGCTCCCATCAATCGTGTTGAAACTCCCCAAGATGTTGCCCAAACATAATCTAATTTACCTTCATTGTTAGTGAATTTTACATCGAATGCTTTTGCAAAATTTTGACCTAAAAAATGAGATGTTCCAGCTTGTAATGCTTTACCGTCTTGCATAAGTGCTTCTATGCAATAGGTCTCAACAGCTCCAGCAAAGCGTTCGCTCTCTGTTTTTACTCCTTGAATAACTGGAATAGCCATAAAACTCTCAGCAAACTCAGCATAAACGTTATTCATTTGTTCTGCTTCAGCTATAGCTTCGGCTTTTGTTGCATGAGCAGTATGTCCTTCTTGCCATAAAAACTCAGCAGTACGCAAAAATAAACGTGTACGCATTTCCCATCGAACAACATTTGCCCATTGATTAATTAATATTGGTAAGTCTCTATAACTTTGAATCCAGTTTTTATACGTGCTCCAAATAATAGCTTCACTAGTTGGCCTAACTACTAGCTCCTCTTCTAACTTAGCTTCAGGATCAACTCTCAGCTTTCCTGGATTATCAGGATCATTTTGAAGCCTGTAATGAGTCACAACTGCACACTCTTTTGCGAAGCCTTCAGCATTTTTTTCTTCTGCTTCAAACAAACTTTTAGGTACAAATAATGGAAAATAAGCATTTTGATGACCTGTTTCTTTAAACATTTTATCTAATTCTGCTTGCATTTTTTCCCAAATGGCGTATCCATATGGTTTAATTACCATACATCCTCTTACTGCTGAATTCTCAGCTAAATCAGCCTTTACAACCAATTCGTTATACCATTTTGAATAATCTTCGGCTCTACTTGTGAGATTTTTGCTCATTGTCAGTATTTTGGCACAAATATTGTGCTTATGTTAAATATAAAAATAGTTCAGCAAAACTAACTATTTTTGTAATGTTCAACAATAAAAATATATAGATATGCAATTTAAAACTTACTTACAATCGAAATTGCCATTTTTTGTTGCACTAAGCTTTGCTTTTGTATTAGCTTCTTGTGGATCATACCAATATGTTGGTTATGATAATGATGGTATTTATAATACTTCTGATAATGTATATGCAGAAGAAAGTGCATACGAAGATGCTACCAAAGTAGACAACAATAGTTATTACAAAAATTATTTCGCCGAAAAATCTCAACAATATGAGAACATTTCACAAGAGGAGAATGTTATTTTTACAAATATTGATGATTATGAAGGTGGTTATGATGATGAAAACGAAATCATTGAATACAATAGCGGATATGCAGGTTGGGGACAAAGCAATGATAATGTAACTATTAATGTATATAGTAATAATTGGGGTTGGAATTATTGGGGTTGGAATAATTGGAGATGGAATAGACCTTACGGATTTTATAATGGTTGGGGCTGGAATAATTGGGGCTGGAACTATGGTGTAGGTTTTTATGATCCTTTCTGGTGTCCTCCATATTATGGTGGTATTTATGCAGGTAATTTTTATAATCCTTATTATGGATATAACAATTACGGTTATTATGGTAATAATCGCTACTATAACAGAAATGTAGCTTATAATTCTGGTAGACGCGGTAGTATAACTTCTTCAAATGTCAATAGAAGTACTTCTAGAAGAAGCAATGTCATTAATTCGTCTAATTCTAGCAATACAAGGTTTAATTCACCTAGAAGAACATCAAATTCTTCTATAAACTCTACTAATTCTAATACAAGAACTAGGAGTAATAATACTAGAGTGAGATCAAATAACAATTCAGTTAGCCCTTCAAATTCAGGAACTAGAAGCAATAATACTAGAGTTAGTACTCCTAGAAGGAGCTCTTCTAATTCATCTTCTGTTCGAAGCTCATCTAGTACAAGATCTTCTTCACCTAGTGTAAGAAGCTCATCTGGTAGTTCAAGATCATCTTCTGGTGGAAGCAGCAGAAGTTCAGGAGGATCTTCAAGAAGAGGAAATAATTAAGATTGCTATATCTTTCAAAAACAAAAAAAATACATATGAAAAAGTTAAGTTTACTAGTCATAGGTGTACTATCTATGTCTAATTTAGTGGCACAAGATATTTCAGATGCCGTAAGATATTCTTTAGATGAAATACAAGGTTCTGCCAGATTTAGAAGTATGAGTGGCGCCTTCGGTGCTCTTGGTGGAGATATGTCTGCTGTAAGTATTAACCCAGCGGGTTCTTCTATTTTTAATGAAAGTCATGCTTCTATATCATTATCAAACTTTAATGTAAATAATGATGTTAATTATTTTAATGGATTTAGTTCGTCATCAAATTCCAATATAGATTTAAATCAAACTGGTGCTGCATTCGTTTTCAGAAATACAAATCAAAACTCACCTTGGAGAAAATTTGTTATTAGTGTTGCATACGATAAAGTATCTGATTTTGATAACGATTGGTTTGCATCTGGAACAAATACAAATTCAATAGATAGTTATTTTTTAGCTTATGCTCAAGGGTTACGATTAGATGAAATTTCTGCTTTACCAGGAGAAAGCTTATCAGATGCTTATTCAGAAATTGGTTCGTTTTATGGGTTTGGAAATCAACAAGCATTTTTAGGCTATGAGTCTTATATTTTAGAACCAGACAGTGATACTGATGATAATACTACCTATTTTTCGAGTATAGCTCCTGGAAATTTTGATCAAGAATACTCATATGCAGCTAGAGGTTATAATGGAAAATTTGCGTTTAATATATCGTCTCAGTTTAAAGACAACTTATATATTGGTTTAAACCTTAATTCACACTTTATAAATTACGAAAAATCTACATTTCTAAAAGAGACAAATTCAAATGCTGGAAGTATTGTAAACGAAGTAAGATTTCAAAACAATCTTGCAACAACTGGTTCTGGATTTTCATTTCAGCTTGGTGCAATAGCTAAACTTAGCGAAGAGTTTAGAGCTGGATTAACATACAACTCTCCTACTTGGTACACTATTGCCGAAGAAACAACACAGTATTTAGCTACTGTTAGAGATGATGCTGGAACAAATGTAACTCAAATTATAGACCCTTTTGTTGTTAATATTTTTCCTGAGTATAAATTACAAACTCCTGGAAAATTAACTGGAAGTTTAGCCTATGTTTTTGGCGAACAAGGTTTAATAAGTTTTGACTATTCTCGTAAAGATTATGGAAGCACTAAATTTAAACCAACTTCTGATCCATATTTTGCATCACAGAATAATTTTATGAGTGATAATCTAAAGATTGCTTCAACTTATAGACTTGGTGGCGAATATCGATACAAACAATTAAGTTTTAGAGGTGGATACCGTATGGAAGAGAGCCCTTATAAAAACGATTCTTTTTATGGTGACTTAAAAGGCTTTTCTTTAGGTTTAGGTTATAACTTTGGAAACACTAAATTAGATTTAGCTTTTGATCAATCTGACAGAAATGTAAATAACCAATTATATAGTGTTGGACTTACTGATGCCGCTTCAATTGATACAAAAAACACCAATGTTACTTTATCACTTGCTTTTACTCTATAAAAAAAAAGATATAATTAAGAAAGGCACATCTTGTTAGATGTGCCTTTTTGTATATAATAAACACACTTAAAAAGTATATATATAGCATCTAATAAAAAAGTGCTGAGTTTATCAGCACTTTTTTATTCATTCAACTTAAATACCTTTTATCTTTTCAGGGTAAAATGGGCTTTAAATTGTTTACGTTCTCCTGTGTTAGGTTCATCATATTCTACAGTAAACCAGTAATCACTTGTTGGTAATGGTTCTCCATTATAAGTTCCATTCCAACCTTGTCCTGATGGACTGATTTGTTTTAATAGTTTACCATATCTGTCAAATATATAAATTTTTGCGTTTGGTTGGTCTGCGATTCCAATA
>Ga0208204_100033_pt1 | contig 108218 bp, 85 predicted proteins | sample DeeseametaMP2252_FD_184173 | JGI IMG/M metagenome (GOLD analysis project Ga0208204, IMG submission 184173) | Marine microbial communities from the Deep Pacific Ocean - MP2252 (SPAdes) | ecosystem: Environmental > Aquatic > Marine > Oceanic | place: West of El Salvador, Pacific Ocean | collected...
GGGCGACATTGCCCTTCCTTCAGCTTAGAAGCGGAGAACGAGATCAGAATATAATTAATGAGGTGGGGGCGGCACTACTACCGCGGAGCGGTTTAGTCCTTAGCTCGTTTTTGGCCATTAAAAAGCTGGAGCGACCGTCCGCTTTACGTACTAATCAGTCGTACTAGGGCAATTGGCCTGATGTCCGCTCCAGATCACTCTCAACCTCTAAAGTGACTATTTATGACTCAATTGAGTGAATGTCAATCTCCTCGGCATTAAACAAAAAAGCTATAATAATCAATATGATTACGGGATTTTATTTCTTGATTTTTTTATCTCTGGCCCTATATTTATATAATGAGTGTGTACGTGGCAGGTAGAAGTTCTGTAGAGCAGATGCCAGCCTCTGAGGTGGTCGATAGCTACTAAAAAATCGCCGGAATGAAGTTGCAATTCACTTGGGAGTAATCTTCAATGAGTTTTAAAATTGGTTATCTTTTTAAGCCTACACATCATGATATACATTATGTGAAGAAGGGTGCCTCGCTCGATTTGCGTAGAAGATATGAAAAAAATTTCAGTAGAGATATAGATGACGCCAAATTGATCAAAGAGGAAGAAAAAGCAATGGAAGTTATTGTTGATTTGGTAGCCAGATTCAAGCCTACCTATGACTATAACCCAACGCCTGTTTTGGTCTACCCCGAAACCAATACTTATAAGATGTTCACTTTTGGGCAGTGGTCTAAACCGGTATTTAAGATATCCTGATTCATACTCGATCTGACAGTTTCGTGCCTGCATGAAGATTGTACGTGATTTAATAAGGTGAAAGAGGTAAAGGGGAACATAATTAAAAAAGAATACATTTGGAAGACCTAAAGAACTTAATGAATTGAAGCTAAAGACCACCACGTCACTATTACAAGCTCTCGAATAAATGCTAACAAATGTTGTGAAGTAATCTAGTATCGACACTTAGATACACTATATTAATCTTTGCAGCTAAAAGGTAATGAAACTAAATGAAAAACTTACATCCTGAAGATCAATACTTGGATATGCTGAAACTCATACTTGAGAGTGGAAGTGAGAGAGTAGACCGAACTGGGGTAGGCACGAAAGCTATATTTGGGCACACTATGCGATTCGACCTTTCGAAAGGCTTTCCTGTCTTTACAACAAAGAGGGTGTATTGGAAAACAGCGTTTAAAGAGATGTTATGGATGCTGTCGGGAGGCTCAAACATTCGTGAGTTAGTGCAGCAGAATGTACATATCTGGAGTGATTGGCCATATAAAAAGTTTATAGAAGCTCAGCCTGGTGATAGTGCTGATCGGTCGATATCGATGAAGGAATTTGAGCAGCGTGTGCTAGACAGCCAGGAGTTTGCAGATAAGTGGGGAGACCTTGGTCCAGTATATGGTAAGCAGTGGCGAAAGTGGCGAACTGAGGACGGCAAGGAGATAGACCAAGTTTCACAAGTTGTTGATATGCTGAAAAATAACCCTTATTCAAGACGGATTCTCTTTGACGGCTGGAATGTGGGTGAGTTGGACAAGATGGCACTCCCCCCCTGTCACAAGCATTATCAGTTTTTTGTCGATCCTAATACCAATAAATTATCTGGAGCATTAGTACAAAGATCCGCTGATGGATTTTTGGGGCAGCCCTTTAACGTCGCGAATTTGGCTTTCTTAACAAGCTTGCTTGCTCAACAGACAGGGTATGATGTGGGCGAGATAGTATGGTTTGGTATGGATGTTCACATTTATATGAATCATATCAAACAGGTGGATGAACAGTTGCAACGAAAGCCAAAAACATTTCCTACATTGAAGATTAAACGCAAACCAGCTTCTTTGTTCGATTACACTATCGACGACTTCGAGTTGGTCGGTTACGACCCGCATCCTGCAATCGCGGCTCCTGTAGCTGTCTAAGTCCTAATGGCGGGGTTCGAGACGTACGATACACCCAATAAGTTAAGGGGACTGTTAACAAGTTTGCTTGAAAAGCGAGCTTTGCCTATCCACAAGGGAAAAATTGCTCGAAAGATAATAGAAAAGGAATTTGGATTTCAACACAATTCACTTTCAAATTATAACAAACTCAAAAAATATGAATGGGTAAAAGATACAATTGATAGCTTTGAATCTGAACTGCTTGAGAATGAGGGGGAAATAGCCGGAATAAATTTAGAGTTTGGCACTCCCAAACGACTAAATCAGCTATTAGATTCACTACGGCAATCGCCCCGAAAAATACCGCTCAATCCACAAGGGGATAAAGCGGGACGCATATCACTTCGAGCATTTGCAAAAAAATTCAACTTGCCGGAATCAGCGCTCTTAAGAAGTACAGAGAGTTGGCTGTGGATGAGAAAGATGGTAAAGGAGTTTGATGATGAGCTTTATGATAAAGGAATCATAGGCACACGGTGGGGAAAAGAAGTGCCAGCCATCAGGCAATACTTAGAATCTTTGAAACATCAGCGTAAACTCCCAGTGAATGAACTCGGTAAATTAAATCGAATGGCCGTGATGAGCCACTTTGGTTTACCTAAGAATCAAAGTACATCCATTGCAGAACAAAGAGCCCCTAAGTTAAAAAAACTATTCAATGAGTATGATTGTATTATTCAATCTGAAAACTATTCACAGTATTCAGGCGATGTATATCTAGAAGATTTGAAACTCCTCCTTGATTGTAATGATGAGAGACTTGTTCTCGATTCATCTTCCCGGGTGATCAGCATTAAATGGTTGGCGGATAAGTTAAATATAGGAGTCGGCAAGATTAGATCGAGCCTAGTCCTGATGTCACAGATTGAGCAAAGGACTCGTGAACTTCACCTCTCACAAAAAAAGGGTAAGACGAAAAAATCCTTTAATGTTTTTGGGGCTCCTCATATAAATTTGGGTGCTACGCCCTTTTCGGTAAAACATAAAAGGGTTTATTCATTTCAATCATTAGTAAATCTTTATGGACTATGTTTTGCCGAAAAAATAGGAACAGCGTTTATTGCAATTTCCAATAGTTGTGCAACTAGCAGTGCAAAGAACAAATATCTAAATATCAAACGTTTTTTTGAATGGCTGGCGGATTCGAGCAATATAGAAAGTGAGGTGTTTGGATTACTGAAGAGTGATAAGAAAATTTCGCAGCAACTTTTTGGGGAAGTTTGTATGCGTTACAGGGCATCTATTCTTCAAGAAAATCCAAAGGGTAATCCAAACTTAAAAATTATTTCGGAATTCGGTAGCGCGAGAGTTCTACCTAAGTACATTTTTTTAACCAAAGGAAGAACTAGCCGTAATGATCGAAATCATAAAGCTTCACTGGCTGAAGCAACTGTTAAAAAGAAAGACAAAGATCTAATAGAAAAAGTCCTCTTTGATGCAGCTAAATACAGAGACATTGAGATTCGCGCTGGCAATGATACTCAAGCTTTTTTAAACACGCTATTGCTTGAAAAAGCGACAACTCCTGATTTGCCTGAAGATCTAACCGAAGCTATCCACGAAATTACGCAATCCCGGTTACTTGAGATTCGCGTAGTGGCAAGCAGAATGTTTCGGGAGTGGAAGGATATCTTCGAGCAGGGCCCTGAGTTAATAAGAGCTGCGAATGTTGATACCAAAGAGTTTGCAAAAAAGTTAGCGCAGAGAGCGAGTAACTTGAGGAGCTGGAAGGACTATTTATCGAATGTGTTGCCACAAAACAATAAAGATAAAACACTAAGTAACCTTCTCGCGATCATAAGTTCGGAGTATTCATGTACGCCACCTAATGAAGCAACTACCGGATACCAAATGTGGAACAAGAAGTACTCGTTGGTAGGTGGAATACAGCATGTTGCAGCACATCTAATTCCGACCAGAGAAGCCATTAGCGCAGCCCTTACGCTTTATCTGTGTGAGAGTGGTGCGAATGTTTCTGTAGCTCTAACTTTGACAAGGGATTGTGTAAAAGCCTCTAATGTTGAATATCATAAGAAAGTTGTGGGTCATAAAGAACGTTCAAAAGGAAAAGCTATTTATGATGACCTAGCCGTTAAAGCATCCGACGATGAACTCATCAGTGCTGTTAGCGCCCTTGAGTACTTAGCCAAAATTTTAAACTCCGTAAATGCGGTTGTGGACTCAGATACTACATCGTTAGCCATGTATTTTCACAGTGGCAAGTTACAACTTCTTAAAGAGTCTGCATTTCGAGCTGATTTTAAAGCGATTTGTGATACCTCAAGCTACTTAGAAAAATTCAACTTAGTGCCGTCCATGTTGCGCCCAACAGTGCTGCTTGACATCCAACTACAGGATCCCACTAACTTAGGTGTTGCTCAATTAATGGCACAGCACGAGCAAGGTTCAACAACGGAAGGCTACACAAGTAAACTCCCACATAGAATCAAAATGGAAAACCAGATCTTGGACTACCAAAAAACGCTCGAGTTTGTGATGACATCAGGTGAAGACAACCCGCATACAAAGCTTAATATGAGTGAAAAAGAATGGGATTCAAGACGAAAAAGTGCGCAAAGAACTGGTTTCGGCGTTTATTGCAGCGATCGAATTATAATAGATTCGTCAGGAAAAACATCAAAATGTAATGAGGTTGAACATTGCGTTCAATGTAAACACAACGATAGCAAAAAAAGGATGTGGGTAAGTGCAGACCCGGAATCAATTTCAGACATGATAATATGGCGTACATCTCTTGAACAACATGAAGAGGCATTTTTAAGCAAAAATTCTGATAGGTGGGAAGACGTTTGGGTGGCATGGCAAGCATTTTATTTTGTTGTTTTGGAGCAAAAAATGACTAGAGGGAAACTGAGTTCAATTAAAAGAGCAGCTATGGAGATTGCTAACCAAAAGATGAGTGACGATAACTTCAATTTACCGGAACCTTGGTAATGAGTGAATTGGCATTAGTAGATATTTTCATTAACGGCTGTCGTGATTCACAGTACGCTCATGACCAGAAAAAGTGGCCCTGGTTAGCCAATATTACTTTCGAACACAATCTCATTGAGATCATCGATGTTCAAGGAGAAAATCGACAGACCAAAAAAGTTAATCTAGATTGCACATTGCTTGATGGGAGCAAGATAACAGACATCAAGAACCGGGAACTTTATCAGTTAGTTATCGAATACTTAGAGGTGTTTAGGTTACAAAACCCCGTAATTGGTGCAGGAGTACATGCACTCAGGCTTAAATCTTTTCTAATATTCATATGCTGGCTTAGTCAATATAAAATCCGTTCACTTTCTAACGTCAAGCGATGGCACGTTGAAGAGTTCTCTAAAAAGATTGCTTTCGGTAGTGAGCTGGCATTAGGAATTCCTGAAAAAGTATTTTCGTATCTGAAATCAGCAGTAAACTCAGATGCCGGATTACCCTTTAACAAAGGTAAAAGAGTAAGTAGAAGGAGCGTCTATGAAATGGCTGGGGTAGCAGCACTTCCAACGCAACCCGCGCACTATTCTGGACAGATTATAAGTTGGTTTGAAACTCAAATAGCAAATAATTTTAATGGAAGAGACCTTCAGAGTATGTCGTATGAAGACGTCTTAGAAGAGATGGATTTCAACCCTAGCGTTGTAACTTCGCAAGATGTTCATAGAAAGCTCGTACCATTAGAAGAAATCTGGTCTTGGCAGCATTACTTCACCTGTAAGAATTTTGCCGAAGCGCCATTTTTAACAAGCAGCTCCAAGGTAGCGAGTCACCTCGGCACAATAGCGAATAGAACGAAAACAATCCCACCAAAGCTAGCATTCTCAATGATGAGTGAAAGCGCCAAATGGGTTCTAAATTACGGCGATGAAATAATAAGTTTGAATGACAGCAACGCTGACTCAAAGACTGCTAGCCAGCGTCTTTTGAGTAAAGGACTAAACGTCAAAATGCGTGATGGAGTTTGCAAATTTCGCGACGAATTCACATTGGAAAATATCATACGCCAATTAGCAGCTGCGTGCTTTACGGTTATTGCTTCACTTACAGCAAGACGAAAAGAAGAAATTTTCGATTTAGGCTATAAATGTATAGATGAAGGCCGAGGTGATAATGCCTATTGGTTGACGATTTACATAGAAAAAACACTGCAACGATATGATTTATGCCCCGTTCCTTTGTTGGTAAAAAAAGCGGTTGATTTACTGGAAAAATTGAGTGAATCAGCAAGGTTTCAATCGGGGAATGATTCAATCTGGCAATATAGAGCGACATCCGGCGAAATCGTTCAGCTTAACGATAAAGTAGTAAAAAACGCCTTGAATGATTTTTACTTATACCATCTCCCTGATGGCAATGAGAAAGAGTGGAATTTTTCATTCCATCAATATCGCAGGATTTTCGCGTTACTGTATTTCTACCGATTTGAAGGGGCTTATATTGGAGCCTTGTCACATCACTTGCGTCACTTCAATATTGAAATGACCAAGCGTTATATAACCGACGAAAAGTTCTTAAAAGAAATGCGCGATATTGGCGAGACATGGACTGCTGCTTTCATAAGAGATGCTATTAATGGAAAGCGTAAAATGGGGGGCAAAAGCGGAGGTAAGATTAAGAAAAAGTTCGAAGCTTGGTCAAAGCATTTCAACAAAAAAGTGGACGTTTACGAGCGAGAAATGATCGTCGAAAAAATGGTGCGATACTTACGACGAGTGGGCGCTGAGTTTAAACAGCAAGTATGGGGCACAATATGCGTCTGTCCCAAGAAAACTGCACTGGCAAAACTTTCAGGATGCGCGAACCAAGATGGAATACCAGAACTATCCAAAGGCACAATAGAAAGATGTGGAGGATGCCCTTTTAGTATCCATACCGACCGATTTCCAAACGCGGTTGCTGATGAAATCCAAACTAGAACCAAATCAGCTAATAGCGCACCAAAGGATTCTGTGTTAGCAGAGGTTCAAGCGTTAAAAATTGTTTCACTCCAAGATTTTTTAAACAAATCTGAATCGATTTCTCCCTTCGAGCTGGAGACTCCTTGTGAGTAATGCAGAAAAGGCACAAAGACTCACAGAGCAGATTAACAAAAGATACGAGCTGCTTAAGGCTATTAAAGCAGGAAGCACTTCAGATATCGAACTTCCCAAAAGTTTAAATAAACTTCGTGAATGGGATAATCAGAAGCTTGGCATCGAACGAATTGGTAGTCCAAGTTCCTTTACAACGAATCATAAACTTCATGGCAACACAATAAAGAGAATAGACTCCCTTTTGAAAGAGTTGCTTAAGCCGAGAAAGCCTAGAAGAAAGACAACCAAGACAGAGTTAAAAAGAGTCAACAATAACCTCGATGCTGCTCTTCAAAATGCTGCCAATAAATATGTCCAATATGCAAGTGAGATAGAACGACTCAAAGTAGAAACTGCTTTACTTAAAAGCAAAGAGCAAGGGCTGGAGGAAGAGATCGCAGAATTAAAGTCTGCGCTCAACGTTGCACGCGAAGAGAATTTGGCGCTGCGCAAAAAGTTAATTCAATATGAAAGTAAGCCTAGGTCAAAAGTGACAAGGCTCGATTTTGGTATGGGTGACTTAAATGCGGACTGATAATCAGGTAAAGAGGGGCAGTTACGAAGCTGGTCTCGATAAACTGCTAAGAGAGGCTTTCAATAATGACACTGTTGAATTAATGAATGGCCGTATAAGTAGGGAATGGATACGTGAACAGATTGGTTGCAGTCAAAACTGGCCAAATCAGAATAAACATGCCAAGACAGTCATTGCAGAATACGAGAAAGTGCTCCGTGATAAAGGCATAAAACCACGTCGCCAGCCGACTCATGGAGTAAAAAGCAAGGATTTGAAATTGTTGATGCAACGTGTATCGAAATTAGAACAGCGTAACGCCCAACTGCTGGAAGAAAACAGCCAGTACAGAAACAAACTATTAGAATTAGGTTGGTTGGAGTCTGATGATGAACAAGCCGTTCAAGGACGCCTGCCTTGGTAAGTATTGTAAAGAATGTTGTCGTAAACCGAATTAGATATAAGAGCAACAACGGTTGCGTCTTCAGTGCATATGTCCTTAGTAACGACGGTGAAAAGACTGATGAAGAATTAAATGTATTGTTGACGGGCAAGATTGCAGACTCAGATTTTCGCCTCTATGAAGGGCAGCGATTCAAGGTTCAAGGACGTGAGCATGGTGAGTTCATTAATAAGTACACCGGCGAAGTAGAAAATCAAATTAAAGCTACATCAATCGTTGAAATGCAGCCCAAAGGTAAGAACTTTATTTCTTACATTGCTTTCAATGAAGTTTTTGTAAACGTTGGAATCAAATGCGCTACAGCTCTTTATAAGGCTTTTTCGACAGATATATATGATGTCCTCGAAAGTAAGGATTTAGACGCTCTAACTAGCGTACAGGGCGTTTCAGAACATAAGGCGTTTACCTTAATCCAAGGTTGGCATGCGGAAAAGCAAGGAAAGTTAGTTGAATGGCTTGATGTTTACGGGTTACCCGTTTGGTTAGGCCGGAAATTGACCGCCTTTTACAAAAACGATGCCGTACAAAAAATAGAATCCGACCCTTACCGCTTAATCGCTTTTATGATCTCTTGGAAGAAAATAGACAAAATCTCAAGAAACCAGTTCAACATTGCGGCAGATGATCCCAGACGTCTGCATGCAGCGGTCGCGGAGGTACTATTTACGGCATATACACGCGATGGCAATACAGCCTTGAATGCAAGCTCACTGCTCAGCGGCGTTGAAAAGCTGATAGGCTCTAAGCTTGCACCCAAAGCCTTATCGCACAGCTACTCTAATGGTGCTTTCCTTAGGCTCCACAACGATCTGTATCAAAGCCGGGGAGCATCACTACAGGAAACCTTTATTGCTGAAGACGTTACGAAGCGCTGTTTAAAAAAGGAAGAACTGAAAACACCGTTAATAGAAGACTTATTTATCCAATGGCAGGATAACAACTATACGCTAACTGATGAACAAATTCAGGCTGTTCTGTCTGCGTTATCTAAACCACTTACAATCATTACAGGTGGCGCTGGCGTTGGCAAAACGAGCGTGCTCGAAGTGCTGCATTATTTTTTAAAAAAAACAAACGGTAGTGCAATCCAAATGGCATTGGCAGGCAGAGCAGCCAGGCGAATGCATGAGGCAACTGGCTGTGAATCATTTACTATAGCGGGCTTCATGCACAAACTTAATTCACGCCAAGTTGAGAGTGCGACACATATCATCATTGATGAATGTTCAATGGTTGATCTGTATTCAATGACAAGAGTGTTGAAGCGTATAAAAGCAAGTCAAAAAGTTGTGCTAGTGGGAGACGCTGCTCAGTTACCACCTGTTGGGGCAGGCAAGGTATTCCATACTTTGGTTAATGAGCCTGGTGTTTCCGTTAAGCATCTAACAAAAGTTTGGCGACAAGACGAAACAACAGGAATACCCTTGATATCACAGGCTTTCAGACAAGGCAAATGGCGTAATATCCCTGCCTATCAAGGACTAGGTAACGGTGTTTCGCTCTACCCTTCTAGCAAAGAGACAATCCTGCACGACATAGAATTGATTTTTGGCGAGCTAGGTGGAAACGACAAAAATGCTGATACTAAGATCATTTGCCCAACGACTAGAGACGAAGGGTGGGGAACACAAGGTATAAACAGGCGGTTATCAGACCTATATACAGGTAATAAAGAACAGGTTTTTATTAGTGTTGGAAAGAGTATCCCAAAACCAACCGGATTTAAACTTGGAGATATCGTCATCTCAACGGCTAACAACTGGAAAAAAGATATCATGAATGGTTCGTTGGGGCGAATCGAACGGATAGTAAGTGCGGAAGAAATTCAAGAAGCCATTGATAAAAACATGCCGGCTCCAGTTATGTCAGTGATTTTTGATACCGGTGAAGTATTACTGGATGAGGATGACATAATTAACCTGCAATGGGGCTACGCCATTACATGCCACAAAGCGCAAGGCTCTCAATTTCGCAGAGTAATAATACCCGTTGTTACCAAAACTATGCTCGATAGAACGTGGATATATACAGCGCTCACAAGAGGGGTAAAGCAAGTTGTATTGGTGGGTGAACAACTATTAATAAAACAAGCTATCGAATCCTCTCCATTTATTTATAAACGTACGCAAGGACTTGACTTTCATCTTAATAAACTTAAGGGATAATTTTCATGATATTTTTTAGGACAACCGATGAAGATTGCCTTATCCAGGGAACGTTTAAAAAGAAGCCTCAAAGCGGCATACCAGTCTTTTTCAACGAGCAAGGGGTTATTGAAGCAGTCACTAACTTCTTAATATACAAGGCGCTTAACTCAAAAGATGCAAGAAGTTCAGTGAATACTTATGCTGAACAAATACAAACTTTTTTACGATTTTTCGACGCAAGGGTAAATGATTTTAATTGGTGTGACATTACTGATGATCATTTGACAGACTTTAGAGATGAATATCTCGATGAGCAAGGGAAAGCGAGGACTTATGTATACAATATACTTCGCATAATATTTGAATTTTTAGTGTGGGCAGAGAGAAACAAAGTAGTACGAGGTCATGTCGCTATTTACAACGACGATAGAAATTATTCAGTCTCAGCTAAAAAGTCAGAAAAAGGAAACTGGGTGTGGCCCCACATGCATTCGGTGTCCTCTAAAACACAACCTACTCCAACGAACGACGAAATTGAGGTTTTACATGCAAAAGCCTTCGAATCATCCGAGATTACTGGCTTTAGAGATTCTTTGATTTTGACATTGTTCGAGCGTTCAGCTAGACGAATGGAGGCCTTGCAAATCAAATTGTCAGATATTCCTGACTGGGATGAAATAGGTGAACATAAAGACAATGACATGCTTATCTATATTGAAGTCACTGGGAAAGGTAGTAAAAAACGAGATTTAGAATTCCTACCTGAAACAATAGAAACAATAAGGGACTACATTGAAGGTGACCGGGCAAAGGTAGTTTCTGCGGCCAAAAAAAGGGCAAGAAAACGGGGAGTTTCCTATCAAGAACCTCAAGAAGTACTAATTGATCATGTGAAAGGGACTGAGTTGAACGAAGATTACATATCTAGAAGAATATCAGGACTTATGAAAACCGCACGCATTAAAGGTACAGGGCATAGAGTGCGAGCAAAGGGCTTAACCGATATCGTGGGGTCTTATGATGGCTTTGATGCAAAGGGGCAACCACTAGCGGCTCAAGATGTTCTAATTCGCGCTGCGGAAAAAGCTGGTCACTCAAATATTACCTCTTTGAGGCCCTATCTAGCTTTGTCGCGAAGTGAAGGATTAGCAGCAAAGATGAACAATATAGAGTTGATTCGTAATTTGGAAGTTCGCATTCATAATAAACAAAAACAGTTGGAAAGATTAGATAAAGCTGAGGCCCTGTTCTACGCAATATCGAACGATGTGAACGTAGAAGAAGAGATACTAAGATTCATGGAAAATTACATTGATTATGATACACAGTCCAGAATATGAATTGAGACTATATTGAGACGATTTTAACCTATATAACCCTTAATATGAATTAACAGAGGCTCAAAAACAGTGAATTCTATAACTGTATTTCTGTTTACATTGGCGTTAACCCAAGCAAAATATTAATATAGAAATCAGACTTATATTGATTAGGTATTTGAATGCTATATTTTGACTCTGCCGGTTCATTTCCGCTTTTAGATGCCGCCAAAAAAGCGCTAATCGACGAGCTTTCAAATAGCGCAAACCCATCATCAGATCATGAATGCGGCTTGCAGGCAGCACAAAAGGTTGAAAATGTTAGGGAAGAAATTGCAGATACCATCGGGGCTTACCCAAGCGAGATAATTTTTACCAGCGGTGCTACCGAGTCTAATAACCTTGCTTTGAAAAGCATCCTTAATGTAAATCAACAGAAACGACACATTATCACCAGCAAAACTGAGCACAAATGTATTTTAAGCATTTGTAGCTATCTGGAACAACAAGGTTTCCAAGTTACCTATTTAAGCCCAAACAAGGACGGTATTATTGAGCAAGAAGCAGTGCGGAACACCATAACAGACAACACTGCTCTGGTTTCGATAATGCACGTTAATAATGAACTTGGAACAATTAACCCCATTCGCGAGATAGGAAAAATTTGTTTTGATTATAACGTTCCTTTCCATACCGACGCAGCCCAAAGTTTTGGAAAGTTAGACATAGACGTCGATGACTTAAATATTGATTTTATGTCAATCTCTGCTCATAAAATTGGAGGCCCTAAAGGCATCGGTGCTATTTACGTTAGAGAAGCTAGAAACAAAAATATTGTTCCTGTTATCCATGGCGCTGGACAAGAAATGGGTTTAAGAGGTGGAACTCTGCCGTCACCTCTCATTGTATCGTTTGGAAAAGCTCTTAGTACCTTCCCAACTCTATACACAAAACATAATTTCCTTTCTTTGAAAAAGTGTCTGAGAGAAGAGCTTATTCGACAGGAGATTCCCTTCATAGAGAACGGGGCTGATACTCTACCTCATATTTTGTCATTAACGTTCCCAACAATTGATATTACTACGTTTATTCAAAGAACTAGCGATTTATTTTGTATTGCACAGGGTTCTGCATGTTCTTCGAAAGAGGTAGAACCATCACATGTCCTTAGAAGTATATCTCTAAACAGAGACTTAGCACAAAGAACTATTAGACTAAGCTTAGACTTTGAGTCAACCCCTAGTTCACTCATGAAATTTGCAGAAGAACTGGGGCGTTGAGGCATCAATTACACATTACCTGTACTACCAATTAAGAATGACCACGTCAGCCATCCCACCGGATGCTTCTATTTATAACAAGTAACACAAGCACCACCACCTTCAGCTTGGTCATAAATTTCGTCCATAACGTCAACGTCAGAAAAGTAGATGATTTTTTGTAGTGGGTTTCTTGCTCTTTGTCTTTCTTGCTTTTTCACAAAACGATCATAACGCTTTTTATGGTTTTCCAAGATCATTTGCTTTCGTTCTTCATCTTCAAGAACTGAAAGAGGCGTCCCCTTACCTAACCAATAAAACGTACCGTCTGGTCTTTCGTCTTCAGCAGCTTTCTCGTATTGTTTGGCTTCTTCATATGCATCAGGATAAATTTCCATTAATCGAAGCCATTCAATTTTTTGTTGATAAAAGCAAAATGTACAACCACTTCGAGATCGCCAGCCATAATAGCCAGGTTTACCTTGATCCATCGCACTCACTACCTTTGCAAGTGTAGATACATCGATATTCGAGCCATAATATGGATGATTAGGGTTTGACTTTATAAGTTTTAATCTTTGCTCAAAATGTCCAAAGAGAAGCTCTTCTGGCAACATTTGCTCTATGCCATTGCAGCCTAACTTTACTTCCCTGAAAGCTTTAACTTCTTCATCATCGCTATACAAATCAGCTTGTTGCAAGATATTGAGTATATCCTGACGATTCAAACCATCTTCTCTGAAAGGCATTTTGATGGTTATAAACTCTTCCGTTACATTGTTTGTTAAGAAACCATCACGTTCGGGTTCGTCGGCACGAATACCAACATAAGAAATTATTTCGGTATAACCTTCCTCTTCTATTTTCTTCTTAACCCATTGCTCAAAAGGCACTAATTTCATTTGAATAGTGCACCAACGAGCTTGAGGGGAAGGTAAATAATTCTTATGCTGTTCTAAATGATAGTCGAAGTCTTTCTTCTTTCGGTTAGATGTAAAGACTTCTTCATACGGGTCAATGATTTCCTTTCCCAGGTAACCTCTCAATTTATCGATAAAAATGTTTACTTCTGGTAGTTCTTTACCTGTATCAGTGAAGTAATAATGAATATCGAGATCTGGATAGTTGTCCCTCATATACATGGCTAGCGCAGCACTATCCTTTCCACCAGATAGACCTAAAACATGTAACGTTTTGTTAGAATCCAAGGCTTTAAATCTCCTTAATTTAGCTCGTCCAATAACGCCACTAACAATGCACGCTTCTTATTCACATCCAACCCATCAAGTGACTTAGTGATAGAGGACACCTGGCTCTGAAATTCTCGCTTTATTAACAAAGAGTCCATATCTTTAAATTCTGCACGATGCGCAGCCAATTTGAATTTTTCAACTAATTCAGGTAGTTCAGATGAAGCACGATTGATTGCAAGGTCATCCCAATTTCTTTCCGATTTAGATGAAAGCAATGAAATAATGTTTGATACCCAGCTATTATCTCCATCTCTACGCTCACTCAATCGCTGCGAAAATGATTTCAGTTTATGATCGTGAGTAAAGTTAATTACAGCTTCGCAAACATCTGAGGAAATCAACTTTTCTCCAAATGCCTTTCTAATCGTCATCTCAAAATTGGATATCATCTCTTGGTGAGCGTTCCGCAGTGAGAGTAATAAATCTTCTACTTGTAATATAGTGATATTGTCCAATGCCGTCTCAAAAATCGATGGTATTGCTTTGAACAGATAATCATGTGGATCCGAGGCTTTTCTTGTGATTTCTATGAATTTACGCCCTTTTGCTGGCACATTTTTAGTCGCAACTGTCCAACTAGACAGCTTCGAGAAGAATGTAACAAAACCTTCTGCAATTCTTAGGGGAGTAACTTCTTTTGCGTACCCAAATTCATTGCCTGTCACTAAATCAAGAGCCTCCGCCAACTTGTTTAGATACGCTGTTTTTCCTTGGTCTATTTGAATAGCTTGTACAGCGACGCTTTGAGGCTTCTGAAAAAGCTTCAAGGCAAACTCGTCATCAGGTTGAGTTATGAAAATCACTTCCCCTGTAGACTCATTTTTATCGTAAAACGCATAGTCTTTCATATGCTGTAGCACGAAGGCCATGAGCCAAATTGTACGAATCCCTTTCGTTAAACCATAAGGTGGAGCTGCCCAGTAGGCGTCTATTTCAGATAACCAAACCGGTGATTGAGCTTTCAATACTAACTGCTCGTGAGTGTTATGGAATAATTGATCTACGAGTTCATTTTCATCTCTAATAAACTCAACAAATCCCCACTCTGCGTTTTTTTCCTGGGCGTGTATTCCAAAGTTTTTCAAACACGAAAAATATAGTCCTTTTTCAGCAGGGAAAGTATCTTCAGGCAGCCCTAATAGCTCTTGATCGTAGTTCTCCGCCATCGCCAGCACTAACTTTTTAATTGCTGCGTTAGCACTACCAGAAGGCTTGTTACGGTTAACTAGTTCGTTAATGATAACTGGAGATTGAGGGTAAATTTCGTCTGCAAATTTAGAAACAAGTGAATTTAGATTCTTGTCATTGTATGACTTACCACAGTACAACCACTCTGCTTTATTAAAGATTACTTCTAACTCACTTTCCAAAGCTCTATCGTTGGCTTGAAGTCTGCTCGTAATTTCTTCTTTGGCAATCTTGTCATGCGCCAAAGCTTTATTAATTTTTAAAATTTTTCTAAGAGCTATCTGCTCAATAGCGAGACTTTTTAAACTCTCTGGTGTTACATTACGACCGAGCACAATCCTTTTGTGTACATTTGAAGATCGATGTAAAGCTTGAAGTGTAGAAGCAGATGTTGGAACAAAGAAGTACAAAAAGGGTTCATTATCTTTTGGGGTTTCAGAAATATTGCCAACCGAACTGATATTACGCTCACTAAGCAAAGTAACATCAGCCCATCTCATCGTTCCTTTCTTATGATAGTGTGCAGTTGCTAAAACATGCTTGGTTGATTGAATCTCTGCAACCCAATCAATACCATCCTTGATAGCATCTACGGTTGATGTTACCAATTCGTTGACATCAATATCGCTTCCCTGAAATATAGCTAAAGCTTTGTATTGATCTCTATAAATTAGTACCTTCCAAGCTTCTAGATCCTTAATTGCTGCCTTGACTTTGGATTTAGTATAACCCAGTTCATTAAAATAATTTTCCAGGAATTCACGTTTGGCAAATAATTGATGTTGAAAGCCAAACATCGTAATAAGGGCTACGGTTTTAGTAATGGCCTCATGCAACTCATGGCCATCTAAAGATGCTCGGTAGATTGCATCTTTCGCTTCCAACCATATTTTACCGTCTCTACTGGCTGAGATGATGTGGTCTAAGTTAACGGTTAGATACTGCCAAAATAAGTTTGCATTATATAATCGCAACTCAGAGCTTTGAGAGTCATCTTTATAGAAGGTATTAATAAATTGATTGAAGCTTAGCTTTTCGCTAGAAGCTAAAAATCCAAACAAGCTTCGCTCGTTTTGAGAAAAAGAACGCTTAGAAATCGGTCCTAAAAGTAAGCTGACCACGGGATCTATTGGAAGTGCATTTCTTAGAGATGACAAAACATTTCGTTTTTGGACGAGGTATTTACTAACAACATCGACCAACCCTGTATATTTCTCCGCTAATTTATTTCGAGAAATGTCATCAGCAACAACCGTTTCACCAATCAGAACTAAAGACTCATCAATTGATGGTGAGTAGGCTATATCTCTATAGCGCCCTTGAACTTTCCCCCACTCCCTTTGAATATGAGAAGTCATTGAGCGAGCATATTCAGCGAAAGATTGGTGTAAAAAGCCGACTAAAACCACTTGAGTGTTACTTTTTTCTATCGTATCAGCTAATTCTTGGAAGAAATGTAAGTCTTTGTTTTCACGAGATTGGTAATCAAGCGCCTTACCCATCTCATCGAGTAAAATAAGGACTCCATCATCACTTTTAGCAGCGTTAGAAAGTGATGTATCAATTAAGTCTATATAGTCATGATCTGATTTATTTGCTGGAGCAGATGAGTTTTCAAGAGCCTGTAAAATGCTGTTTGCTAACCCTTCAGCAGGAGAATCTAGGCCACATACGTGCTTTACTATCCTCCAGCCCTTTTTTAAACCTAATTCATTTATAAAGCTGCTGCTTGGATCCGCTGCTAATAATTTTTTCTGCGCAAAATCTCGATCCTTCTTACAACCCGAAAGAAGCAATGACATGAAAAGAGCAAATGTTGACTTACCTGTTCCATAGGTGCCTGTGAGAGTAAAACACCTTTGGCTAGTATTCCTAACTTCTTTACCGAGCGTATCTAATGTACTCAACGCTGTTCCGTGAAGTACAAAATTCTCTACGAATGTCTTTGAATCTACTGCACCGTCTATTCTCGTAGAGCTTTTATAATTTTGCTTAATTCTTATCACTTCGCGCCTCTGTAATAATCATCGAGAATGAAGTGGTAGTTTTCATTTTCACTAAATTTTTTCATTAATCGCACTTGTCGCATTCCCTGGGTATCCGTTTCGACGAATAGTTCAGGATATTTTCTTACTGCATTATCTAACTGTATGCCGAGACCTCGCTCAGACAGTCTGAAGATTTTTCCGGGAGAACACTGATCTGACAGTAATGAGTCAAAACCTATTGTATCTGTTCTCTTAATGTCTTTCAGAAAGCGTAATAACGCATATGAAAATATCTCTGTAGGCAAACTAGAACGTTCTTCTAACAAAGAAGAATAAGCACCTTTACCTAAGTCTTTGATAAGACCAAGCTCAATTAATGGTGATGCAAAATGTTCTTCGCCAATATTCCCTGACTTCTTACCAGTTGAAGACGCCTTTCGTGCGTAGGATTGTAGGAAGCAATCAACATCTTTTTTGATGGTACTATCATTAACCTCTTTTCCACATAACGAATTGATATCATGTGAAATATCGTAAGTTAACTTTTCCTTTTCAAAATTCTGCATAGGAGATAAGTTGAAAAAATAGCGATATGAAGTTAGGACATCTTCGTCAAAGTTGAGAAGGAAATGAATTAGCCAAATACTGCCTGTCTTTTCGAGAAAAGGATCATTTGCAGCATCATTACTGCTTCGCGAAGTTAGTGTATCTGACGGCAAAAATAGATACTTACCTATTTCAGTTAAGCTCTGAGAGGCGTCATTTTTTTGCGTCTTTATCACCGAGCACGCTTCACTCCAGTAGCGAATTGCGTTCACCATGTTTTTACCAACACCTAGCTCAACGATTGCGTCTTGTACATCTTCGTTATTTGAGGTGCTTAGTTTTGTTTTTTTATTCAATAAGTTGACTGATTTATAAAGCCAGCCATATCTTAAAGGGAATGTCTCGTGTCCTGAGAACTTAGGTTCCATTACATCTTACCTACTGGAGAATTTGTCCAAGACAAGATTGTAACTATACAGATAGAGCAAGCAAGGAGAAAATTCGTTAACTTTGAAAATGTTTAAGCACAGGTCTTTAAAACCTGTCTCAAGATAGTTGTATTATAAACACATCATATATCACACAAGGTGTGAAAAAATTTGCATAATACTATGAGAAACTAATGCACCTAAGAAAAGGGGAGTCAGCTATACGCAGTTATTTAAAATCGAAGGTTTATGCATCGAATTTAAATTTAACATTTTATTTACAAAAGATAGCTATTAAAACGTCCCCCCCTATATAGACATTTAACCTAGTATCCTCTCTACCTCTGTAAGCAAGTTATCTAAGGGAGTATCATCGGTGTCTGATACAATTTGGAGCAGATAAGGAATACCAGCATTCGCCATTGATATGGCCCATTCGAAAACCACCCTATGTTCAGCTAACAAATTTATATCTTGGAACTCCCCCAAATGTGATAGTTGTATATAACTAATACGATAAGACTCTTGAGTAAGAATTGTTGCAGTAGTCATATTCACTGAATCAGTTTCTTTAACAGGCTGCAAACCCTGTCTTACAGCATATAAAAACGCTAAGTACCAAAAATCCACTTGTCGTTTAAATGGAGCATACTTGTGAGTTACCTGACCACCAGAAGTTTGACAATATTTCTTAATTTCTTCTGTGTATCTTCTTGGCGTAGTTATATTAAACGTAGCGAAAGGGTTGTCAGTCATGCTAATGCCTCCGAAAGATCTCGCCGAGCACATACTTCACATTCCATACGATGAGTACAATCGCAGCGTATAATTCTAAAATCTTCCACCGGCGGCTTGTTTATTAACATCCTTGGAAAATGAGCAGGGTTTGTTAATGTGAATATTTTTCCGGCCTTTTTGTCTAAAATTCCCTCTACCTCGTGTATTTCAGAATGTGTTAGAAATAAAATAGCCTGACTACCTTCTTTCAACGTTTGATTTAGACACGATTGCTTTACATACCCAGACATCATTCCAAGAGGAGTATCAATAACATTTGGTGCTTCAACTTCACTTACCTTTGTCAGAGCTAAAATAAAAGCGAGTGTAATTGCACGTCTTGATGCTCCATTAAGATCTCTATCAGGATTTAACTCGGCTCCACCTGAACCATACACCATGATATCAAAATCTTGAGTCAACTCTGCTTTAGTAATCTGCGCAAAGTCGTTTTCCTCTGGACTAGAACCAATCATTTCTAGAAAGATTCTATTCATTTCATTACTAACCTTGAGTAGCTCTTCTCCTTTAAGAGCTTCCTCAACATTTTGAAGAACTTTTTTTACTAGTTTGGCAGTTTTATATTTATCAGCATTGGAATCTTTTTTACCTAATTTTTTTGTCGATTTTTCAAGATCTTCATTTAACTCGGTTATCTTCTCTTTAGTAGATTTTATAGCTGCGTTATCAGCCCCAATTTTCCCGATTGCTTCATCTCTTGCCTTACGAAGGGAGCGCTCTAAATCACGAAGTTCCGGTAATAGTTTTGCTCCATCACCAAAAGCATCGATTTCTAATTCTAAAGATTCTAAATCCGCCTCAACACCCGCAACAAGAGTCGCGCTATTATTCCAAGCTCTAAAATCTTGACCATATTCATCAACCCATGTACCAACGGCATTGTTAAAATCGATACTTCTAACACGATAATAAAGGCTTGTTGCTACTTCCTGAATTTTGTCGGAAGTCCGACTATCTTCAATCGCTTCTTTTATTTTATTGTGTCGACTTAAACCTTCCTCGCTTTCAATTGACAGGTCTGCTCCGCAAAAGCAATCATTACGTCCTAAAAGTTCTTCTAAAATTGGTATATTTACTTTAGGTAGTTGCTTGTGGTCACTGAGCTCCTTTAATATCTTGAAGCCTTTTTGAAAATGCGCTGCTAACATTTCGGTTGCAAGTGATTCAGAGTATAGGCAGCTTGCAAGTTTACCCAGATCCTTATCTAAATTAGCCTGTTGTTTTACAAGCCTATGTTTCAAACTTGTTTTCCTCTGGACTAGTTCGGACTTGTCACCTTTTTTAAGTTCTTCTTGAATCCGCTTTTCTACAGATTCCAATTCCTTATCTGCATTAGCGAGATTGCTACTAGCTTCATCCAATGAAGCTTGGCGTTCATCTAATTCGTCTTCAAAGAATTCAATTTGATCTTCAATTTTTTTAACTTCCTCCGCATAATCTTTGTCATCTATCGCTCGACTAAATTCTTTACTGACTTTTTCAACTCGCTTTATCGCTGAATCCAAGTAATCTAGTCCTAGAAGCGCCTCTATTGCTCTACTAACCCTTCTTCTTTTAGCTGTTTGGTTTGCTGAGGCCTCAATAAATGACATTACTGAATCACCATCAGTGAAATAGACATCTTTCAAACTTTGAGGTAACGCATTTTCTATGATTCGAGCGGCTTCAGAGTCGATTACACGTTCCAAGCCAACATTTCTCACAACGTACATATTCAATTCATCAGCGCCAGCTCTTTTAGAAAAACCTGATTGGTCTAAACGTTCTGAAACTCTGCGATTAATTCTATACGTAACGATCGATGGCTTATCGCTTTCTTTAACCGGAGGTTTTTCCATTTGAAAGTCAATTTCTACTGAGACTTCTACACGTTTTGTTTCTGTTTTTTTGAGATCATTAGGGAACAAAACATATGACGTTTTAGATGGAAGAGCATCATCGCCGTATAGGCACCACATTAATGCATTTAAACATGTTGTTTTGCCAGTTTCATTTGCTGCTCGAATTACCGTCAAAGGCTTTTCAGGATCGACTGAAAATTCAAGATAAATATCTTTAAGCATCCTAAAATTTTGGATTTTTGCCGAAATCAGTTTCATATTCACCCTCCAACTATTTTATCGGACGAAAGATTAATCTTTCCTTTAATATCAGATAAAATTTGAGAGGAGCTGAATTCATTTCCAGGGGACGATTCCAACATATAAACCTCTTTACAAAGTTTTCTTAATGTCAATTTTTGCTCATTTGAAAGAGCACGAAATTCTTCATTTGGTATTTCTTCATCTAATACTTGATCTATTAAAGAATTTATTTTTTTGTATGAAATACTCATTTTTGTTTCATCAACTCCAGAAGATTAGAAACTAATAGCAATCCACCATCGCTCGATGCGGAATTAGATGCTAGCTCTGTAAAAAACTTGACACGTATATATTCGCCCTTGATTAAGGACTCTAAATCTCTGTCTAAAACATCATCCTGCAAAAAAGGTAATGCAACAAAATCGTAAATGATTGCCTCTCTTTTTCCTGTTGCAGGTGATAGTCTTAATACCCTACCGAGCCTCTGAATCCATTGACGTCGGACTGTATTGTTTGCCAATAAGAAAGCATTTTCCGTTTGTGGAACGTTGAATCCTTCATCTAAGACTCTCATTGACGTAAGAACATTTAAATTCCCATCGTTAAAGTCTGAAACTATACTTTTTAAAAGCTTTTTATTTGAAGTTTCTGCTTGTGTAACCTGATGAAACTTTTGCTTTTTACTAGTTAAAATTTCATTGATATATTGTAACTGTTCTGGTTTTTTATCTGAACAAAACACCAAAGCACGAACTAATGATCCAGGTTTTTCATTGACAAGAGATTTAAACGCTTCAACTTTGTTTGAAGCAGTTTCAATTATTTTCCTTCGTTTCATACAAAGAATCTTCAATCTCTCAGCTTCCTTCGAGTCACTCGGAGAGTTGAATGCAAATGACAATTTTTTAATTTCGAATGTCAGATCTGCAAAATCGTCTTGTTCTTCAGGCGTAAGATAAACCGTTTTAGGAAAATATTTGTATGTTACCAAACAATTCCCAATCGCTTCATCCAATCCATACTCAAAGACCACCCCTCCAAAATACTCTAAAAGGAAATTAGAACCATCTTCATCGTATTGTCTTTCGTGTGTCGCAGACAAACCTAATTTGTAATCGAAAAATTTAGGAGCCACTTCCCTAAAGCCAAGACTGCCAAGGTTATGAACCTCGTCAGCGATCAAAAGTGTTTTAATCTTTCGTTTAGATACACTTATTTCTTCTATCGCTGAAGACTTCAAACCTTCGTGCGTAATTATTATGCATTCTGAATTTGATACACCTAATCGCAAGTTTTTAAAACAATTTTTAATATAATTTTTAATCTTAATTTGAGGGATGTCATTACAAATTATTGGCTTTATGCCAAATTGCTCGACTTCTTCAGCCCATTGATCTAGCAGGGGCTTAGTTGGAACAGCGATAACCAAAAATAACTTGTCATTTATTTGATTTAGCAGCGTTGCGCCTACTAGCGATGTCAAAGTTTTTCCACCACCGGTTGCAATTGAAAGAATTCCTGCGTAGTTATTCTCTTTCCACGCATTGATTGCTTTTCCTTGATGTGAAAACTTTCCTTCACTATATCTCAACCAATCAGGAATTTTTAAAGTAGCTTTTTGCAATTGAACTTCCGAACTATCCAGTGCCAAAAGTTGTTCAAGTTCAATCTTTAGTTTAGAAACTTCTTTAGACTCAAGTTGAATTCGATTAATAAAGTCTATAGTTCTAACATTTAGACCTGCTGTATAGACTCCTGGATAATCATTCCGCCAAAGCCTATCGAACCTATCCCGAAGACCTTTCACAATTTCTTCCGAAGATCGATCTAACCAATTCCGACTCAATATCAACTGTTCAAAATTAGTTGACAATCCACCTTGTGTCGCATTCCCTGAGCCATGAATCGCAACTTCTCCATGATCTGTATTAAACAGCCAACATTTTGTGTGAAGAATACCTGACGACTTAAGTGCAATTTTTAATTCAATTTTCTTTTTGGCGATTAGATAAAAAAGTGCCGTCACAGATTTTGATCTTAAGGTTTCCTCTTCCAACCTAAAATCAGGGAACAACAGAGGCACAATATTTTCATCTGTTTCCAGCCCATCACGAATTGCTTGCATATCTGCATCGGAAAAAGTTGGGCTAACAATTAGTCTCATTTTGGTCGATTGATCAATTGACAGATAGGCTGATATTGAACGCGCGAGTTCTTTTAAAGAGCCGCTTGTAAAATAACCCACCATACAATCCATTGACTTGCTAGAACAAGCTACCGGATAGAACAATTCTTGGTCAATATCACATTCAGAAGGGAAGTAAATCGAAGAAAGCTGCTCTAGAGACATTTTTAATAGTCTTTTCTCAAAAGCATAGATACACAAAAATAACTGCAAAAATCCATTTATTACACCTATAACGTTAAAACTTTGATTCTAAAGATTAACGAATAACTCCATCTGTTGATTCGATTTTAGAAAATCAGAGCACCAAAATCAAACATATTAGATTAGACTTATAGATTTAGAGGTCTATTTAGGCATTATGAAAGTTTCGATGAGGCAATTTGCAAGCAACTGTTTATCGAAATTGCGTTTACAAACATGCCTGATTAATTGATAACGTAACTTTTAGTTTTCATCAGTGAAGTCTCCTACATATGAACTTCGGTCCGTTAGCCTAGGTTGTTCTGACGAATGAATATAATCAAAAAAATCAATATCTTGCTCTGCCATTTTGATCTTAACCCTCTCCTTCAATTTCGGAAATTCCTCTTTTTCGAAGTTTTCATATCCAAGCAAAGTAACTTTACCAGATGTAATATGAAGCTTAACCAATTGGATGTCTTCTAGATCTCCATATAGCTGTAATGCCGCACCTACATAAACTCTCAGAAGAAGAGGCAATGCATCGATATAAGTTTTATGAACTGTTAGTGAATGCGGTTTTCCGCTTTCATGCTCTAGTTTACTAGCAGGTAAGGATTCATTTGCAAAAATACATTCCGCTTCAATCTTATCTACATCTGCAATTTCAAATAGCAATTCAGTCGCTAGCGATTTAGCGGTTTTATAATCGCCAAAAAACGCCTTTACATCACGTTTCACTTCTTCAGGCTGTTTAGTATAAGGTTTATGTTTGTCGAACAGACTCATCGAGAAATATAGGAGTAAATCCTCTTTTTTCATCAACTCTGCTGTTTTAAATTCTTCTTCAGAATAGAAATCTAAAGCCAGTTTAAAAGCTTTCTTGTGTGAACCTACAAGCTTTCTTACATCATCTGAATTCGAAAACTCATCGTTCGCAGGACACCTACCTAACACTAGACATTTAAGCCAAAATGCTTTGAATAACTCTTCGTTTTGCGCGAAAACAATTCTTAATTTTTCAGCATCAGTTGGTAACTGCGGGGAGGTCTTTTGTTGCCATTCATAAGTTCGCTGATATCGGTGCTTTTGGTATGTCTGCTCTAGCTCTTTGTCCTTGAATATAGCGAATATACCTGGCGCTAACGCAACCGCGTTATCTCCAATGACTGACTCAAGAAACCCTTTTATTTCACTTTGCGTGTAATACTTTTGAAAAGTGTTTCTTGAAGTTATTACACCGTCTTTATACGCAGTAAACTGTGAAATATAGCTTTCACTTGCTAACATGACAGATACTACAAGCATCTTTTGGGTAAATTCCCATGCTTGGAGAACAACATCAATTCTCTCATCTCTGTCTTCTATGACGTTTATAACGAAGCCTAGGTTCACAATATCACTTACGACTTTTTCAGACTCAGGGTAGAAGTTTGGGTCATATCCAACGGCATCAATACCATGAGCTTGGAGCTCAGTTAAGTCATCGCCTCTTCCACAGCCAAAATCAAATATCGAGTAGTCGCCATTCAGGAACCCATTTTTAGCTAACAACTTCATCGGAGCGGAAAGCTCATGTCTGACAATTGCTGTTTTATGCCTATCAACGACTTTATCGTCAGTCGTAGTACTCCCATTTCCTGATGATTTAGCTATACGGCCATTAATTAAGGTAAACCCTTTTTTCTCAATTAAATTTTTCCATGTTTCCTTAAAGCCAATGATCCGCGTATTTTCATATAAGCCAACATCTTCGCCTTCTTTGGTAATCTCACAAAAAAGGCCATACATCCCATGCGACTCTGGTACGAAAAGCTCTTTACGGTGAAGTATTGGTGGGTTCTCACTGTCCTTATAGGAAATTACTTTATGTTCAAGCTTTTTTAAGTCGACAGTTACAGCCTGTTCTAAAGCAGGATAGGAATCTTCATAAAAATCAGGGTAGTATAACAAAGACAGCTTGAATTCCTTCCTGGAAAATTTAGCAACATTCCATGAAGACACTTTCAGTGCATTCGCTACGATTTGGGTAAACTTACTCAAGGCGCCAGGAATCTCATCAAATGCATCAACATGGAGGTAGATTGCGTCAGGTAATTTTTTTCCTAATTTTATGTCTTTTAATAATTTTTTAAATTTTTCATGATCCATGGATACGCCTCGGCTCCAACGTTCACTGTTCGTTAAGTCAAGCCATTCTTTTTGCTTCCTAAATACAGCACTATATGTCGAAACAAAAACAGCCTTTCAACCCGTTTTTGATTAACATGTGATCTCAGAATTTATAGTCAATGTTCAGGTTATATTATGCATATTACTTCTACAACGCCACCAAATTACCCTAACCGTACAATGATGTGTTCCTGTCACGAGATGCAATCGGATATTCAAGATTTAGGGTACCTCCAAGCTATTCTGTACACTTTCGTAAGCTCTCGGGGAATGCATTTTTAGTCCTGTTACATCGGGCATGGTTTATCTCTAATTTCGGAGACTTGAACCACCGCTCTTTCTATAGCCAACTTCCTCACAACAAAAACAACTTGTGTCTAGAGAAAAGCATGGTTGCCTTATGGATTATGTATAAAGCTTGTAGCTTTTCTGTAGATTAAGCCAGAAGCCTGATGAAATGCCAGTGACGCTCTCCAATTTTGTAGCCAAGGGGGTAGTAACAGTGGCCTCACCGTTGAGAAAGTTATTAAGATGAGATATCTTCAAATTTAGTGTCTTCGCAGCATCGGAGAGCTTAATATTATATCTATCAAGATAGTATCGTTTGAATACAACCCCGGGATGCTGAATTGGTAACCGATTACTTCGTAAAACAGGCATTTATATATCCATTTTATTTCGCTTTGAACCGCCACTATTCACCAGAAAACTCACCAGTGCGGAACATTGATGCTCCCAAACCTTCGACTCAGATAACAGCTAAGAGCCAACACGCTGTAAACTACGAGTTTACAATGCCTTATTCTCTATTATGTGTATACGTGCGCCCTTGGTAGGGCAGTAAGTCTTGTACTTGCCGGTGAATATCTTCCCTAAGTCTCCACCTTAGTGCTAGCCCGTCACCGGAAAACTGTTTGACGTTTAGAATCGATCCAATGGGTAATAACTTGATATGACTTGAAGCCTCCCGAATTAGCTCATTAATCGTAGGGGTTATAGAGAGTCTTACATCACGGGTCACACAGTGAAAGGTCATTAATTTTTCTAAAACATACCCGGCTCTTGCTATCTCATTAATCCGGGTCAATTGAGTTATGTCCGGTATGAAGTCTTCGTACCAAATTGCTAAAGCAACGATAATAAGTGGCTCTGAAGATATATCTGAAAGTCGACTTTGTACTACTTCATTAAATGCTTGTTGAGCCCGACCTGTAGATTTGACCATAATGCTAACCATTATTTTTAAACGTCATTATCTGCTTCATATCGAGCGATAGAACAACTCAGCGCATCAATCAGCAGTAAATTACTGTCATAATCGTTTAGCAAGATTTCCATCATCCTCAATGCCTTCGTATGCTCCTCTTCACTACCTATTTTGCTTAGTATTGGATATTTCCGGGACAAATTTCGCCCCTCATCTCGGAGTTGGAGCAACTTGTTACTGGATTCCTGCATATATTCGGCTTCGAGAGGATCTGTAGTTAATATGTTGAATATATTATCTATTTCGAGGTTAGCTTCGATTTCAGGCTGTTCGCTTTGCTCTTTTATCGTTTGAGTAAATTCAGAACCACTTAATGCATCTTCCAGAACTTCGGTCGATTCATCTGCTCGATGTGATTGCGGAAAATTGTATTTACTGAGTAGTTCCTCTAGCTTGTATTTATTTGTGTTGAGAGAGCGCTTTCTGCACCATTCGATTGCGATTTTATCAAACGTTTTCGCAGGTATAGTCACTTCCATCGTAAATTGTGATGCCAATTTATCGTTAATGAATTTCTGCGTAATCGTCGTGTCAGCGGAGTGGGTTAATTGAATTACCGCCGGATTAGGGTTAACCGCATAATTGTCCCAATCATAGATACAATCCTGATAAGTTCCAACACCGTCTGCTGGCTCTGAAACCCATTCTTTTGTGCTCATAAGTGTAAGGTCCCTGTAGAGTTTGTATTGATGACTGACGAAATATAACTATTGTACATTGTATCTAGTCATAGAAATCCATTTTGACTACGACCCAGGTTCAGGGTATTGCTTTGTAAATACCAGTTTTCTAAAACGGCCGCTTCCTGGGTATAGGCTGAATGCTCGCCCTGTGACTTCCAGTTGTCCCTCGCGATAAAGCTGGTTGATTTTCGTTCTATACAGTGGCGAAAAATTGTCGATAGGTGAACTATCAGAGTTCCCCATTCCCGCGTAGTAGCCTAAATGGAAAGAACCATCATCCAAGGACATTAGTAATGAAGGTGAATGGATCTCCTCACTGGTCCAATGCCTTAAATTGTCCATTATTTCGTCAAAAGCATTATCTGTCATATTTTTATCCAATTATTAGTTCTGACATTGACTAAAGAATCGAAGTGTTACTTCCCGCTTTATCATTATGCCTGGAAGTTAATATGCTGTGGTTTTACTGAAAATTACCAAGATTTCGTTCTTCCGCCCACTCAAGCAAAGCGCTAATTCCACGCCCCTGGTAGCGCCTCACGATTTCTGACGGCGTTAAATGTGAAAACGCTTCGAGCTGCTCATTCATGAACCAATTCCAGCACTCATTATCAGAAGTAAACCAAGGCCGCGCGGAATTTAAAAAGGTGTCAATTTCGCATAGCCTATTTAAGGCTTGCGCCCGATTTGCAGGATTATCGTTATCTAGCTCAGTAATCTCAAATGACAAACCTATAGAACGCAAAAAAGAAATCGTTCTTATTGAATAGGTCTGAGCCAATACATCTAAATTTTCGACAATCTTTTCGGGAGTGAAATTTATCTCGGAGCATTTAAACATGAGTACAGTAACCTAAAGCTAGTGTAGTGCTAATTACCAAACTTAGTTTTGGGTAACAGGCGATAAAAATTATCCTGAATTGGAATACCAGGCAAAATAAATCCATCTTCGTTATATAGGTATTATCCAATAAAGAGGGGCGAAAAAAAATACATCAAAATGATTCACACACCACAATCAAAATTTAAAAATAAAACACTTAAATTCATAACTTTAAGGTTTTTAGCTTACCGCGAATTCAACTCCGAAGTGCACCACTCGCTAAATTAGGCAGCCTTGCGTAATTCAATGAATACCGCGACAGGTTGCCTGAAGCCAAGGCACTTCCTCGGTCTGGCATTTAATGCCCGTTCAATCTCAGCAATCTGCCTGTTCGTTACTGTCCGTAAATCGGTGCCTTTACGTATGTATTGGCGAAGCAAACCGTTAAAGTTTTCATTCAGTCCGCGTTCCCAGGATGAATATGGGTTTGCGAAGTAAATATCCGTTTTAAGTTTCTCTGCGACCAGCTCGTGGTCACAGAATTCACTGCCGTTGTCCGCCGTGATAGATCGCACATGACTGCGATATTTCCACAACATGCCTACCATGGCACGGGCCACATCGGCTGCGCTTTTCGCAGGCACTTTGCGTATCAGATACAGCTTACTTTTACGCTCTACCAAGCTAACAATCGCGCCCGTTCCTTGCTTGCCCAAAACCGTGTCAGCTTCCCAGTCACCGAACCGCTCCTTCTTGTTCACGATAGCGGGACGATGTTCTATGCCAACGCGATTCGGGATAATCACACGCTTCGCGCGGTTACCTTTACGGTATCTTCGGTGACTCTGGCACAGTAGTTTATACAACTTGCCGCCGCGTAACTTGTCCCGCTGGACATAACCATAAATCCATTCGTGACTGACGGGATGACCGATGATTTTACCTACACCAGCAATCTGCTCAGGGCTCCACTTTTCGTTAAGCCCGAACTCAACAAAGGTAATCGTCAGTTCAAATATCCTGTACTTTGCGGCCTGACAACGTCGTTTTATTGTCTTCGCCTGAGCGACTTCCGGCAGGTAATGGCTATCCCGAATTCGATTGCGATTTACTTCCCGACTAATAGTGCTATGACTCACTCTCAGACGTTTTCCAATCTCCCGATAACTGAAACCCTCGCGCAAGTAGGCCTCAATCTGGTATCGTTGTCCCTCGATCAACTGTTTGTAACTCATGGTAACTACTCATGTTTGTTTGGCGACTACAGAGTACCACCAACAGGCAGTTGATCTCTCCTCACCGTTTAACCATGAGTGGTGCACTTATTATCTGAATTCGGGACACCTGAATATCCTATTTGTTATCTTCGAAATAACGCTCATAGTTTTCAATGTAAACCGAGTTTATATAGTCCATGGTAAAGATTGGGGCTGAAATGTTTGGAGAGATATTCTGTTGAAAAATGCGATACAGACCATTTTTACCTTCTGCAACGTATGCCTGACAACAATAATTATAGTACGGCGCTACAAATAACAATTCACCTGTTTCAATTCGGTTGTGATTTTCCATTAATTGGAGAACACCATCGCGATACTCTTTATGTTCCAGAAGATTAGATAACATTGCTTGAGCGCCAACCTTCAAAAGCTCTCTAACATGTCCACTGTCAATATCATTCGTTAGTTCTTTCATTTCAATTGGTTGCTGATTATAAGGTTTATCGAAAGTCTATATCGTAGCAGATTACTTCCTACTTATCCCTATTTTGGAGACAAATGAAAAGGGCAACATAATGATTTGATGAACAAAACAATCAATAATCAACGGTACGTGTCATTAATAAAATGGCTGGTAGACGCCAGAAAAGAGCAAGGGCTGACGGTTCGCCAGTTCGCTGAACGCATTGATGAATCACATCAATTCGTCAACAAAGTTGAAACATTTCAACGTAAGCTAAATGTATATGAGTATGTGCAATATTGCGAGGCGCTTGGTTTAGAGCCAACTGAAGGACTCAGTTTTTTGAGAAAGAACTAGCGTCTAGTCCTTTTCTATAGAAATGGTTTCAGCTTTTACAATTTAACACTTCCACCTTTTATATTACTATGCTGCTTAGACTAAGAAGAAAGAGTTAAGTTATTGTGATTAATAATGTGTGCGAAGCGTTTGTTGATGTAACCCCCATTGTCACAAAACCGTTTAATATCGCCAGTTATGCCTTACTTACCCTGATGGTGGCACAAGTGTGCGATTTGCAGCCCGGTGAGTTTATTCATACCCTGGGCGATGCGCATTTATACCTGAACCATCTGGAGCAAACGGAGCTGCAACTCAGTCGCGAGCCCTTTGCGCGCCCGATTATGCGACTCAACCCTGAGGTTAAGGATATCTTTGGTTTTAGCATTGATGATTTCACATTAGAAAACTATCAGTCGCATCCGCACATCAAAGCGCCGGTGGCCGTTTAGGGTGGATTATGAGTAAAACCAATGTATTAATTTGTGATGACTCAGCCTTTGCCAGAAAGCAGATGGCCCGAGCTATCCCGGATGGCTGGGATGTGCAGTTGCACTTTGCCAAAGACGGTCAGGAAGCGTTGGAGATGATTCGCGCCGGAAAAGGCGATGTGATGTTTCTCGATCTGAATATGCCGGTGATGGACGGGTATGCCACTATGGAAGTTGTCCGCCGAGAGGACTTACCTTGCTTGGTGATCACGGTGTCTGGGGACGTTCAGCCAGAAGCGCGAACCCGAATGCTGGCCATGGGCGCTTTGGACTTTATTCGCAAACCTATCGATAATCAAAAGCTCATCACCTTACTCAAGCAGTATGGCATTTACACCGGCGACGCCCGGTCAGAGCAACGCAAGAAACAAACTGCACTGGCTGGTAGCAGCGACAGCGAAAAACTGGATGCTTACCGGGAACTGGTTAACGTGGCCATGGGCCGCGCCGGTGAAAATCTTGCTCGTCAGTTGGGAGAGTTTATCGACTTACCCATTCCTAATGTAAATATTATTGAGAACAACGAACTGCATATGGCCTTTGCCGAGGTAAACCGCAATGACAGCGTTTCGGCAGTGTCCAAAGGGTTTGTAAGTGCCGGTATCAACGGCGAGGCGCTGGTAATTTTCAATGATACTGACTTTGAAAACATTATTACGTTATTAAATTATGACCAGTTGTCGGCAGCGCCTGCGCAGCTTGAAGCGCTGATGGATATTTCTAATATCCTGATTGGAGCCTGCCTGAATGCACTGTCGGATCAGCTCAACGTTACCTTCAGTCATTCGTCGCCGATTATTCTGGGGCGTAACCGTGAGTTGGAGAGTTTGCTAGCAAATACCAAACAACGCTGGAATCGCATTATGGCGGTGGAAATTGGTTACGGCATCAAACAGCGCGGCATCCATTTTGAGTTGCTGTTGCTGTTCCCGGATACCTCCATGGAGCGTATTTATTCACGACTGGTAGATATTGAGGACTAATGCCGTGAACACTGATGTAATGGAAGAACTAAGCCGCCAGCATTGGTTACATGACCTACTGAGCTCCCTTGAAGTTGGGATAGTAGTGCTCGACCGCGACTTTAACGTGGAAGTGTGGAACCAGTTTATGGAGAATCACAGCAACCTGCGGCCCAGCCAGATTGTTGGTAAATCGCTGTTCCAGCACTTTCCGGAGATTGAACAGGACTGGTTAATGCTAAAAGCTGAGCCCGTCTTTAACCTTAAATCACCGGTGTTCCTGATTTGGGAGCAACGCCCTTATTTGTTTAAGTTTGGCTGTAACCGACCGATTACTTCCGAACTTGATGTGATGTATCAGAACGTGACTTTGTTTCCGTTGTCATCGCTTACCGGTAACGTTGAGCGTATGTGTATGCTGGTTTACGACGTAACAGACCAGGCCAGCAGCCGGCTGAATATCGAAGGCCTCAATAATCAGCTTACCGAAATGAGCCGCGTGGACGGACTGACTCAGCTTTACAATCGCCGTTACTGGCAGGAGCGTTTTCAGAGCCTGTACCGGTTGGCAAAACGCCGTGAGTCGGTTAATACAGCCATTATGCTCGATATTGACCACTTTAAAGCGGTCAATGACAACTACGGTCATCAGGCAGGGGATAAAGTGATTCAGACCCTGGCGAGAATTATTAAACAGCAGGTGCGTGAAACTGACCTGGCCGGCCGTTATGGCGGGGAGGAGTTTGCTATTATCCTGGCCGACGCCAATGGCGACGGGGCTATGCAGGTGGCCGAGCGGATCCGTAAAGCGGCCGAGGCAACCACAGTTACCCACGAAGGGCAGTCTATTCGGTTTACCGTTAGTCTTGGCCTGGCTGAGTTTTCGCCGGCATTTCAAAATGAGATGCAATGGCTGGATATCGCCGATCAGGCGCTTTATGAAGCCAAGGAAAGTGGCCGAAATCAGGCTATCCTGCGAATTAAATAACCCTGCCTGAACTAACTGGCCGCATTGCCTTTTTCAATTGCCGTAATGTTATGCCTCAGCCGGTACAAAATAACCAGGCTGGGGATTACCATCAAGGCGGTGAGGATAAAAAACAGTGCCCAGTTACCGCCCATCGCATCCACCAGAATACCACTGGCCGAGGCCAGTAAAGTGCGGCTGGCAACACTTAAAGACGCCATCAAAGCATATTGTGTGGCCGAAAACGCCCGGTTACATAACAGCGATATAAACGCTACCATGGCCACGGTACTCCACGCTGAGGTAAAGCCGTCCAGCACAATGGTGACCACAAACCAACCTTTGTGCGGGCCAATTTCCGCCATCCAGGCGAACATCAGATTACTTGCCGCCATGGCAATGCCGGCAATAAACAGACCGCGGAAGATACCGTAGCGGATATTCACCAGTCCGCCGATAATGGAAAACACAATGGTGACCCACCAGTTGAGTAATTTTGAATAGGTGCCTATTTCACTGTTGCTGAAACCTATCTCTTTGTAAAACACAATACTCATCCGGCCAAGAAACGCTTCGCCAATTTTAAACAAAAATACAAACAGCAGTATTTGCAGGGCCAGCTTTACGCCGTTACGGCTGAAAAACTCCCGAAACGGCTCTACCAGGCTGACCAATAGCCAACTGGAGATTTTACCAAAGAGGCTGTCGCCAGCATTGAGTAATGCCTGATAGCGCTCAGTGGCGGCATCCAGCATGGCTTGTCGGTTTACCTTGGGCTCTTTAGCCACCAGGAGGGTAGCCATCAGGCATACCGCCATAATAGCGGCCAGCAGTAAATAGATTTGCTGCCACTCCCAGCCGGGCATGTCGGCCACCATAAACGGAATAGCGCCAAGTCCGCCGTAACCTGTCCACCATCCTGCGGTGGCCAGCGAGGAGGCTGCCGACATGGCGTCGGTCTCGTGTTGAGCGATGGTGTCTATTCTGAAGGCATCAATGGCGATATCCTGAGTGGCAGAACTTAACGCAATAATAAAACCACACAGAGCAATCTGATACAGCGAGCTTTGGGCATCGAGGGTCGACATCCACACACAGCAACCAATGATCAGCAACTGCATTTGCCCTATCCAGCCACGGCGTTGACCAAGCACCAGCGGTTTAATGCGGTCGAGCAACGGTGCCCATAAAAAATTAAAGGAGTAAACGGCAAAAATAGCGCCGAACAGTCCAATGGCTGAACGTGACAGCGATTCATCCTTCAGCCAGGCAGACAGTACTGAGCCTATCATGACCCAGGGAAAACCACTGGCGATGCCAAATACAAAAATACTGAATAAGCGCTTGTCGCGGAAAATGGCCAGGGATGTGCGCACTGAGAAAAACTCTTTTTAACTTTTGTTATGCGCTTATTGGATCACGGATAGTCAGTGGCTGCAAGTAAAAGTCTGGCAATGAAGGGAACGAGTACCGCTGGCGTTAAGGACGGATACCGATGCAATCCATGGGATACACCGACTCGCCTTTAAGGTAAGCCACGCAATGGGTTAATTCCTCGCGTAAAATTTCGTCGTCTATAAGCTGATCTTCTCGCCAGTAATGTATTTGGTGCAATAAGTGCCAAAAGACGCGTTCTTTATGAGTGCTTGGCTCCAGATCGTCACTGCGGTAAAGAGACCACTCCTCAAGGGTGTCCCAGAAAAAAAAATTGAGTTCCTGATAATTCAGGGTGCCCTGCCAGAAAGCGCGCAAATAAAAACACAGCTGTCGGGATTTTTCCTCAATAAATTGACTGATACTCACGCTGGCAATCCGCTAAAAAAACCTAAACGAAGTATAGTCCAAAATTCTAAAATCACCGGGAGAATTGTAAAAATGCGACGAGTTGCAGTAAAACCTGTAGGTCTTTGAATACCTCGCCTGGCATAGGCTGTAAGAGAATTATCGGTCTTAATGGTGAGCGATTTTAGAAGAACTTTTCGTTACTGCTAAAGCCACTGAGAGTTCAACGGTTTTCGATTCTGAGTGCGATTCCAGCAGATATACTACCAGCCGAGATAGCGTAACCAACTGTAGATCTCGGTGCCTAACCAGGCACTGCCCGGCCGGGGCAGTCGGTCGCCGGCACCGCCATAACTTTGCTGCGCTGTAAACGTGCGTTGACGATAAAGTTGCTTCAAACTCATCGCTACGGCATTTCTGCGCTGCTCAACAGTGGCGGATTGCCATTGGCTCAGCGACGGCAAACTAATATCCAGTACCGGGTAGCTGCTCTGGGCCAACATCCCGGCCAGCGCATTGTTTTGGGTTCTGGCCGGCCAGAAAGCGCCAACGCTCACCAGCGTGTCCGGCGCACTGACCAACCCATTGTGGATGGCGTCGAGTAACACCGCGCTGGTCATGCCTTCAGCAATAATAAACGTGTAGCCTTTAAACTGATTCGCATGGGTATAGGCGGCGTTAATCAAACCGATTATTTGCAGCCGGTAGGCATCGTAGTCCACCGGCGCCGTTAGCAGGTTAGCCACCGGTTTATCACTGGTTACCGTAGCTGGCTGAGTAGCCTCAGCCTGATTAAAGTCAGTGGGAATAAGCAAGGTGCGCCAGCCTTTTTTACCCAGGCTTTCGGCCAGTACCAGGCCGGTATCCAGATTAATCGATTGTGACTGAAGGGATACCAGAATAATGGCAGTACCGCGTACTAAGGGGACGCTCGGTTGGATCTCAAGGACCGGAATTTGCTGGTCGGCTACGGCAAGCGTCAGTAAATCCTCGTCATGAAAATAATGGGTCAGATCGTCCAGTGTCAGCGCCGTTACCGGGCGACTGTAAACCACCAGTAAAAGCAGGATAAAAGCAACGCTGATGATGGCTAAGAGGCGATTCATGACTAAATTAAGCGGGTCCGGACAAACACTAATAGTAGGTTATCGGCGATGATCCGCAAACATTAAGCGCCTGGCGTCGCTTCCCGGTAAATATCCGGCTGGTAGTGACCAAATGGGAGGGGCGCACTGAACCGCATGCGTTTACCGCTCGCCGGGTGGGTAAATAATAATGTTTCTGCATGCAATTGTAGCCGCGGCGCGCTGGCAATTACGGTGGGTGTGCCATACAGGCGATCGCCCAGAATGGGGTGGCCCATTTCAAGCATATGGACCCGCAGCTGGTGGGAGCGACCGGTTATCGGGATTAGCGCTACCAGCGCTTCGGTAGCATCTTCTTGTACCACTTCATAATGGGTGAGGGCAGGCTTGCCAGACTCAAAATCAACCTTTTGTTTCGGCCGGTTGGGCCAGTCACATATTAACGGTAAATCTACTGAGCCTGATAATTGCGCGGGTACACCGGCTACCCTGGCGAAGTATCGCTTGGCGGTCTGGCGTAGCTCAAATTGCCGCGAAAGCTGACGATGGCTGTCTTTGTGCTGAGCCACTACCATTACCCCGGAAGTGGCCATATCCAAGCGGTGAACGATCCTCGCATCAGGGTAAACCCGTTGAATACGGGAAATTAGCGAATCACGATGCTCCGGTGCTTTGCCCGGCACGCTGAGCAGCCCGCTGGGCTTGTTAACCACAATCACGTCGTCATCATGATACAACAAGCTTAAAAACGGGCTCAGTGGCGGCTGATAAACAAATTCCGGGTTGGCACTCATTATATTTATTTCGCTAACCTTAAGGATTGTTTACCAGCACTCGTACGGCGTCGAGCTGCACGTCACTTTCCTGCAGCACCTTGGTTAACGCTGCCATCTGAATTTCGATAAACTCGATTTCGCTGTCACGAATAGCCGGATTTTGCCGCTGCAAATCTTTCAGACGCTGTACTTCCCCGCCCAGAGTGGTTTGCATTGCATTCATGGCTTCGCCGAGAACGTGATTTGCCTGTTTATGGGCCAGCTCGCGGGCATGCTGTAAATGCTGTTGCAACTGCGGCGTAAGCGCCTGTACTAACTGTGTTGCTACCTTGCGGCCGAGCGGGCGATGGGCTGTGGTATCAAGATCTGATGGCTGACTCTTGGCATCCAGACACAACCGGATTGGCGTCGGCGGGAGGAAGCGTTCCAGTTGCAGTGCCGCAGGCGCTTTAGCCGACAACACAAAAAGAGTTTCCAGGTAATATGCGCCTTTAGGCTGGCTGGTATCTGCCACAAAACCCACGCTGCTCTTACCGTAAATGTCGGTCATCACCATTTCCATGGCATGATGAATGAGCGGATGATCCCAGGTTAAAAAGTGCACGTTTTCCAGTGTGGTGGCGGTGCGACGACGGTAGGTGACCGTCATGCCTTCCGGGTCGAGGCCCGGCAGGTGGCCAATCATGGACTCGCTGGGGCGCAGGATAAAACAGTCCTGGCCTTTTTCTTCCTGTTGAATACCAATGGCATCAAACAATCGGCCGGCAAATTTAGGTAACTCGCTGGCACTGTCCTGGGCGACGATTTGTTCCAACAGCGTATCGACCCGGCCTACACCGGCTGCGTTTAATTCCAGCAGCTTATCGCGCCCGGCGTCTAGTTTGGCTTTGAGCTCGGCGTTAAGCTGCCGGCTTTGTTCAATCAGCTCCTGCTGCAGTTCGATGTCAAACGGGGTGAGGCAGTTCATTACCAGGGTTTCTTCTACCGTGTCGAACACCTTACCGCCGGTAGGGCAGGTTTGTTCAAAGGCATTCAGGCCTTCGTGGTACCACTTTAATAATACCGACTGGGCAGACTCTTCAATTACCGGCACGTGGATCTGGATATCCTGGGTCTGACCAATACGGTCGAGTCGGCCAATACGCTGTTCCAGCAGATCCGGTGTCAGTGGTAAATCAAACAGCACCAGGTGATGGGCAAACTGGAAGTTACGGCCTTCACTGCCAATTTCACTACACAGCAGGATTTGTGCACCGTCTTCCGGATCGGCAAAGTAATGGGCGGCTTTATCACGTTCCACAATACTCATGCCTTCATGAAACACGGCCTGACGAATACCAGTACGCACCCTGATAAGTTCCGCTAATTGCTGAGCGGTGGCGGCACTGGCACAAATTAACAGCACTTTTTCCGGCTTGATGTCGGGCAGCAGGTTTAACAGCCATTCCACCCGTGGGTCGGCATCCAGCCAGACATCGGCAAGCGCCGGTTGGCGCTCGGGGTACAAAGCTTCGGTTAACGAGGTAATCTCGTCATTCTCGTAAAGCTCTGGTTTAGGCAGCGGATAAGCATGCAAATGGCGCGACGGAAACCCTTCGATAGCGGCGCGGCGGTTACGGAATAATAACCGGCCGGTACCGTGACAATCGATAAGCTGATGCAAAATGGCGTCGCGGTTTTCGGTACTGCTTAAATCATCAAACTGCGCCATGATTTCAGGCGCAAGCGCGGTTAACTGAGCGGTTTGCTCTGTGCTTAATTCGTCGCCTTCGATAAGCGGTGCCACTGCTTCTGCCAGTTGAGTGTACTGCGACTCTTCTTTTAAAAACGCCGGGTAATCATAAAACCGCGCAGGGTCTAGCAAGCGTAGTCGCGCAAAGTGACTCTCATGACCCAGTTGATCCGGCGTAGCGGTAAGCAGTAATACACCCGGTGTGGCTTCGGCTAGTTTTTCAATGGTTTGATATTCCAGCGACGGCTCATCGGCAGACCAGGCCAGGTGATGGGCTTCATCGACCACCAGTAAGTCCCAGGACGTCCCCTGAATTTGCTGCTGACGTTTGGGGCTGCTGGTCAGCCAGTTTAGACCGCACAGGATCAACTGGTCGTTATCAAAGGGGTTATCGCTTTCATCTTCCAGTGCCACGCAGCGGCTTTCGTCGTAAATGGCAAAGGCCAGGTTAACCCGGCGCAGCATTTCAACCAGCCATTGGTGCAGCAGGGTATCCGGTACCACAATTAATACCCGCGACGCGCGGCCGGTAAGTATTTGCTGGTGGATGATCAGTGCTGCCTCAATGGTTTTACCCAGGCCAACCTCATCGGCCAGCAGTACCCGTGGGGCATAGCGGCGACCCACCTCAGAAGCAATGTGCAACTGGTGAGGGATAAGCTCGATACGTGCGCCCACCAGGCCAATGGTATCGGATTTAGCGTGAGCATGCTCATTGGTTAGTGAGCCATGGCGTAAGTCAAACCACTTGGGGTGGTCAAACTGGTAGTTAAATAACCGCTTCTCGGGCTGATTTAATCGGATATGGTGATCGAGGTTGGGTTCGGCCAGCGTGGCGGCCTGTTTGGTATCTTCCCGTACACCATGATAAATCAATACACCCTGTTGCTCGGTGATCGTCTCAACACACAAACTCCAGCCTTCCTGCGATTTGACCATTTCACCTTCGGTAAACGTCAGGCGCGTGAGTGGCGCATCGGTTTTGGTGTAAATGCGGCTTTCTTCGGTGGCCGGATACAACACTTCTATGGAACGGAAATCCACGCGAATAATCGCGCCCAGGCCAAGATCTGTTTCGGTGTTACTCAGCCAGCGCTGTCCAATGGCAAATTGTGTGTCGGTACTCATATTAAACTACTCCGCGATAACCGGGGGGCGTATTGTACTGATCCCCGCCTTAGCTGTCTTGCTCAATATAGCAATCAGCTGCAATCTTGTCGTACCTGATGAATATGCCATCCGCTGATAAAAATTAATTTGCCTGAAAATGCCAAAAAAAAGTGAATAGTTTTAAAAACTGGATTATGGTGGAGTTGATGGTCGATGTGATGCGGAGTGTCAGTCGGCTGGTAACTCCGTGTACATCGGCTCGTAATAGCACGTCGACAATAAGACGAGCTTGGTCATGTTCATTGGAGTAACGGATGCCAAGAAAAAGCAATGCAGACACCAGAATATATGTCCTAGATACCAATATCCTGCTACACGAACCCCTCGCGTTCCTCTCTTTCAAAGAAAATGATGTTGTGGTGCCCATGACGGTACTGGAAGAGCTGGATTATATAAAAGACAGCAAGAAAGACGTTGCCCGTGATGCCAGGGTTTGTATTCGCGCCATGGAAGATTTATTGCGTGATGCGACGCCCGAAGACATGCTGGCTGGCGTGCCACTAAGTGGATTCGGCGCTGGTGATAACCGACCGACGGGGACGTTATCGATTTATGCTGATTTGAATATGACCGAGTCACAGCAGATTTTTGCCAGTGACGAAAACGACAACCGCATTATTAATGTGGCGCTGCATTTACAAACCGTGTTTGCCTCCCAGGAAGTAGTGCTGGTAACCAAAGACATTAATATGCGCCTCAAAGCCAAAGGGGCCGGCCTGTCTCATGTTGAGGATTACCGCACCGATCAGCTGATTTCAGACATTAAATATCTGACCCGCGGCTATCACCAGTTTGAGGGGGATTTCTGGGAGCGCGTAAAATCGGTAGACAGTCGCTCAGAAGGGCGCGACACCATTCACACCGTACCGCGCTCGTTATTACCCGAAGCGTACATTAATGAGTTTCTACTCGACGAAAGTAATCAGTTTGCTGGCCTGGTGGAATCCATGGACAGCGACCAGATGGAAATTCTCGACCTCGGCTATGAGCGTCTGATGTCGCGTCATGCGTGGGGTATTAACCCGAAGAATATTGGCCAGGCCATGGCTCTGCATTCTTTACTCGATCCGCATATCGATCTGGTCATACTCACTGGCCCGGCAGGCAGTGGTAAGACGCTGCTGGCATTAGCCGCAGCACTGGAGATGGTAGTAGAGCGGAACATGTATGATAAGATTATTGTTACCCGTAATACCCCGGAAATCGCCGAATCCATTGGTTTTTTACCCGGTACCGAAGAAGAGAAAATGGCACCCTGGCTGGCGGCGATTACCGACTCACTGGAAGTGCTGCATAAACACGACGAGAACACTAAAGGCTCCATGAGTTACATTATGGAAAAAGCCAACATTCAGTTTAAGTCGGTTAACTTTATGCGCGGGCGGAGTATCCAGAATTCCATTGTAATTTTGGATGAGTCACAAAACCTCACCGCTTCCCAGCTTAAAACCATTATTACCCGATGCGGAGAAGGCACTAAGCTGATTTGTAGTGGTAACCTGGCGCAGATAGACAGTAACTATCTGAGCGCTGTGACCTCGGGCTTAACCTACCTGGTGGAGAAGTTTAAAGACTTCTCGGGCAGTGCCACCATTAACCTTGATGGCGTGGTGCGTTCAAGGCTGGCTGATTTTGCGGAAAACCATATGTAGCGATACAAACGGTTGGGCATTGTAACGCCCAACTCCTGCTCACGTTGGTATTGGCAGGGTTAAATCCTTGCTACCGACTCGCGCTTTACAATGGTGGGGGTATATTTAAAAGTAACCCCTGCCTGCGGCTGTATGCCACTGGCGTATTGCAGTGCCAGCTCAGCGGCTTTGCTGGCCATCATTTCGATGGGGTAATGTAAGGTCGTCAGCTTTGGTCGGCTGTATTGTGCTAGCAACACGTCATCATAACCAACGATTGATACCTGATTGGGAATGTCGATGTTATGGTCGAGTAGCATGGTGATTGCGCCAGACGCCACCGCATCGTTATAAGCGAGCACAGCGCTAAACTCAACGCCGCGGGCCAACAGGTTTTGAATGGCTTTTTCGCCTCCCTGCTGATCAGGCGTGACATATTCAATGTGGCTGTCAGGGAGCGATATACCTGCCTCTTCGAGGCCCTGGCGGATGCCGGCAAGCCGTTCAACGGGATCGTCAATCTGATAATTACTGCTGATTACCGCCAGCTTTTTATGGCCCTGATGTAATACGTGTTCTGCCATCAGCCGTCCGCCAGCTTTGTTATCCAGCCACACACAGCGGCTGGCAATCGCTTCAATATAGCGGTTGATCAGGACAAAGCCCGGAACTTGTTGTGCAAACTCAATAAGGGTACTGTCATCCAGTGCTTTACTATGTACAACCATGGCTTCACAGCGATGCTCCAGCAATGTTTCTATGGCTTTAAGCTCGGTGTCTTTGGCTATCGAACCTGCACTCATTAGTATTTGTACGTTGTGCCTGCGCGTGGTGGTTTCGATGCCGTGGGCCAGCGTGGCAAAAAAAGGGTCAAGTAACTCTGCGATAACAACACCCAGAGATGCACTGCGCTGCGTTACGAGTGCGCGCGCATTCGCGTTGGGGCGATAACCCATTTCACGCATAATCTTTTTTACCCGCTCCCGGGTTTCCTTACCGACTTTGGGCCCATCATTGATGACCCGGGAAACGGTTGCCAGAGAGACGCCTGCCACACTGGCAATATCTTTTATTGTCGCCATGTTGTTATTGTACTCGTCCGATGAAAGGGAATGCTGCCCTTGCGAATCTATTTGTTGATGCGCAATTATGCCTCACATTGGGTAAAATTTCCCGCAATAACCCTGCTCAAATAAGAATGTTGTGACCAAGGGTTTAAAAAAATAGGGAAAACGTATACCCTTTATGTGAATTATACGTTAAATTTAGTACCTGGTGCATTTTATTTGCAAAGTTATGGTTAACTAAAATAATTCGATTAGCCAGTTTATATACTGGATTTTTCGCATTTATAACAATAATTGAAGCATAAATTACGGCATGGTGAACGTCACTCTGTTTATGTTGAACAGGGAGTAATGTCAGGCTTCAGTAATTTAGCATGTGTGACGAACTTTTTCGCTGCTTTTGCTGGTGGGAGGGTAAACGTTTAATCTTTTGGGAAAGTTATAGTTAGCCTTAATTAATACAATCAGATTATCTGTGAGATTTGTTATGACAGTAGTGTTTAATCCTTCGGACCATCCTCATCGCCGGTATAATCCCTTAATTGGCGAATGGGTATTAGTCTCTCCTCATCGGGCTAAACGGCCCTGGCAGGGGCAAAGTGAACCTCCATCTACAGAAGTACGTCCGAGCTACGATGATGCCTGTTACCTGTGCCCGACGAATACCCGTGTTAACGGTGAGGTAAATCCCGATTATTCCGGGACATTTGTGTTTGCCAATGATTTTGCAGCGCTGCAGGAAGATACACCCTCTTCACGCTCAGATGATCCCTTGTTTACCTACGAGGCCGAGCAGGGGTGTAGCCGGGTTATTTGCTTTTCTCCTGATCACAGTAAAACCCTGCCTGAATTATCCCATGAGGCGCGGGTAGGTGTGGTGAAGTGTTGGCAGGAGCAAACCCGTGAACTCAGCCAAACCTACCAGTGGGTGCAGGTGTTTGAGAATAAAGGTGCAATGATGGGGTGTTCTAACCCGCATCCTCATGGCCAGGTATGGGCTCAGCACCATTTGCCTACATTAGCGTCTAAAAAGCAAACCAACTTTTCTGCCTATACAGAGAAGCACGGCAGCAGTTTGTTGCTGGACTATGCTCACCGTGAAGTGGAACAGGGCGAACGCGTAGTATGCATAAACGATGATTGGGTAGTCGTGGTGCCATACTGGGCAGCCTGGCCTTTTGAAACCTTGTTACTGCCGCGCTTTGACGTGCAATCATTAACACAGCTCACCGCTTCACAACAGCAGAGCCTGGCTGAGATTATTGGCCAGATTACCACCAAATACGACAACCTGTTTGAAACCTCGTTTCCGTACTCCATGGGCTGGCACAGTGCACCTTTTGATGGCGAAGCACATCCTGAATGGGGGTTGCATGCGCACTTCTTCCCGCCATTGCTACGCTCTGCCAGTGTAAGAAAATTCATGGTTGGCTACGAGATGCTGGCTGAAGCGCAGCGTGATTTAACTCCGGAACAAGCCGCACAGAGACTGCAGGCGTTGCCCGATATTCACTACAAACTGGGTCCATTATAAAGAGAAGTTACATGAAGAATCAGCACACTCAACTCGCTGCGACATTTGAAGTCACCTTTGGAGGGGCACCAGCAGTGAATATTCAGGCGCCCGGCAGAGTAAACTTAATTGGAGAACACACAGACTACAATGACGGTTTTGTGTTTCCTGCGGCGATTAATTTTGGCACCTGGATCGCGGCTTCACCGCGAGACGACCGCATGATTGAAGTTATCGCGCTGGATTACGACAACGAGCGCACGCGTTTCTCCCTTGACGATATTGAACATGTAAGCACCGCTACCTGGTCAAATTATGTACGTGGTGTTTGTCAGGTACTATTAGAGAGGTTTCCCGACTTACAGGGCGCCAATATCGCCGTCACCGGCAATGTACCGCAAGGGGCGGGCTTAAGCTCGTCGGCCTCATTTGAAGTCGCACTGGTTAAAATGTTCAGCACCCTTTATGAACTTAACCTTACCGGTGTTGAGGCCGCGTTGTTGGGGCAAAAAGCCGAGAATGTCTTTGTTGGATGCTCATGTGGCATCATGGATCAGCTTATCTCAGCAATGGGCAGGCAAGGGCAGGCGATGCTGCTTGATTGTCGCTCTCTGGAGTTTCAACATACGTCGCTACCGGATACTCACGCCATTGTCATTATTAATTCAAATGTAAAACGCGGCCTGGTCGACAGTGAATACAACCTGCGTCGGCAGCAATGTGAAGAAGCAGCCAGTATCATGGGGGTTGCTGCATTGCGGGATGCAGATTTAGCGTTATTAGCACGTCATCAATCGTCAATGTCCGATCCGGTTTACCGTCGCGCCCGGCATATTATTACCGAAAACCAACGTACTATAGACATGTACAACGCTCTACGGGCAGGCAACATAGCAGAGGTAAGCACGTTAATGGCACAGTCTCACGTGTCCATGCGTGATGACTTTGAAATTACCGTGCCGCCTATCGATTATCTGGTTGAGATTATTGATGAGGTGATCGGGGCAAGCGGCGGCGTTCGAATGACCGGAGGTGGCTTTGGCGGCTGTGTGGTGGCATTAACGCCTAAAGAGAGCGTTGCAGAGATTACCACCGCGATTGATAAGCAATATCACGCGCGCACAGGCTATGAACCAACGCTTTATATCTGTTCGGCTGAGCAGGGCGCGTTTGCCTAGCGTCTTAACATAGCTCATTTGCACCGGGTAAATCCGGCCCGTTAAAAAACAAAAAAAGTTGGAAAATACTATGAATCTTGAAACATTAGATATTGCGCTTTTTGTCACCTATGTGGTGGCGCTGATCGGCGTTGCCTGGTGGGTCTCCCGTGAAAAGCAAGGACACGAAAAAGATACCAATGATTACTTTCTGGCAGGCTCGAGTTTGCCCTGGTGGGCAATCGGTGCATCGCTTATTGCAGCCAATATATCTGCTGAGCAAATTATTGGTATGTCAGGCTCAGGCTATAAAATAGGCTTAGCCATTGCATCCTATGAGTGGATGGCGGCGTTAACGTTGATCATTGTGGGCAAGTATTTCTTGCCAATCTTTTTAAAGCATAAAATTTATACGATGCCGCAATTTTTAGAGCAACGCTACGATCATCGCGTACGGATGGTAATGGCGGTATTCTGGCTGGGTGTATATGTGTTTGTAAACCTGACCGCTGTTTTGTGGTTGGGCGCGCTGGCGATCAATACCATAGCCGGCGTAGACATGCTCTATAGTATGGTATTTTTGGCGGCATTCTCACTTGCTTATTCCCTGTACGGCGGTTTAAAAGCGGTAGCAATGACCGATATAATCCAAGTCGTTCTGCTTGTTGCTGGTGGTTTATTTTTATCCTACACCACGTTGAACCTCATTAGTGATGGCAACGGCGTCATTCAGGGCTTTATCGATTTGTCTGACAAACTGCCTGAAAAGTTCGACATGATCCTGGCCTCAGACAGCCCGTTTTATCAGGATTTACCCGGCATATCAGTATTGATCGGCGGCATGTGGATCATGAACTTATCGTATTGGGGGTTTAACCAGTACATCATTCAGCGCACGTTAGCCGCGAAAAGTGTTACGGAGGCACAGAAAGGCATTGTGTTTGCGGCATTCCTTAAATTGCTGATGCCGCTGATAGTGGTTTTACCGGGCATTGCAGCCGTATTGTTGGTACCAGGGCTGGATAAAGCAGATCAGGCTTACCCGTCACTGATGGTGCTGATGCCAGTTGGCTTGAAAGGGGTGATCTTTGCTGCACTGGTAGCGGCCATTGTGTCGTCACTTGCTTCTATGACAAACAGTGTATCAACGATTTTTACCATGGATATCTACAAAGGAAGTCGGCCGGATAAAAGCCAGGCGCATTACGTAAAGGTTGGGCGAACTGTTAGCTTTGTTGCGCTGATCATAGCGATGATTACCGCTCAGCCATTGTTAGGTAAATTTGACCAGGCATTTCAGTATATCCAGGAATTCACGGGCTTCTTCACGCCGGGCATTGTTGCGCTGTTTATGTTGGGTATGTTCTGGAAAAAGACCACTGCCAATGGCGGCCTGCTCGCCGCCCTGGGCTCATTCCTGTTGAGTTTGGTGTTCTTCCTGTTCTGGCCTGAACTGCCATTTATTGACCGTGTGGGACTGGTGTTTTTACTGTGTGTTGGCGTTGCCGTTGTGGTTTCGCTTATTGAAAACAAAGGTACACATAAAAATGCCATCGAGTTGAACGATGTGTCGTTTAGTACCACATCGGGTTTTAATGTGATGTCACTCGCTGTTATCGCCCTGCTCGTGACTTTTTATACCGTATGGTGGTAGTGGCTCAGGGATTATCATTCAGCACTGAGGGAGATGGATGCAGCGTTTATAGAACGCACCGCTAACCCTCAAATTCAAACGTAAAAAAGGCCCGGCACAAGTGATTGTGCCGGGCCTTTTTGGCATTAGCTGAACGTACTTAATCGACTTGAATCAGTGCAATATCGCCCAGTTCGATACCGCGCCAGGCTGACTTTCTCTGACGTTTAAGCGGTGGTAGTGATAACTGTAATCCGGTCACTTGGTTGAGCGAAAGTGTTTCCTTGTCATCAAATGGTCCAATGGAAACAGGCATAAACATCGGGTAAGCGCGGGTTAATAATGTGGGAACGGGTTGCAGGGCCGATACCGGGATAACCAGCGTTTTCCATTCTTTGGCAACTTCGAAGTCAGTACCATAGGCCAGTCCGTCATTCGCGATCACACCAAACTGCAGGCGGTCTTTGCCTCCCAGAGCTCGGATACGAAGGGCAATGGCGTTATAGTCGTCCAGCTTCCGGTCTCTCAGTGTTGCATTGGTGGGTAGGTCAGTCCGCAATAATGGGCCGCCTGTTTGCACCTGGTCCTTAAACACTTCCAGCTTTACCGTTTCTCCCTCCATTGTTGCTGACGAAGCGGGCCAACTGACTGTATTCTGGGGTACTACAAACGTACCTCTTGCCTCAGAAGGTGTGAACAATGGAATTGGCGTACCCTCAGGCTGCAATAAGGTATGGTAGTACTTACTATTTACAAAGTCCCAGTCCTGCGGTTTACCTGACTGAGCATTTGGGAACGTCAAGGTTGTATCTCCATCAACTATTGTGAAAGCGTACTCGAGTTTGCCAGGCAATCGCCACGCATTGTCATCAGGTAGTGCAACACTGTAGCGGCCCTTATCATTGCGTTTCATGGGTATGCTGACAAAGTCGTTGTAGCCCTCGTAGCGTAGTTGCAATATTACACTAGGATCGGGTGTTTGACTTTGTACGGCAACACTAAATGTCAGCGGTTCATTAATGTTGCGCTGGCGTTGCTGCTGATGGGTAACAAGTGTTTGCGCAGGTTTGATATCAGGTAACAGATACATTGTATCCAGAGTCTCAGGTACAGCGTTTGATGCTGATAGCCAGTACACACCTGGCCTTACAGTAAAACTGCCCGAGGCTGCCTCTGATACAAGGTCATTAGCGTTGTCGACGCCCCGTACCCAAAATGAATCCCCCAGATCCGGTAATGAGACGGTTATGGCATTTTGTTGCCGTGATAAGCGCGCTACTTCACGTGAGAGACTGGAGTTTTGATGTGGATCCTGCAATTGAATCACATCAGGGAACACCTCCAGACGCCAGCCCTGACTGCCCACTTTATCCAGAAAGTAGGCGCCTGAGCCGGTGTACTCAACAATGGGGGATGAACCCACCCCGGCAATATGTTTCAGAGTGCTAAGCTGTTTCGGCGATACCTGTGTAGTGTTGGTATAATAGTATTGGCTACCGTCATCAAATAACGCCGTATTGTGCAGATAATCGAGTGTGGTGTGGTGGAACTGATTGCTGTCAGGGTATGGCGGCGCTTTGTAACCTTCTGGCAGACTTCTGAATTCTTCTCCTGCAATCATTAAACTCAGGGCTTTTGATGGCGTATATAACAAATTCAGAAAATGCGTGTTGTAGTCTGAGTTTGTGTCGGCAATGACCGCCGGGTCATAGGCAAACTGGGTGGCCCACTGAAAGCCAGTGTCGCGAAAACTGCGGGCCATAGCCGGGTAGGTAACGCTATTGGTGATATCGGCAGCATCAAACTCGTACACCATTTTTGCCTTGTCGTGACATGCCTGAATGGTGTTGAAGGGATCTGTATAGGTCGAAACCGCGGGTAAAACATTGGTATTCAGCGTACTGTATTTCAGTAAGCCTGTGGGATACCACTGATATGCAATGCCATCAATTGACGACTGGCATATGGCTTCAGCAAACTTAGGTTGATTACCCTGCTCACTGATGTTGTAAAACAAAGGTTTACTGACGCCCGCATCCCGTATGGTGGTGATCAGTGTTTCCACATAGGCGGCACTTTTTTCAGGCGCCTGGCGGTGTTTAGGCTCATTAAATAATTCAAAAGCGATAATGTCAGGGTGCTGGCCTATGACTTTGCCGGTGTAACGGTTTTTGTGAGCTAAAAACTGACTCAGGTAACGCTGTTGTGCAGCGATGAGTGCCGGGTTTTCATTCATGTCATTTTTACTGTAACCCACAGCAAAACCGGGTTCAGAAGGATCCGGTTCGGGGTAACCCGAACCCCACCAGGCTATAGGAGTAATAATGGCGCGAATGCCACGTTCCTGTAAACGCATCATCAGGTAATCAAACAGATCAAGATATTGGTTATCAAGGAGATTTCCTTCCTTATCACTGATTACTTTATCCCACACATGAATGCGATAGGCATCCAGTTTGAGCCGTGCTATGTGGTCAACATCCATGTCTATCGCTGCTTTATGATCGATGCCGCGGCGTGCGATAGCGCGATAGCCATAGGCAAAAGGCGCGCTGTAATTGGCGCCAAACAGATATACCGGCTCGCCATTTGCCCACCGCAGTGTGCCATTTTCAACAGAAACCGGTATTGGCTGTGACTCGTTGCCGGCCATAGCAGCCGGCCCGTTTAAAGCTAATGCGCTGAACAGTAGTGCCGTCTTAACTGGTTTGGTAAACATCGGGTCTCTCCTTAAATTATGCTTCACGGTAACCATGCGGATTGGATGACTGCCAGCGCCAGCTGCTTGCCACCATATCATCAAGACTGCGCACTGCCTGCCACCCTAATACAGTTTTTGCATGATCCGGGGAGGCGTAGCATTGCGCAACATCGCCGGGGCGTCGTGCAACAATTTGGTATGGAATTGGTCGCTGACTCACCCTGGCGTAGGCTTTAACCATATCAAGTACCGATACACCTGCGCCTGTGCCTAAATTAAAAATATGTGCTCCTGGTTTACCATGCAGGGTTTCTAACGCTTTGGCGTGACCTTCGGCCAGGTCACACACGTGAATATAGTCCCTGACGCCGGTGCCATCCTTGGTGGGATAATCTCCACCGAAGATAGACAGCTCGGAACGTTTCCCCACGGCTACCTGGGCAATAAATGGCATCAGGTTGTTTGGGATGCCGTTTGGATCTTCACCAATTTTACCGCTGGCGTGTGCGCCAACCGGATTAAAATACCGCAGTATGATGGCGTTAAATGCACTATTAGCGACAGCCTGATCCTGCATTATCTGCTCGACCACCAGTTTACTTCGTCCATAAGGGTTGGTTGCGCCAACCGGAAAGTCCTCTGCTATTGGCACACTGTGCGGGTCGCCATATACCGTTGCAGATGAACTAAATACTAAGGTATGCACGCCGGCATGTTGCATGGTTTCGATCAAAACCTGACTGGCTGTTACATTATTGCGGTAATACAGCATGGGCTTTTCTACTGACTCGCCAACCGCTTTAGAGCCGGCAAAGTGGATAACGCCATCAATATTGTGCTCACTAAAAATTTGCTCCAGCAGTGCCCTGCTACCGACATCGCCCTGATACAGAGGAACGCTTGTCTCACAAATGGTTTCGACTCGCTTGAGGGCTTCGGGATGACTGTTTGAAAAATCATCGACCACTACGACTGTATGGCCTGCTTCAATGAGTGCAATGCAGGTATGGCTACCAATATATCCGGCACCGCCGGTAACTAATATGTGCATAACGAATTCCTAAATAAAGTTGTGCTTGTATTTCTGCAACTCAGCCATCATCCGGGATTGTAATGGCGAGGTTAGCCGAATCAGAGCCAGCCTGAATTTACCGCAGCGGGTCTGGGTATGTGAACGATGGTGGCTGGCCTGATTGATCTAAAAACTGAAATTGTTTGAGTAGTAACCTGGAAAGCACTGCCGTAAGAACAACAGCAGTGCTTATCAGGCATGCTTACATTGAGTATTGAAAGCCAAACAGATAACGGCGTCCCCACTCGGCATACTGTCGAGGTCGGGATGGATCATTATCAAAATATGAGGTTGATGCTTCGTTGGTCAGATTCTGACCTTGTAACATTACCCGGAAGTTTTCTGTAAACTCGTAAGCGATGCTGGCATCCAGAGTTGCTTCATCATCGATGGTGAAAATTGCCCCCGGGTCCCAACTACCAACGCTGGTGTATGCACTGCGGTAGTTGTAAGACATTTTTGCATCGATTCCCGCCTTGTAGTACCACAGAGTAAGACTACCCACGTTTTTTGAAAGTCCGCCCATGATCAGTGGATCGTTTTGTGGCTCAAACTCTTTGACGTTGGTGTCGGTGTAGCTGTAGTTTGTGTAAATACCAAGCCCATCGAAGGGTTCTGGCAGCATATTAAAGGCTTGCTGGTACATCACTTCCACGCCGCGAATCTGACCTCCGTCACCATTTATCGGACCGGTAAACTGATAGTTATCACCATTAATATTTAAGGTTTCTGTTGCAGAGCCAACATGGCTCTCCAGATCTTTAAAAAACAATGAAACAGTCAGCGCAGCATCTTCAGCAAAAAAGTATTCATAGCCGAGGTCAATCTGATCAGCCACAAAGGGATTTAACTGAGGGTTTCCTCCTGATGCAGTTCTCACTGTCGATGTTGTATTGATTTGTAGTCCTGTACGCATTTCGATTAAAGGTGGGCGCGACATGGCACGGGACAGCGCAAAACGGATTTGCGAATCGTCAGTAATACTAAAACGCAGGTTTAATGCCGGCAGTATTTCAGCGTAATCATGGTCAATAGACACTGCGGTTAAGGCGCCGCCGTCAGACTGTTGAAAACCACTGGAGGTGGATTGCGTGCTGACATATCTTACGCCGGCATTACCGGTGTAGGGAATACCTGCAATCTCGCCATTGAGATTAAACTGAAAGTACGCTGCGCTATTGGTTTCCTCTACGTTCCAGCTGTTTAATACGTCATTATTTGTTTGGTTATGCTGAGTGCGATTGTCGATACCACCAAAGGCAGATTCGGCGACTTCTGACCAATTTCCGATGCTATAAAGTGCCGGGACATCGTAACCATCACCGAGTTCGTAGGCAAAAGCATCAACCATGACGTTGGCGTCACTGACATCCTGTTGCCAGCTTACAACATTGTTATCTTTTTCACGATCCGTCCAACGAACACCAAAGGTAATCGCATCAATCACTCCCCACTCAAGTGGACGGGAGAAATCCACTTTCGCCGTAATCATTTCATCTTCTAATATGCGGTCGTTATCAACCTGCATATAGTTAAGGCCATAATCACTGATATCGCTGATATCATAACCAGTGCCAATGGCCAGACGCTCGCCGGTGGTATCCCAGCTGTAATCCATACCATTAGCATCGGCCTCGGCATCATAGTACCAGGACTGAATATTCACCCAGCGGGATTCAATAGACGCTTCTGAGTAACCAATATCCGTATTGATTTTCCACTCATCTCCCAGCCACTCGGCGTTTAACCCAGTACTGATCAGTTCATTGGTTTGAAACCAGGTAGAATTGTTGGCGGTGTGACTACCGCCCCATAACATACCGCCTGCGATGATTTGTTCCGAACCATCCTCTTTTGTAATGATTTGCGGCGGGTTACTCGCATTAGCGATATTCCAGTTATTCAGGCCACCCCAGTTACCCCAGCCGTCAAACCATATCTGGTCTTCACGCTCTTCAATATCGAATTTGGAATAGAATAAATCGTACTTCATCTCAAGGCGATCAGTAGGTAACCACTGCAACACGGTCATTGCGCCGAGGCGTTGATTATTACCGCCTTTCGTTGCAGTTTGTGCGCCCCAGGGAGCGGCTTCCGGCACGCCATTGCCATTGGCATCACCTTGGTCAGCAGTGACATTATTATATTCCCATGAGGTCACGTCTTTTTGAATAGATGGCTGATCCTGAACGGCAATGCCAAAGGCATAACCAAAGGTGTCAGAAACTGGATCGATGTAACTGAAATTAGCCCGGTAGCCATCACTATCTGCGGTGGGTATATCGTCCGCAAGGGGATACTGCATGATATGACCGCTGACATTCAGCAGGCTTTCTTCTTTATCCAAAGGCTCCACAAATTGCATGTCGACGAGTCCCGAAATGCCGCCTTCAATATTTTTTGCCAGTGGACTTTTATATACTTCAACTGAACTAATCAATTCCGCAGGGAATTGTTCGTAACGCACGCTGCGGCTAGGCTCGCCGCTGACAATTTCACGACCATTCATGGTGGCCAGATTTAAGCGCGGTCCCATTCCCCGTATAGATATTTGGCTGGCGTTGCCACGATCTCGGTCGGCTGCAATACCTGGTAAGCGGGCAAGGGCATCGGTAATTGTGACGTCAGGTAGCTGACCAAGGTCATCCGTTGAGATTATTTCAACGGTTGAGTCGGCTAATTTCTTATATTGCAATGACCGCGTCAGGGTATTACCAAAACCGCGTACGGTAATGACTTCTGCTTCAATGGCATCGGTATCAGTTTCTGTATTTTCAGTCTCTTGTGCGTTCGCTGCTGATACATTTAAGCACTCTGCGAGTGCCATTGCAGCAAGGCTTAATTTAAACGGTGTCCTCATCCAGTTACCTCCTAAGGTAAAGGCTTTCATGTGTGTCAAAAAAATTGTTTGAGTGCATGAGCATTGATGTCAAAAGGGGCGCAGACATTTGCCCGTCGGTGTTTTCTCATGCCATAACAACTTTATAACATATGAGGGTAAACGTTTACCATGAAAAACTGAAAAAATTTACCCTGAATTATTTCTTTCGCTATTATTAAAGGGGGTGGGGGAGGGAAAATGCTTACCTTTTTGGGTAAGGGAGGCTTTTCTCTTACGTATCTAATTCCACAAATACGCCCGGAAGCCTGAGAAATACGGAGGGCTATATTGTGTGCTTAATGGGCGACGAAAGTGAAATGGCTTTGCCTGGGAGTGTGCTGCATCTGCTTGAACAGTTTTGGATTGTCGAATGGCAACTACCAGCCGGTGATACCCATACTTAGCAAGATCTACCCTATCCGAATTTTCTTTTAGTCATCGACAAGAGGGGGGCCAATTTGCGGCCCGGTTAGCAAGGTGTTCACTTATACGATGAGCGGTACCGGCAAAGTTATTAGCGTTATGATTAAACGGTTGCCATTGCTTGATTAATTGAAATAAAGTTTGTGCTGTAGACTAGGATTTTCACAATGATTATCCCCCGATAATTAAATTTCGGGCAGTATAAATCCTGCAGTAAAAGACAACCATATGATTTAAATTAAAGCTATGTTCAATTTTCAGAACTTTGGGAACAAGTTGTTTGATTTTTGTCACTTCGGCGGCGCGTGCTAAGACGCAGATGACTGCGCCAATTTATATATCCCGGGTAAAAGCCGTCAATTCCAGATTAAAATCAATTGTGCAACTTACCAGGCGTGGTTACTAAAAACAGGCGTTGAGTCTTGAGACCTTTACCACTAACGACAACCCTGATATCGCCTAATTCTCCGTTCGACTGAATAATTGCCTGTAGCTTGCCGCGAAATGTTTTGCGCTGTGATTGCTTAAAACTTGCCGCTGAGCGTGGGTTCCCATTGCCCAGGGCAATAAGGGTTGCGGCACCTGACACATTCACCGTCAACGCTTGATCGTAGTCCCAGTGATAGACTTCCCGGCCCTTTGCATCCACTAACCGGATGTCCAGATATAAAATGTCAGTCCCATTCGCCTGAAGGCTGTTTTGTTCAGGGGTAATGGTTGTTGTGGCAGGGCGGGAGCTGCTTAAGAGACGCCACGTTGCCATTACCTCACCATCACTGTTTAATCCTCGCGCAAGCAGCTCTCCTGGTTGATAGGGAACCTTAAACTGTGCGGTATACTGCTGCTGTTTGCTGGTGGGCAGCGTTCCGTAACTGCGGTCATTCACCAACAACTCTACTTGCGGGTACACCGAATATACAGTGACATTTACCGGCTTGCCCTGCTGTTCAGGCCAGGTCCAGTTAGGGTGAATGTCCGGGTAAGTCCAGTAATCATACCATTGTGGATCAGGCGTAGGTGACAGCGAAGGGTGAGGCGCTTCAACAAAGGCCGATACCGTGTACTGGCCGGTATTCCACAACACCTGTCGATAATAGGCTGCCGGACGCATATTGCCGAGTACGTCTATTTCGCCGGTGTAGGCCAGTGTCCACGGGTAATCGGCAAGGCCTGCCCATTCTGGCGCGTAGCCTGTCCAGCCGATGGAAGCTTCGCCCATATAATCCCAGCCGGTCCACACAAAGTCACCAATAACATAGGGATATTCCTCTACCAGTTGCCAGTAATCGAAGGCCTCTTTTGAGTAGGTTTCTGAGCCATACATAAAGCGGGCCCTGCCGGCCTCATAGTCATTCACGTAATTGTGCGGTTGGTAGTTGTAGCCAACTACATCAAAGTTCGCAATAAACTGCGCTGCCGATTCACCTGAGGTATTGGTGCCAATGGTCACCGGACGGCTGTTATCCAGGGCTTTTACTTGCTCAACCAGTTGTTTGGCCGTGCGAGCGCCTAATGCTGATTCTTGTTCCGGTATTTCATTACCCACGCTCCACATAATAATGCTGGGGTGATTGACGTCACGCTGAATAAACCGCCTTAAATCGGCTCGCCAATCCTGTTTAAACACGGCTGAATAATCGTTGATGTTGTCCCATTTATGTTGGTTCCAGCTGTCAAAAGCTTCGCTGATAACCAGTAACCCGTGCTTGTCTGCAGCGCGTAAAAACGCACTCGATGGCGGGTTATGTGCAGAGCGTACGGCGTTGTAACCAGCGGCAATGATGGTTTTTACTTTGCGGGCTTCAGCCTGTGGGTGGGCTGCGGCCCCCAGTGAATAGTTATCGTGGTGAATGTTCATGCCGCGTAAAGTGATTGGCATACCGTTTAATAACAATCCTTCAGTCTTACTAAGTTCAACGGTGCGCAAGCCAAAGGGAACGGTTTGTTGATCAATGATTGTGTCGCCCTGTTTGAGTCGCTGCACAAGCTGATACATCTGCGGATTTTCAGGTTCCCAGAGTACGGCATTGTTTACTGTCAGTGTACTGACAACAGGCAAAGTGTTCGCCTGATCAGTAACGGGAATCTGTTCAAAAGCCTGGCGTTTTCCTGCCAGTAGCACTTCGTTTTCCAGCACAACAGGATGCTTGAGAGTACCGTCAAGGGTGAGTGAAGTGCTGATTTGCAGCTCGGCGGATTTGTTTTGCACTTTGCGAGTCACCACCTTCGTACCCCATACCTTTATGTGAGTACGATGCTTTTTTATCAGTTGTACCGGGCGGAAAATTCCCGAGCCGCTGTACCAACGACTGTTCTTCTCATTGTTATGCACCTTCACGGCAATGATGTTTTGCTTGTTCGGCTGAAGGTGAGCGGAGATATCCACCTGAAAGCCGGTATATCCATAATAGTGTGTCGCTACTTCAATACCATTAACAAATATGCTCGAATTCATATATACACCACCGAAGATCAGGATATACCGATAGTCAGGCTCTATTCCGGTAAGTGTTTTGCGGTACCAGCCAATCCCGCCTGTTGTATATCCGGTGTCATAGGCCCCGGGAGCATCGTCAGTAAAAGGGCTTTGGCTATCACCGCGATCTTCAATCGACCAGTCATGAGGTATTGATACTGTACGCCATCCTGAGTCATCAAATTCAACCTGGCTAAACTCTTTGCTGTGGCCGTGATGGAACCGCCAGTTTAAATTGAATTCGGCGTGGTCTTCCGACGCTGCGCTGTATGGCACTAGCAAAAGTGGAAGACCACTCATCAGGAGGGGAAGTTTTCGTAGCGTTGCAAACATAAGGAATATAGCCGTTTTTGTTTTCCCTAATATGACATAAAATTTAACATTCAGGCAAATGAGACGGTGAATTTTCCTTTTGTTTTAACCTTGTTAATAAGGATTATGATACCTTTTTACGGCTGATGATTTCCTAAAATTATATAATTAACAGATATTTGCGCTTTCATCTTATTGTTGATTAGCGTTTTTTCAACTAAAATTTAAAGGGTAATTGTTACCCTTTTTTTGGGAAACCTCTTTCATTTCTTGGCGGTTCAAGCTACCCTGATGTTATTCGTATGTTAACTGGCTGTCTTCGCTTAAACAGGGCGTGCTGAACAGACGCCTGGCTCAGTGTAAAGCGTGATCAGCCATCACAGTTTGAAAGGTAAATTGAGTGAAAAAGTGTGTTTTCTTGCTTCCTTTATTGGCACTGTCAGGATGTGCCAAAGACACCAACCCACCAGTCGCATCGCAATTAAATCATAGTCAGGTTCACCATCAGGGAACGCTTTCCACCTCGCTAACGAATGAGGTGCCAACACCATATAGTTTAAATGCCGGGTGGCGGTTCGTTCGTGATGTTGAAGACAGGGGTGCACTGACACAAGCGAATTGGACTGAAGTAACGCTGCCACATACGCCAAAAGTTGAACCCATGATCGTTAATAATCAATGGCAGGGCACTGCCTGGTATCAACGCGCCTTACCGTGGTCAGATTCGTGGCAGGATAAAATCGTCCTTATTCGTTTCGAGGCGGCAATGAAAGTCGCTGACGTGTGGTTAAACGGTAAAAAAATAGGGCACCACAAAGGCGGTTACCTGCCTTTCACCCTCGACCTCACTGATCACCTGCAGCCTGGTAACAATACATTACTGGTGAAGCTGGATAATCGTGACAATGAATTGATTGGTCCCAAGCCACTATCTACATTGGATTTCAATACTTATGGTGGGCTGTACAGAAGTGTATCACTGGTTGTTAAAGAGCCTGTTCATATCACCGATGAGCAATTGGCGAATAAAGTCGCCGGTGGTGGGGTATTTGTCACCTATCCCACGGTAGACGAAGCGCAATCGCTAGTGAATGTTGCTACTCATTTGCACAACCGCAGCGCTGCTAATAAGCAGGTTACAGTGCGCCAGACGTTGCGATTCAACGATGAAGTTATTCTGAGTGAGGAACAGGGCATAGTTTTGCCTGCAGGCGCGGATCAAAAGCTTGAACAGCAGCTCACAGTTGAACAGCCCCGTTTATGGAGCCCTGACTCGCCAAACCTGTATGAACTGGAGACAACGTTACTGCATAACGGTGAGTTAATGGAGCGGCAAAGCCGCAGAATTGGTATCCGCGAGTTTGCCTTTAACGACAACCACGAGCTTCTGATTAACGGAGAACAAGTATTCTTGCGTGGTGTTAACCGCCATCAGGAATACCCGCATGTTGGTTATGCGCTGTCTCCTCAGGCTGATTATCGCGATGCAGTGCGCATTAAGTCGGCCGGCTTTAATTATGTGCGGTTATCTCATTATCCCCACTCTCCGGCGTTTATGAAAGCAGCAGACGAACTTGGGTTAGTGCTGCTTAACGCCATTCTGGGCTGGCAGTTTTATAACCCGGATCCTGCATTTCAGGCGCAGGTGATAGAAACCTGCCGGGATCTGATCCGTCGCGACCGCAACCATCCATCCGTGATGGCCTGGGAGTGCTCCTTGAACGAGTCAGCGATGCCGGAGGCGTTTGTTGCTGAATTAGATAATACGGTAAAAGAAGAGTATCCGGGGGCGCTTTCTGCTGGCTGGATGCATGGCTACGACATCTACTTGCAAGCTCGACAACACCGACTCAAACATTATGAAGAGCCAAGACAACCCTATAATGTGTCTGAGTACGGTGACTGGGAGTATTACGCCCAGAATGCCGGGCTGAATCAGGATGACTGGCAGGGGCTTAAAGAAGAGGAACGTACCAGTCGCCAATTGTTAGGCAGTGGAGAAAAGCGTTTGTTACAGCAAGCCACTAATATTCAGGAGGCTCATAACGATAATCTGCAGACACCGGCGTATGCTGATGGGTACTGGGTAATGTTTGATTACAACCGCGGCTATGCCGACGATATTGAAGCATCCGGCACAATGAGTGTGTACCGGCAACCTAAGTACAGCTATTATTTCTATCAAAGCCAGCGCTCACCGGATCATGAGAGTGCTGCTTACGACAGCGGACCCATGGTCTTTATCGCCAGCGAGTGGCAAAGCAGTTCCAGTACTGACATCCGGATTTATAGCAACGCCGAGGAAGTTGCGCTGTACTTAAACGATCAGCTTGTAGAGAGAAAGTCACCACAGCGCACCCGACTATCCAGTCACTTACCCCACCCTCCGCTTACTTTTAGTCTTGCTGAGTTTACTGCGGGGACATTGCGCGCAGAGGCCTATATTGACGGCCAGCAGGTTGCACAGCATGAAGTGGTGACTCCGGGGGAGGCAGAGCGCCTGACATTAGCGGTAGATACTGCTGGTGTTGCCATTGCCAGCGAGTCGCCCGATCTGATTTTTGTTTACGCGCAGTTACGCGATGCGAACGGCAATCCGGTTTACGACAATGGCATTCCAATCAGCCTGACTGCCACAGGCAACCTGGAACTGGTGAATCCTGAACCGGTCGTCAGTGAGCGAGGTCAGGGGGCTTTTCTGATGAAAACCTTTGGAGAACCTGACGGTGCAACAATTACCGTTGAGTCACCTGAACTCGGTGCGGCGTCGTATACGTTTTAGTGTTTGCGGGTAAATAAGCGCTACGGCTTGCTTTTAACGGCGTGAAGGGCAAGCCGGTATAGCTGCACTCTTATAAATGAGTCAGGGATAAGTGAGTCAGGCGGAGTGCGCTTACAATCAAATGTCACGCAGGCTTTGACTTGCAGTCAGTGCCCGCTTTACTATAACTTTAAAAACTGGATTTGAGGAAGATTTGTGGTAACAATCAGTGATGTAGCAAGGGCTGCTGGCGTCTCTTCAGCGACTGTTTCCCGGGTCGTAAATGGCAAGGGGAAAGTCGGTGACGCATGCCGCGCCAGAGTGCAAAAAATTATTCAGGAACTCGGCTACAAACCCAATTCTTCCTCACAGGCTTTTTTGCACCGCCAAACCATGAATGTGGGGCTCATTACTCCCAAAATTTCGATGGAGTTTTTTGGTAACCTTGCCGCGGGCGCTGAAGTCGCAGCAAGGGCTAACGGTTACAGTTTGCTTATCTGCAATTCCCTGTATGAGGAAGAGTCAGAAATGGCCGCCATTGAAAGCTTGCATGGCAAGGGCTGTGAGTCGATTCTTATGCACAGCGATTATTTAACCGATAAGCAATTGATCGAGTTAAGTGAACGCTATAAAGGGCTGGTTTTCATTAATCGTTACATTCCCAAAATTGCCAATCGCTGTGTATGGTTCGACAATGTGGCTTCCTCAGCACAAATCGTCGATTTGTTAGCCAGCCAGGGTCACAAACACATTGCCGTGGCAACCAGCATTTATCAGAACCGCGATCCTCAGCAGCGTTTGTTGGGCGTGCGTCAGGGTTTTATGATGCAAGGCCTTAACTTTAATGAAAACCTACTGGCGGAGTCCACAGCCAACCTCGAAGGCGGTAAAGCCTGTGCCAGAGAACTGTTACAAAGTGGCGAGCCCTTTTCGGCAGTCATTGCTTATAACGATTTGATGGCGGTGGGCGTAGTTCATGAGCTGGTAAAAAATGGATACAAGGTGCCTCAACAGGTCTCTGTAGTGGGCTTTGATGATTCTGCACTATGTAAAGCCTGTATCCCAACACTGTCTACTATCAAATACCCCATTGAAGAAATGGCCAACTACGCCGCGAAACTGGCTATCGATTTAGCCAAAGACACAGCCACACCGGAAAATAAAACCCACTTGTTTACATCGGCATTAATTGAGCGTGACAGCGTAGCGGCAGCGCCCGTTTAAGGGCAGTTTGCCATCAGGATGTTGGCTGACGCTACGTAACTGTGCGCTGAAAGGTAAACTTACTCAGCACCAACAACGCTAACCCGCTGAAAACCAGACTGCCAGCAACCAACACCAGTCGCATTGTGAGCAGCACCGAGTCCGACTGAGCTGCAGTGGTATCTGCATTAAAGCCAATAACATTGAGCAGTAAACCTGAGCCTACAAAGGATATGACCAGCGCCAGGTTTGCTACGCGGTTATGGCGTGCAACCACATAACTGTCGCTTAAGCTGCCCGTAAGACGTTGGTTTTCATAACAGATGTCTGCAAGTAGTGCCGGTATGAGTGTTGTGTGCGCTGTCCAGACCCAGGTTCCGAGTAAACTGTCGATAATAAGCCAGTATTCCATCCCCGGCTGATAAACAAACCACTTACTCACTGCATTAATGCAATTAACAACATAAATGAATTGCAGGGTTCGCTTCTTACCAAAGTGGTTGCCGGCTTTTACTATCACCGGAATAGCCAGCAATCCAAACAGGGCATAACCGGTAGAAAGGTAACCTTTCCAGATCGCACCCTGAGCAATGTCACCGGCGTTCACAAAGTAGACCAACACGTAAAAATCCAGGTTGATGCACACACCGATGAGACCAAACTGGATTACGGTAACGGCAAACAGCCATTTGACCTGGCTGTAAAGGGACGGCGAAAAAGGCGTGCTGGCCGGGTTGTTTTCATGGGCTATGGCTCGTTTTGCCCTGGAACGACACAACAGACCACTGATGCTTGAAAGCATACCGATCAGAAGCACAGATACCCATAAGCCAATGGTTTTCATACCCAGCGTAAGGGAAAAAAACAGTTTTGACTGGGCCAGCGGAAACAGCCAGAAATAGATGATAGAGCCGAGCTTTTCAAATACAGTGGTGAACCCCATTACGGCAGTCAGCTCATGGCTCTCAGAGGTTGACTCAACAGCCAGGCAGCGCACTACTACCGTCATGAAGGTAGCAAAAAAGAAAAAGACCAGTGAGCATCCAAACAGGTAAAGTATGCTGAGCGTATCCGACCAGTGAGTGGGGACCCGCCACATTGCTGCAAATGACAGCGCACAAAACCAGCCGGACGCTGTCAATATAACGCGATGGCTGTGTCGCACAGGTGAGAAGGTATCAATGACTGTCGCCGCCCATGGGCTGATTAGCGCTGAGAAAAAAACCGGAATGGTCAGCACCAGACCTAACAAAAAGGGGTCCACGCCCAGCGTCATTTGGTAATAAGGTATGGCCAGGGCACCGATCCCATGACCAACAAAGAAAATGGCAAAAAAACCACTACCCAGAGCCACTTTGTGTTTAAGCATGGTATTGGCCTGTTAGCTAAATCATCCTCGGTAAAAACAAACGAGTGTGCATAATCAACAGCTTACCTCATTTATATGCTACGACATACAGAAAAGCCTGTTGGCAGTGCAACAGGCTTTGTCTGTATAACAGCGACATTAATGGATTAGCGCTTAATTATCCAGATATTGTACGCCATTTGACTCGATATAATGTGCCTCTGAGATATCCACTCCTCGAATTGACAACCCGCCAGCATCCATTATGGCACTGGCAGCAGGGTTGACCTGCGCATTGTTGTCAAACAAAGAACGTGTGGCGGCATCGTCATCCTGCCAGTCAGGAGCATTCAACCAATTGTTGGATTGTGTCCAGGTGGCCCCCCAATAAAACAGGCCGGCGAAGCCATTAATATTTTTAACCGCATTGGTCAAATCAAAGAGGTAGTCATACTGGCCTTGTTTGGTTTGCGGATAAGACGTAGTGCTACCTGCATCACTGGTGGTCCAGTATGCAGCGGTTTCTACCATATATACCGGTATGTTAAAGTAGCTGTGCAGCGTGCTGATAGTGGTGGTGGCATCGTTAATTGTACCGTGCCACATTTCGTAAAAAGACAGTCCGATAGCATCCATTTTACCGCCGTTGTTGGTATAACTGGCATACCAGGACGTGGCGGCACTGCCCACACCAGCGTAATGAATGATGACCGGAATATTGTTCGACACGCTTTTTACGGCATCGTACCCTGAGTTGGTAAATCTCACAAAGTTACCCCATCCATTGTCGCTGATATTACCCAGATTCCATAGCATGCCGGGGTTTACTTCGTTACCCACCTGCACCATATTCGGCAATACGCCTTCTGCTGCCATCTGGTTAAGCACATCACGGGTGTAGTTATACACGGTATTTTCCAGAGTATTTACATCCTGATTAAACCACTCCGCAGGGGCCCAGTTCTGGCCCGGATCAGCCCACCAGTTAGAGTAAAAGATATCGAGCAGAATATTCATATTGTTTGCCCTGGCTTCTTTGGCCATAGCAATCACATAATCCAGATCCTGATGCAACGCATAGCTATCTGGCGGAGTTACCAGCAAGCGAATGCGCGCATAGTTAAATCCTTTATCGGCAAGTATTTCAACGGCAGTGTCGTTACTTGTGCCTGGCGCGGGTGACTGCAGTTCAAAGGTAACATCGTCAATGCTGGTCCAGTCAGAGTTTTGGGTATAAATGCCGATGGTACAGCTACTGCTGGTTACCTGAATGTTATCCAGCACCACTTGCGTCCAGTTACCCCATGCCGCAGCAGGAATCACGGTCTGGCTGTTCTGACCGCCGCAATCACTGGCAAACAGTGTGGCTTCATCGGTATTGCCGCCAATTGTATATGCTGACAGACGATACGAACCCGGAGTCAGACCGGTTATCGTCTGATAAGTCGACACCGAGTAACTGCTGTCAGCAGACCAGTGAGTTAGCCGGTTACCGCTGCGGCCGGATGACTCAATTATCTGTGCTGACGTTGTGCCGGACGTATTCCATCCACTGACACCATTTTCAAAACCTGGATTTGTTACCAGGTTCTGGCTCAGTACCTGGCCGGAAAATAAAAGCCCCAGAGCCAGGCCTGAAGCTTTGACTATCGACGGACGCCTTTTGTGCGCTGCCGGTTCAACGGTTTGAAACCACTTTGTTGTAAAGGTCATAACGTGCTCCATTCTGTATTGAGGGATAGTAGTTAGTCATAAGTCGAGTTAGTCATAAATTGCAAAGGGAAATCGATTACCCTTTAAAAAGGTATCCTTTACCTTAAGGTAATTCAACACTGTTCATACATAAAAATAACAAAGTGTTTACTATTAACTTGCGTAAAGCAGCTTCCCGTGTCTGTTTTATATTGTTTTAATTACTGATATTTAATGGTTTTTGTTGGTTATCTGGCGAGGTGAGGAATCTTCTGTGCGCAGCTAGCCCTGATGAAGCTGTTTAATAAATGAAGTTTACTGACGGTTTTGTTGCTTTACCGTTGAGGAATATACCCCAGAATATTTTTCATCCTGTTGTTTTTTAAATACTAAATCTTAATTTTATGCCTTTCTTCTTTATTTCCGGCGATGTTTTTCCGGTTAGAAATAGGTTATCTCTGGCTGCAAATAAAGAAATCAAAAAGGAAAATTCAGGTAAATAATTTGGTAAACGTTTACCCTGTGTGTTATAAAGATATTGCGAATTTGAGCAAAATTGTTAACAGGTCGGCTCTGGTAAGTGGTAGCAGCGGATGTATTAACAAATAAAAACGATGGCCAAAGCGCAGTACGGCTAAAGATATCGCACACGAGCGGACGATAATCGCCGGAAATTCGACACACAGCTGGTCTGTACATGCAGCGCAACTTGTTATGAACAGATCTGAAATATTGTAAGAACTGAGATGAGATGAAAATGATTAAAAGCAAAGTTTCTCTTGCCGTGCTTGCGGCACTGTCAACTTGTGCCTTAAGCCACTCAGCGCTAGCGCAGAGTGAATCTGGCGAGCAAAATATGGAGGTAATTCAGGTTAAGGGATTGCGAGGCAGCCTCGAAAAGGCAGCGTTTCAGAAGCAAACCTCAGATGTCATCCAGGACAGCATTGTTGCTGAAGACATCGGCAAGTTTCCCGATCAGAACGTGGCGGAATCACTGCAACGTATTACCGGGGTGTCTATTTCACGGGTAAATGGCGAAGGTTCACAAATCAGTGTGCGTAGTTTTGGCCCCCAGTTTAATGTTGTAAAGCTGAATAATCGTACCCTGGCCACTACCACGGGCAGCAGAAGCTTTGACTTTCAGGTGTTGCCCTCGCAGCTGATAAGCGGTGCAGATGTGATCAAGTCACCCACTGCAGATCTTACCGCCGGCAGTATTGGCGCATATGTCAACATAAAAACCGCTAAGCCCCTCCAACAACCAGGTTTTAATGCCTCTGCAACGGCAAAAGCCAACTATCACAGTCTTATAGAGGAGGCGACGCCCGAATTTGCCGGTGTTGTAAGCAACACCTTCGATGACGACACCTGGGGCGTTCTGTTTGGCGCCTCGTACAAAGAAAACAGCAACCGCATTGATAACTACCGTACATCCCTTTGGAATCAGTATGCCGGCAATGGGAGCGGCTATGGCTTTCCCATGGACGCTGGTGAAGTGCTCGGAGAAGACGGTAACCCAACTACACTGGACGGAAGCCGCGGACCGGGACGCACAATATTCAATATGATTGATGAGGACCGCGAGCGCTTTGGGGCTAACTTCGCGCTGCAGTGGGCACCCAATGATAGTTTTGAATCAACCTTAGATGTCCTGTATACCGATTTTCAGCGTGAATATCTGGGATCGGGCCTGCAGGTACCTAACCAGACACCCCGTTACACACGCGCGGTAGTCAGTGATGAAGGAACTCTGCTGGAGGCAACGATTGCTAACACCGACCTTGAAATGAATGTGGTGTACGGACTTGAAGAGTCACAAACCACAGCATTTGGCTACAACGGTGTTTATACCGGTGACCGGTTTGTAATTGAATTTGATGCATCTTATTCAAAAGCCGAGAGTAGCTATGAGGGCGACGATACGACAGCCTTGCACTACACATTGTTTGATGACAATGGTGATATTCAGCCAGGCGAAATTGTCCTCGACTATCGCAATGAAATTCCCAGTTTATCTACCAATGGCAGTCTGGATGTTACTGATTTATCCAAAGTGCGGGCAGCCTGGCAACGTTATGCTGCGAACGAAGCTGAAGATACGGTAAAAGAAGTCAAGCTGGATGCCTTGTACGACATTGATGCCGGGCCGCTGGTGTCGGTGAAAGTGGGCGCCTCGTATATTGATCGGGAGATCGCATTTATGAACTTTGGAACTGAGTTTGACCCGGTCACCGGCGGCGAAGCGTGGAATGGTGCAGGCATGTGGATTGGTGACGGCAGTACCTGGGGCACAGATGCGTCCATTGGTGTGTTACCCAATTCGGTGCTGGAATTGTCTGACAATAACTTTATGGATGGCGAAGGCTCAGGCTTTCCTCGTCAGTGGGTGCAAATCAGCGATCATCAGGCGTACCGCGAAGCAACCCAGGCATACCTTGAGCAAGCGGTAGCAAACGGTGATGACTGGCGCGCTGACATTGTTAACAATGGCTGGGATACGGTCTACGCAAGCCCGGGTGGCACTTATCAGAATCAGGAATCAATGGGCGCCCTGTATGCGCGCTTTAACCTTGAGGGCGAACTGGGTGACTACACCTGGCGGGGGAACGTAGGTGCCCGCTACATCGATATTAACAATACCGCGCAAGGTACCGCATCAACCATTGACCTGCTAATGATCAATGAGCAATCCTCGAATCTGCCTGAGTCGGTGGATAACACGGCAACGACGTCTGCGAAAGCGTCAGAAGTGGAAACCTCAGAAAGCCATTTCCTGCCCAGCGCAAACTTTGTGCTTAATTTAGAGAACGGCTTTATGATGCGCCTGGCTGCAGCCCAGACTATCACCCGTCCGTCGCTGGCCGATGCTGGTGCAAACTTAAGGGAAACAGCCGGTGTTGATAGCCCGACAGTCACTATTGCCGGGGGCAATCCTTATCTGCAGTCTTATGAAGTTGATCAGTTCGACTTCTCGCTTGAGTACTACGGTGATAATGGCAACGCCTATTCCGCGGCATTCTTCTATAAGGATATTTCCAACTTTATCTCTACCATCACCACTGTCGGTGCCTGGCAGGGGCCAATTTCACCCGATCTGGTAGAGGCTTATGCCAATCTCGGCCAAACAGTAACTTTTAATTCAACCCGCAAGGAAAACCGTCCGGGCGGTACTGTGCAGGGCATTGAATTAGGCTTGTTGCATAACTTTGAGTTTTTGCCGGGTTTAGGTGTACAAGCAAACTATACCTATGCCGACAGTGAAGACAGTGGCGCGGCGCCGATTAATCTGCCCTCTGTGGTAGAGCCGGGTAATGGCCTGGAAGGCTTTGCAAAAAACTCCTATAACATCATTGCCTTTTATGACAAAGATGCGATACAGGCGCGTATTGCCTATAACTGGCGCGATTCGTTTTTAAGTAGTCGCTCCGGAGACGGTATTCAGCCTGAGTATAATGATGCTTACGGGCAGTTGGATGCAAGCGCCTCATACGATATTAACGAAAACTTCACGGTGTCTCTGGAGGCGATAAACCTCACTAACGAAACCCGCTTACAATACTACGGTCAGCGTGACCGGGTGAGTTTGGTAGAAATGACCGGAACGCGTTATTACCTGGGGCTCAGAGCAACGTTTTAATCGCGGGTTGTTTTAAAAAGCTAAGCAATAAGCAAAGAGAGGCACGGGACTGCCTCTCTTTTTGCGCTATAAATACAGCGATAATTGCAGGTAAAGAGTATGCAGCATCAAAATGTTAGCCAGTATGTCATTGTCGGCGGTGGCACGGCGGGGTGGATGACGGCGGCGTTATTGTCGAAGGTATTACCCCAATCATCGGTGAGCATTACATTAGTTGAGTCTCCGGATCAACCGTCCGTCGGGGTTGGTGAAGCAACGGTGCCCTCATTTGTAGATTTTGTTCGCTTGCTGGGCATTAATGAGCAGGAGTTTATCGCCAGCACAGCGGCGACTTTTAAACTGGGGATCCGCTTTACTGACTGGCTTCACAAAGGGCATAGTTACTGGCACCCCTTTGGCAATGTTGGCGCCCGTATCGACGGTCAGAGCTTTTTTCAGCAGTGGCTGAATGCACGCCACGGCGGCTTGCAGAACGACTATACCGATTTTTCCCCCTCCGCGCGTATGGCAGAAAAACACCGTTTTTTTGTGCCGGATTCGGCAAAACCGACTAACTTAAGCCGGATGGGCTATGCATACCACTTCGATGCGCATCGCGTCGCAGACTTTTTATGTGACTATGCAACCAGCAGAGGGGTGATTCATAAGCGAGAGCATATTGATAGAGTGCGCGTTGACCGCACGCTCGGCACTATTACCGGGCTCACTACCGCCGACGGTAACGAAATTGATGGAGAGTTCTTTATCGATTGCAGCGGAGACAAAGCTTTGTTACTAGGCACAACACTGGGCGTGGCATTTGAAAGCTGGCAGCAATACCTGCCCGTAAATGGCGCGATTGTAGCGCAATCTGAAAAGTCCTTAACGTTACCGCCTTACACGGAGTCTATCGCGGAGCCGATGGGCTGGCGCTGGCGCATTCCGCTACAAAACCGGGTGGGCAATGGGCTGGTGTTTTGTGATCAGTACTGCTCTGTAGAGCAAGCAACAGCATATTTTTCAGCTTGCCTGAAAGACTCTGTTACGACTGAACCCAGACACCTTGGCTTTGAAACCGGTCGGCGCCAGGTATTCTGGGAAAAAAATTGCGTAGCTATTGGTTTGTCTTCAGGCTTTCTTGAGCCCCTTGAATCTACCGGAATTTACCTCATCATGCGAGGCGTCCTTAACCTCGCTAAGCTGTTGCCATCGATACCTGCGTGCCAGGCAACCACAGCTGAATACAACCGCTTGATGGCAGCAGAATACGAAAATATTCGGGACTTCATCGTATTACACTATTGCTTGTCGGACCGGGATGATTCCCCATTCTGGCAAAGCTGGCAGCGTCGTGCGCTGCCTGAATCACTGCAACAAAAGCTGGCCTTGTATAACACGCGAGGGGCACTGGTCCATAACGATTTGGATCTGTTTGCCTCTGACAGTTGGCATGCAGTGCTGGCAGGCATGAGTGTATTACCGCGCGGCATGGATCCATTGGTGGAAAACACTAATGTGAGCGAGTTAATAAAACTGCTCCAAAAATTCGACTATTCCCTCAATCACTCTGTTGAGCAACTTTTTCATCATAAGGATTTCTTAGCCGTTTATGCACCTGGCTGAAAGTACGAAATACTGGCTGAAGCGCGGTGTGACTTAAACCCGGAACAAGCTGCACAATGATTGCAGGTTTTGCCCGGTATTCACTGCAATCTGCGTCCATAATAAAGAGAAGTTACATGTTCAGTGGTGATTAATTTTGGCACCTGGACCGCCACGAGACGACAGCACGATTGAAGTTATTGCGCTGGATTACAACATTGAGCGCTCGTGTTTTTCCCTCGATAAGATTGAACATGCAAGCCCCGCTACCTGGTCAAACTATGAACACGCTATTTGCAAGGTATTATTGGAAAGGTTTTCCGACTTTCAGGGCGCAAATATCGCCGTCACGGGTAATGGGCAGGCAACATTGCAGAGGTAAGCAAGTCAATGACACAGTCTTACGTTTTTATGCGCGATGACTTTGAAATTACCGTGCCGCCATCGATTATTTGGTTGAGATTATTGATGAGGTGATCAGGGCAAGCGGAGTCGTTCGAATGACCGGAGGTGGCTTTGGCGGCTGAGCAGGCCGCTATTGCTCATTGGAAGAGGTGGTGAGGGGAATAACTTCAAGTGTGTACTGTTGAGAGGCGATTTCCTGCTTGGTGGATTTGCTGACTTCACCGAGCTTCATCTGTGCCGGGCCGGTAGGGTCGAGCAAAATAAACGGCATGCCGTCTATCATCATTGTGGTATCTTTTGTGAGCGGAGTCATGGCAATCGCCAGTAAAGCATGGTTACGTAACAGCACGAGTCGCATAGAGTTATTCGGCAGAAAAGCTCTGATTAAAGACGCAGTGAGTACTGACTTACTGTCGCAATCGCCGAGATTCTGATTAAGCACCGCCAGTGGTGGCGAAAAGCCAGATCCATTACTGGAAACGCGATTGGTCAGCTCATCATAGGGGATGGTCTGTGCCCAGCTTAGCAGCAGATTAAGGTAAGAGCGCGCATTGGATTGCTCATCAACAATATCATACAGCGATTGGGCTAACGGGATCAGCGGCAGCGTGCTTTCTTCAATGTAGCGAATGTGGTTGGGTTTAATTGCTTTTTGTAACAGGGGCGTTTGGTAATGCTGAAAATAACGCTCGGTCAGGTAGTTATCGAGAGCGGTCTCCTGGGTTTCCTTTAATTCAGTGGTCAGCTCATCGAGGCGTTTTTCATCTTTACCGCTTAAGCTGAACTCCAGCGAATCATGTCGGTTAATCAGCTTAAAACGAGCCTCTCGGGGATCAATATCCCGCGCAGCTTTGAGTAACTCTATCTCGACTGCCCTGAGTGCCAGTTGAGGATTGTAGTTAACCTGTTGAACAGGCAACTGCTGGCTGCTGTCATCGGGCAGTAAAAATGAAATTTTACGGGGTTTGTTATCGTGATCAAGCCAGGCAAAGGTGTACTGGGTTCCTTCTGCTGTGGCTGAACGGCGATAAGCCGTTTGTTCGGCGTGGGCAACATTGATTAAGCCGCACAGCAGGTAACACCAACTTATAAAGCTAATACATTTCATCGCGCGCAACTTAACCGAGTCATCCTTTAAGTGTAGCGCAATTTTTTAGCTTACGAATAGTCTAACCAGGCTGGCCCGGTTCAAACCAGTTAAGTTGTTTTTGCAGACTAACCACACCGCCGACAATGATAAGGGCTGGCGGCGCTATTTCACTTAACTGTGGATGATCAGGCATATCTGCCAACGTGCCGGTGATCACCTTTTGCTGGTGGGTGGTTGCTGATTGTACCAACGCAATGGGGGTCGATGCGGCTAACCCATGTTTAATAAGCTGTTCACAGATAATCGGCAAGCCGGTTAACCCCATATAAAACACCGCGGTCTGATTTGGTTGTGCCAACGAAGGCCAGTTTAAATCGATGCTATTGTTTTTTAAGTGGCCGGTGGCAAATACCACAGACTGCGCATGGTCGCGGTGCGTAAGTGGAATGCCTGCGTAACTGCCGGCCCCGGCAGCAGCGGTAATCCCCGGTACCACCTGGAAGGAAATGCCTTCTTCTATCAGGCGTTGGATCTCTTCGCCACCACGACCAAAGATGAAGGGGTCACCGCCTTTAAGCCGCACAACCCGGTTACCTTCTTTGGCATAGTTTACCAACAGCTGATTGATATCGTCCTGCGGAACGGTGTGGACACTTTTGGCTTTGCCAACGTACACTTTTTCGGCGTCGCGACGCACCAGTTCCAGGATTTGCGGCGATACCAGGCGGTCGTATACCACCACATCGGCCTTTTGCATCAGGCGTAACGCGCGAAAGGTCAGTAAGTCCGGATCGCCGGGCCCGGCGCCAACTAGATAGACCTGCCCTTCGGTTTGCTTATTGGCGGCAGCGGCAGCGAGAGCCGCCTCAAATTTTTTCTCGGCTTTTTCGTTATTCCCCTGAGTGACCTCTTCGGCGATGTCACCGTCGAGCACGGACTCCCAGAAATAGCGGCGGGCCGTTACTGAAGCCAGTGAGGACTTAACCTTATTTCTGAATCGTTCAGAAAAAGCGCCCAGCTTGCTGATATTGGCAGGAATCAACGACTCCAGCTTCTGGCGCATATAACGCAGCAATACCGGTGCATGGCCGCCACTGCTCATGGCAATGACGATAGGCGAGCGATCAATAATTGAGGGCGTAATAAACCCGCACAAAGGCGTGTTATCTACAACGTTTACCAGCAAACCGCGAGCCGTGGCCTCGGCATGGATTTCAGCATTTAACGCTTCGTCGCTGGTGGCAACAAATACCACTCTGACATGGTCCAGATCAGCTTTTTCAAAGGGGCGTTGATGAAGGGAAACCTGTGCCGAACTGGCCAGATGCCTGACCGTTCCACAGATTTCAGGTGCTACTACCGTTACCTGAGCTTCGCTTTTTAACAGTAGTTCGAGCTTTCGAGCGGCCACTTCTCCCGCCCCCACTATCAGGCAGGGCAGGTTCTGTGTATCTATAAATAACGGGAAGTAGCGCATATCAAACTCTCAGTGTTTCCTATTGCAGCTAGTGTGCCCCGTTATTTATATTATTCAAACGAATAAAAAAGAATTTTTTAGACCTTAACGTTATTTGCCGCGAGGTTTGCCTCTGCCTGCACCAGGGCCTTTTCCCTTGCCTTTTGCTGGTGGCTTATCAGACCATTCACGAAGCGCCAGACGTTGGCCGGCAACGCGAGTACCCTGCAGGGTTTGGCGAGTGTCTGCCGGCATACCTTCTGGCAAGTCTACGGTACTGAAATTATCATAAATTTCGATAGCGCCAATGTGCTTACTGTCGATATTCGCTTCGTTAGCAATGGCGCCTACGATATTGCCGGGCTTAACACCGTGTACGTGCCCCACCTCAATGCGGAAGCGCTGCTTACCTTCATCCGGGCGACGACTGTCGCGGGGTGACTTACGGCGAGCATCACGGCCCTTGCCACCATCACGGTCGCGGCGGTTGCTATTGTCGAAATCACGGTCACGACGGGGCTTGCTGTGCAGGTCCGGACGGTCTGATTCTTTCAGCAGTAAAGGTTCGTCACCCTGAGCAATCTTCACCAGTGCGGCCAGTAATACTTCCGGGCTGGCTTCAATCTCTTCGCGCAGCATGTCCACAATTGGCATCAGGTTTTCAATGCTGTCGTCTTTGGTGGCTTCGGAGATGCTTTGCTTAAAGTTGCTCAGGCGCGTTTCGTTTAATTCTGTGATCGACGGAATCGGCATGGATTCGATAGTTTGGCGAGTCGCTCTTTCAATCGATTGCAGCATGCGCTTTTCGCGGTGAGAAATAAACAGAATAGCATCACCAGTTCGCCCGGCACGGCCGGTACGGCCGATACGGTGTACATAACTTTCCGTATCGTAGGGTACGTCGAAGTTAATGACATGGCTAACGCGTTCTACGTCGAGGCCGCGGGCGACTACGTCGGTAGCAACCAGAATATCAATCTTACCTTGTTTGAGGCGATCAACCGTACGCTCCCGGGCGTTTTGTGGGATATCGCCATTTAGCGGCTCCACATCATATCCGCGTGCGGCCAGTTTTTCTGATAATTCCAGCGTGGCGGTTTTGGTGCGCACAAAGATGATAACCCCGTCAAAGGGCTCAACTTCCATAATACGCGTTAGCGCTTCAAGCTTATGGTGGCCGGCAACCTGACAGTAACGCTGGCGGATAGTGCTGGCGGTGCTTACCTTAGAGGCGATTTTGACATGCTTGGGATCTTTTAAATAACGCTCGGTTATTTTTTTGATGGGTCCGGGCATGGTTGCTGAGAACAACGCCGTCTGACGTTCTGCCGGGGCATGACTTAAAATCAGTTCTACGTCGTCGATAAAGCCCATACGGAGCATTTCGTCGGCTTCGTCGAGCACCAAAAATTTCAGCTGGTCGAGTTTAAGCGTGCCACGTTTAATGTGATCGATAACCCGACCCGGGGTACCTACAACAACCTGCACGCCACGCTTCAACTGGCGGATCTGGTTATCGTAAGACTGACCACCGTAAACCGGTAGTACGCGGATTTTTTTAGAGAAACTGGCGTAGGCCTGGAACGCTTCGGCTACCTGAATGGCCAGCTCCCGGGTAGGGGCCAGAACCAGCAGTTGCGGGTAGTTGCCTTCGATGTCCAGGTTAGCCAGCATGGGCAGTGCGAATGCTGCGGTTTTACCGGTACCGGTTTGCGCCTGACCCAACAGATCGTGTCCGTCCAGTAGTAACGGAATACTTTCCGCCTGAATTGGCGACGGTTTCTCGTAGCCAACTTTCTCCAAGGCTTGTAAGATAGGCTGCGGAAGATTAAGGTCTGTGAAGGTCAGTTCGACATTAGTGGTCATTAAATTACGGATCCTGAATAACTCGGATGGGGCATAGCAGAAAAGCCAGCTGATTATTAAAACACTATTATAGGCCAATAGTAGTGTGGATACCACGTCTGATTGGTATTAGTCGCTGCAACAATACGGAAAGTCAGAGAATCATTTGCAAGGTAAGCTTTATGAAAAGAAATTCATTGAATCGTAACCTGGTATTGGGTGCTGTACTGCTGGGAATCTCCAGCCTGTCACTGACCGGCTGTGGTCAGAAAACCAGTGAAGAACACGTGCTCGCTGCGCGCCAGTTTGTTGAGGCGAAGGATAACCCGTCGGCCATTATTGAATATAAAAGTGCCATCCAGAAAGACCCCAAGGATCCTGACGCGCGATTTGAACTTGGCCAGCTCTACCTGCAACAAAAAGACTTTGCGGCAGCCGAAAAAGAACTTAACCGGGCATTGGATCTGGGCTATGAAGTCAGCGAAGTGCTGCCGCTGATCACCCGGGCCTACCAGGAAACCAATTCAGAAGTAGCCTTGTCTGAGATTAACCACAATGTAGACGGTCTGACGCCGGTAAAACGGGCCGAGGTAACCTACTACAAGCTGGAAGCGCTACTGCGACTGGAAAAGAACAAAGAAGCCAGAGTCCTGCTTGAGGATATTGCAAAAATAGATACATCGAGTGTGTATAAGGGGTTATCGCTGGCACTCGGTAAGGTGCTTGATGACGACTATGAAGATTCACTGCAGGCTATTAACACCTTGCAGCAACAGGCACCGCTGAACAAAGACGTCTTAATGCAGCAAGCACGGCTGAATATGTATTTACGTAATCTGGATGCTGCCGTCACCGCTTACGATGCATATCTGGACGTGGCGCCGGATGATACCGAAACTAAATTTATTCTTACCGCTATCCTGATGGATGCCAAGCGATTTGAAGACGCGGCGCCATTCGTTAATGATCTGCTTAAGCAAAGTGCTACACATCCTTTACTCAACCAGTTTAAAGGCGTGATTGAAGCGCGTGAAGGCAATTTCAGCGTTGCCCTTAAGCACCTGGAAACCGCGATTCAGAATGGCCGAAACGATCCCCTGGCACGCTTGTTAGCCGGTTTCAGTGCTTATCAGTTGGAAGATTATGCTGCTACCACCCGCCACTTGTCGATGATTGCTTCGGATTTGCCGCCATCTCATGCGGCACTGCGGATGCTGGCTAACAGTTTACTGCAGCAGGGTAAAAATGAAGAAGCGACCGACATTTTGGCGCGAGTCGATGGCGAAGCTGAGAACGATGCCATGCTGTTTTCCAAAGCCGGCTATCAATTATTGCAGAGCGGGAATGTGGTAGATGCGAAAGCGATGATTGAAAAGTCTGTGCCAATTGCCACCTCGGCAGAAGACCTAACCCGCATTGGCGTATTACAGCTGTCGCTTAACGATGCCGAAGGGCTGGTCAATCTGGAAGCGGCAGTTGAGCGTGCTCCGGAACTCACCATGGGCCAACAAACGCTGGCAAACGCTTATATTGCTACCCGTCAGTTTGAAAAAGCGCTGGAAGTGGCAGAAAACTGGCAAAAAGCCGAGCCGCAAAATGCCCAGCCCTGGTTGGTAAAAGGGCAGGTCTATATCGCTCAGCAGAACTACCAGGCCGCCGAAACCGCCATTACCAAAGCTGAGGCGCTGGACAGCAATAACCTGAAAGCCAAAATCCAGCGGGTCTCGCTCGCTATGGTACAGGAGCAGCCTCAGCAGGCGCTGGATGCTATTAATCAGGCGCTGAGTATCGACCCAACCGATCAGGCATCGCTGGCGCTACTCTATATTGTGCAAAAGCAAATGGGTAAAGCCAACGAAGCAGTAAATACCATTCAGGAAGTGGTTGCCCGCAATCCAAACGACGACGTGCCTAAAACCATACTGGCCAGAGTCTATCTGGCCGAAAAACGCGTTGTCGATGGCATAGAGCTTATCGAAAAGGTAAAGCTTAACGATGATACGCCCGATTTATACTGGGATACCAAGGGCCGGTTACTACTGGCCGGTTCTCGGATAAACGAAGCAAAAGCGCATTATGAGGCCTGGCTGAGTGAACAGCCAAATCAAAAAACTGCAGTACTTGGCATGGCGATGATCCTTGATTTACAAAGTCGCTTCCAAAATGGTGTAGAGCTAACCGACGGCTTTTTAGAAAAACGTCCGGACCGGCAAATTGAAGTAGTTAAAGCGCATTTTCACGCCATGTTACGGCAAATTCCGCAAACCGAAGCCATTCTTAACCAGTTATCGGCACAAGAGCAGCAGTTGCCCTATGTAAAAGGGATCAAAGCGCGGTTACAGCTTTACCGCGATAACCCTACGGCGGCCATTCCCAACGCGTTAGCGGCTTATGAGGCCATTCCCAATACTCGCAATCTGTTACTGGCCATGGCGGCCCACGAAATGGCTGGTCAGTCAGACAAGGCGTTTGAGCTGGTTACGGCATTCAGAGAAAACAATCCGGACAACACCCAGGCGATGCTTCTGTACGCAGAGCGCCTTATTCAGCGGGATCGTAGCAAAGCCATAGAGGTCTATCGTCAGCTTGCTGATAAGCAACCGGAAAATGCCATAGCGCTGAATAACCTCGCCTACCTTGAGCACCAGGAAGGTATGCTGGACGATGCCGAGAAGCATGCCCGCCAGGCGCTTGAAGTGGTACCCAAAGCGCCTGAAATTGCCGATACCCTGGCCCAGGTTTTAATCGATAAAGGCGAAATCGAAGACGCTAAAGCTATTTACGATAGTGTGATGTCGGAGGAGGTCCGCAGTGATGAAATCTACCTTAACTACATTGAATTGTTATTAAAGATGGACTTAAAACCGCTGGCTAAACGGCGCCTGGCCGACCGCATTTTTGATGCCGCTGACTCCAAAGCCCGGGTAGCGGAACTGGAACAGCAATTTAACCTGTAAGCGCTATTAGGGTGATACAAGTGCCGACTTGTATCACCCCCCCCGCCACTGGTTGCTCAGCTTAGCCGCTAACTATCGCCGGGATCCGGCAGCATGCCCTGAGAACACTCAACCTGCTCTGTTTTTTGTGCCATGATGGTTAATGACAAGACAATAAAAAGAGAGCACCAATGACACTCATCAAATCACTACTCACGCTGACCGTGGGCATTTCACTGTTGGCATCGCCGTGTGGTTATGCTGAAGATTACGGTCGCGCCGTCGAGCCCGACAGTACCGTGGTCACCGAACATAAAACCACGATTAATGGCGACAGGGTAAACTATACCGCTACTACCGGCACACAGCCGGTCTGGAATGATGAAGGTGATGCTGTGGCCACCTTGCACTATACCTATTACAAGCGCAGTGATATTAAAGACGACAGTACGCGCCCGCTGGTAATAAGCTTTAACGGCGGGCCTGGCTCTGCCTCCGTGTGGATGCACATTGCCTATACCGGGCCGGTGATCCTGAACATTGATGACGAGGGTTATCCGCTGCAGCCATACGGTGTGAAAAAAAATCCTTATTCGATTCTTGATGTGGCCGACATCGTGTACGTGAATCCCGTTAACACGGGCTACAGCCGTGTACTGAAAAACGAAGAGGGTGAGCTGCCCTCAAAGGACGCCCAGAAAGACATGTTCTTTGGGGTTAATGCCGACGTTAAGTATCTGGCAGAATGGTTAAATACCTTTGTTACCCGCAATAACCGCTGGCGCTCGCCTAAATACCTGATTGGCGAAAGTTACGGGACCACCCGGGTCTCCGGCCTGGCACTGGCATTACAAAACAGCCAGTGGATGTATCTGAATGGTGTAATACTGGTATCACCAACAGATTTAGGTATTAAACGTGACGGTCCGGTAGACGTAGCAAACCGGTTACCCTATTTTGCAGCTACCGCCTGGCACCACAAACTGCTGGCGCCACAGTACCAGAATATGGCGTTGGAAGAATTTCTTCCTCAGGTTGAAACCTTTGCCTTGAATAAGCTGTTGCCAGCGGTCGCCCGTGGCGGTTTTATCAGCGCAACAGAAAAACAAAGTATTGTTACGCAGGTGGCAGCCTATTCAGGCCTGTCAGAAAAAGCAGTGGAACAAAATAACCTGGATGTGAGTCCATGGTATTACTGGAAAGAGCTGCTTCGTGAGGAAGGTAAAACCGTGGGGCGCCTCGATAGTCGTTACCTTGGGATTGATGGTAAAGACAGCGGTAGCCGGCCCGATTACAATGCGGAGTTAACCTCCTGGCTGCACTCATTTACCCCGGCACTTAATTACTATTTACGCGAAGTTCTGAATTATAAAACGGATGTGAAGTACAACATGTTTGGCCCGGTTCACCCCTGGGATCGCAGCAACGATAAAACCGGTGAAAACCTACGCCTGGCCATGGCCGCTAACCCTTACCTGCATGTGATGATCCAATCAGGCTACTATGACGGTGCAACCAATTACTTCGACGCCAAATACACGCTATGGCAGCTTGATGCCAGCGGTAAAATGAAAGATCGCCTGAGTTTTAAAGGTTACCGCAGCGGTCATATGATGTATCTGCGTCATGAGGATTTGGAGTCCGCTAATAATGATATCCGCGATTTTATCAAAGCCTCACTGCCCGGTAAAAATGAAGCGGCGAAATATGCGCGTTAGGTGGGGTTAACACGTCACCTTTGCACCGGCACCTATTACTCCGTCTTCCCGGAATGCACGTAGTGCTTATTCGGGATCGCCTGAACAGGCTGGCTCAGCCGAGTAACTCGCGATTATTCCTTTCGCTGCATGCCATCAATTTTTTGTTCCAGCCGCTTTAAATGAGCGGCAATATCATTAATGGTTGGTTCATCTTTGTGGGCTTCTCGGTATGCCTTGGCGTTTTCTTCTTCCATCACATTGACCACAATACCAATCACCATATTTAAAAACGCGAAGGCGGTGAAAAAGATAAAGCTCAGATAGAAGAACCAGCTTAACGGATAGACTTCCATGGTTTCGTACATTACGTGGGCCACCGTTACACAAGAATACATTGAGAATCATGAGAGAACCCTTTAAATACGAGGCTCACAACGATTTTAATTAATTCTCAGTCACAAATTGTTAAAAGTTGAGAAAAGTTCATGAGAACTGAGTAAAATTCTCAACTTTACTATAATGAAACCGTGATGTTTCTAAAGCCAATATCGTGTGCGTTTTTAACCGCTGCATCAATAGTCTTAAACACACGAGCTTCCCCCTTAGTTCGTTGACCACTAATGTGATATTGCTTTGACTTATCTTTAGCATCAAAGATAACGACATAACCATCACCCATCATTGCTTTTGTAATAGTTACAGTTTTAAGCGCACCATTATCGAAAAGCACTTTTAGATCTTTGATTTCCATTTTTACTCCAATGCTAATAATCAGGAATTATCATAATTGATTAATTACATATCAAAATGACTTTTTGATATTACAATCATAATGCATATTTGACAAATCATTTTAGAATTATGATTGATAATTAATACCGCTGATTTCTATTTACCGACAATGACCAGAGAGTGGTTTTACTGAGAAATCTATTGCGACTCAGAAGTATTGATGAGGATACATCTACTATCTCACACCTAGATGTGGTGGTAACTCTTCAAACTTCATGCACCAAAGTTTACTTGGAGAAAACAGCGAACAAATATAAAGCCTTGTATGCTAAATTACCTATCAATGGACTTTACAGATTGATTTTGAGCGAGAAAAGTATGGAATTTCAATTAGAACTACACCTTAAGTGGGGGCCTAAACGTGGTGAATCTTCTGTAACGGATTTGTATGCTGTTGATGAAATTATTAGGAATTATACCGAGGTAACGTGCGTTGTTGACGAAATAAACACTAAGTTTCAATTAGCCCGAAAAATTCATAAAAAAAGGCGAACCTTGCTCAACCCATTGATATAATGGGAGTTACGACAATAACGCTTCGGAAGAAGCTAAACAAGGTTCGCCCATGTCCAATTCTATCCCAACTCAACTGCGCTTTCCTCCCTTTGCCGGCTTTACCGTGCGAGCTGATTTTGAGGGCGGGGCTTTGTCATCCGACTTTGGCCCCCTGCTGCTGCGAGGTGTCGACCAACAGATTGGCCTGATCCATCGATTGGCCCAGGCCATCGACGACCGCCGTCATGCCTCTTATATCGACCACTCGCTTGATGATCTGCTGACCCAGCGGATCTTCCAGATCGCCTGTGGCTATGCCGATGCCAATGACGCCAACACCCTGCGCCGTGACCCGATGTTCAAGCTCGGCACCGAACGCAAGCCGCTTGAGCCAGAGCAGGATCTGGCCAGCGCACCGACCTTCTCGCGCCTGGAAAATGCCGTTAACACCCGCGACCTTTACCGTCTCGCCGAGGCCTTTGTAGAGCAGTTTGTCGCCAGCTACGCCAAGCCTCCAGAGATGATCGTGCTGGACATGGATCACTCCGAAGACCAGACCCACGGCCAACAGGAACTGGCGTTTTATAACCACCATTACCAGAGTCACTGCTACCTGCCACTGTTTCTGTTTGAAGGTCTGTCGGGCAAGTTCATTACCGCGGCACTGCGCCCCGGCAAACGCCCGACGGGGGCAGAGAACGCAATGATCCTCAAGCGGGTGCTCAAACGGCTGCGCCAGCATTGGCCCGAGACCCGCATCCTGCTGCGTGGTGATGCTCATTTTGCCAACGTGGAATTGATGCAACTGGCGCTCGACGATCCGTACACCGATTTTCTGTTCGGCCTGGCCGGCAACAGCCGTCTGAAAAAACTGGCCGAGCCACACCTGCAATCCACCCGGCGGCTGCACGATACCCGCTGCCATAACGCTCGCCTCGCGGAACAGGCCCCGCCGCAACGCTCGCGCACCTTCCACGAGATCGATTATCAGGCCCGTTCCTGGCCACAGGCGTTTCGCACTGTCCTGAAAGCCGAAACCATGGCCCTCGGCGATAACCCCCGCTTCGTCGTCACCTCCCTGGAAGAGTCAACCCCGGAAATACTGTACGCCGAGCTGTATTGCGCCCGGGGCCAGGACGAGAATTTCATCAAGATGATGAAAAACGACCTGGCCAGCGACCGCACCTCGGATTGCCGCTTTGCGGCCAACCACCTGCGCCTGTTTTTCTCCTGTGCCGCCTATGTGCTGCATCACGCCTTGCGCGCCGAACTGTTGCAAGGCACCGAGTTGTCCCAGGCCCAGCCCTCGACGGTCATCATCAAGCTGTTCAAGCTGGCCGTACGGGTGGTGCAGTATAAAGATCGCATCAAGCTCCACCTGCCAAGTAGCTGCCCGGTCAAGGCCCTTCTGCACACAGTCACCGAACGGTTATATCGCCTGCCTCGGCCCAGGTTAAACACCGGCTGAGCCGCCGTCGGCGCTCACCGCCATCCCGGCCCTCGGGAGGCTTTGGCACGCCTGGGCGTCGGAATTGATCAAATAGCAATCAATTTGAGCGGGTGAGTTGTCTGCTCGGAAGCGAAACCCGGCCAATTAATAAGAACGGATCTCATGGTCGGGTGAGATGGACGTTTCGGCTACAGGATTGGGTGGCAATTTGGCGCTTTTATGAAACATCCGGGTTAGATTGGATGCAGTTAAGGGCTTTAGTAGAAAAAACTTTGGACAAAGAGAGTAAATTTTATAGAAATATTGATGGTCAAATATATAAGCAAGCTTCTAAAACCGAAAAACTAGTAGTCCCGTTAACCGTCACTACAGATAGTGATGTCTCTTTAAATAACACTCTTCCAGATATAGAAAAATTACTTACAGAAATATACATCGTCTCAAATCTCTCTGTCCCAGGCATATTAGATCTTTATCAGCCTGAGCTTTATTTAAAAGGGGAACGTGTTCATGAACTTATACCACTCAGCAGTTATTACTTTGAAGAGTTAGGTGAAGGAAAGTGTTCCAAAAAATACCCCTTTGCACGTATTGTCAAATTCAGCCAGGTAAAAAAGTGGTATGAATCGCTTAGAATTGGAGAATCTTCATTTGCAAACTCTCCAGCGGAAAACGCGATTTATTCTTTATTGCATATCACGACCATTGAGCAACAGGTAATTGGTGTTGTACCGTGGATTTTTTGTGCGCTGGAGTCGATTTTTTCAACTAATGTTGGAAGAGGTGGCAAACAATTAAAAGAGCAAGCGCTATACCTTTTGAATCCAAAAGTAGAGCACAAGAGACGCTTTACGCAAAAGTTGGACAGACTAGCTGATTTGAGGCATTCCTTTATACACGGGGGATATAACGTTCCCTTCCTATATCATGATGATTTCAACCATGATGAATTTGATTTAGTAGAATTTGGTGTTGTTTTAGTAATATTGAGTATTCAGAGGCTCGCAGAAAATAATTGGTCAGGACTAACATTTGAATCAGTTATATCTCCAAATAAAATATGAATCGTTATATGTTCAGTCTAGGTTTAAAATAACGGCAATTTTCGCGTCTGAGTTAAATTTAAGAGGAATAAACAGCACTACGGAACTATGCAACAGGTGTATGTTTCAATTAACATGAAAAATGCGCTGATTACATAATATAAGGCTCTAGGTATGGACATTCGAACAAAAGAAGAAAAAAACAAGAAAAGCTTCTGGCTAAAGCTTTCATTGGTAGTAATTATTATTGCCACACTAGGCCAAATTAGCGCTATATTTCTTCCATCTTTTACTGGAGTCTCTGCTGGACCTTCAACTTTGATTGGTTCAATGCTGTGGCCTGGACTTTTGTTTATGGTCATCTGGGCTTTGAAAGATAAACGAAAGATTGTTGGTTTTTTGATTGGAGCATTAATTGGCTTTCTGCTCGACTTGACTGCTGGAACCGTTGCTGGCTATAAACAAGCAGAAGTAAATGCAATCGATCAAGCTGTCGCAGATAGCAACAAAGAATTACCTAAAATGATTGATGAGGAAACCCGAATGGATTTAGCTTCTATCGATCAAAAATCTAAGAATTATAGTCTTACCTTTTCACTAGTTAACTTACTAGTTTCAGAAATTGATATCGGTGTGCTAAATGATAATTTTGAAGAAACAATTAAGCCCAATACATGCAGCATAAAACAATTTAAGCTGTTCTTTTCTGAGGGATATACAATAACCTACATATACAAAGATAAAAGCGGTAAGTTTATTAGTAAGTACAATGTTGCCCCGTCAGACTGTAATCCATCTTAGATCATTTACCTTACAACTCATGCTTCATACGAATCAAATTTAATTTTTGATTCGTATTAATTCATTTTTGATTTTTACTGGAAAGGCTAACCACATTGCTGTGGCGTAACTCATCTTGCAACTCATACACTCGGAACATGAGGCTGCTATTTTGTTGCTCCAACATTTTGTTTATTTGCTTTGCTTCATCGCGTTCCTTGCGATACTGCTCCTTCAAGCTTCTTTCCTTTTTTAATTTGGCCCTGAGTTTATCAATTTCACTCAAGTCATCCGTCAGGTCTGATTTTAACTGCTCTGCTAAAGGGTCGTAATTATTGTTAAAAGCTTCTATGGCTGGATTGGCTTCATTAACAACGAAGTCCTGAAACTTGTGGATGTAGCTATGCCCCAAGCCTGCTTCGTTGTTTATCTTATTCAAAGATAGCTTGCCAACCTTCGTTAAACGTTCAGGTTTACCGTCCAGTAATCGCTGTAAAGCCGCACGCAATCTACCTTCAGTTAATTCTCTCGATGCCATGTCACGCCCCCAGAGTCTCTATGACGCCCTTTATCTTATCGTCAAATGGTTCAAAGCTAAGATTGAAGTCCTTTATCATCTGCTCGTTGCGCTTTACCTTTTGCTTCTGGCCGATGAGTATACTGTTCATCATGGGGTCGCCAGTATTCATCTCCCTGAACGCCTTGATGATACGCTTGTTTTGCCTAAGGATGACCTTAGCCTGATTTTCCGTGATGACCTGATGCTCACAAGGTTTGATTTCTGTTGTAAACTCACCAATGCCACAGATGCGGCTACAAGTTGCATTCATGCAATAACCGCCCGTTGGAAGCTTTACAACGGACAAGGTGCCATTTCTCACTAGGCGCTCTATCTCGCTGCGAGTCATATAGACTTGCTCACCACTGCTAAGACGTTCAAATTTATCCTTGGCAATGCGTTCTCCTCCAGCGCCACCAAGTTGTTCCGATTCATTGTAGATTTCGTCGAAAATGTCCACGCCCATGCGTATTCCTTCTTCGTTCAACTGGTTTAGTAAGTCGTGATCCAATAACACATCTTCCATTGCTTGCAAGCGAGCGTTGTTGCCGTAGTAGTCAGACATGTTGATATTACGGTGCTTATACTGAAATTTGATGGATGCTGACGAACCGAAACCATATCGTTTGAAGAACACAGCGAAGCTTCGACGAAAGTCGTGCGGAGTAAGTTTGGGGAGAGTCCTGCCGACTTTGAGTTGACCTTCACGGGATGGGTTGAGGCGGTCAAATTCTTCCACATCAGCTTGTGTAGCAACAATCCCAGAGCTTGCAATAAAATCGTTAAACATTCTATTCGTATTAGTTTCGCAATAGCTCGATTTCATTACTGTTGGGTTTCTGTTCAGAAACGCACTGCTTATCTGTCTCGCGAAATACTTGTGTTTTTCGGAGGATATCTTGTCATTGTCAAGTTTGTCATTATTCCTTGCTTCGTATAAGTCGCGCAGATATTGCGTTGAATCATAAGCCAACTCCAGGGCGTCTCTCACCATGCTGTGGGTTTGCCATGTCTCTCGTACGACTTGACCAAGTCGCTTTGTTTCCTCGCCTTTGAGGGTCGGGATTGCATTAACGCCTCTTTCTTCATAACTATATTTATTCATACTTAGAAGCTCCCCGACTCGTACTCCGCTAAATGCCAGAGTAGCGATTTGACAACCACATATTATTTTCCTTAAATCAGCTCCTGACCTTGCTGGCTTATAATTTGGAATTGAATGCTGTAATGTGCTGCCTCGTTTAACCATTCTATTTCTTAAACTGTGAAAACTCACATCCGTACGAGCTTTTTCTTCTTGATATATTTCTTCAAGACGCGCATGAGCGCTATTAATTTCCTCACGGTGAGGGTGGTATGTCTCTACTACTTCAACCGCGTGGGCGATTATGGATTGGTACATGCCGATTGGTATTGCAATATGTTGTTCGGTTTCTTTAGTTACCCAGCTTAGAAACTCTGCCCGTTCTGGGTTTCTTGCGGTCAAGCCGGATACTCTGAGCTTGCCTAATGCCGTTAGAATGTAATTTACTGGTGTCTTAGACCAATTCCCACTTTGAATACGTTTTTTAATCGCGCCTTTAAATCTTTTATACAAGATATCATCTGAAAGCCTAGCCCAATCGCTACTACCGAGCCCTTTTCTTATATATGTCAAACCATACAACCAGTTCTGAACTTGGTTAGAAGAAGCATTTTTTCTTTCATGATCCCTATACGTTCGCATTATAAGCGCCAAAGTTGCCTGAATGTCTTGGCGATATGTTTCATCTACTTTTTTGAAAGATACTGTTGGTGCTTTTCTTACGGAGCCTTGCTCTTGTCCAGAGAAGTCCCAGACTATATCGAATGTCCAGCTAAGTACGGTCCCATCTGGACTTCTTGTAACTGGGGAGTTTTCATTGCCATTTGGTATGGCGCTAAGTGTTACGCGATGAGTGGTGCTCAATTGAAAGTCTCCAACAAGTCGTTAAGGCTATACACGGTAGAGTATAAGGGGTGCGGAGCATCTTTTAGCTTCTCAAGAGCCTGTGTAAAGTTGTTCTCGTTTTTGATCCTGAGTCCGTTAAGGACGTTATCTACTGTATTGAACAGGTCGATGTATTTACGTTCGGGCATAGAATTGATTGCGGGAGTTTGCTGCAACTGCTGCAACGTGTCTTTGAAGCTGAGCATTAGCCAAATATCATCCACATCAGTAACGACAGCATGTTGCTGGCATTCAAAGCAGGAAAGGAAATCTGTACAGACCGTTTCATTTTTGTCCGTTTCAACTCCTGCTCGGCTAAGCGATTTTTTAATGATTGATGCCGCACCCTTGCGACTGTCGTTACAACGAGCACCTGTCGGCGTACGTGCTTCATGGCTTCTGTCTTTCCCCTTCCTTAGACGCTGGTATTCGTAGTCATCAAGTATGTCACCATGTTTGTGCTTAGCTTCCTCTACCGCCTCTTTAATTTGTTTCCCTTTCGCGGCATCATATTTCGCACTCATGGCAGCACTGAGATTGTTTTCGTGCTCTTTTTCTGTTCCATGAATGTATTTCCGAGCCGTGACTTCCATTGAGTTGTTGTTGCTGATGGCTACAAGATATACCGACTCCGTCACGCGATAGAGCGCATCAGCCCTTGTTTTTCGAAACTTGGAGGGTGTAATTGTGACTAGCCCGAGATGGCCTAATAGTTTGTTCATGGATTGATGCGCATACCTACCTGCTTGCGAGTAGGGCACGGTACGACCATCTGAAGTGAAGTAAGGAAATAAGTAGGCATTGGCGTCCCCATTTGCGATTGTTTTAGATACTTCGAGCCAGCTCTCGATGAATCTTCTCGCGTGCTTACTAAACCCCACTGTGTTGTCTTGTTCCTGGTATTTAGCTCGACCCTTAACGGAATTGAAAATGTATTTGCCACCTTGCACTTCTTGAAAAGAAACATCGGAGAGTCGCATAAGGGCCAGCGAATTCGTATTCATACCCGTAAACATATATGTCAACATCATTGCCATTTCGATAAGAGGCTTATTGGGGTGCCCCTTAACAATAGCCTTTTGAAAGCCTGTCTTGATACCCCTAACCCTGTGTACGGATAGCTTTTTCTTTCTTGCTTGGAGTTCAATTAGATTTTCATCAAATAAGGGGTGTCTGTCTAGGGGACTACCTTGTTTAAAATGAGCCAGAAGGACGCCATAGGCTCTGAAAAGCGCTTTAACAGTAGGCTTTAGTTCGCTCTCTAAATCTAGACTTTTATTCTGTCTTCTTGCATCAATAAGCCCTTTTATTGAAGGAAGTTTTTTAGCATCTTGCGCTCGATTGAATTGCCTTAGAAACCATGAAATGGCTTCCTTTCTAGCGCTGTAATTATTGAGTGTTATTAACCCTAATTTATTTTGTTGCTCACCCCAGTTCATATATGCATCAATAAGTTCCCACGCAAGATAGTCATCATCGTGTATCGTCAGGTCTGAATCATCAACCCATACCAAATATTTAATTAATCCGTGAAAATACACAAACGCTGAAGCAGCATTAATGTCTTTTAAACATCGATAGCACTCTCGGATGAATTCGTCGCGTCCCGCGTCAATCAATTCGACTCCTAGTTTAAACTGGGGAGTGATTGTTCCGAAACTTCCACTGGTCAATTTGGGGCAACCTTTGTATTTTAGTCGTTTGAAATACATGCTGCTGACGCCTTGCCTTTTGATGACCATGTCCTCGACGCGGAGTGGTTCAACAGAACCTGGCTGCCTGAACATTGATTCCGCTGGTTGTAGCGCTTTTCTTTTGCTTAAAGAGCTACTGGTCACTTGACTCTCCATTCTGTACTGCTACTGTTTCGGTCTCTAAGTCTTCGAATACACCAAGGTACTCTAAGAGATCTTCGTATATTTCATCGCCTGTCGGTTCGTCCTGGGCTATTTTGAGATACATAAGGGTGGTAGCCTCATCCTCATGCCCAAGACATTCAGATACCTGCGCCAAGGCGATGTCAGGCGTTGTTTTCTTCAATAAGACTCGGAACAGTGATACCGCAAAAGTTGCTCGAAGGTTGTGAATGACACCACCAATTGCTTTGCCTGTTATCGCTTCAACGGTACTCCGAATCTCATTCCAGCGCGTGTTGGCTTCGCTCAGCTTGGTAAAGAAAGGTTTCCCCGTAGTGCTAATGAAAAGGTATTCCTTGCTTTTATCGATAGCATCATCACCCTCAAAGAGACCGTCCTCACCGTTAGCTATTTTGGTCTGACACATGTCCTTAAAGGTTTTCAAACGTTTCTTGTATCTGTCAGTCAACGTATATTCGTATAGAAGCTGCATAATACGAGAGGGTATGATGGTTCTGCGGGACTTGTTACCACCTCCTTTAGTTTTGGTTAGAGAGCCATAGTTACCGCCTACACCCAGACGCATACCTGCCTTGCCTTTATCAGGCTTGACGACTTGCCCCAAATGCAGACTAGCAACCTCTTCCTTTCGAAGTCCGGTGTACCGGCAGATTAGGAAAAACAGGCAGTATTCAATGGGTAGCTTAGCGGGTTTCACCTCCCCCCCGATGCTTTTTAGCACACTCTGGGTTCTGGCAAGGATATCTTCAACCGCTGCCCACTCACTGTTAGTTAGAGGTCTTAAGTCCCTGCGGGACGATGGTATTGTTCCACCTTCGTTTCTTTTCGACTTGCCAAAGTTGAGTCTCAAATCGGTGGTGTGGACGTCCTTGGACATGTAAGCCTTCATACTTGAGCCTGATGCTTGATAGTGAATAGTGACAACTTCATGCTCGAACGGTGGGTTGTTAAATTGGTAGCCGTTGCGTATGTGGTAGGAGTAGAACTTGACCACTGCATTGATATAGGCAGTTGCAGTTGTTCTTGCAATTCGCTTGTTAGGATCTGTCTCTTCTAGCACTGCCTTCTTTAGCGCTGCGCGATACTGATAAGTGATCTTTTGATTTTTGCGTACTGGAAATGAATCCCATATTGGTCTCGGTAAATCTACCAACTCATCGTAAAGGTCTTCGTCGTACTCTTTATCCCAAAGCTCTTGAAGCTCGATTAAGAAAGAGAAGAAGTGAACCAGTCCTTTGCTGTATTGATCGGATTCTTGTTTATTCTCATCAATATGATGCGACATGAGGAAGCGATTAACATGCTCCATTGGTTTGTACGAGACGATGTCTCCATCTTCATTTCTACCAACCAGATTTAACAATGTGAGTTTTTTGATATGCGCAGGGGATTGCCTGGAGTATTCCATTTTAGCTAGCCCATCGTCATCGATAGAAACCAGCGGCGTCCTATACGTATATGGTTTGATTTCCGTTGTTTTTACTTCGTAGACAAGAGTCATGAAATATCTCATGAGACCGCGTGATAAACACTACCTTAATGGTATTTCTCAACTTGTCAAATGTGTATGGTTGGAGCTTGGAGTAAAAAGTGTTTGGGTGGTCTGTCCAGTCTTCAAAGGTCATCACCCTGAACAGAGTGAGCAGTGCAATGGTAATGTCGCCCCATAGTTTAGGGTTGATGTCTTCAAATAGTGTACTGCCGATGGCTGCGTAAATGTAAAAGATGATAAACATCAGCAGCATCACATAGCCAAGCTGCGGCAAGGCCTTCATCAGGGAAACCAGAAGTATGCGTAATTCCGGAATGATAGAAATCATTCGCAGTACCCTGAACACTCTTACCAGCCGTGCTATCAGCGCAGTATCGCTGTTTTCCAGTGGCAATAAACTTACTAACACAATCAGCGTATCAAACCAGTTCCAGAAGCTCTTAAAGAAATTGAGTTTGTTTTTTTCACCTAAAAAGCGAATGGTGAGTTCGATTAAAAAGAATGCGCTGATCAGCCAGTCCAGTACGTTGGTCACTTTATTAACTGTTGTTGGCATGTCGTAGGTTTTGGCGCCCACCAGTAACGCTGAAAATATAATGACTGCAATAACAAATAGTTCGAAGACTTTGTTGGTTCGAACCTGTTCAAATTTGTGCTGGAGATGAGATGCCTTCATGGTCAGTTAGTTTCGTTTGAGAATCGTGAAATAAGACTATATGATTGTGAAATATCAATTTTTCAGGCCGTATCATGGACGACAGCAGTGAAAGTTTGCAAGCTAAATTAGCGCAACTGGCAGAACAATTAAATAACCATGCGCCGAGTGTTGAGGAGACTCTTCAAATAAAGGCGTCAATGGAAGAAATCCTCCAACGCCTTGAAGCCCTGCAATGCACGTCCAGGCCCTGATACATCATTGTGCCAATAAAAAACGCGCCGCAAGGGCGCGTTTTTTGGTTTAAACATACTTACTCGGCATTAACCTTCGCTTCGCGCATGCCCTGGCTTACCAGCTCAAGGTCACTGGCCGTCAGATTACCGGCTGCTTGTTTAAGCGTTACCATTGCCTGAATAAAGTCATAACGTGCACCAGAGAGATTAGCGCGAGCGTCGAACAGGTTACGGGTGCTGTTAAGTACGTCTACGATGGTACGCGTACCCACATCAAAACCCGCTTCAGTTGCTTTCAGCGCACTCTCTGCAGATAAAACCGCTTGTTCCAACGCACGAATAGTTGAGATTGAGGCTTTTACATCATTGTAAGAGCTGCGAACCGACTGGATGGTCTGACGGTGTGCCAGCTCCAGATCCTGTCCGGCGCTGACAAACAATGCTCGGGCACGATCGGTTTGAGCAGATACCTGACCGCCCTGATAAATCGGTACAGAAACATTCAGACCAATACTCTGACTATCCTGAAACGGCGTTTCGTTGGTGAAGAACGGTGATGAAACTTCGGTTTTCGAACTTCCGTAAGATGCCGATAAGCCAAGTGTCGGGTAGTGACCGGCTGTGGCAATATCAATTTCCATTTTGGCCACATCCATAGCCAGGCGTTGAGCCAGTAAGGTCAGGTTCGAATCTTCAGCGATATCCAGCCACTCGGTAACGGCCTGAGGCGATGGCGATGAAGCGGCGAAACGTTGGGTATCCAGCACGTCCAGGCGGTCATGATATTTACCGGTAATCACGCGCAGCGCTTCACGGGCCAGCTCGATGCGGTTTTCCGCAACAATTTCCTGAGCAACCGTATTATCGTAATTAGCCTGAGCTTCGTGTACATCGGTAATGGCGGTTAAGCCCACTTCAAAACGCTGCTTGGTTTGTTCCAGTTGGCGTTCGATAGCGCGTTTCTCTGCCTGCACAAAGTCCAGGTTGTCCTGTGCGCGCAGTACGTCCAGATAAGCAGTTACCGTGCGTACAATTAGTTGTTGTACCGCGGCAGCGTAGGTAGCGTCGCTTTGCTCTGCAGATAATTCGGCCTGGTCCAGACCTAACCAGCGAGAGTGGTCGTATAACGACATATTGAGGTCAATGCCCCAGCTGGTAGAATCACGGTCAACTTCTACGTCGACGATTTCGAAGGTCGGGTTGCCGTTTTCATCTTCACGTTGAATGTTCTGGGTAGATTCACTGGTAGACGTAGAATAGCCCAGTGAGCCTGAAATTTGTGGTAACAGCGCGGCACGGCTGATTGGAATAGCCTGATAAGCAGCGTCGCGTTGTGCTTTTGCACGATTAACAACCGGATCGTTGGCCATGGCTTGTTGATAAACGTCCAATAAGCTATCTGCTAATACCGGTGTGGCCATTCCCAGACCAAGCATTAGCGATAAAAGTGTTTTTTTCATGTTTGTGCCTTCAATCTCAACTGTGTTTACTAACTAAATGGGTGATATGGGTAGCAAAATTACGCTAGTATGGTTAACGGGTATGCCTTTGCCCGAACCATGCACCCAAATGACGATCTCACTTCTATTACATTGGTGTACTTTAAAAAAATCACATAATAAAAGACACAACTAAGTCGTAACAGAGCTTGCGTAAGTGTAACAGAATATGTGTCTTCTATGTCTGAGTGCGCTTATACAAAAATTATATATACACTCATGATCGTAAATACTCAATCGCGTATATTAACTGGTTTAACTAATAAATGAGAATGCAATGACAGCGAAAATTCAACGTTTCAACTCAGAAGACGTCAAAATCGCGGCAATTGAACCCTTGTACGAAGGTTTCTTCACGATGGTTCGCTACGACTTTTCGCACAAGAAATACGACGGCAGCTGGACCGGCAACATCAGCCGGGAAATCTTCGAGCGTGGCCACGCGGTTGCCGTGCTGCCATACGATCCGGTTCGTCAGGAGTTTGTGTTGATTGAGCAAATTCGGATTGGCGCGTTGCCCACCACCAATTCTCCGTGGCTGATTGAAATAATCGCCGGCATTATTGATGAGGGGGAAAGTCAGGAATCAGTCTGTCACCGCGAAGCGCAGGAAGAAGCGGGGATTGCTCTCACTCACCTTACCAAGGCCTTGAGTTACCTGGCGAGCCCGGGTGGCACCACCGAAAGGTTGCATGTGTACGTGGCCTGTACCGATGCGGCTAATGCCTCCGGTGTGCACGGACTGGAGTATGAGTCAGAGGATATTTTAGTCCACCGGGTGGCAGAAGACACAGCCCGTGAATGGCTTGAATCAGGTAAAATAGACAACGCTGCAAGCATAATTGCGTTACAATGGTTCTTTATGAACAAACACACTTTGTTAGAGCAGTGGCAGTCCGGTGACCAGTAACAAGCGTAAATATGTACCTAATTTACCCACCTTGCAGGCAATCTGCGAGCGTAATTATGTGCATCTGTTAAACATGTTACCCGACTGCGATACCGAGGATCTTACCTACCGGTTTACGGCCGGACTGGGCTTGTCTTACCGTATTCAGATCATTGAATCGGCACGCTACACCAGTACCATTTTGGTGGAGCAGGTAAATGTATCCACACCCGGTTATCTTAAGCCATCCATGACAGTAAGGCTGTATCATGATGCGCGAATGGCAGAGGTGACCTCCAGCCAGAATGCCGGTGCGCTGGCGCCTTCTTACGAATACCCCAATGCCAAAATGCGTCTTCGCAACGAAAAGCACATGGTTAATTTATTTTTAACTGAGTGGCTGAATTTTTGTTTGAATCACAACGCACAACCTATTGCCTCAACCTGAATGAAGCTGATCCAGATATCTGACTGTCATTTATTTGAATCACCCGAATTATCTGCCTACGGTGATATTATTCCCGCTCAATCCCTCAGTGCTGTGCTGGTTGCCGCCGTTGAGCAACAACCGGATGGTCTGTTATTTACCGGTGATATCTCCGGCGACGACAGCGGGGCCAGTTATCAGTTATTTCTGAGTTTGTTGAACCAGTGGGGCGGGGAGATACCATGGCGGGTGATCCCCGGCAATCACGACAATAACTCCTATTTTGAGCAGACGCTTAAAGCCAACTGGTTACGCGCTGATACGCCCTGGATACTCAAAGGTAAATACATTCATGGCCTGGATACGCGCCTTGAGGGAACTCTCGGCGTGATTGATGAAAAGCAACTGGCCAGCGTTGCGGCGAACATAGCCCGGGCGCCTGATGCAGGGCATCTGCTGGCAATTCATCATCATCCGGTTGCTACGGGCAGCTGGATGGATAATCATGCGCTGAAAAATACCGAAGCGCTTGCCCGCTGGCTTGCAAAGCAACCGATAAAAGCCGTATTACATGGTCACATTCACGCCGAAACTCAGGCTCAGCTCAGCAATACTCCGATACTTGGTGTGCCGTCTTCGTGCTGGCAGTGGCAACTTTCAGCCGAGTTTGGCCTGGCCAGCGAAAGACCTGGGTTTCGGGTAATTGAATGGGCAGAAAATGGTACTTTTACTTCCCGCATACACCGGATAACGCAATAAAACAGGAGTCGTAATGGCGTCGATACTTTACCTACATGGATTCTTAAGCTCCCCAAGCTCGTTAAAAGCCAACCAAACCCGGGCGTACCTGCTACAACATTTTCCTGACACAACCTTTATCTGCCCGGAATTATCCAATAGCCCTGCCGAACTTGAAGCGCAATTGCAGGCGCTGCTAAAAGCGCATCCGGATTTACTCACCGGAGGCCTTAAGGTGATAGGCAGTTCCATGGGCGGCTATCTGGCAACCTGGCTCACCGAGCAATACGGTGGCAGAGCGGTACTTATCAATCCGGCGGTAACCCCCTTTGAATTGCTTAAAGACTATCTGGGCGAACACGAAAACCCTTACACGAATAAACGTTTCGTTCTTAGCGAAGATGATATCGGCCATATCCGCGGATTTTATCAGCCGCAGCTGAGTCATCCCGAATGCTATAAGGTGCTGCTGCAAACCGGCGATGAAACCCTTGATTACCGTCAGGCTGTAGAGCATTACTCCGGCGCTGATGTGTATATAGAGGAAGGCGGCGATCACAGTTTTGTGAATTACGAAGCCCACCTTGATGGAATAATGGCTTTCCTTAATTCGGCCAAAGCAACCCAAAGTTAGGTCAAATTGCGCTTCTACCAGACCCCTGATAACATCAGTTAAAAGGTTGTTCTGGTGGCGTCTGCTTGCAACGCTACCATTGCAACACGTGTGCAGCTCAAACGAAGAATAATCACAACAATGTCGAATCAATATAATTCAGATGCAATTGAGGTCCTAAATGGTCTGGAGCCGGTTAAACGGCGTCCGGGAATGTACACAGACACGACCCGCCCGAATCACCTTGGTCAGGAAGTGATCGACAACAGTGTGGATGAAGCGCTGGCGGGGCACGCCTCTAATATCAAAGTGGTACTGCATGAAGACCAGTCCCTGGAAGTGGTGGATGACGGTCGTGGTATGCCGGTGGATATTCATCCGGAAGAAAAGATCTCCGGGGTTGAGCTGATCATGACCAAGCTCCATGCTGGTGGTAAGTTCTCCAATAAAAACTACGAGTACTCCGGTGGTTTGCACGGTGTGGGGATCTCGGTGGTTAACGCGCTGTCTAACCGGGTGGAAGTTACCATCCGTCGCGACAGTCAGGTTTACTTTATTGCCTTCGCCGATGGCGACAGAGCCGAAGACCTCAACGTTATCGATACCTGCGGCCGGCGTAATACCGGTACCAGCGTGCGCTTCTGGCCTGATCCGCAATATTTTGATTCGGCAAAATTCTCCGTAGCAAAACTTTGTCATAACCTGCGTGCAAAGGCAGTGTTATGCCCAGGCCTGCGGATCAAGTTTGAAGACAAGATCGGCAAGGAAACTCACGAGTGGCACTATGAAGACGGTTTACAGGATTACCTGATAAGCGCCGTTAAAGATTACATTACCGTGCCCGACGATGTGCCTTTCACCGGCAGTTTCAGTGGTAACGGCGAGGCAGCTGACTGGGCCGTAATGTGGTTACCGGAAGGTGGCGAGCTGACTACCGAAAGTTATGTAAACCTCATTCCTACTGCACAGGGCGGCACACACGTAAATGGCTTGCGCCAGGGCTTGCTGGAATCTATGCGTGAGTTTTGTGAATTCCGCAGTTTACTGCCACGCGGGGTTAAATTAACGCCCGACGATATCTGGGATCGCTGTGCTTATATTCTTTCCACCAAAATGCACGATCCGCAGTTTGCCGGCCAGACCAAAGAGCGTCTGTCATCGCGTCAGGCTTCTGCGTTTGTTTCTGGTGTGGTGAAAGATTCATTCAGCCTGTGGCTGAACCAGCACACCGACATCGCCGAAGCGCTGGCCGAAATGTGTATCAACAACGCGCAGCGTCGTTTACGTCAGAACAAAAAGGTAGCCCGTAAAAAGGTTACCCAGGGCCCGGCGTTGCCAGGTAAATTAACCGACTGTGGCTCACAGGATATTACTCAGTCTGAACTGTTCCTGGTGGAAGGGGATTCCGCTGGCGGTTCAGCCAAGCAGGCTCGCGATCGTGAATTCCAGGCCATCATGCCGCTGCGCGGTAAGATCCTTAACAGCTGGGAAGTGGACTCCGGGCAAATACTCGGCTCGCAGGAAATTCATGATATTTCAGTGGCGTTGGGTATTGATCCCGACTCCGAAGACTTAACTGGTTTGCGTTACGGTAAAATTTGTATTCTGGCCGATGCCGACTCCGACGGTCTGCATATCGCTACCTTGTTATGTGCGTTATTTGTGCGTCACTTCCGTGCGCTGGTTAATGCTGGTCATGTGTACGTTGCCATGCCGCCACTGTTCAGAATCGATGTGGGTAAAGAAGTGTTCTATGCGCTGGATGAAGCAGAAAAACAGGGGATCCTCGACCGTATCGAAGCCGATAAAAAGCGCGGTAAGGTAAATGTACAGCGATTTAAAGGTCTGGGTGAAATGAACCCTATGCAACTGCGCGAAACTACCATGGATCCTAATACCCGTCGTTTAGTGCAGTTAACCGCCGACGATAACGACGAAATGCTCGAAATGATGGACATGTTGCTGGCCAAGAAACGCAGCGGCGATCGTAAAACCTGGCTGGAAAGCAAAGGTAATCTGGCCGAGGTAGTGTAATGGCAAACCCGGGAGCACCGCTGCAGGCAATTTTATTCGACCATGACGGTACGCTGATAAATTCAGAGGCGGTTCATTTTAAATTGTGGCAGCAAACCCTCACGCCTTATGGTGTGGAGTTAACCGACGCTTATTATAACGAGACGATGGCTGGTGTGCCCACCTCGCAAAATGGCGTGGATGTGGTGCGGGATTTCAATTTATCAGCTGAGCCTGCGGAGTTAGCCAATACGAAAACCCGGCTGACAGAAGAGCATCTGCATAAAGCTCCTTTTCCGTTAATGCCCGGCGCACTGGAGACCATGACGCTCTGTCATGAGCAGGGGCTGCGTATTGCCATTGTAACTGGCGGTAGCAAATATTCGGTTCAACGCACCCTGGAATGTTACGGCTTTGCCGACTGGGTGGAGTGCGTAGTAGCGGTAGAGGACGTGGAGCACAGTAAACCCGCTCCCGACTGTTACTTAATGGCGCTGGAACAAATGGGCCTGACAGCAGAGCAGGCGATGGCGGTGGAAGATACCGAACACGGTCTGGCTGCCGCAACAGCGGCCGGGCTGCGTTGTGTGGCGATCCCCACGGAACAATCCCTGGGCCATGACTTTTCTGCCGCGGCCGGGGTATACCAAAGCTTGTCTGCGTGGACTAACGAGCAATTTAGCTAACTAACCAATCCGGTGTTGATAGGATATCCAAAAACATGTTCGGCCGATTTCTGTTTATTATTGTACTGCTGTTTGTTGCAGCGCTAACCCTTCTTGCCGTGCTGGTGGTAGACGGCTCGCCAAAGGTCAGTCGCGTATCCTCGCAGCAGGTCGATAATGCCGAAACAGTCCATGCCTTACTTCGCCAGTTAAAAAACAGTCTTGAAGATCGCCACTCACAGCAGCGCGTAGAAGTGTCAGAAGCACAGTTTGAAAGCCTGATGGGATTTGCCCAGCGCGCTTTGCCCGGCTTTAACGGGGCAGTAGAAGTAGAGGCGCAACAAACCCAAATTGCTGCCAGTATTGCGTTGCCGGCGCCGGCTGATGACTTTTACATTAACCTTTCTGCCCAGGTGTTTCCGGGGGAGGGGGTTAATATCGATCACGTAAGGATTGGTAATCTGGTGGTACCGGGAGATACTGCCTTATCCAGCGCGGTATGGCTGGTGGACCGTTTTACCAGTAGTGATGTAGCCAGTACTGCTGCAAATCAGATCACCCAAATCACTATGTCTGATGAACGGCTGGTACTGGACATGCGGCCGTTGGATGAATTACTCCAGCAAATCGATGTTGCCCGGGAAAACATCAGTACCGGTGTGGACGAACTCGGCGAATTAACTACCGATTATCTGGCTTACATTAATGGCTCGCCTTTAGGGCGGTCACCGTCGCCGCAGTCTGTTGCTAATTACCTTAACCTGATGCTCAGCCGGGCCGCTTCACTGAGTGCAGAGGGCGATCCGGTAATGCATAATCAGGCTGCGCTGCTGGCTTTAGCCATCTTTCTGGGCGATCACAGAATCAGCGGACTGGCCGGGGCAACTCAGCCAGAAGGGGATTCGCCGGTTGAGTCTAAAGCGCCGGCTGTGCTGGCCCAGCGTAACGATCTGGCGCGTCACTTTACCATTTCTGCAGCCTTGCAAATTCTTTCCCAACAAAATATGACCCTCGCCATTGGCGAGTTCAAGGAACTGATGGACCGGGCCATGGGTGGCAGTGGCTACAGTTTTGTTGATCTGGCTGCAGATATGTCGGGAATGGCATTTGCCCGTATCGCCACTCAGTCAGACAGCGCGACACGACTCCAGGAACTGGCGCAGGAGGGCCTTCGTGAACGGGATATTCTGCCCTACATCGGTGGCTTACCGGAAGGACTAAGCAAGCAGGAGTTTCGGCACCGCTACAGCGAGGTAGACAGCCCGGCATACCGAAAACAGGTTGCTGAGATTCAACAGCGTATTGATAACCTGCCGCTGTACCAGTAATCGCGGCAGGCTTTACTTTGCAAATTTGCCCGCCGGGCTTACTTCTTCACGCTGCTGGCAAATTGCTGCAGGGTGCTTAATGCCAGTTCTATCTTCTTCACTAACGGCACCAGTGCCTGTTTAGCTTCTTCATCGCTAAGTTGCTTGAGGGCCTGCCAGTCGGCGGCGATCTCTTCCACATAGGGGCCAAAGCGTTTTGAGCGGGTGGCAAAACCGCTGTCGTCGGCAAAGATGGCAGCAAACTTGCCCTGTTGCTGGTGCTGCAACTGATCAAGGATCTGATCGGCATCCACCGCCTTGCGATAAAGTGTTTGTAGCGTTTCCTGTAATTGCTGGTGAACAGAATCCAAAGAGCGCTCCTTAAGTAAAACAGAAAAAAGACTAAAGAATGGTTAAGGTCTGCCGATATAGCAGTGAGGTGGGCAATTCTGCCCACTTTTTAACGTTGCTACAAGCAAATAAGGAAACTGGTATGGATATTCAAGGTGCAGGTGCCTCTGGAACGTCCGGTGCGTCGCTTGAGTTGGCTTCTCTCAAACTGGCTAAGGGTCAGCAAGAGCAGGAAGGAAAGGCGACGCTTCAGCTGCTGGAATCAGCCGCTGACGTACCAAAACCTACATCCGCCAACCCGGCTATCGGTGCCAACATCGATACGTTCGCGTAACTCGGACTGAACCTGTGGGTTTAGTCTTGCGGATAAAGACGTAAGTCAACCGGCGTTTTGCCAGGCTGGCCACCAATTTCGGTAACGAGCTTGGGAACCATAAAGCCTGGCAATCGCTTTATCACTCCGGCCATTATTTCTCTGGCTTGTTCTACATCAATATCAAAATGCGCAGCACCCTGTACCTTATCTAACAGATGCAGGTAATAAGGCATAATGCCCGCAGCAAACACCTTTTCGTTTAACTGTGCCTGTGTATCGGCGGTGTCGTTTACCCCTTTTAGCATTACTGCCTGATTAAGCACTGTGACGCCCGCCTGACGTAAAGGCGCAAGTTTTTCGGTGAGTTCAGCCGACACCTCATTGGCGTGGTTGATATGCAATACCAGTACACGTTGCACGGGGAGCCCGGCAAACCAGCGATAAAAAGAAGTGTCGAGCCTTGAGGGCATTACCACCGGCAGGCGGGTGTGGATACGAAGTCTTTTTACATGGGGAATGGCAGCAATTTTTTCGGCCAGAGCAGCGAGCTTGCTGTCTTTCGCCATTAACGGATCGCCACCGGAGAGAATCACTTCGTCGATGGCCGGATCCGCGGCAATATAGGCGATGTTATTTTCCAGTTCAGCGTTGCTCAGTGAGTTGTCGGCATAGGGGAAGTGCCGGCGAAAGCAATAGCGGCAATTTACCGCGCAGCCGCCTTTTACAATCAACAGCACTCGGCTGTGGTATTTATGTAACAGGCCGGGATTCGCGGTATCATGCTCTGCAAGCGGATCCTGGCTGTAACCAGGCGCGGTGAGAAATTCCTGATTGCTGGGTAACACTTGCAATAATAAGGGATCCTGCCAGTTGCCCTTTTCCATTAATGAGGCAAAAAAGCGCGGCACCCGCATCGGAAACAAGCGACGGGCTTCGGCATGAGAGCCAAAGTCAGTGGGGTCCAGATTCAGGTAACTGAGCAGTGAAAATGGATCAGTAAAGCCACTGGCTAACTCTTTTTGCCAGTTTTGCTCTACAGTTATGCTATTTTTTTGTATTATTTGCGCCACTAAAACTAAAACCTACAGTGTTTATTGAGGAATTATGGCTAATTTCAGCACTAACGAGTTCAAAGCGGGCCTGAAAATCATGCTCGACGGCGAACCTTGCAACATTCTTGAAAACGAATACGTTAAGCCGGGTAAAGGCCAGGCATTTAACCGGGTTAAAATTCGTAAACTGATTTCTGGCAAAGTGCTGGAAAAAACCTTTCGCTCCGGTGAATCAGTAGAAGGCGCAGACGTAATGGATACGGAACTGGCCTATCTGTATACCGACGGCGAATTCTACCACTTTATGAATAATGAAACATTCGAACAAATCGCTGCTGACGAAAAAGCCGTGGGTGAGAATGTTAAGTGGTTGGTAGAAAACGATGTTTGTACCATTACTTTATGGAACGGCGCACCTATCACCGTGAGCCCGCCAAACTTTGTTGAACTGGAAATTACCGAAACCGACCCGGGCCTGAAAGGCGATACCGCCGGTACCGGTGGTAAACCTGCAACACTAAGCACCGGCGCCGTGGTTCGCGTACCGCTGTTTGTGCAAACCGGCGAAGTTATCAAGGTTGATACCCGTACCGGCGAATACGTTTCCCGCGTACAAAAATAATCCCTTCGCTGCGTACCTTCCAACCGGACAGGTACGCAGACTTACCAGCGTACCCTATGACAACTCCAGACAATTGGCGGCCCACCGCCTCTTTACAAGCCCTGCGCGAGCGAGCACAACTCTACACTGCCATTCGCCAGTTTTTCGCCGAACGTGATGTGCTGGAAGTCGACACTCCGGTGTTATCTCACGGTACCGTAACCGATGTGTTCATTGATGGCTTTTCGACAAACTTCGCTTACAGCGACAGTGGCCACAATGAGACATTGTATTTACAGACATCACCCGAATTCGCCTTAAAACGCTTGCTGGCCAGTTACCAGACATCCATTTATCAGCTGTCAAAAGTGTTTCGGCATGAGGGCTTCGGGCGCTTACATAACCCCGAATTCACTATGCTTGAATGGTATCGGGTAGGACTCGATCACCATGCCTTGATGGATGAAATAAGCGACCTGCTGAAAGCGCTTATTGGTGCGCAGCAAACCGAACGCATGACTTATCAACAGGCATTTCAAAAACACCTGAACCTCGACCCGTTAAGCGACAGTACCCAGCGAATTGCTCAAGTCTTTAACGATTGCAAAATCGACCTCAGTGATGAGTATCCCATTGATCACGATGGCATGCTGCAGTTGCTGTTCAGCTATGAAATTGAGCCGAGAATTGGCCAGCATTATCCCTGTTTTATTTATGATTACCCTGCCTCACAGTCGTCGCTGGCAAAAATTAACAGCGATGATCCGCGGGTAGCCGACCGTTTTGAACTGTATTTTAAAGGTACCGAGCTGGCGAATGGTTTTCATGAGTTGCAGGATGCCGCCGAGCAGCGCAAACGTTTTGAGCATGATAACCGCTTACGGCGTACTTTCCGATTTGAGGAAAAACCCCTCGACGAACGTTTCCTGGGGGCACTAGAGGCGGGTATTCCTGCCTGTGCGGGCGTGGCCATGGGCATTGATCGTATTTTAATGCTCAAACACGGCTACACTCACATCGAACAGGTTCTGGCGTTCCCGGTCACTCGCGCCTGACAAATTTTAACGGCATTGCTTAAAAGGGATTTAACGTATAACCCTGTTGTTGTAACAGCGCGTGAGCGCTCATCGCTGATAGCGCTACTTCCACACCGGGCAGAAAAGCCTCGTTTGCATAGCCATGGGCCGCGGCAGACTGACCGCATACAATTACCCGCACCTGATTCGCCATCAGCGCATTCAACAAGGCAATATTCGCATTGTTGGCGCCCTGCTTTTGTTGATAGGCTGGGTCTGCGAGTAAATCCAGTGTGGCACTGCCATGAACCACTAACGCCAGCTCAATATTTTCTGCCGGAACACCGCTGGCCACGTGCATATTAATAAAGCGTGCCAGACTATCGAACTGACGGTTTAATGTACCGGGTTCAGCGCCCTTTGCCACATCAAAAGCCACTTTAAACTGTGCGTTAGCGTTAAATTTGACGCCCTCAACCCGCACCTTTTTCCCGTAGTCCTCAAACACCGGTCCTGCGCTAAAGTCAGCGGCAGAACAGACGCCGGTAACCAGGGTGCAGCTTAAAAAAAGACTCGAAATACACCTTATAACCCACTGACGAATGCCCATACTTCCTCCCGAAATGAAAATAATTGGTGAGATATTGCTGTTATTTTCACCATAACGGAATAGCCCGAACTGATACAGCATTTAATCGTATCCATCAGGTGATAATTATTAATACAGCTGTTTCCAACACAATTGTATATTTAATGGCGCTTTAGGTGAAAGTAATTACTCACTATGTTGTGGTTGGCTCCTGCAGAAGCGCGACAACTTGAATAGTTTCAGCGGTAACTGGCGCTTGACGAAAATGGCTGAAAGAAGGTAATGTTATATTGTAACATTATTTCTTGTCGACAGAATCAGGGTCAAACAAACAATGAAAAAACGAACCGTCATTGGTGCTGCAGTTTTTATGGCATTAACTGCTCAGGCCGCCTCGGCAACCACCGTAAAGGGTAAAGTGACTAACGAAGCCGGTGAGGCTGTCGCAGGCGCTGAAGTGCGTATCGAGGGCTCCAAGCAGGTTACCTTTACCGATGCGCAGGGTAATTATGAATTTAGCGGCGTGCAGATGCCTCATGTACACCTGCATGTATATTCGCCTGATTATGTTCATGGCGATAACGACCTTGGCGATATTAGTAGTGATCAGGTGGCAGACTTTGTCCTGACGCCCGTATCGGTTGAAAATATTGTGGTCACGGCCAGTGTGCTTGGCTCTTCTGTGCTCGAGTCGGTCACGCCGGTATCGGTGATTGATGAATATAAGCTCAGAAAAATTCAGGCCGAAACCCTGGGTGAAACGTTAAAAAACACGCCCGGGGTGCATAGTACCTACTTCGGCCCTGTTGCCAGTAGCCCGGTGATCCGCGGTAACGATGGCCCACGGGTAAAAATTGTGCAGAATGGTCTGGATATTTCTGATGTATCGCGTATTGGCCCCGACCATAATGTAGCGGCAAACAGTACCAGTGCCACTCAGGTTGAAGTACTACGCGGCCCGGCTACTCTGCAATACGGCAGCGGTGCTATTGGCGGGGTAGTTAACGTAGTAGACAATCGTATCCCACGTGAAGTGCCGGCGGGCTTGGAAGGTGATGTAGAAGCAAACTACGCAACGGTTAACGACGGTAAGTTTGGCCGTTTTAATCTGACCGGCGGCCAAAACAATATCGCTTTTCACGTGGATGGTTTTAAACGCAAAACCGATAACGCTGATATTCCGGGTTACGCTTCGGTAATGCCCGATGAAGATGAACAGCCAGGCACTCTGGAAAGCAGTGCCATGGATACCACCAATATTACCGCGGGTTTGTCGTTAGTGGACGAAGAAGGCTACTTTGGCTTCTCGGTAAAAAAGCTCGATAATTTTTACGGCGTGCCTGGTCACCATCATCATCATGAAGAAGAAGAGCATGACGAAACTGAGGGCGAAGAGCACGACGAACACGAGGAAGAAGAGGGCGGTACGAATCTCGACGTGGATATGACCCGGTATCAGGCGGCCGGTGAATGGTACTCGCCGTTTAAGGGCATCAGTTCACTTAAATTTGGCGCGGCCTACACCGATTATGAACACGTAGAGATCGAAGACGGTGAAGTCGGTACTCGTTTTACCAATCAGGGCAGTGATATTCGACTATCTGCTACCCATGCAGACATTGATGCCTGGCACGGCGTGTTTGGTTTGCAATATCACAACAGCGATTACGCCGCCGACGGTGATGAAGCCTATACACCACCAACGGAAACCGAGAGCATGGCGCTGTTTCTGGTAGAGCAAAAGAAATTTGGCTCCCTGATCCTGGAGCTTGGCGGACGCCTGGAGCGCACGACCTATAATACAGACACAGTGGATTTTGAACTTGAGGTCGCGGGGCGTGAAGAAGAACATCATGACGAGGAAGAGCATGAGGAAGAAGAGCATGAACATGAAGAGCATGAACTGGTGTTCGATTTTGAAGAATATGCTTTTACCAGTAGCTCGCTGTCAGCCGGTTTAAACTGGGAATATACGCCTGGTTACTCGGTGGCGCTGACCTTATCCCGTAACGAGCGCGCGCCCAGTCAGCAGGAGTTATTCTCTGCCGGCCAGCATCTGGCAACGCAAACCTTTGAGGTTGGCCTGGTGTACGATATGGACGAAGAGGGCGAAGTGTCTGAAAACCTCCGCAGCGTACAAGAAGAGGTGAGTAATAACATCGATCTGACGTTCCGCAAATTCAGCGGCGACAGCGGCTATACCCTGTCATTCTTCTACAACCAGGCTGATGATTATATTTATCAGAGTGCCACCGATCTGACGGCACTGGCGCACGAACATGAGGAAGAAGAGGAAGCTCACGACGAGTCTGAAGAACATGAAGAGCATGCGGAAGAAGGGACACCGGTGTACTACTTCAACCAGGATGATGCCACCATCTATGGTGTGGAAGCGGAGGGGTTTGTGGATCTCAACGTTAACTGGCGTGTGAGTGTGTTTGGTGATTATATCCGCGCCAAAATCGACTCCGACAACCTGCCACGCATTCCGCCCCTGCGGTTAGGCTCTACCATCAGTTACGAAGGTGAAGCGTTAAGCTCAGAGCTATCGGTAGTGTGGTATGACGATCAGACGAAAACCACCGAATATGAAACCGCCACAGACGGTTACACCCTGGTGAATGCTTCGGTAGATTATCGCCTATCTGATACGCAGGACTGGACGGTATATGTAAGAGCTAACAACCTGTTTGATGAAGAAGCCCGGGTACATACCTCATTTTTGAAAGATCAGGCGCCATTGCCCGGTCGTAATTTTATACTGGGCACGCGTTTTAGTTTTTAAGTTAAGCGTGCCCGGTACATTTCACTTCATTCCCATTTTAGCGGCCTCCGGGCCGCTTTTTTTTTACAATGTTGTTACTACCGATGAAATGTTACGCGCTAAACGTAAAGAAGTGTTAAGGAGTGCAAAGCTGCGCGAGGTTGGCGAACCAACTGCAACATGGAGCGTCTGTTGAGATGAATTTGAATTTCTCAAGGAACCAACATAACCATGTTCACCCAATCTAAAATAATAATGCATCTGGCAATGGCCGCGCTGTTAACCGTGCTGCTTTCGGCATGCGGGAGCTCAGGCAGTTCCACCAACAGTGATTACAATGAAGCTTATCTGCACTTTTACAACGGCTCACCAAATGGCGCCACAGTTTATATGCGGGAAGTGGATGGCTCGGATCTGGGTTACGCTCAGTTTGGCGATGCCAGCGCGCTTATTTCCGGTGAAAAGGGCGATCTGGAGCTTGAGTTTTATCGCATCGACAGCGACGACCAGGAAGTAGTGATTGATACTATTACCGTTACTCTTAAAACCTCTTACAAAACGCTGGTGGTGTTAAGTGGTGACTTTGAAGCACCGGTATTTGATACCTACGAATATTACCGTGAATCGCTGGAAGACCATTTCCGTCTGATGGCCACTTCAACCATGTTTGACAGCACCACCACCTTCGACTTGTATATGAGCGATTCAGGCGACCCTTTCGAAGCGGCTAACTATCTGGGTACGATCACCAGTGGTGAACTTACCGAGTATACTTACTGGGACGGCGACGACGACAGCGACGATTTTAACGAAGACGAGTACACTATCTATCTTACCGAACCTGGCTCAGATGAGGTGATATTTGAAACACCCACCCTCAGCCTGGCATATAACACAGAATATGTACTGATTACCCGCGACCTGTCCGGTGCTATTCAAAACGGTATGGCACTGGATGTACTACTGAACTCTACCACGGTGTATGAAGTGACAGACGTCGACGCTACTTCCCAGTATCGCATCTACAACAGCCTGAATACCGACTCGCCGGTGACCGTAACCTTTACCGGTGATGACGAAGCCGAGGCAATCAGCGTAGAGTTGGCGCCGGGTGAGGCAGGGGAATTTACCGAAGTAGAATACGGTGATTACCGCATTACCGCCAGTATTGCAGATGGCAGTCTGACCACCATGAACAACAAGCTTATTACACTTAATCAGAGTGAAAGTAAGGCCATTGTGCTCTACCAGAATGGTACGTCGCTGGCATCACTCAGCTTTGTGGAGAGTTCCGCTTCGCAAGCTTACGATAAAACCATTAATTTTGTAAATCTGGTGGACGATTATGCTGACGTTGATTTTTATATGGTTAGGCATGATGAAACCATTGATACCGCCGAATACAGTACTCAGCATATTGGCTTTGCCGAGACCAACTCAGATGTAGTGCCAGCGGACTATTACGAAGTCATTGCCGTACATGAAGACAGTAACGAAGAACAATACCTGTTATTCCGGTATCCACTTTACGGCTTTAATGAGACCAAAAACTATTTTATTACCGTTGAGCCCGCCGAAACGAGCTCTGGCTATGAAATAAAGATCGTAAATTAAGCCAAAATAGCTTATATTACGCACCCTCGGCCGGATGTTTCATTACGCATCCGGCCAGCAAATTCCGGCATTCACGCCAATTGGAAAGATATTTTAACAGTTAAACGCATAAAACCCGCGATTAGCTAAAAATAATTCAAATTCCCGCTACACTCCCTGATTCTTTTCTGTTATTATTTCGCGCCCTTTTTAGCGGGGTATGGTTTAAAAATGGTCAATATGATCGTTTTTAGCACAATCGGAGACTCGAGAGAGTCATAATTAACAGCGGAGCATTAATCATGATCCAAATGCAAACTAACCTGGAAGTTGCTGACAACAGCGGCGCTCGCAGGGTTCAGTGTATTAAGGTTCTTGGTGGCTCGCATCGCCGTTATGCAGGTATCGGTGACATCATCAAAGTTACTGTTAAGGAAGCAATTCCTCGCGGTAAAGTTAAAAAAGGTGACGTACTGAACGCAGTGGTGGTGCGTACTAGAAAAGGCGTTCGTCGTGCAGATGGTTCTACCATCCGTTTTGACGGTAACGCGGCTGTTATGCTTAATGCTAACAAGCAACCAATTGGTACGCGTATCTTTGGCCCGGTTACCCGTGAGTTGAGAAGTGAAAACTTCATGAAAATCATCTCATTGGCCCCAGAGGTACTATAAGGAGTCACGATAATGGCTAATAAAATTCGTCGTGATGATGAAGTAGTCGTATTAGCGGGTAAAGACAAAGGCAAGCAAGGCAAAGTTCTTCGCGTGCTTATTGCTGATAACCGTGTAATTGTAGAAGGCGTTAATCTCGTTAAGAAGCACACTAAGCCAAACCCACAACTGGGCGTAGCTGGTGGCATCGTTGAGAAAGAAGCTTCTATTCACGTTTCTAATGTTGCGATTGTTAACCCGGCAACGGGCAAAGCAGATCGCGTTGGTTTCCGTTTCGAAGATGAGAAGAAAGTACGTTTCTTCAAGTCTAACGGCGAACTTGTTTAATTATATTGGAGAGTACGATGGCGAAACTGCATGATTTCTATAAAGAAACAGTAGTAGCTGAACTTGCTAAGCAGTTCGGATACAAAAGCGTCATGCAAGTCCCTCGGATTGAAAAAATCACTCTAAACATGGGTTTAGGTGAAGCAGTTGCTGACAAAAAGGTACTTGAGAATGCTCAAGCTGACATGACGGCTATCGCCGGTCAGAAGCCTGTTGTTACAGTTGCTAGAAAATCAGTAGCGGGTTTTAAAATCCGTGAAGGTTATCCGATTGGCTGTAAAGTAACCCTACGCGGCGAGCGTATGTGGGAATTCCTAGAGCGTTTGATTTCAATCGCTATCCCACGTGTTCGCGACTTCCGTGGTTTGAATCCTAAATCATTCGACGGACGTGGTAACTACAGCATGGGCGTGCGTGAGCAAATCATTTTCCCTGAAATCGATTTCGATAAAGTGGATAAGGTTCGCGGTATGGATATCACTATCACTACCAGTGCGAATACAAATGAAGAAGCACGTGCTCTGCTGGACGCGTTTAACTTCCCATTCAAAAAGTAGGGGTGTAGGGTTATGGCAAAAGAATCAATGAAGGCACGTGAAGCTAAGCGTACTAAGCTAGTAGCTAAGTATGCTGAAAAGCGCGCCGCACTTAAAGCGATTATCAGCGATGTTAACGCTTCTGAAGATGAGCGTTGGGACGCTGTTCTGAAGCTACAACAACTGCCACGTGACTCTAGTAAGTCTCGTCAACGTAACCGTTGCCGTGTTACTGGTCGTCCACATGGTTACCTACGCAAATTCGGTCTTAGCCGTATTAAGCTTCGCGAAGCAGCGATGCGCGGTGAAGTCCCTGGCCTTAAGAAAGCCAGCTGGTAAGGAGTAGCTGATAATGAGCATGCAAGATCCTATCGCGGATATGTTTACCCGCATCCGTAACGGCCAGATGGCACAGAAAGTTTCTGTAACTATGCCTTCTTCAAAACTTCGCGTTGCAATCTGTGAAGTATTGAAAGCTGAAGGTTATATTACTGACTTCGCTGCTTCTGGTGACGTTAAGCCTGTTTTAGAAGTTACGCTTAAGTACTTCGAAGGCAAGCAAGTAATTGACACTATCGAACGTGTAAGCCGTCCTGGTCTGCGCATCTATAAGAAAAAAGATGAGCTTCCAAAGGTTATGGGTGGTTTAGGCGTAGCTATCGTGTCGACTTCTAAAGGTGTGATGACTGACCGTGCAGCGCGTAACGCTGGCATGGGCGGTGAGATCATCGGTTATGTAGCATAACGGAGGAGTTGAAATGTCACGTATAGCAAAAGCCCCAGTAGACGTTGTATCAGGTGTAGAAGTTTCTATCTCTGGTCAAGAAGTTACTGTTAAAGGTAGTAAAGGCACTTTGACCCGCGTTTTCAACGACGCTGTAGAAGTTGCACAGGAAGAGAACCAACTTAAAGCACTTCCACGTGAAGGCTTTGTTGACGGTTGGGCACAGGCTGGTACTGCGCGCTCTATCCTTAACGCAATGGTTCAAGGTGTTTCAGAAGGTTTTGAGAAAAAACTTCAGTTGTTAGGTGTTGGTTACCGTGCACAAGCACAAGGTAACAAGCTAAACCTTACACT
>Ga0208204_100034_pt1 | contig 106197 bp, 101 predicted proteins | sample DeeseametaMP2252_FD_184173 | JGI IMG/M metagenome (GOLD analysis project Ga0208204, IMG submission 184173) | Marine microbial communities from the Deep Pacific Ocean - MP2252 (SPAdes) | ecosystem: Environmental > Aquatic > Marine > Oceanic | place: West of El Salvador, Pacific Ocean | collected...
AGTCGTCGTCACCGCCTTGTGCACGAACGAACCCTTCGGTCCCATCCGCGGCGGAAAAGGCCTCGCCGCCGTCACAGCGGGAGTGGGCCTAGGAGCTAGGGCAGTCACTGATCCTCCTGAAGATGCGAGTGGTGACATCCTAGACCGGGGATGGCGCAGGTACTACCTTTTGTCGTAGGGCCCCTCCGCCGTGGCGGCGAATCCCCAGGCAAGCATCCCCGGTCGGCGTCCCCTTCGGTCAGCTACCCAGCGCGCAGAACTGTCCCGATGCGAGGTTGACCGCCAGGGACCACGTTCCGGCGCAGTCGACACCGGCCTGCTCGGCGGTGGCACCCGAACCCCAGCCCGCGATGGCAATGGTGGTTGCGCCGTTGTCGGCCCAGGAATGTGCGATGCCGCCTCCGAGCGCCCCCGCGTAGGACGTTCCCCCGGCGCGCGAGGCTCCGAGCGCCGTGCCGTACCCCGTGGCAAGCGTCGAAGTGTTTCCGCCCGATTCGGCGACGCTGACGGCGGTGCCGCTGTCGGTTGCCGTCGCGCTGGCACGGGCCGCGTCTGTCGCTTTCGCGCCGCAGCTTGCGAAACCGTCGACCTGAATGTCGTTGACTGACGGCGGCGAAACACAGGTCACCGGTGCGGCCCCGGCGACGCCGGTGCCGAGAAATGCGGCAGAGGTTACGCCGCCACCGACTGCGAGAAGTGCTGCAGCGCGGGAGATTCGGCTAACAAAGCGGGGTGAGGAGCCATCCTGGGGTGAGCGGCGAAGAGTAGAGAAAGGCAACGAGGCGGAGAACAACGGGGGCTCCTTCAACGGAAACTGAGAATGGATCGGTGCGGCACACCGTACCGCGGTTCCGGTGCCGGGTCATCAGTGAATCTTCCCTATGCGTGTAACAATTGGGCATTCACCTCGACCCTCGCCCGACCGGGCCGCCGTGCACTACCATCTGCGAGGATGAAGCGCTGCTTGTTTGCTGCCCTGGCTGGATCGTTCCTTGTGCTCGCCGGTTGCAGTGGCAACGATGGTTCGAGTGGGTTCGACGGTGGGTCCGAGATCGGGCGCAGCATGCCTCCCGCCGATTCCTCGATGGCTGCGCCCGCGCTGGCTCCAGGCCAGGAGAGCGGTAGTCCGTTCAGGGATCAGGCGCAGCCGGCGGCCGAGCGCAAGGAGGTTGTCACCGGCAACCTCTTCGTCACCACGCCGGACCCGATCCAGGCCTCTCGAGACGCTGCCGCGCTGGTGGAGCAGGCCGGCGGGCGCGTCGACAATCGAACCGAGAACGCGGAGACCGACTATTCGGCTGCCAGCAGTTCCCTCACCGCACGCATCCCGGCCGAGGATCTCACCGGGACCGTAGACCGCATCTCAGCCCTCGGCGAGGTCACCAGCATCAACCTCACGCGTGATGACGTCACGATGCAGTACCGAGATCTCGACGCCAGGACGGCTGCTCTGCAGGCCTCGGTCGATCGATTGCGGGCGCTGATAGCCGAAGCGACCAACACTGCAGATCTGATCGAGGCTGAGTCCGCACTGTCCAGTCGGCAGGGGGAGTTGGACAGTCTCGTTTCACAACGGAACTACCTCGCCGACCAGGTGGAGTTGTCCACGATCACAGTGCAATTCGACACCGACGAGGCGACGCCGGTCCGCGGTCCCGACAACTTCTTCGATGGAGTCGTCGCGGGCTGGAACTCCCTGATCGACGCGGTCCAGGACGGCGTGGTCAACCTCGGCCGCGCGATCCCGTGGCTGGGTGCGCTCACCATCGGTGCCGGGATCGTCTACGGTCTCGTTCGCGTCATCCGGCGAAAGCCGGACGGCGCGCATGACACCGACACTGCCGAGAGTGCCGATACTGCCGATATTGCCGCCGACACCGAACCCGGCGACAAGACCGAAACCGAACGCGACTCGTCCTAGACGCTTCCCTCGAAACCGTGCTGCCGCCACGCCTCGTACATGACCACCGCGGCTGCGTTGGCCAGGTTGAGTGATCGCCGTCCAGGAAGCATCGGAATGCGTAGTTTGTCGGTGATGTGCTGGTCGTCCAGTACTGCGTCAGGGAGTCCAGTGGGTTCCGGCCCGAAGACCATGACGTCGCCGGGAACGTACTCGACGTCGGTGTGAAACCTCGTCGAGTGTGCGGTGTACGCGAAGGCCCGCACCGGCGCGAGTGCCGTCCACGCGTCGGCGAGATTCTCGTGCACGGTGACGGAAGCAAGGTCGTGATAGTCCAGCCCCGCCCGTTTCAGTTTCGGTTCCGACATGTCGAAGCCGAGGGGGCCGACCAAGTGGAGTTCACACCCGGTGCCGGCGACGAGGCGTATCGCGTTGCCGGTGTTCTGGGGAATGCGGGGTTCGAAGAACAGGAGTCTGAACACCCGGTTCACTCTGCCACCACCTTCCGGGGAAGGATGGCGCAGGTGGATCACGAACAGTTTGTCGGCGAGGATTACGCCGACAGCGACCTCGGTCGAGAGCACTGGACGGGGCGCGCATACCAATCCTGCACCTTTCGCGACGCCGATCTGAGCGGGCTGAAGACCACGTCGGTGGTATTCACGAACTGCGATTTCACCGGTGCCGACCTGACCGAGTCAGTCCACGTCGACTCGGCATTTCGCTCGTGTACGTTCACCCGGACCAACCTCCAACACAGTGTGTTTCGGCATTCGACCCTGATCGGGTCGACTTTCGTCGACTGCAGGCTTCGTCCGGCGACATTCGACGAGGTGGACTTCACTCTCGCCGGTCTGGGCGGGGCAGACATGCGGGCCATGGACCTGTCCGGATGTCGGATGGTGGAGGCGAACATCGTCGAGACCGATCTCCGGAAAGCGACGCTCACTTCGGTGGACCTGACCGGTGCTCGTACCTCCGGTGCCAAGCTCGACGGTGCGAACCTCCGCGGGGCTCGCACCGACGCCGACTTCTGGGTGACTGTCTCGCTCGTGGGCGCCAAGATCGAGTTGCTGCAGGCTGTCGCTTACGCGCGGGCTCGCGGACTCTCCGTCGAGGGTTGATCGATCCGGCGCGGACCCACCTGGAACAATGGCGGCTGTGACTGCAACGGTTCTTGACGGCAAGGCAACGCGTGACGAGATTTTCGTCGATCTGATCAGGCGGGTGGAAGCGCTGCGTGAGCAGGGCGTGGTCCCCGGGCTCGGCACGATATTGGTCGGCGACGACCCCGGTTCTGCGGCGTACGTCCGCGGAAAGCACAACGACTGCGCCAAAGTGGGAATCACCTCGATTCGCCGCGACCTCCCGGCGGACGTCACTGCGGCCGAGCTCGATGCCACCATCGATGAGCTCAATGCCGATCCTGCGTGCACCGGCTACATCGTGCAGCTTCCACTGCCGCGTCACCTCGACGAGAACGCGGCGCTCGAGCGCGTCGATCCGTCGAAGGATGCCGACGGGCTGCATCCAGTGAACCTCGGCCGTCTGGTGCTGGGCAAGGAAGCACCGCTGCCATGCACTCCGCGCGGAATCGTGCACCTGCTACGCAGGTACGACGTCCCTATCAACGGCGCGCATGCCGTCGTTGTCGGCCGGGGTGTGACGGTGGGGCGCCCGATCGGCCTGCTACTCACTCGCAAGTCGGAGAACGCCACCGTCACTCTGTGCCATACCGGCACCAAGGATCTCGCAGCAGAGGTATCGCGAGCCGACATCGTCATCGCCGCGGCCGGTGTACCCGGAATCATCACCGCCGACATGGTCAAGCCGGGTGCCGCAGTGCTCGACGTCGGCGTCACCAGAACGGATGACGGCTTGCGCGGCGACGTAGCACCCGACGTCGCAGAGGTGGCGGGGTTCCTATCACCCAATCCAGGTGGCGTCGGGCCACTGACCCGCGCGTTTCTACTGGCCAACGTCGTCGAGCGGGCCGAGCAGTCGCTTCGCTCTCGGGCGACGGTCTGACCCGGATGCGCAACCAGATCCGCAAGAACCTACCGCTGCTCGTGGTGTTGATCGTGATCGTCGCGGCGTTGGTGCTCGTTCTTGCGGATCGGTGGCGACGCGGGTCATTCATCCTGGGTGTCGCGACCGTGCTCGCCGCTGGCTTCCGGTTGTTCGTGCCCGAGAACCGGATCGGGCTGCTCGCAGTGCGGAGTCGCGCTTTCGACGTGTCGGCACTCGCCCTCGTCGGCGGCGCGATCGTGTTTCTGTCCGCGTCCATCGACCCGCTCGGCACCGACTGACCCTGTCGCCAGGTCCAGTCGGCGCCAGTCGGTTCAGGTGGCCCGGGCGTGCTCCATCGTTGTGCCGAGGAGTTTCGCCACCGCTGCGGCCTCGGTGAGGAAGCCGTCGTGGCCATCGCGCGATTGGATGACCTCGAGCGCGCGGCAATCGGGCAACCCGCGCGCGATCTCCTTCTGCTGCCGAAGGGGATAGAGGCGATCGGAATCCACCCCGCCCACGATCGTGGGCACCGTGGCGCGCGCGAGGGCAGCGTCGATGCCCCCGCGCCCGCGGCCGATGTCGTGCCTGTTCATCGCCTCGCTCAGCAACACGTATGTGCCGGCGTCGAAACGGTTGGCGAGTTTGGCTGCCTGGTGCTGGAGGTAGCTCTCGATGGCGTAGCGGCCACCGGTCCACGGATTCTCGTCATCCTGCGCGGAATTGGCGAACCGCAGATCCAGCTCGCTTTCCGTTCGGTACGTCAGGTGCGCGATGCGCCGAGCGATGCTCAGCCCGGCCCGCGGGGATCGGCCGGTGCCGTGGTAGTCCCCGCCCTGCCAGTTGGGATCGGACACAATGGCCTCGATCTGCGTGGTCTGCGTCCCGATCTGATCGGCAGTTGCCCTGGCGCCGACCGCGAGCACGAGTGCCGCGCCCACCCGCTCCGGGTTGCCCACGATCCACTCCAACGTCCGCATGCCGCCCATGGAACCTCCGACCACGGCCGCCAAACGTTCGATGCCCAGAACGTCGGCAAGGGCGGCCTCGGCAGCCACCTGGTCCCGGATCGAGATGTAGGGGAACGCGCTGCCCCATGCCCGCCCGTCGGCTCCGATGGAACTCGGTCCGGTGGTGCCACCGCAACCGCCGAGAACGTTGGGTGCGATCACACACCATTCGTCGGTGTCGATCGGTGCGCCCGGTCCGACCATGCCGTTCCACCAGCCCGGCAGCGCATGGTCGGCGTCGGCTGGCCCGCTCACGTGTGAATCACCGGTCAACGCGTGTTCGATCAACACGACGTTGTCGCGGTTCGGGGACAGCTCACCCCACCGCTGCACCGCGATCGTGACCTGCGGTAGGGACGCGCCGCTCTCGAGATCCAGGCGGCCGATGTCGATACTGCCGAGCCGCCCGTCCGGCGCGGGAAAGTCCGCGTCCGGACGGGCGTCGTGCACAGAGCCGATGGTCAAGACGCCGCCGCTGCGAATCCGCGTTCGAGGTCGGCGATGATGTCGTCGACCCCCTCGATGCCCACAGCCAACCTGACCAGGCCTGGGGTGACACCCGAGGTCAACTGCTCCTCCGGCGTCAACTGCGAGTGTGTAGTCGAGGCAGGGTGAATGACGAGTGAACGCACGTCCCCGATATTAGCGACATGACTGTGCAGGCTCAGCCCGTCGACGAACCTTTTGCCCGCGTCGACCCCGCCCTTTAGTTCGAACGCGATGATCGCGCCCTGTCCCTTCGGAGCAAGCTGCTGGCCACGCTCGTACCACGGCGAGGACTCGAGGCCTGCGTAGTTGATGGACTCGACCTCATCGCGGGCGTCGAGGAACGCAGCGACCTTCTGCGCGTTCTCGACGTGCCGCTCGATACGCAAACTCAGCGTCTCCAGGCCCTGGCTGATGAGGAACGCGTTGAACGGCGACACAGCGGCGCCGATATCGCGGAGCAATTGCACGCGCGCCTTCAATGCGAACGCGGGTGCTCCGAGTTCGGCGAAGACGACACCGTGATAGCTCGGATCGGGGGTCGTGAAATTCGCGTGGCGTCCCTGTGTCCAGTCGAACGTGCCACCGTCGACGATGACGCCGGCGATAGCGGTGCCGTGCCCGCCCAAGTACTTCGTGGCCGAATGCACCACGATGTCGGCTCCGTGCGTGAGTGGCTGGATCAGGTAGGGCGTGGCCACGGTGTTGTCGACGATCAGGGGAATCCCGTTTTCGTGCGCAACAGCCGAGATGCCCGGAATGTCGAGGATGTCGTTCTTGGGGTTCGAGATCGTCTCACCGTAGAACGCCTTCGTTTCCGGGGTGATCGCGGCACGCCACTGCTCGAGGTCGTCGGGATCCTCGACGAAATCGACCGTGATACCCAGCTTCGGGAGCGTGTAGTGAAACAGGTTGTAGGTGCCGCCGTACAGGCGCGGGCTCGACACGATGCGATCACCGGCCTCCGCGATGTTGAGGATCGCGAGCGTTTCGGCGGCCTGGCCGGACGCGAGCAACAGCGCTGCCACGCCTCCTTCGAGGGCAGCGATGCGCTGCTCGACGGCGTCCTGCGTCGGATTCATGATGCGGGTGTAGATGTTGCCCGGTTCGGCGAGCCCGAACAGTGCAGCGGCGTGGTCGGTGCTCTCGAACGTGTAGGACGTGGTCTGGTAGATCGGTAGCGCGCGCGCCCGCGTGACACCGTCGGCGTTCTGGCCGACGTGGATCTGCTTGGTCTCGAAACTCCACGATGCGGTGGGGTCTTCGATAGGCGCGCCTGCTGCGTCGACTACGTCAGGGGTGTTGTCGGTCATGTGCTGATAACTCCGTCTTCGAGGAATGTTGGTCGATTCGAATCGGCTCCCGCATGAGAGCCGGGCGGGGTCTATCGAGACAACAACACATCGTCAACCTCCTCATGGGCCTTCTGCCAAGTCGTGCCCGGTCATTGGGCCCGTCGAGGCTGGTTGCCATCCTCGGAGCGGACCCGCGCTTGTTCTCCGGCCACGCGGTGGTGCGTGACCGATTAACCAGGTCTTTTCACCCGGGGCACCCCACCGCGGTTGGAGGGTTGCCGGCCAGCAAGCCGGGGCTTGAACGCTGACACTCATGACCTGGTGGGAATCCTAGCGGGAGCTTCCGCCGCAGCAAACAGCGACATTGCCCTTCCGGTGTCCGGGGACCTGATCACCTGCTCGAGTGAGGACAATCACCGCTTCGCAGGTGCCGCATTCGTCGCCGCGGGGATGAAAATGGGAGCCACGGGCGTTCCCTACGGTGGTTCGTTCCACTTCATGCCTCGTTCGAGGCGATTCATTCGATACGAAGGTTGTTCTGCTGTGACTGTCACCGATTCGGCTTTCGCCAAGAATGTCAGCGCTGCGCGCGACAGAATGTCGAACCCCATGGTCGCCGGCGACAGATCACCGTCGACGCGTCGACGCTTGGCGATGCTTGCCCTCTCGATCGGCGGTTTCGGTATCGGTACCACCGAATTCGCGTCGATGGGGTTGCTACCCGATGTGGCCGCGACCATGAACATCACCGAACCGGTTGCTGGGCAGATGATCTCGGCCTACGCGCTCGGAGTGGTAGTCGGTGCACCTCTGATTGCGACACTCGCGGCGCGAGTGCCGAGGCGGGTGCTGCTGATCGTCCTCATGGTGGCGTTCACGCTGGGCAACCTCGGGACCGTGTTCGCGCCGAGCTTCGGCGAACTGGTGGCATCGCGCTTCGTTGCAGGTCTGCCGCACGGTGCCTACTTCGGTATCGCTGCTCTCGTCGCCGCTCATCTGGCCGAGCCGGGCAAACGAGCAAAAGCAGTCGCCATGGTGATGATGGGGCTTTCCGTCGCCAACGTCGTCGGCGTGCCGGTCGCGACGTGGCTCGGACAGGTATTCGGGTGGCGTAGTGCGTTCACCCTCGTTGCTGTAATCGGTGCGCTCACGGTGACGGCGCTGATCCTGTGGATGCCGCGACTGGACGGCATGCCCACCACGAACCCGATCACCGAACTGGGCGCATTGCGACGCAGCCAGGTCTGGATGACTCTCCTCGTCGGGGTCGTCGGTTTCGGTGGAATGTTCGCCGTGTACACCTACATCGCGTCGACACTGACCGATGTCGCTGGTCTCGCCAGGGCGTTCGTGCCCCTCGCCCTGATGATCTACGGCGTCGGCATGGTCGCCGGCAACTACGCCGGCGGCTGGCTGGCGGACCGATTCATGCTCCGCGGCGTCTTTTTCGGGCTGTCCGCGATGGCGGTGTTCCTGGCCGTGTTCGTGGCCGCAGCCCACAACGGCGTCACCGCGTTGATTCTGATCTTCCTGATCGGCGCCTCGGGTTCGTCGGTCATTCCGGGTCTGCAGACCCGTCTGATGGACGTCGCCGACGATGCGCAGACCTTGGCGGCCTCGCTCAACCACGCAGCCTTCAACCTGGCCAACGCCCTAGGAGCTGCCATCGGCGGCGCAGTGATCGCTGCCGGTTTCGGATACACCGCGCCTGCCGCAGTCGGCTCCGTGCTCGCCGTCGCCGGTCTTGTGGTCCTGGCGACCGCGATGCGGATGCAGCGGCGGGGGATCTCCACCGAACCTCCACATTTCCTGCCGGATCCCTCCGCAGCAGCCCTCTAGTGTCGGAGGCATGAACCGCACCGTGCTCGTCGTCGATGACGAACCGACCATCTCGGATGCTCTCGCGGCACGGCTCCGCGGCGAGGGTTTCGATGTGATCATCGCAGCAGACGGACCTTCGGCTGTTGCAGAGTGCGCGCGGACCACGCCCGACCTGGTCGTGCTCGATGTGATGCTGCCAGGTTTCGACGGATTGGAAGTGTGCCGCCGAATTCAGGCGGACCGGCCTGTCTCGGTGCTGATGCTGACCGCTAAATCCGAGGAGACCGACATGCTGGTCGGCCTCGGGGTCGGCGCCGATGACTATCTGGCCAAGCCGTTCAGCATGCGTGAGCTCGTTGCACGCGTACATGCGCTCATTCGGCGCGCGGACAGAAATGCCTTATCTGCCGACCTGCCGATGTCGACACCGGCAACGAGCGTCGGCCCGATACGGATCGACCACGACGCCCGCACGGTGTCGAACTCGGACGGTGTAGTGCATCTGACGCGCACGGAATTCGATATCCTGGTGTTCCTCTTGCACCGCCCACGCAAAGCCGTGGCGCGCGAGACACTGCTCGCGCACCTGTGGGGCTGGGAGGACTCGGCCGGTAGCCGGACCGTCGACAGTCATGTCAAAGCTCTGCGGCGCAAGCTCGGTGGCGACCTCATCCGTACGGTGCACGGGTTCGGCTACGCGCTGGAAGTGCCGAGATGACACCGACCGCCCTCGGCCGGAGGTTGCCCCGACCCCTCGATCCGTTGAGCTCGTTCAAACTCAAGGTGTCTCTGATCGTCGGCATCGTGTTGGTAGTCGCCAGCATCACGTTCTGGTTCGGCGCCGGCTGGCAGTTCCGGTACGCGCTCTTGGCCGCCTTGGTGATGTCGCTGGCCGCGACGCAAGTTCTCGCCCACGGGATGACCTCGCCGTTGCGCGAGATGACCGCGGCAGCCAAAGCCATGGCCAGGGGCGACTATTCGACGCGTGTCCGCGCGACCTCACGCGACGAGGTCGGCCAACTCGCGGAGGCGTTCAACACGATGTCGACCGACCTCGAAGCGGCGGACACCTACCGACGCGAACTGATCGGCAACGTCTCGCACGAGTTGAAGACGCCCATCGCAGCGTTGCGCGCCGTCCTCGAGAACATCGCCGACGGTGTCACCGAGCCCGACCCCCGAACACTGGCGGTGGCGCTGCGGCAAACCGAAAAACTGGGCGATCTCGTCTCGGAACTGTTGGACCTCTCCCGGTTGGAAGGTGGCGTTCTGCAGCTGAAACCCGAGCAGTTCGGGGTACACGATTTCCTCGCCGAGGTCACTGCTGGGCAACCACGCATCGCGCTCGAAGTCCACCCGGTCGACCTCGCCGTCCGTGCTGATCGCTCGAGGTTGACGCAGGTGGTCACCAATTTGGTCGAGAACGCGGTCCGGCACGCGCCCTCTGGCACCGACATCACGGTGTCGGCGGTCGAGACGCGCGATGGCATAAGCCTCGACGTCGTAGACGACGGGCCGGGAATAGCACCGGCCGAGCGCAATACGGTGTTCGATCGGTTCACCCGGGGCGGTGCGACGGGCGGCGGAACCGGCCTCGGCCTCGCTATTGCCCGTTGGGCTACAGAGCTGCACGGCGGAACGATCGAAGTGCTCGATCGTTCGACCGGTTGTCACATCAGAGTCTCCATTCCACACTCCTGAGTCCGCTCGATCCCCGCGACGCACGTCTTCATGTCGTGGCGTCGGTTTCAGTCCTGCCCGAACGAGGAAAGAAGACTGTCTTGGCCACCGTTGAGCACTCGCAAGACCGGACATCCGGAACACCGATAGCCCCCATCGGACTCTCACTCTGGCCGCGCAGGGTTTGGCCCGTGCGACGCTATGCCGCTGTCTCTCGATTCACCCTGGTCGGCGCCGTCGTCACGGGCCTTCTCGGCGCGGCTGTCCTTGGTTCTCCCGGCATCGGGTACCCGATCGTCGCCGCAGCGGTGCTCGTCGTAGCGGCATCTGCGCGTCCCGATCGGCTCACGTGGTGGCATGCGTTCGGTGCGATTGCCGTTCTCGCGCTCACCTCGGTTTCGGTGTTCCGCGACGCCGAGTGGCTGGTGACCTTGGCAACCTGGCTGGCTGTTGTCGTGACCGGAGTCGTACTGTCGGCGTCGTGGACCTGGACCGGGACCATTCTCGGTGCAATGACGCCGGTGTTCGTTCCGGTTCGGGTTCTGCGATGGACGAGGCGAGGCACCCGCAGGTTGGATACCGGCAGCGTGAAGCCGGGGCGACTGGTGTTGGTCGCTGCGGTGACATCGTTGCTCGTACTTGTCTTCGCGGCGCTCTTCGCCGGTGCCGACCCACAGTTCGAGCGGCTCGTCGATTCGCTGACTCCGGAATGGGATCTGGGCGCTGCATTCGGGCGACTCGTTGTCTTCACGCTCGTCGCTGGCGGTGCGCTGGCTGCGGCATATGTTGCCGTCAATACGCCGCGTTTCGACCTGGTAGCGCCTCGGCCACGTCGCACGCTCGAGTTGTGGGAGTGGACGATTCCGCTGGGATCGTTGGTCGCTGTGTTCTGCGCCTTCGTCTTCGTGCAACTCCGAACTCTGTTCGGAGGTCAGGAACACGTGATTGTCACCGCGGGTCTCACCAACGCCGAATACGCGAGGCAAGGATTCTGGCAGCTGTTGGCGGTGACGGCACTGACTCTGCTGGTCATTGCCGTCACGGTCGGAAGGGCGCCGCGCATCTCGACGGCGGATCGACTGGCCCTGCGCATATTGGTGGGCGCTCTGTGTCTGCTGTCCTTGGTGGTGGTCGCCTCGGCGCTGCACCGGATGTCGTTGTACGAGCAGCAATACGGATACACGACGCTACGCTTGTTCGTCACCGCGGTGGAGCTGTGGCTGGGTTCGGTGTTCGTGCTGATCATGATCACGGGTCTCCGGATGTCGGGTCGATGGCTGCCGCGCGCGGTGGGTGTGGGGGCGGTGTTGACGGTGCTCGGCCTCGCGGCGCTGAACCCCGATGCCTACATCGCTCGCCACAGCGTCGAACGATTCGAGCAAACAGGGAAGATCGACGTCGGCTATCTCTCCCGGCTTTCGAGCGACGCCGCGCCCGAACTGGACCGACTGCCCGAGCCGTACCGGAGCTGTGTCGACACCGGGGCGTCGACGAATGCGTCGTGCCTCCCTGGGCGCTAAAGTGAGCGAGCATGAGCAGGAAGGAGCAGCGATGAGATACATGAGCTCGATTTCGACGTATCTCGCTCTGCTTTTGCTGCTCGCCACCGTCCCTGGTTCGACCGCCGGTGCGGTCGCGTTCGGCCTCGTCTTGACGGCAGTGGTGGTCACCGTCGTGGCCACCACAGGCCGTGATTCGCTGACAGCGATGCTCTTCGGCGTCACGCACGGCCCTGCGGCAGATCGACGTCGGCGCGGGGCATTTCGCCGTCAGGACCGTCCGAACGAAGCAGGCAGGCCGATGCCCCGCGCTCCCGGCGCGTTGGTGGGGGCCCTCTAGAGCACCGCACCAGGGCTTCCCGACACACCGTCAGCGGTACATCACCCGCCCTTCGTCGGAAGTCGCCTTCATGTACTTCATGAGCTCATTGCCTGCGTTCGCCTGTGCCCGGCGTTCGATCAGCACGGTCCTGTCCATAGTGGCGACCGTCGCGCTGATGTTTCTTCTCGTCGTCGACCACGAGCCCGGTGGCCAAACGTCGCTCGTCGCTCTCGCGCTCGCAGCTCTGGTCGCGCTCGCGGTACTGCATTCGGCGTCGGCCTCGTGCATCGGACCCAGGGCTTCGCGCGCTCCTGCCGAGGACACCCGATTACGAGGTAGCTTTCGTCGCCAACACCGTCCCGACACACCGGGACGTCCTATGCCCAGAGCACCCGGACCGGTCACCTGACCGGTCCGCCTTCCCTCGCTTCGGGGAGTGCGCTGCCGGTCGAGATTTCCACGACCGACAACACACCAAGGGGTGCTCCCATGCTCGACTTCGTCTACTACCCGGTGTCCGGAATCCTCTGGTTCTGGCACACGGCTTTCGGTTCGGTGCTCGGTCCCGACAACGGGATCAGCTGGGCACTGGCCGTGGTGTTTCTCGTGTTCACCGTCCGTGTTCTGCTCTACAAACCGTTCGTCGGCCAAATCCGTCGTCAACTTGCCATGAAGTCGCTGCAACCGCAGATGAAGGCGTTGCAGAAGCTGCATGCCGGCGATCGCGCTCGCCAAGGGGCAGAACTGCGGAAGTTGCAGAAAGAACACGGGGTGACCCGCTGCTCGGTTGTCTGCCGATGCTCGTGCAGGCGCCGGTGTTCATCGGACTGCTGCACGTGCTGAGGTCGTTCAACCGCACCGGCACCGGTTTCGGTCACCTCGGCATGTCCGCGCAGGACAACGCGAGCACGGCCAACTACTTCTTCAGCGCCACCGACGTGCAGTCGTTTCTCGGCGCCCGCCTGTTCGGAGCGCCGATCTCGGCGGCGATCACCAATCCGGCCGACACTCTCGCGTCCTTCGCCGAGTTCGGCGGGATTCCGTCGGCGTGGGCCATTGCCGCGGTGGCAGTTCCGCTCATGGTGATCGCTGGTGTGGCTACGCACTTCAACGCTCGTGCCTCGATAGCGCGCCAGGACGATGTGGCACGCAGCAACCCGCAGACTGCAATGACAAACAGGATGATGCTCTGGATCCTGCCGGCCGGCGTCCTGATCGGTGGACCGGTGCTACCGGTAGCTGTGTTGCTGTACTGGGTGAGCAACAACGTGTGGACGTACGTCCAACAACATCTTGTGTATCGGCGCATAGACCGGGAGCAGGCAGCGTTGCCCGTGCCGCAATCCGCCGTCACTGCGCCCAAACCAGGCGCCAAACCTCAGCGCCGACGGTGAAGGACTGTTCCGTGTGTGTCGGTCGCGTCCGCTACCGTGCCTTCCGTGCCTATCACTGTCTCCACAGTCAACGTCAACGGAATCCGTGCTGCCGCACGCAAGGGAATGCTGCCGTGGTTGGAAGCGACCGATGCCGATGTGGTCTGCCTTCAGGAAACGCGCGCCGACGACGGTGAGCTGACCAAGGCCCTGGCCCCCGCACTCGACGCAGGCTGGCACCTCGCCTCTGCCGCGCCGTCGGTGAAAGGACGCAACGGCGTCGCTGTTCTCTCCCGCACGGCTCCCGACGCCGTGCGGGTGGGAATCGGTGCCGACGAGTTCGCGGAGGCCGGCCGCTATATCGAGGCCGATTTCGGTGACGTCACCGTCGCGAGTTTGTACCTACCGTCCGGTGCGGTCGGTACCGAGCGACAGGAGGAGAAGGAGCGGTTCATGGCCGCATTCGCCCCGTACCTGACGGCGCTGGCCTCGACAGCGCAGGCCGCGGACCGCGATGCCGTGGTGTGCGGTGACTGGAACATCGCGCACACCGAGCGCGATATCAAGGCGTGGAAGACCAACCGCAAGAACTCGGGGTTCCTCCCCGAGGAACGTGAGTGGATCTCGGCGCTTCTGGCCGAAGGCGCACCCTGGCGGGACGTCGTGCGCGATCTTCATCCCGACGTGGACGGCCCGTACAGCTGGTGGTCCTATCGCGGAAAGGCATTCGACAACGACGCCGGATGGCGGATCGACTACCACCTGGTCACCGACGCTCTCGCCGAACGCGCAAAAGACGCGGTCACCGAGCGTGCGGTGGCCTACGACCAGCGATGGTCCGATCACTCGCCAGTGACGGTCAGTTATCGCTAGAGCCTGGAAGAAAAGACCTTCTCGCGTCGTGAAAAGATCATGAGCATGTCTTCTCCTGCATCATCCGACACACCTCAGGGGCCGCGCCAGCGCGTCCTGTCCGGCATCCAGCCGACGGCGGACTCGTTCCACCTCGGCAACTACCTGGGTGCCGTGCGTCAGTGGGTGGCATTGCAGGACGACTACGACGCGTTCTATTTCATTCCAGATCTACACGCCATCACGGTGCCGCAGGATCCCAAAGCGCTACGGCATCGCACCAGAATCGCGGCAGCGCAGCTGCTGGCCGTCGGTATCGACCCGAAGCGCTCGACTCTGTTCGTGCAGAGTCAGGTGCCCGAGCATGCGCAGCTGGCGTGGGTGCTCAACTGCATTACCGGGTTCGGCGAAGCGGGGCGGATGACGCAGTTCAAGGACAAGTCGGCCAAGCAAGGTCGCGATCAGACCACGGTGGGGCTGTTCACTTACCCGGTATTGCAGGCCGCCGACATTCTGCTCTACCGCCCCAATCTCGTTCCGGTCGGCGAAGATCAGCGTCAGCACCTTGAACTGACGCGCGATCTCGCGCAGCGCTTCAACACCCGCTTCAAGAAGACCTTCGTCGTTCCGGACGCACACATCGTGAAGGGCACCGCCAAGATCTTCGATCTGCAGGAGCCGACGGCGAAAATGAGCAAGTCGGGGTCGAACCCGGCCGGCATCGTCAACCTTCTCGACGATCCGAAGGTGACGGCGAAGAAGCTTCGCTCGGCGGTGACCGACAACGACCGGGACATAGCCTTCGACCCGGTGAACAAGCCGGGCGTCAGCAATCTGCTCAACATTCAGTCGGCATTGTCCGGCCGCGCGATCGACGACCTCGTCGAGGGATACGCAGGCAAGGGTTACGGCGATCTCAAGTCGGACACGGCAGATGTCCTGATCGAGTTCGTGACCCCGCTGAAAGCCGCCGTCGATGGCTATATGGCCGACATCGCCGAGCTGGATCGCATCCTCGCAGACGGCGCAGACCGGGCGAGGGAGGTAGCGTCACGAACGTTGGCGCAGGTGTACGAACGGGTGGGGTTCCTGGCACCGCTTTCCTGACAGCAGGGAACTCACACCGGGTCCCGAGCTTCGAGGGGCAGACATCGAGAGGGTGATCGTCGTTCCCGACTTCAAAGCAATCTTGCAGCGGCGCCGCGAGCAATGGCCGTGGTTCGATCACACGGTCCGCGCGGCGCAGCGGTACAAATCGCAGAATGGCGACTATTACGCCGCCGCGATGACCTACTTCAGTGTGCTGGCGCTTTTTCCGCTCCTGATGGTGGCGTTTGCGGCAGCCGGATTCGTGCTGGCGGGCCAACCTCAATTGCTCGACGAGATCAGCGACCAGATCACGCAGAACGTTCCGGGAAGTCTGGGCGAAACGATCAACACTCTCGTCGACACTGCGATCGAGTCGAGGACGAGCGTCGGCATCCTCGGTATCCTCGGCGCGCTCTACGCAGGATTGGGGTGGATGGCGAAACTGCGCGAGGCTCTGACGGCCATGTGGGAGTCCGTGCACGAGGATGGCAGCTTCCTCGCTACCAAGTTCAAGGATCTCCTGGCACTGTTCGGGCTCGGTGCCGCTCTTGCAGTGTCGCTGGGATTGTCGGCGCTCAACGGTGCCTCGGTGATGCGCAGTCTGCTCGAACTGGTCAACCTGGACGGCGTCCCTGGAGTCGATATCGCGCTCCGCGTCCTGTCGGTGGTGCTGGCAGTCGTCGCTACCTGGGCTGTGTTCGTCTGGGTTATTTCGCGGCTTCCGCGGGAACCCGTTCCGATTCACAGCGCCCTGAAGGGCGCTCTGATCGCCGCGATCGGGTTCGAGGTCTTCAAGCAGATCGCGGCGATCTACCTCGCGTCGGTCACCAACGGCCCCGCCGGGGTGGTGTTCGGCCCGATCATCGGTCTTCTGGTCTTCGTGTTCACCACGTCGCGATTCCTGTTGCTGTCGACGGCTTTTGCTGCCACCACCGAGGAAAGTATGGCGCTGGCGTTCGTGCCGCCACCGGAACCGGCAGTCATCACTCCTCGAGTCGAGATCAACGAGGGGCCGACGGTGAAGAGCGGCATCGCACTGGTTGGAGCGGGGGCGATCGCGGGAGCGGTGCTGGGGCGGTGGGGGCGCCGTTGACCGGCCCAGAATGGGTCAGCGCGAATCAACGTCGTCGATTCAGTTGACGTGCCCAGAGCAGCAGACCCAGCACGATCAGTGCGCCGATGACCGCGAAACCGATTCGAATCACGGTGTCGCCGCCCGCCTTCAGGGCCGAGGCTCGCGCACTGGCAGCGGGATCGGTCTGCCCGGCAGGATCGGTCGGCGGCGATGCCAGGGTGGGCACCGCGGGGCGGGTGCTCGTGACCGGTGCGGCGGAATCCTGGTCCACGAGTACACCGACTGTCGAGTCAACGGGTAGCGCGAAGCCGTAGTCCAGCAGCCGCGCTGCCTGCTCCCACGGACGAATAGGCAGGACGTCACCCAGCATCAACGTGACGGCGAGTCGTCGGCCGTCGCGGGCGGCGGCGCCGACGAAGGTCTGTCGGGCAGAGTCGGTGAATCCTGTCTTGCCCCCGAGCGCGCCATCGTAGTTGTACAGCAACTGGTTGTCGTTCGACAGCGCGAATCCTGGCCGGTCCACGTCCTCGGTGATGGCGGGATCTCGGGGGTAGCCCGGGAAATCGACCATCTCGGTGGAAATCAGTTCCGCGAACGTCGGGTCCGCCATCGCGGAACGAAAGATCAACGCCATGTCGTAGGCCGAGCTCGACATCCCGGGCCCGTCGAGACCGGACGGACTCGCCGTCCTCGTGTCGAGCGCACCCAACGAAGTTGCCTTCGCGTTCATTTTCTCGACCGCGGCCTCGTTGCCACCGAGCTGCGCGGCCAGCGCGTGCGCGGCGTCGTTCCCGGACGCCATCACCAGACCCTGCATCAGCTGCATGTTCGTGTAGACGCCGCCCTTTCCTAGTCCGACGGAGCTGCCTTCGATACCGGCATCCTCAGCAGTGGCGACGGTGGTCCTGTTCAGATCGAGCTCATCGAGTACGACGAGGGCGAGAAGAATCTTGATGATGCTGGCGGGTCGGTAGCGCCCGTGCGGATCCTTTGCCGCGAGAACGTCGCCGCTGTCGAGATCGGCGAGCACCCAACCGGTTGCCGAGATGTCCGCAGGCAACGGGGGAGCCCCGTCGGGTGTCACGGTGCCGCACTCGGCGAGAGCGTCACCGCCGATAGCTTCAGCAGGCACGGGAAGGGCAGGAGGGGTGGTTTGTCCTGGCTCAGGCACCTCCGACAGGTCGATCGCAGGTGGCGGCGACGTCGCGAACGGGCAGTTGTCGGTGTCCGGCGTCGCGAAAGGTGTGGTGGTCGGCGGTGGCTCGGGTGGCTGAGCGCCGACCGGCGCCGAGCCCATGAGCACCAGTACAACAGACGCCGACGCCACCACGAACCCACGAATCGTTCTCATCGCGAACCACCTTAGGCGCTTCGCGCATGTGCGTGGAAATACATAGCCTGCTATGTATTTCCACGCACATGGGGAGTGTCAGTTACCGGACGGCCGGAGGAAGGGGCGCTGGATCTTTTTCCACTTCTCGTAGGTGGCGTACGCGGACCGGGTGGACTCGAGCGTCGACGTCGCGCTGACCGGAACATCCCACCAGGACTCGGAATCCGGCGCCCCGATGAGTGGGTCCGTCTCGACATGGATGACCGTGCTCGTCTGGCTCGCCTTGGCGGTCTTGACCGCGTCGGTGAACTCGGCACCGTTCTCGACCCGCACGACCTCCACTCCCAGGCTGGCCGCGTTGGCTGCGAGATCGACGGGCAGAATCTCACCGTCCAAACGGCCCTGTTCACCGCGGTAGCGATAGTCGGTTCCGAATCGCTGCGAACCCAGCGACTCCGAGAGCGATCCGATGGAGGCGAAGCCGTGATTCTGCACCAGGATCACGATGATCTTGACGCCTTCCTGAACGGCGGTGACGAGCTCGGTGGCCATCATCAGGTACGAGCCGTCGCCGACCATGACGAACACGTCGCGGTCCGGTTCGGCCATCTTCGCGCCGATCCCGCCGGCGATCTCGTAGCCCATGCACGAGAATCCGTACTCGACGTGGTATCCCTTGGAATCTCTTGTGCGCCAGAGCTTGTGCAGGTCGCCTGGCATCGATCCGGCGGCACAGACCACGACATCATGCGGATCGGACAGCGTGTTCGCGAGGCCGATCACCTGATTCTGGTTCAACGGCGCAGTCGGATCCTCGATCTTGTATACCGAGGAAACCGTCGCGTCCCACGGGGTCGCCAGGTCTGAAACAAGGGTGCGGTAGTCGGCCGGTACCTCGTAGTCGGCCAGCTCGGCCTCGAGGGCTTCGAGCGCCTCCCGGGCGTCGGAGACGACGGAGATGCCGCCTTGCTTGACCGAGTCGATGGACGCGACGTTGATGTTGACGAATCGCACGTCCGGGTTGTTGAAGGCGGTACGCGAGGCGGAGGTGAAGTCGCTGTAGCGAGTGCCGATTCCGATGATGACATCGGCTTCGGTGGCGAGGGCGTTCGCGGCAGTGGTGCCGGTAGAACCGACCGCGCCCACCGACTGCGGATGGTCGTAGGGCACAGCCCCTTTGCCGGCCTGGCTCTGGCCGACGGGTATTCCGGTCTTCGAGACGAACGACGCGAGTGCGGCGGTGGCGCCGGAGTAGATGACCCCGCCGCCGGCGACGATCATCGGCTTCTGCGCGCTGCGGATGACCTCGGCTGCGCGTGCGATGACCGACTTTTCCGGCAGCGGGCGGGCGATGTGCCACGTACGCGGTGCGAACAGCGACTCCGGCCAATCGAACGCCTCTGCCTGCACGTCCTGCGGGATGGCGACGGTGGCAGCGCCGGTCTCGACCGGATCGGTCAGCACGCGCATCGCGCCGAGCAAAGCCCCGGGCAGCTGTTCGGGACGCCACACCCGGTCGAAGTACCGCGAGAGCGGCTTGAACGCGTCGTTGACCGTGACGTCGCCGCTCGAGGGGAGTTCCAGCTCCTGAAGCACCGGGGCGCTCACGCGGGTGGCGAACGTGTCCGCTGGCAGCAACAGGACAGGCAAGCGGTTGATCGTCGCCAGGGCAGCACCTGTCAGCATGTTCGTCGAGCCGGGGCCGACGCTGGCCGTGACAGCCCAGGTCTGCATTCGATCCTTCTGACGTGTGTAGGCGACGGCACTGTGCACCATGGCCTGCTCGTTGCGTCCGAGGACGTACGGCAATTCCGGTTCGCTGCCGCCTTCGACGGCGTCGATCTCGGCCTGCAGGAGCGCCTGCCCGAGGCCGGCGACGTTGCCGTGGCCGAAGATGCCGAATGCGCCGGCGAAGAACTTGGTGCGTGTGCCGTCGCGCTCGACGTACTGGTTTGCCAAGAATTTCACGACGGCCTGGCTCACGGTGAGGTGAACTGTGTCCTCGGTATTCTCGGTCTTGTTCGCCGAGATCGGCGCAGTGGACACCACGGTCATGCTCCTTCGGAAGCGGGGTCGAGGGTAAGGCCGTTCAAGGGAAGACGAGGGTCGACGGCCTGCTCTTCCCAGGTACCGCGGATCCAGGTGTGCTCGGGGTCGTCGACGATGTTCCAGGCGCGTTCGGGGCCCGGTCCGGCCATGACGTTGAGGTAGTACATGTGGTATCCGGGGGCCGCAACCGACGGGCCATGGTAGCCATGCGGAACCAGGACGACATCGCCCGTGCGGACCTCTTCGAGGACCTCGATCGGCCGCTGCGGCGTCCCGTATACGCGGTGGTAGCCGAAGCCGGCGCGCTCGCCCGGGCCGGGCGCGATCTCGAAGTAGTAGATCTCTTCCAGCGCAGTCTCGCTCGCGGTGTTCTCGTCGTGCTTGTGGCCCGGGTAGGACGACCAGTTGCCGCCGGGGGTGATGACCTCGCAAGCGATGAGCGAGTCGGCTTCGAATCTGTCGGCGGTTCCGAAATTGTGTACCTGCCGGCTGCAGTTCCCGGCACCGCGCAGCTCGACCGCGACATCGGCTGCTGCCACGTACCGGAGGGGAAGCTTGTTCTGGGCTCGAGCTCCGCACAGCGCGAAGCGCCCGCCGTCGGTGCTGGCGACCGTGTACGAGGAATCCTTGCCGACGTAGACGAAGTCCGACGGTCCGTCGAACACCGATGTGCGGCCCTGTAATTCGAACTTCGTACCGTCACTGGTGACTGTCGCAGAACCGGACAGTGGGACGATCATGATCTCGTCGGCACCGGACTCGAGGTTCACGGACTTCCCGGCAGCAAGGCTCAACGTCCACAGGCTCGATTCCGTCCAGCCTGATCGGGTCGTTCCGCCGGCTCCACTCCTGCCTGATCGGGTCGTTCCGCCGGCTCCACTCCTGCCGGCCGTCTCGGGCGTCACGACGACGTCGAAGTGGTCCTGGCCGCCGGTTCCTGCTTTGATGTAGTACTCGGAGTTCATCTTTCACCTCACCATGTCCACGGCGGTGCCGACTGCTTTCGCGACGTCGCCGTCCTGCGGGTAGAGCAGCGTGCGTCCGACGATCAGGCCGCGCACCGCGGGAATCTCGAGCGCCTTCGCCCAGCTGGCGTAGGTCTCGTCCGGTGCAGTCTGAGGGTCGCCCCCGAGTAGCAGCGTAGGTAGGGTGGTCGCATCCATGACGCGCTCCATTTCGTCGACGACAGGCAGTTTCATCCAGGTGTACGCGGAGGTGGATCCGAGGCCCTGGGTGATGTGGATCGACTTGATGACGGCGTCGGCGCTGAGGTCGTTGACGACGCGGCCGTCGACACGGCTGGACAGGAACGGTTCGACCATCGCGATGAGGTTTTCGGCGGCGAGTTCGTCGATGGCCCGAGCGCAGGCGGTCATGGTCTCGAGTGTCCCGGGGTCCTCGAGCGCGATCCGAGTGAGCATTTTCGCTCCGTTCATGCGCGCTTTGGCGGTCGACGCAGCGGTGGCTCCCGTCATTCGGTCGTCGAGTTCGAACGACGCGCCGGCCAACCCCCCGCGATTCATCGACGAGAAGACGACCTTGTCCTCGAGCGCTCCGAGCAGCACGAGATCGTCGAGGATCTCTGCCGAGGCAAGAACGCCGTCGACGCCGGGGTTGGCCAGTGCCGTGCGGAGCCGATCGAGCAGTTCGGTGCGGCTGTTCATCGCGGTGGCATCGGCCCCGACCGAGAGTGCGCCGCGGGCGGGATGATCGGCAGCGACGATCATCAATCGACCGTTGCCGCGGACGGTGTCGCGGGTGACCCGAGTGGCCCAGGCTCGGTCGATCGCCTGCGGGTTGGTCGCGCGCAGCGCGGTCACCTCAGCGTACGTCGACGCGGCAGCAGGGGTCAGGGTGGTCTCAGACATTGACGGCCTCGTTGTCGGATTCTTCGGTGGCGGACTTTTCCGCAAGGGCGGCGACCTCGGATGCGGTCGGCATCGCGGTCGAGCATTCGAGGCGAGAGGCGACGATCGCGCCGGCAGCGTTGCCGTAGCGGAGGATCTTCTCGAGTGGCCAGCCGGCCAGGAGGCCGTGGCACAGTGAACCGCCGAAACTGTCGCCCGCACCGAGGCCATTGACGACGTCGACGAAATTCGGTGGGACGGTGACGGTCTCCGAGCGGGTCTTGCCCATGACCCCTTTCGGCCCCATCTTGACGATGGCCAGCTCTACGCCGAGGTCGAGGAGCGCGTCGGCAGCAGCGTGTGGATCGGTCTCGCCGACGGCGATCTCGCATTCCTCTCTGTTCCCGACTGCAACGGTGACGTGCCGAAGTGCGCGCTGAACCTGCTCGGTCGCGGCGGCGGGGGAGTGCCAGAACATCGGTCGGTAGTCGAGGTCGAGCACGGTCAGCGGAGCGCGTTCGCGTGCTTCCCAGGCGGTGAAGTGGGCGCTGCGGCTCGGCTCCTCGGACAGGCCGGTCACCGTCGACCAGTACAGGCGGGCGCTGCGGACGGCGGCCGAGTCGATGTTCTCGGGTCGGACCTGCAGATCCGGCGCGGAGGGCTTGCGGTAGAAGTACAACGGGAAGTCGTCCGGCGGAAAGATCTCGCAGAAGGTGACGGGCGTTGCGTACGTCTCGTCGACGACGATGAATCGATTGTCGACACCGAGGCGAACGAGCTCACCGGAGACATACCGGCCGAAGGGATCGTCGCCGACGCCGGAGATCAGGGCCGATGTGCACCCGAGGCGTGCTGCGGCAACGGCGACGTTCGCTGCGCTTCCACCGAGGAACTTGCCGAAGGACTCGACGAGCTCGAGGCCGACGCCGGTTTGCAGCGGGTAGATGTCGACGCCGCTGCGCCCGATGGCGAGGACGTCGAAGGCCGTGGTGTTCGCATCGGCTGAGGTGGTCAAGATCGACTCCAGAGGGTTTCGGGAATGTACGACGGAGAGGTGACACGTGCACACGGCTTTGTCGAGTTCTACTGTGCGCTAGTTCACAGGTTCATGTCAATACTTTGTCCTGACATTCTTACTTCAAGTCAAGGCGATGTTAGTGTTCACCTACACTTCGATCAAACCGGGCATCGAAACGACTGCCCCTGAAGTAGATACGGAGCCGGACTGTGACTGCCTCGAACACGTCCACGGGCGACGCCAAGTCCACGGTGCGATCATCGGTGGCGACGCCATTGTCCGTCGAGCTGGACCGCGGTAGCCCGGTTCCTCTGTACTTCCAACTCGCCCAAGCGATCGAGTCGGCGATACTCGGCGGGCTGCTGGCCCCCGGTGATCGATTCGAGAACGAACTGGCCTTGGCCAAGCGACTCAACCTTTCGCGTCCCACGACACGGCGTGCCATCCAGGAGCTGGTGGACAAGGGGCTGCTGGTTCGGAAGCGAGGCGTCGGTACCCAGGTGGTGCAGAGTCCGGTCCATCGCCCCGTAGAACTCACCAGCTTGTTCGACGACCTCGCTCGGGCGGGGCAGAGTCCGTCCACCAAGTTGCTCGACTACCACGTCGGTATCCCGACGGCCGAGGTCGCACGTGAGCTCAATCTCGCCGACGACGTCGAAGTGGTCACCATTCGCCGACTCAGGAGCACGAACGGCGAGCCATTGGCATTGATGACCAATCACCTGCCGTCGGCAATCGCTCCCGACCCGGAAGAGCTCGAATCGCACGGGTTGTATCAATCGCTGCGAACCAGGGGTGTGCACATCCGGCTCGCCCGGCAGCGGATCGGTGCGAAAGCCGCCGATCGTGAAGAGGCGCAACTGCTCGATGAGAAGTTCAAGGCACCACTGCTGACGATGCACCGAACGGCATTCGACGACTCGGGGAGCGTCGTGGAGTTCGGCTCGCACGCCTACCGCGCCTCGCGCTACTACTTCGACACCACCGTCGTCGACCGCTGAGCCGGCCGTCAGGCGCCAGTCGCGGCGGTGGACCCACGCACCTGGATGGCGGGCGGGACGAGCTGCAGTGAGCCTGCAGCCGACGGGTCCGCAATACGCTCCACCAGCGCGGTAGCCGCCCGCCGTCCGAGCTCGACGGTCGCGTTCTCCACGCTCGTCAGCCGCACATGTCGTAGTTGCGCGATGGATGTGTTGTCGTATCCCACCACCGACACGTCGGCCGGGACCGCCAGACCCATGTCCTGGCAGGCGGTCATGACGCCGATCGCGACGAGGTCGTTGACGGCGTAAATCGCGCTGGGTCGACCTGTCTGCAGCAGCCGGGTCCCTGCGCGGTGCCCGTCGTCCTCGGTCATGTCGCTCTCCTCCACACGGATGTGACGGGTGAGTCCGTGCGCCGCCATCGCCGTTCGATAGCTCTCGGCGCGGATGTCGGCCACCGCGCCCAGGCCCGCGACGTGCGCGATTGCGCTGTGTCCCAAGTCGACGAGGTGGCCTACCGCCAGCTGGGTTCCGAGCTCGTCGTCGCTGGCAACGATGTCGACGCCCGGAAAGTCGAGATCGCGGCTCGCGACGACCACGGTAGGCATGGATGCGGCGGCCTCAGCGATCGCCGGCGTGGGGTTTCGAGTGCCCACGAGAGCCAGGCCGTCGAGCCGCAGATCCATGAAGCTTTCCACGAAGGACTCGTCGGAGCTGCGGTCCAGTCGGCCATCGGCGAGGAACATTTTCAGATCATGTTGCTGCAGAACCGAGTTCATCCCTTCGAGGCAGTCGACGAACCATGGGTTGCGCAGGTCGTTGAGAAGCACTCCCACGATGTTCGTTCGGCGCTGGCTGAGGCTACGTGCGCTGAGGTTGGGGCGGTAGCCCAACTCGCGAATGGCCTTCTCGACCGCCTCGCGTTTCTCGTCGCTGACTGAGCTCGATCCGCGAAGTACCAGTGAAACAAGCGATTTGGATACCCCGGCATGGGCGGCGACGGTACGAATGGTCGGCTGCGCCACGTGGGGTCCTTTCGTGCGAGAGGGGCGGTGTCTCGACGACGCTAGCAGGCGCAGGGGTGTTGACACGCCTGCGTTGGATCGGCAAGACTGAGCTCGGATTGGACCGGTCCAAAACGTTCGTGGGCGCCGGTCGGTTCGCACCTTCTTCCAGCTTTCGAGGAGACACACCAGTGAGTTCACCGCACGGCACGAGTTCACCGCAGGGAATCAGGGTCGCCGTCGCCGGTTTCGGTTGGATGGGCCGCGTGCACACGCAGGCCTACGCCCGCATCCGGCATCACTACCCGCACCTCGCTCTGGCTCCGACGCTCGCGAGTGTCGCCGACGAGGTCCCGGGACGGGCCGAGGAAGCGGCCGCGCAATTCGGTTTCGAAGGGTCCACCACCGACTGGCACGACATCGAGGCGGATCGGGCCATCGGCGCTGTGTCCATCACGGCCCCGAACTTCCTGCACCGCAGCATCGGAACTGCGATGGCCGAGGCGGGCAAACACATCTGGATCGAGAAGCCAGTCGGCTTGTCCGCCGACGATGCGCGTGCTGTGGCCCTATCCGCGGACAAGGCGGGAGTGCAGACGTCCGTCGGATTCAACTACCGCAATGCACCCGCCGTCGAGGAAGCCAAGGCACTCATCGACTCCGGCGAGCTCGGTACCGTCACCCACGCTCGTTTTCGATTCTTCAGTGACTACGCAGCGCACCCTGACGGCGCCCTCAGTTGGCGGTTCGAGAGGGCTCGCGGAGGTAACGGAGTGCTGGGTGATCTCGCCTCGCACGGCGCGGATCTGCTGTGGTACCTCCTGGGGGACATCGATTCTCTCGTCGCGGACACCGCGGTTTTCGTGCCACAGCGGGCCAAGCCGCTCGGGGCGACCAGCGGACACGCACTCGCCACCGGAGGTGAACTCGGTCCGGTCGAGAACGAAGACTTCGTGAGCAGTCAGATTCGGTTGGCCTCGGGCGCACGGGCAACACTCGAAGCGAGCCGCGTGTCGGTCGGCGAACAGAACGCCTACGGATTCGAGATCCACGGCACCAAAGGCGCGGTCTTCTGGGATTTCCGGCGCCTCGGCGAACTCGCGGTCAGCCTCGGAGGCAGGTACCAGGATCAGCCGGTCTCGACCATCTATGTGGGACCGAACCAGGGCGAATACGGGGCCTTTCAACCGGGCTCGGCGTCCTCGATGGGTTACGACGACCTCAAGGTCATCGAAGCCGAACGCTTCCTGCGGTCCATCGCCGAGGGCAAGCCGATCGGCGCCACGGTGTGGGACGCCGTGCGCAGCGCCCAGGTTCTGGACGCCATGACCGAGTCCGTCGACTCCGGAAGGTGGGTCGCGCCCGGCGCGTGAAGCAGAACGCTCGACGCAGAACTCAGCGAGGTGACATTCCGGCGGCGCGATAAGCCTCGTCGACCATGGTCATGTTCGCAACTGCGTCGTCAGCGTCGATCGGCAGTGGCGTTCCCTCGGTCAGATGCTCGGCGAAGGTCTCCAACTGATAGGTGTACGACGACCGTGTGCCGAGGTTCTCGATCGTGGTGTCCGAACCGATCGTGACGGTGATTCGATCGTCCTGATGCGGTTTGATGAAGTTGTGCGCACATGCTCGGCCCTTCGATCCGAACAGTGTCAGCGTGAACTGGTGGGCTGGATGGATCATCGAATTCAGGGACGCACCGGTCGCCCCGTTCGGGAATTCGAGGTCGACGTCGAAGGTTTCGTCGATTCCTGGGAACCGCTCGACAGCGCGTGCCTCGACGATCCTAGGAGATCCTCCTGCCCAACGTCCGAGGAGCCGGTGGGAGTGCAGTCCGTAGCAGCCCAGATCCATCAGTGCTCCACCGGCAAGTTCGAGCGACCAACGCGGATCGGTCGGCGCGGGAGTCGGCATTCGCATCACCACCTCGACATGCCGGAGCTCACCGAGGGTGCCCTCGCTCAGCAACTGCTGCAGCCGTCGCGTGACCGGGTGAAAGAGGTAGTGAAACCCCTCCATCACGGTGACGCCCTGTGCTGAAGCGACTTCCGCGACGTGCGCGGCCTCGGTACGGTTGCGAGCGAAGGGCTTCTCGGTCAGCACGGGCTTTCCTGCTCTGACTGCCGCAAGATTCCAGGGTGCGTGCAGAGAGTTGGCCAACGGGTTGTAGACGACGTCCACATCCGGGTCGTCGATGAGGTCCTGATACGACGGAAGGGCGCGTTCCACTCCATGTTTCGAGGCAAACGCTTCGGCTCGACCGCGGTCCCGTGCGGCACAGGCAACGAGGCGGTGGCCGAGCATGCGGGCCGGCTCGACGATTGCGTTCTCGGCGATTCGCGACGCACCGAGAACGCCGATTCGTAGCCCGCTCATACCGTGGACGGTACGCGGGCTTTCACCACTTCACGAAGGTAGGCGACACTGGCGATGACGTCGATCACGGGTCCGGCGTCGGTCGGTTCGGCCGTGAGAATCGTGTCCTGTTCCAACACGAACCAACCGTCGAATCCGGCGTCGAGCAATCCCAGAACAACACGTTCGATGTCGACATCACCTGTGCCCAGCGGGGTGTACATGCCGCTGGCGACGGCCTCGGTGTACGTCAGTTCGCCCGATTGCACCCGCGCCGCGAGCGCGGCATCGACATCCTTGAGGTGCGCGTGGGTGATCCGAGAGGCGTGCGAGGTGACGAGGTCCAGCGGATCGGTTCCGCCGATGAGGAGATGACCTGTGTCGAGGCACAGTCCGATGGCGGAACCGTCGAGTACCCGGTACACCTCGTCCCGCTGCTCGACCATGGTGCCGACGTGGGGATGCAGCACCGCTCGGATGCCACGATCGGCAGCCGCCAGTTCGAGGCGATCCAAGTTGCGCAGCAATGTGTTCCACTGATTCTCATCGAGCTCGGGGCGAGAATCGTAGCCGTCGGTCCCGGTGACGGCGGCAAGCACGATGACCTCGGCTCGCGAGGCGACGAAAGCGTCGAGGAGCGGTGCGATGCCGGGGACCGGATCGTGATCGGCGTCGTGTAGAAGCACGGGGGCGAAGCCGCCGACGGATGTGAGCCCGACCTCGTCGAGGGTGGCGGCGAGCTCGGTCGGATCGGCGGGCAGAAATCCCTCCGGTCCGACCTCCGTCGCGGTCAGCCCGGCGTCGCGCATTTCGGTGAGCACGCGGGCGGGCGCGATCTGGTGACCCCACCCGGGTACCTCGCAGACGCCCCAGGAGATCGGTGCTCCGGCGATACGGATGTCGGTCTGGTTCTTCGTAGTGGTCACAGTCGTACCTCATCGATTCGCACCGGGCGGTGCTGTTGTAGGGACAGTGTCGCGGCCTCTGCGATGAAGGCGACTTCGAGTGCATCTCGCGGCGTGCAGGGAGATGCGAGACGGCCCTCGACGACGTCGACGAACGCACCCAATTCGAGCTGGTAGGCGGAAGCAAAGCGATCCATGAAGAAGCTGTGTGGAGTCCCGGTGGGGAAGGTGGCGCCCGTTTCCAGATTGCGGACGGGAACTTGCTCGTCCCATCCGGCCACGACGGCATCCTCACTGCCGTGCACTTCGAGTCGGCAGTCGTAGCCGCGCGCGTTGTAGCGGGTGTTGGACACCACGCCGATGGTGCCGTTGTCGAAAGTGAGTGTGGTGGTTGCGGTGTCGACGTCGCCTGCGGCGGCGAAAGCCGGATCGCCCTGGTTGGAACCCGCCGCGTAGACCTCGACGACCTCGCGGCCGACGATCCAGCGAACGGTGTCGAAGTCGTGCACGCTGCAGTCGCGGAAGATGCCACCGGAGACGGCGACGTAGTCCATCGGAGGGGGCGCGGGATCGAGAGTCGTCGAACGGACGGTGTGCAGCCACCCGAGCTCGCCGGAGGTCACCGCGTTCTTGGCGGCAGCGAAGGCCGGGGCGAAGCGGCGGTTGTAACCAATCTGAACCGGCACGCCGGAGGATTCGATGCCGGTGACGACGGCGACGCTCTCACCTGGCGTCGCGGCGAGTGGCTTCTCGCAGAACACCGGAATTCCGGCATCGACGCAGGCCAGGACCAGCGAGGCGTGTGCGGGTGTCGCTGCGGCGACGACAACCCCGTCGACGCCCGACGCGATCAGTTCAGCCGCGCTGTCGACGGCTTTCGCGCCGAACTCGGCGGCAACGGCCGCGGTGACCGCCGGACGTTCGTCGGTGACGACCAGTCCGTCGACACCGGGCAGGGTGCTCAGTGTGGCTGTGTGGAACGCGCCGATTCGGCCGAGGCCGACTACGCCGAGGATAACGCCCATTGCGAGTGTCCTAACGAATGATGAAGCTGAGGTGACAGTCACGAGTCTGTACTCGCGCTGCCGTACTATCAAGGTCGAAAAGCCGTCAAAAATACCTCAGGAGTCCGGGCGTGACGCATCGCTACAAGGTTCGCGAGATCGCCCAGCAGGCGGGCCTGAGCGAAGCGACGGTAGATCGAGTGCTGCACGATCGGCCAGGGGTCCGGGAGAACACGAGAGCTGAAGTCCAACAGGCGATCACAGACCTCGATAAGCAGCGGACACAGCTCAAGCTGAACGGCCGCAAGTTCTTGTTCGACGTCGTGATGCAAACACCGGCGCGGTTCTCGACGGAATTCAGGTCGGCATTGGAAGCCGAGCTGCCGATGCTGTCGCCGGCCGTGGTCAGGTGTCGATTTCACCTCCGGGAGACCGAATCGGTGCCGAGGATGGTCGAGGACCTGACGAGGATTGCCGCCAAAGGGTCGCACGGGGTGATCGTCAAGGCACCCGACGATCCGGACGTGGTTGCCACGATCGATCATCTCGTCGAGGTCGGCATCCCGGTCGTCACGTACGTGACCGATGTGCCGGACAGCAAGAGATCCAGCTACGTCGGAATCGACAACAGAGCGGCTGGAGCAACTGCGGCCTACCTGGTGGACAGCTGGCTCGCTGACGGCGACGCCGCCGTTCTCATCGTCTCGACCAGCAACATCTTTCGCAACGAAGGCGAGCGCGAGATGGGCTTTCGCAGCACGCTGCGCGCGCTGGGCAGTGAACGGGGCACGGCGGGTAGGCGCGTCGTGGAGATCACCGACAGCGAGGGTCTCGACGAAACAGTGGAACTACTCGTCGAGCACGCCCTCGCCGAGCACGATCGTCTGGAAGCGGTGTACTCGATCGGCGGCGGAAACACCGGCGCCGTGCGAGCTTTCGAGCGCTTGGGTCGACGCTGCCGGGTCTTCGTCGGCCACGATCTCGACAGTGACAACCGTCGGTTGTTGCGGTCCGGGTCGGTCTCGGCCATCCTCCATCACGATCTGCGAGCCGACGCCAGGCTGGCATGCAGAATCCTGATGCAGGAGGGTGGGGGAGTCGGCGGTGTGGAGGGCGAGCGATCTCCGATCCAGATCCTGACACGATTCAATGCACCCCACAGTTCGCACTGACTGCTTTCATTCTTTGGCTGAAGTTCTGAAAGGACCCCTATGACGCCCACGATCACACTCAACGATGGGCACGTCCTGCCGCTCCTCGGCCTCGGGACCGTGCAATCCGAAGGTGAGGACATGGCGTCGACGGTCACGTCGGCACTCGACGCCGGATACCGCCTGATCGACACCGCCCTGAGTTACGGCAGTGAAAGCGGAGTGGGTCGGGCTGTGGCCAGCTCGCTGGTCGCGCGTGAGGACATCTCGATTTCGACCAAGATTCCGGGTCGCTTCCATGGCTACGACGAAGCGAAAGGGTCGGCACGGACGTCGCTGAACGACCTGGCGGTCGACTACATCGACCTACTGCTCATTCACTGGCCGCTGCCCAAGGTCGGCAAGTACGTCGACACGTGGCGCGCGATGATCGATCTGCAACAGGAAGGAAAGGTCAGGTCGATCGGCGTCTCCAACTTCACGGTTGAGCATCTGGACCGGCTCGCGTCGGAGACCTCGGTGGTGCCCGCCGTCAACCAGATCGAAATGCACCCGTACTTTCCGCAGGCCGAGTTGCGCGCCTACCACGCCGAACACGGCATCGTCACCGAAAGCTGGAGCCCACTCGGCCGCGGCTCCGAACTACTTGCGGCCGCCCCGATCGCCGACGCCGCGGCGGCGCACGGCGTCACGCCGGGACAGGTCGTGCTGCGCTGGCACGTCCAACTCGGTGCGATACCGCTCCCCAAATCGTCGAATCCCGACCGTCAGCGCCAGAACCTCGACGTCTTCGGATTCGAACTGACCGACGACGAGGTCACTGCTATCTCCGGGCTCGAGCGTGGCCGAATCTGGGATCAAGACCCGGACACGTACGAGGAATTCTGAGATTCTTTCGCAGTGCTTGGAGCGGGCGACGGAAGCGGTCGATGTCGGTCGAACGCCAGTCTGGTCCAGTCGACGATCTGTGCCGCGACTCCAGGACGGGTGGCGACGTCCGTATGACCACCGGGATGGTGCGCGAAGGTCACCTCGTTCCCCGCTCGTCTGTAGCTCTCCGCGAGACCGACCACGACAGGGAGGGGTGCGACGGCGTCGAACTGTGCGGCATCGATTCGCACGGGGATGTGGGTATCGATGGACAGGTGAGCGACGTCGTTCGCATCGGTGATCGCGGCAAGACGCCCCAGGGCCTCCTCGCCGCGGGGGCCGAGCAACTCGCTGGGGGCGAGCGCTCCGATCGACTGCGCCGATGCCAGCTCGCCGTAACACAACGTGTCGATCTCGGCCATTGCCTCGGATGCTCGAGCGCTCAGTCCACCCTCGGTGGTCAGCGTGTGGAAATCCTCGTCGACGGCCGAGGCACCGTTGATCATCAGTGCGGCCAGGCCCACCAGGTCACCAATGCCGGGTCCCGCCCAAGGGATACCGCTCGCCCGGGTGACGATCGTCCCCATCTGGGTCGGTGGGGTGAGCGCGGCGACACCACGCAGGGACAATCCGCCCCATTGTTCGACCGGGAGCGCGGCGGCCCACAGGGATGCGACCGCGCCCTCGGAGTGGCCCGCGAGGATGACATCGGTGCCGATATCGGGATAGTAGGTCTGCGCGGCGCGCGCTATGTCGACCACGGAGCGCGCGAGCGATGACCCGATGAGGTACGGGTGCGTTCCCGGTCCGCCGATGCCTTCGTAGTCGGGCCTGGCGACGGCGAATCCGGAGTCGAGCAGGCCCGTGACGATGGCGTCACCGCTGGTCATTCGGGCCAGCTCGGGGTCACCGTACGACGCGGTGGACGGGGCGCACCGATCGGCGGCACCGGTGGTCATGTGACTCCACACGACGAGCGGCCATCCCCCGGGAGGTGGTGGCGTCGACGGCAGTAGCAGCGATCCCGTCATCGGGGTGGGGTGGCCTGCCACCGAGGTCGACTCGTAGGTGACTACGAGTGTCTTCGCTGCGCCGGGGAGAGCGACCGGACCCTCATGTACTTCCTGCGCTCGGACGATGCGAGGCACCCCTGTCGAGTCGAAGTCATCCGCCGAGGCGGCGACGGGTGCCGCGATCGCCACCGCCATACACATCACGATTGAGAGTGCGCGCCCCGTGTGCCTCACCGTATCCCCGCAGGGATGAGTCCGATGGAGTCGCTCGGCTCGCGGTCGATCCGGTCGATCATGTCGCGGAAGAACAGTGCGACGGGAGTCAGTTGGCTGCGATCGACCTTGTCGATGGTGTCGGCGTCGTCGTACATGTAGAGCGGGCCGGCGATGAAGCTGATGGTGGGAATGCCTGCGGCGAGAACGAACGAGGCGTCAGTGGGAACACCCAGGCGGAAATAGTCGAAGGGAGCGCCGTTGAGCATCGTCGTCGCCCGCACGTCATTGCGTGCAAGCGCGTCGGCCATGTCGAGTTTCAGGCCCAGGTTGACGGTTTCGAAGACTCCCTTCGGCTCGGGGACGTCGAGGGTGACGAGGGTGCCGTCGTCGTTCTTACGGGCATGTTTGCCCACGTGTTCGATCGTTGCGTTCGCGACGATGCGCCAGGGGGTACTCGGCGACGTGATGTACTTGTCCACGAACGCCATATGCGCTTGATAGCCGGTGAAGTGGGTGTCGAACGTGACGAACATCAGCGACTTCTCGCGTGGCTCGTAGCCGGGTTGTGTGGCAAGGGCACCGTAGTGTTCGGCCAAGGCGATCACCTCAGCTGTTCCGGTGGCATCCTCTACGGCACCGGGTCCTACCGAATCGTGGTGGGACTGAACCATGACGGTGTCGTTCGTGCGGCCCGGGAGCATGCCGACCACCGTTCGTGCCGTCACCTCACGGCGATCGACGGTGAGATCGATCCGCGCTCGATTGCCGTTGCCGGGCAGCGAGGTACGCAATGCTGCACCGTCTTTCGCCGTCACCCACATTCCGGGCAGGGTGACCGCCAGTCTGCGGTAGTACTCGTTGTGGTAGCGGTTGGAATCGAAGTAATCCGCAAGTACGCCGATGAAACCGACAGCGCCTCCCGCCATGGCGGTGCGTACCGTCGATTCGAGCGAGGTGAGGTAGGGGTTGGCGGACAGCAGGGTGTCGGGGTCGAAGCGCATCCCGTCCGGGTCGTTGATGTGTTCGGCGAGCGGTAGTAGACCGATCAGGGGAAGATAGAAGGACAGGTCGAAAAGAACGATCTTGCCGCTCATGTCGACGCCGGATCCGTCTCCGCGGCCGATGTCGACGACCTCGGCCTCGAGCCCGTCCGGCCCGGTGGTGCGGTAGCTCGCGCGAGCGTCGGCACCGATGAACGAGTGCGAGACGGGATTGGCGTCGATGCGGGACGCGCCCACGTGCAAGGCATGATCGGAGGCAATCCAATCGTATGAAGAGTTTTCCTCGACGTGTACCTGCAGGCCGGCAGCGGTGAAACGTTCCTGAACATAGTCAGCGGCGCGGGCTCCACCCGGTGAACCGGTTGCGCGCGGGGGCCATTTCGGTAAGGTCGGTGACGGTGCTCATGATCGAATCGGTGCTCAGTGGCCAGGTTGGGTCCCCGGCCGCGGTGACGGGTGCAAGCAGGGACGTGACCGCAACCGTGAGCGCTATGGCTGTGGCGGGCATTATCGAACGACGAAGCTGCACAGCTTCTCCTCGATTCGGTGTGACAGTGAGTTAAGTACGCGAACGTACGCTACTAGGAGATGGTCCGATCCGCCAGCAATTGCACAACTCCGAGCACATTCCCTCCATCACCGACGGAATCTTTTTCACCGTTCCACCGAAGCTGCCCCGTGGACCGCACGGACTCGACCGCGAGGCGGTACTCGATATCAATCGCGAGCGTTTGATGATCGCGTTCACCGAGCTCGTGGCCGCGCACGGGTACGCAGCTACCGGCGTGAAGGAAGTGGTCGCCCGATCGAAGGTCTCTCGCTCGTCGTTCTACGAATGCTTCGAGGACAAGGAGCAGTGCGCGGACGCGGCCTACGAGCGGTTCATCACCGTGCTCACCCAGAAAATGATTGCCCATCTGGCATACGGCGATATCGAAGCCGACGTCACTCGAATCCTCATCGGCTATTTGACGACGCTGCAGAGTGACCTGGTGGTTGCGCGGGCCTTCCAGGTCGAGATGGATGCCGCCGGAAAAATCGCTCGTGATCGTCGCCGCGCCGCTCTCCATGGGCTCGCTGCAGTTCTGCATGCGGAACATCGACGCCAGTGCGACACCGACGCCACGTTGGATCCAGACCTGCCTGCGGAAGTCTTCGTCGCATCCGTTTACGCTGCGCGCCAGCTGGCCTCGGACCTTCTCGACACCGAAGTCGCGCCGGATCTGGTCGCCGTCGTTCCACGCATATCGGGATGGCTCAGCGCGGGCCTTCGCCGCACCACCTGATTGTGCGCCGGGAACTCACAGTGAGCGCATCACCAACGCCGCGGCACTGATGTCGTCGATCACCAGGTCGGTGATCAAGCCGCCTTTCAGCGCCGCGTTCAGCGCATCGATCTTGGACTCGCCGGCGATGATGCAGAGACGGCGGGGGACTGCTTTGAGTCGGTCGAGACTGGGGCCGCTCGATCGGGCGTTGAGGGCAATGCGGTCGTAGCTGCCATCGGACCGCAGGAATACCGTCGCGATGTCGCCGACGACGCCGTCGCGCTCGAGTTCGGCGCGATCGCCGCGTTCGAGGTAGCCGGCGCTGTAGACGTGACTGGGTACCGCGCCGCCGACGACACCGATGGAGAACACCGCCAGATCCATGCGGTCCTGTAGCTCGAGGACGCGTTTGATGCTTCTTTCGCGCCACAGGTGTGCGCGTGTCTCGGGGTAGTCGAAGAACGCCGGTACGGGAAATCCCTGCGCCGCAGCGCCGTACGCGTCTGCAAAAGTCCTGATGATGTCGGTTGCGTAGGACACCCCTGTGGTGCGGGTGTTGGCCGCACCGTTGAGTTGAACGACGTGGGAGTTGTGGGTGCGTTTGGGAGCGAGCTTGCGGCTGACCGCGCTGACGGTGGTTCCCCAGGCGACTCCCATGACCATGTCCGACTCGACGTACGACGTCAGCAATCGACCGGCGAACGTGGCAACGCGGTCGAGACGCTGCAAGTCGTCGACGGTTTCCGAGACAGGCACGACGTGTGCACGAATGTCGTACCGATCGGCGAATGCTTGCTCGATGCGTGGTGCCTGCCCGAGAGGTGTGGAGACCTTGATTTCCACGAGTCCCGACGCTCGTGCGAACGTGATGAGCCGCGACACCGTCGAACGAGATACGCCCAGCTCGCGGCCGATTGCCGCCATCGTCATGTCCTGGAAGTAGTACAGCCGAGCGGCCTGCGTGGCATGGCCGATCCGCAGATCGGTTTCCGGTAGAGGGCCTGGCTCGGACACAAGGATCAGTGTAGGTCCGCCTTGCACATATGTGCACCAGCTTTGAAAGATAGTGCAAGCGATCTACCGTGGCATTTGCACCCAATGTGGCGTGCATCACCAATTCTTGGAGGCTCGAAGATGACGGGTAAGGACGCGGAGTGGGGACTGCCGGCGCAGATGGCCGCCGAGTTCGCCGGCACGATGATTCTGATTCTTTTCGGCGCGGGTGTCGTCGCACAGGTTGTCTCGGGCGGCGCCGACGGCAGCCTCGGCGGACACGATTCCATCGCGTGGGGATGGGGCCTGGGAGTGATGTTCGGCATCTACGTCGCGGGTCGAATCACGGGCGCACACCTGAACCCCGCCGTGACGTTCGCCTTCGCGCTCTTCCGCGGTTTCGAGTGGTGGCGGGTGGCACCTTATGTTCTGGCGCAGACAGCGGGTGCGTTCGTCGCAGCCCTACTCGTCCGCTGGAACTACAACGACATGATCAATGCGATCGACCCCGGTCACACCACCGCCACGCAGACGATCTTCTCGACGCTTCCCGGTAACGGCACGCTGCCGGTCAGCGTGAGCTCGGCGCTGATCGACCAGATCATCGGCACAGCAATACTGCTGTTCCTGATTGTGGCGGTGACGGATTCGCTCGGCACCGCACCGAGGGCGAACCTGGCGCCCTTCATCGTCGGACTCATCGTCGTCGCCATCGGATTCGCCTGGGCCACCAATGCTGGCTACGCGATCAATCCCGCCCGAGATTTCGGACCCCGCCTCGCGTCGTATTTCACCGGATACGGTGGGGCGTGGCGTGATCAATACGGAAGCCTGTACTTCTGGGTCCCGATCCTCGGGCCACTCGTGGGCGGGCCGATAGGAGTGTTCCTGTACGACCTGCTCATCGGAAAGAACCTGCGCAAAGAACTAGGTGCGACGCCCGAGGCGCCGTCTCGACTCCCGGAACCCGCAGTCGCTCAGACATCAGGAGAGAAGCTATGACCGACACGACAGGGCAGTACATCGCCGCGATCGATCAGGGGACGACGTCCTCACGTTGCATGATCTTCGATCACGCGGGCACCGTCATCGCCTCCGATCAGAAAGAGCATCGACAGATCTTTCCGCAGGCAGGGTGGGTCGAGCACGACGCTGCGGAGATCTGGGACAACGTACGGGCCGTTGCGGCAGGTGCCATGGCTGCAGCCGACCTGACGGGCAAGGACATTGCCGCCGTGGGTATCACCAACCAGCGCGAGACGGCGCTGGTGTGGGACCGCAAGAGCGGTAAGCCGATCTACAACGCCATCGTCTGGCAGGACACCCGTACCGACCGAATCGCGACGGCCCTCGGGGGCGGTGACGCCAACAAGTACACCGCCACGACCGGACTCCCCTTGGCCACCTACTTTTCCGGACCGAAGGTGAAGTGGATCCTCGACAACGTCGACGGTGCCCGCGACAAGGCAGAAGCGGGCGAGCTCTGTTTCGGCAACATGGACACCTGGGTCCTGTGGAACATGACGGGCGGCACGGACGGGGGACTGCACTACACCGATCCGACCAACGCCTCTCGCACCCTCCTGATGGACCTCGACACCCTGCAGTGGGACGAGGGCATCTGCGCCGACATGGGTATCCCGCTCTCCATGCTGCCCGAGATCAAGTCCAGTTCCGAGGTGTACGGCACCGGCCGCGAACGTGGACCCTTCCGTGATGTACCCATCGCAGGCATCCTGGGCGATCAGCAGGCAGCAACATTCGGCCAGGCGTGCCTCTCCCCGGGTGAGGCCAAGAATACGTACGGCACAGGCAATTTCGTGCTCCTCAACACCGGTACCGAAAAAGTGATGAGCAAGAACGGACTGCTGACGACGGTCTGCTACAAAATCGGTGACCAACCGACGGTGTACGCACTCGAAGGGTCCATCGCCGTCACCGGCTCATTGGTGCAATGGCTTCGCGACAACCTGGGCATGATCTCCGACGCTGCAGACATCGAGACCGATGCCCGCTCGGTGGAGGACAACGGCGGTGCCTACTTCGTGCCCGCGTTCTCGGGCCTGTTCGCACCGCACTGGCGGGCCGACGCGCGCGGGGCCATCGTGGGTTTGACTCGCTTCGTCAACAAAGGCCATCTCGCACGGGCGGTTCTCGAGGCCACCGCGTATCAGACGCGTGAGGTCATCGAAGCCATGAATGCCGACTCCGGTGTCGATCTCGAAGTACTCAAGGTCGACGGCGGCATGGTCGTCAACGAGCTGTTGATGCAGTTTCAGGCGGACATTCTGGGTGTCGACGTGGTGCGGCCCGTGGTTGCCGAAACCACGGCTCTCGGAGCGGCATACGCTGCCGGACTGGCCGTCGGCTACTGGGCGAGCGAGGAGGACATTCGCGAGAACTGGGCCGAGGACAAGACCTGGACACCGTCGATGGACGAGGACCAACGGGCAAAGCTCTACGCCGGATGGAAGAAAGCAGTAACGCGAACTTTGGATTGGGTTGATGAAGAATGAGTTTCACCACGACGGTGCTGTCGCCGGCGGCACGTACCGAGTCCATCGCCCGAATGGAATCCGAGGAGCTCGACATTCTGGTCATCGGCGGCGGGGTCGTCGGCGCGGGCACAGCGCTGGATGCTGTGACACGTGGGCTGAAGGTCGGTTTACTCGAGGCTCGTGACTACGCAGCCGGCACCTCCAGCCGCTCGAGCAAGCTCTTCCACGGCGGTCTGCGGTACCTCGAACAGTTCAATTTCTCACTGGTGTTCGAGGCACTGAAGGAGCGTTCGCTGGTGCTGAACACGTTGTGTCCGCACCTGGCTCGTCCGGTTCCCTTCATCTACCCGCTCGAAAAAATCATCGACCGCGGGTACGTCGGGCTCGGTATCGGTGTGTACGACGTCATGGGTGCCGGACGTGGCGTACCGGGTCACCACAAGCACCTCGGCAAGAAGAAGACCCTCGAATCGTTTCCGTCCGGCAAGCGCTCGGCCATCCGCGGTGCGGTGAAGTTCTACGAAGGACAGGTCGACGACGCACGTCACACCATGATGCTCGCCCGCACTGCAGCGGCATATGGAGCGTTGTGCGCCAACAGCACTCATGTCACCGGTTTCCTGCGGGAGGACGACAAGGTGGTCGGCGTCCTCGCGTGCGATCTCGAAACCGGTCGCTCCTTCGAAGTGCGGGCGAAGCAGGTGATCAATGCGGCTGGCGTGTGGACCGACGAGGTTCAGCAGATGGTCGGTGGCCGAGGACAGTTTCAGGTCCGCGCATCGAAGGGCGTCCACCTGGTGGTGCCGCGCAATCGAATCAACAGTGCCACCGGCATCATCACCCGGACCGAGAAGTCCCTGCTGTTCGTCATTCCGTGGGGTAGTCACTGGATCATCGGCACCACCGATACCGATTGGAAGCTCGACCTGGCGCACCCTGCTGCGAGCCGCAGCGACATCGACTACATCCTCGGGCACGTCAACAAATTGTTGGCCGACCCACTCGATCACGAGGACGTCGTCGGTGTGTACGCGGGCCTTCGACCATTGCTGTTCGGTGAATCCGATTCCACCAGTAAGCTCTCCCGCGAACATGCGGTGTCGAGTCCCGTACGTGGCCTGACTGTCATCGCCGGTGGCAAGTACACCACCTACCGCGTGATGGCCAAGGACGCAGTCGACGCAGCGGTGCACGGGCTCGAGCGGAACGTGCCCAAGTGCGTCACCGAGAACATCCCACTCGTCGGAGCCGAGGGCTACCTCGGTGCCTACAACTCGCGCAATCTGACGGCCGAGCGCGCCGGCATGCGGGTCTCACGCATCGAGCACCTGCTCGGTCGGTACGGCACGCTGATCAACGAACTGCTGGAGTTGATCGAGGCAGATCCGGAGCTGGGCAAGCCTCTGGACAGTGCGCCCGAGTACTTGCGCGCCGAGGTGGTCTATGCGGCGAGTCACGAAGGGGCGCAGCATCTCGACGACATTCTGACTCGTCGTACCCGCATTTCCATCGAGGTGCCGGACCGCGGCGACGCGGCAGCTGCTGAGGTCGCGCGCCTCGTGGCACCGGTCCTGGGCTGGGACGAGCGGCACGTGTCCGAGGAGATCGAGCACTATCGGCTACGGGTGCTGGCAGAACGGGATTCACAGCAGCAACTCGATGACGACACCGCCGATGCAGCCCGGCTCGGCGCCCCGGACGTCCGGTTGGGCGTGGGCTGACCGTCCCCTGGACGCATCCTGACCGTCCCCTGGACGCATGAATGGGCCATTGCAACTGTCTAACCGTTGCAATGGCCCATTCATGCCGAAGGGGGAGGAGTCTAGCGAGCGAACAACAACGCGCGCTTGACTTCCTGGATAGCCTTGGTCACCTGGATGCCGCGGGGGCATGCGTCGGTGCAGTTGAAGGTGGTCCGGCAACGCCAGACTCCTTCGACGTCGTTGAGGATGTCCAGTCGCTCGGAAGCACCTTCATCGCGGCTGTCGAAGATGAAACGGTGTGCGTTGACGATTGCTGCGGGCCCGAAGTAGCTTCCGTCGCTCCAGTAGACGGGGCACGAGGTGGTACAGCACGCACACAGAATGCACTTGGTCGTGTCGTCGAACCGTGCCCGGTCGGCCTGGCTCTGGATTCGCTCACGCGTCGGCTCGTTGCCGCTGGTGATGAGGAAGGGCTTGACGGCGCGGAATGCCTCGAAGAAGGGCTCCATGTCGACGATGAGATCCTTCTCGACCGGCAACCCGCGGATTGGCTCGATCGTGATGGTCAGCGTCTTCGACGAGTCCTTCGGCAGCATGTCGCGCATGAGCACCTTGCAGGCAAGACGGTTGACGCCGTTGATCCGCATCGCGTCGCTACCGCACACACCGTGAGCGCAGGACCGCCGGAACGTCAGCGTGCCGTCGAGGTAACCCTTGACGTAGTGGAGCAGGTTCAGGAGTCGGTCGGTCGGCAGCGTCGGTACCTGGAAGCTGTCCCAGCGCTGACCGTCACCGCTCTCCGGGTTGAAGCGAGCGATCTTGAGCGTCACCATGACCGCGCCGTTCGGCACGGGCGGCTCCGATGACTGATCTGGCTTGTCGAGGGTGGGTGCGCTCATATCAGTACTTCCGCTCCATCGGCTCGTAACGGGTCTGGATCACAGGCTTGTAGTCCAGACGGATGTCGGTGAGCAGGCCAAGCCCTTCTTTGTAGGCCATGGTGTGCTTCATGTACTCCGCGTCGTTGCGATCCGGATAGTCCTCACGAGCGTGTCCGCCGCGCGATTCCTTGCGATTGAGGGCACCGACGACGGTCACCTCTGCCATCTCGAGGAGGAAGCCGAGCTCGATGGCTTCGAGCAGGTCGCTGTTGTAGCGCTTGCCCTTGTCCTGCACCGTGATGTGGCTGTACCGCTCCTTGAGGGTGCGGACGTCTTTCAGCGCGGTCTCGAGACGTTCCTGGGTGCGGAACACCGAGGCGTTGTTGTCCATCGACTGCTGCATTTCGGACCGGATATCGGCGACGCGCTCATGACCGTGGTCGGAGAGAATCAGCTCGAGCCAGTCCTGGACCATCTTGGCCGGCTCTTCGGGAAGCGGAGTGAAGTCCACCGAGTTGGCGTACTTCGCTGCGGCAATACCCGCGCGGCGGCCGAAGACGTTGATATCGAGCAGGGAGTTGGTTCCCAGACGGTTCGCTCCGTGCACCGAAACACACGCGCATTCGCCGGCGGCGTAGAGGCCGGGGACGATGTCGTCGTTGTTGCGCAGGACCTCGCCGTTGATCTTGGTGGGAATACCGCCCATGACGTAGTGACACGTCGGGTACACGGGCACTGGTTCCTTGACCGGGTCGACACCGAGATAGGTGCGCGAGAACTCCATGATGTCGGGGAGCTTCTCGTCGAGGACCTCCTCGGGGATGTGCGTGACGTCGATGTACACGTAATCCTTGTTCGGCCCGCCACCGCGTCCTTCGAGGACCTCGAGGACCATCGACCGCGCGACGATGTCGCGGGGCGCGAGGTCCTTGATGGTCGGTGCGTACCGCTCCATGAAGCGCTCGCCGTCCTCGTTGCGAAGGATGCCACCTTCGCCTCGGACGGCCTCGGAGATGAGAATTCCCAGTCCGGCGAGGCCTGTCGGGTGGAACTGGTGGAATTCCATGTCCTCGAGGGGCAATCCCTTGCGGAAGACGATGCTCATGCCGTCACCGGTGAGGGTGTGGGCATTGGACGTCGTCTTGTAGATGCGTCCCGAGCCGCCGGTCGCGAAGACGATCGACTTGGCGTGGAAGATATGCAGTTCACCGGTCGCAAGCTCGTAGGCGATGATGCCGGTGGCGACGGGGCCGTTCTCGGTTTCGGTGAGGCAGAGATCGAGCGCGTAGAACTCGTTGTAGAACTCGACGTTGTGCTTGACGCAGTTTTGGTAGAGCGTCTGCAGGATCATGTGACCCGTGCGGTCGGCGGCGTAGCACGCCCGTCGGACGGGCGCCTTGCCGTGATCGCGTGTGTGGCCACCGAAACGGCGCTGGTCGATCTTTCCCTCTGGCGTCCGGTTGAACGGAAGCCCCATCTTCTCGAGGTCGAGAACAGCGTCGATAGCTTCCTTGGCCATGACCTCGACCGCGTCCTGATCGGCGAGGTAGTCGCCGCCCTTGACGGTGTCGAAGGTGTGCCACTCCCAGTTGTCTTCCTCGACATTGGCCAGCGCCGCGCACATGCCGCCCTGCGCTGCGCCGGTGTGTGAGCGAGTGGGGTAAAGCTTGGTCAGTGCTGCCGTGCGGGCCTCGGGCCCTGCCTCGATGGCCGCTCGCATACCTGCGCCGCCGGCGCCGACGATGAGCACGTCATAACGATGTTCCTGCATGGATGCTTCAGTTCCCTTAGCTCGCCGAAATGTTGGGATCGAAGGTGAAGATGACGTAGGTGCCCAGGCCCATGATGAGAATCATCGACAGGACGAGCAGCGTCGTCAGCCAGAACCGCGTCGAGTCCTTGCGTGAGTAGTCCGCGATGATCGTGCGCAGACCGTTGCCGCCGTGCAGCTGTGCCAGCCACAGCATCGTCAGGTCCCAGAACTGCCAGAACGGGCTCGACCAGCGGCCTGCGACGAATGCGAAGTTGATCCGGTGCACACCCTCGTCGAGCATCAACATGATGAACATGTGGCCGAGGACGAGAACGACGAGTGCCAGGCCGGAGAAACGCATGAACAGCCATGCGTACATCTCGAAGTTGCTCCGCGACTTGCGTCTCGGCGAGCGCGGATTGTCCAGGCTGGCTGGACGGTCGTGGTTCGTGCCGAGGGTCTTGGCCTCGGATCCGTGAGTGGTTGCCATCAGTGCCCGCCCGCTGTGAACATGTTGTAGAAGATTCGGCCCGCTCCGGGAATCATGACCACGATCCACACCGCGGCGATGACCCACAGCATCAGTTTCTGGTACTTCGGTCCCTGTGACCAGAAGTCGATCAACATGACGCGAATGCCGTTGAGTGCGTGGTAGAGCACTGCGGCGACGAGACCGATCTCCATGAGGCCGACGAGCGGCGTCTTGTAGGTGTCGATGATGGCGTCGTACGTCTCGGGATTGACCCGGACCATCGCGGTATCCAGAACGTGGACGAAAAGGAAGAAGAACACCAACACACCGGTGATTCGATGCAGAACCCAGGACCACATGCCCGGGTCCCCGCGGTACAGAGACCGCTTACGCTCCTTCGCCGGAGCGACTTCCGTCGTACTACTCATCGAGTGCAAAGCCTCCAACGTCAATGGTGGACGCGTCGAGCCCGGTAACGAGGAGAAGGACCTGGCTCGATTTGTCGAACTCCGGCTCAGTCGGTTATGAAGAGCCGCCAAGCTCGACTGTAAACCCATTGCAAACCCGGAACTAATTCGACTACTGGTTCGTACCGGGCGGTGTTTGCATCTTAGGTTTGCCTGCCCAATTCTTCGTGATCGGTCAAGTGGATCACGATGCGCGACGGTCGAGGCCGTGCTTTGATTGTTTCTATGCCCGAAATCGACTGGAACTCGTTGCGAGACAATGCTCATCGATCAATGAGGCAAGCCTATGCCCCGTATTCCAACTTTCCGGTGGGTGCAGCCGCGTTGGTGGACGACGGAAGAATTGTCGTCGGATGCAATGTGGAAAATGTCTCATACGGATTGGGCCTGTGTGCGGAGTGTGGGTTGGTCTCGAACCTCCATTCCACCGGGGGTGGTCGGTTGATCGCGTTCGCCTGTTGCGATAGCAGGGGGGCGAAGCTGATGCCGTGTGGACGGTGTCGACAGTTGCTGTTCGAGTTCGGCGGCGCAGATCTCCTCGTGGACACCGATGCCGGGCCAACGCCGCTCGGAGCGTTGTTGCCTTCGGCCTTCGGGCCGGACGACCTCGAGTCGGGCAGACTGGGCAACCATGTCTGACGCTGTTTCCATCATCACCGCCAAACGCGACGGCCACGAGCTGAACTCCGGGCAGATCGACTGGGTCATCGATGCGTTCACTCGAGGGCTCGTTGCCGACGAGCAGATGTCCGCGCTCGCCATGGCAGTTTTCTGGCGCGGGATGACACGAGGTGAACTGAGTCGGTGGACCGCCGCGATGATCGGATCGGGACGAAGAATGGACTTCTCGTCTTTGCCGCGGCCGACCGTGGACAAACACTCGACGGGTGGAGTGGGAGACAAGATCACGCTTCCACTCGCACCTCTCGTGGCGGCGTGCGGGGCCGCGGTGCCACAGCTGTCCGGGCGCGGTCTCGGACACACCGGCGGCACCCTCGACAAGCTCGAATCGATCCCCGGTTGGCGGGCCGACCTCAGCGGCGACGAGATGTACTCCATCCTGGCGGACCCCGCCGTCGGCGCCGTGATCTGCGCTGCCGGCGCAGACCTCGCCCCGGCGGACAAGAAGCTCTACGCGTTGCGCGATGTCACCGGCACCGTCGAGTCCATTCCGTTGATCGCCAGCTCCATCATGAGCAAGAAGATCGCCGAAGGGACGGGGGCGTTGGTGCTGGACGTGAAGGTGGGCGCCGGCGCATTCATGAAGAACCTCGACGACGCAAGAGAATTGGCGCGAGCGATGGTCGATCTCGGCAACGATGCGGGCGTGCGAACCGTCGCCCTCCTCACGGCCATGGACTGCCCGCTCGGACTCACCGCGGGCAATGCCCTCGAGGTCGAGGAATCGCTCGAGGTGCTCGCCGGCGGGGGACCGGCCGATATCGTCGAACTCACCATCACACTCGCGCGCACGATGCTCGCTGCGGCCGGGATCGAAGGCGTCGACCCCGCCGACAAACTCGCCGACGGCACGGCCATGGACCGATGGCGTGCCATGGTCGTAGCGCAGGGCGGCGACCCCGACGCTCCACTGCCGAGGGCACGCGAAACCCAGACGGTCACCGCAACTGCGGACGGGGTGGTCGGTGCCCTGGATGCGATGCAGGTCGGGGTAGCCGCGTGGCGGCTCGGGGCCGGGCGGGAGCGCCAGGGCGAGCCGGTACAGGCGGCCGCGGGTGTTCGGTTGCACGCGAAACCGGGTGACCGAGTGGTGACGGGTCAGACGCTGGCCACCCTGCATACCGATACGCCGGAGAAGTTCGACTACGCACGTGCGGCGATAGACGGCGCGTGGACAATCGGAGCCGCAACCCCAGATGTGTCACCGATCGTCATCGAACGGATCGGCGGTTGACGGCTGTAGACCCGCGCGGCTGCCCCGATCACGCTACCGTCAATTCATGAGCACCGCCGAGAGCCCATCGACAGCGAGCGGTTCGACGCCGCTCGATCTGCGATCCATCAAGACCGCCCCGAAAGCCCTTCTGCACGACCATCTCGACGGCGGACTGCGTCCGCAGTCCGTTCTCGAGCTCGCGGACGACTGCGGCTACGATGAGTTGCCCGCATCGGACGTGGCGTCCTTGGCGGAGTGGTTCCGTAACGCCGCCGACAGTGGTTCGCTGGAGCGCTACCTGGAGACGTTCGCACATACCGTTGCGGTGATGCAGACACCGGAGGGGCTAGCACGGGTCGCCCGTGAATGCGCCGAGGACCTCGCCGAGGACGGAGTGGTCTACGCAGAGGTTCGGTTCGCCCCCGAGCAACACCTCGACCGAGGCCTGAGCCTGGACGAGGTAGTCGAACACGTTCTCGAAGGATTTCGCGCCGGCGAATCCGCAGCGAGGGTCAACGGCAAGAAGATTCGCGTCGTCTGCTTGCTCACCGCCATGCGTCACGCCGCGCGTTCGCGTGAAATCGCGGAACTCGCCGTACGGTTCCGTGACCGCGGTGTCGGTGGCTTCGACATCGCCGGTGCAGAAGCAGGGTTCCCTCCCACTCGCCACCTGGACGCATTCGAGTACATGCGAGCATCCAACGCACACTTCACTATTCATGCCGGCGAAGCCTTCGGGCTACCGTCCATTCAGGAGGCGGTCGCGTTCTGCGGCACCGATCGTCTCGGCCACGGCGTGCGGATCATCGACGACATCACCGTCGCAGCGGACGGTACGCCGACGCTGGGTCTGCTCGCGGGGTACGTTCGTGACAAACGAATGCCGCTCGAGCTGTGCCCGAGCTCCAACGTGCAGACAGGGGCCGTCGACAGTATCGAGAAGCACCCGTTCGACCTCCTCGCGCGGGCGAGGTTCCGCGTCACCGTCAACACCGACAATCGGCTGATGAGTGACACATCGATGACCCGTGAGATGCACAAGCTGGCGGAGACGTTCGGCTATGCCTGGACCGACCTCGAGCGGTTCACCATCAACGCGATGAAGTCCGCCTTCATCCCGTTCGACGAACGGCTCGACCTCATCGACAACGTGGTCAAACCGGGCTACGCGGTGTTGGTCGGCTGAGCCGGATCGCTCCTTGCCGGGTCACTCCTTGCGCAGGCGGCTCTCGAACTCGCGCTCGAGAGCCCGCCACGCCTCGGCTTCGGCGTCGAACGGAGCGCTTGGAGCCATCCTGTTCGGATCGGGTTCGAGGGTGTAAGAGACATACCAACCGAGCGGCGTGGAACTGGCCAGAGCGGTCTCGACCGAGTCGTCGTCCGCGAAGTCCGCCGCATCGGTGAACAATTCGACTGCGAGGTCCAGTTGCTCAGGATCGACGGTGGTGGGTCCGTCGGCGAGATCGTCGGCCAGTCCGGGTAGCACGTACACGTTGTCCTCGGTGACCTCGATCCGAAGCGAGCCGTCCACGGCTGCGGTCTGCACATCGGCGTAGGTGCTGACTTTGGCGAGTTCGTGATCGTGATCGTCGGCAAGGTAACGAGCGAGTGCGCGTTCGGATCCGAACACCGTGATGCTTCCGGCCCGACCGAGGAAGATCGGATCGTCGTCGATGTAGCACCGAAGTGTGTAGTACGTGTTCTCAGAGGTGATGATTCTGATCGGATCGATGCCTACGGTGGCCCAGAACGTGTCCTCGGCGGCCGCGTCGGCGATCGGATCGGGGGTCTCGATGTCGTCCGCATCGTCGGTGTCATCTGCATCGTCGTCGGTCTCGACGTCCGGGTCCTCGTCGGAGACATCGTCGATGTCGACGATGTTCTCGGCCGCGGCGATCAGTTCGGCTTCGGCGATGTCGACGGCGGAGGGGTCGACATCGGGCGATGTGACGATCGAATCCAGCGCATCGATGACGGTGTCCCAGCTCTTGGCGATCGACGCGCCGACACGGTCCCAGAGATTCTGACCGTCCTTGCCGACATAGGCCTCGACGCCCATTCCGACCGAGCCGAGGTGAGGATTGTTGGCGAAGAAGGCGGTGACCTTGTCGAGTTCGCAGACATCACCGAGGGTCTGGACCATTTCGAATGTTGCGGCCAACTCGGCGAGGGTATCCGAGTCGGGGTCCTCGGCGACGAGCTCCGGCACGCCGACCAGGTCGAAGCGGTGAAGGTCGTCCGGCTCCAATTCGTTGGCTGCGAGGGCAGATACGACCGGCCACGACGGATGATCCACGAGATCGTTGTCGTCGTCGGTTCTGATGAACGCGGCGAGCTGGGCGACTGCTTCGAAGGCGTAAAGATCTTCCTCGTGACCGAGGAACGCCTCCCATTCGTCATCGCCTTCGCGCCATTCCGGAGCCCACAGGGTGACGAAGTCGCCGCGAGTGAGACCGAGTTCGATAGGGATGATGTCGCCAGCCATGGCCGGAAGCCTATCTCAGGTCTCCGAGAGTGAACTCTGCATCCGCATCAGGACGGACGCTCGTTGTTCGAGAGCCTCCTGCGCCGCCTCCGATGCGGTGGTGACGATGGTTGCGCCGAGCTCTGCAGCCGAGGTTCGAGACAGGTCGGACGCTAGCTCGAGCCCGATCAGAGCGCCGGCACCGTCGACCGTCACCACCACGAGTCCGTTGCTCGATCGCCGGGTGAGTCGGAGGTCCGTGAGCTTCTCTGATGCGTCGTGCATGGCGCCGAGCGCACGGTCGGCGCGGGTCACTAGGTCGTCGAGGGCGTTGTTCATTTCAGGACACTGTTCATAGGGAGTTCATCCAGCCTGTGCGTCCGGTCTCGTTGTCGAGCCGTTCGTTCTCGGCCTCGGCGACGGCTGCTGCAGTGGGCAGACCCAGTCTGTCGAGGACATCCGGATCCATCCCGTCTTGTTCGAGTCGGGTGCGTCGTTCGGCTCGGGCCGCCGAGGTTGCGCGCCCGCACAGATCCAGGATGGTACGCGCCAATTCCTCTCCGCTGTAACGCAGTTCACCGGGATCGATCTGGATCGAGACCGGCAATCCCGATTCGCCGGCGTGCACGCGAACGGAGTCGGTGCGTGAGGCCGCCCACGCTTGAATCTCGGTCATGCGGTGGGCCTGTAGAAGCCCTTGAAGGCCATTCCGCTGTTCGTGGTGCGGATCTCGCCCACCTGCACGGGGTCTCCGGCCTCGACGAGCTGGCCGTTCCCGATGACCATGGCCACGTGACCGTCCCACACCGCAAGGTCGCCCGGCATCAGATCCTCGGGGCCGACCGATGTGCCCACGTTCTGCTCCTGCGCCAAACGTGGAAGATCGACGCCCTGCTCGCCGTACGCCCACTGCGTCAGTCCGCTGCAGTCCAGGCCTCGGCCAGGCGCATTGCCGCCCCACACGTACGGGGTGCCCTGCTGGGTGAGTGCACTACGGACCGCGCCCGCGGCCTGTTCGTTGGGCGCGATCGCGACAGTGCCGTCGGGTAGGGCGACCTGTACGCCGCGGCCGGAGGGCGCGACCTCGGCCGACGAACGTTGCGGGGCGCCGGCGAACATCGACGCACCGTTCTGCAGTACTCCGTTGCCGCCACCGGACGCCGCGCTCTGACCGGTCGGGAGAGACGACGTGTCCGGAAGCACCGAGGATGCGGACGAGGACACCGTGCGAAGAAAGTTCTGCCCGAACTGGCTACCCGGGTCGCTCCCCGGCGCCGCCGTCGGTACTGCAGAAGCGGGGACTGTCGACGGTGCCGTGCCGGCGGGCTCCGGAATCGGAGGCGCAGCGCTGAGCGCGCCGATCTCGCCCGTGTGCCCGGCAAGCTCGGCACGCACGCGAGCCACGACTGCGAGCGCTCGTTGCAGATGTTCGATGGCAGCCGCGATGAGCATCGACTGACCGGGCGGAGTGAAGATCATCGGTGCGGCCGCGGTGGCGATGGAGATGAAGGACTGCGCGATCGCCTGCAGCTCCACCAGGCCCGCATACACCTTTTCGCAGGCACGGTCGACGACAGCGGCCATGTCGCTGCCGTGATCGGCCAAACCGATTGCGCTCGTGTGAGCTTGCTCGGCATGGCCGATCGCCTGCTCCGCAGCGCGTCCGCTCCACGTGGCAGCGAGTTCCGAGACGGCAGCGCCGCCGACACGCTGCAGTGATTCCAGAGCGATGGACGTGGTGCGAAGGACATCGGCGGGACCGCCAACGGGTACGACTCCCGAACCGAACGCGCCGAGCAGGTCGGTGATGGGTTTGGCCAGCAGATCGATCACGTGAGGCTCGCTGCGGTCTGCGCATCGGTGGCCTCGTACTCGTGCGCCGAGGACGCCACCGCGACCCCGATGCTGGCCACCACCTCCGATAGCCGGCCGATGGCCGCCGCATGCGCGACGTGCGCTCCGGTGAAGGCGGCCAGAAACTCGGTGCCGATGACACCGAACACGGGCGCCAGTACCGCCGGTCCGCACGCGGTCGTGGCTGCGGCCGCCGCGCCCATCTCCGCCGCCATCTCCGCCGCGGTCGACGAGTACGCCTGCAGTCCGGCCGATGCTGCCGCTACCTCTGCCATCGATGTCCTCCACGATCGATCAACAAGCACGAAAGGTCCTACACAAACATCTGACGCACGTGACGGCCGATCGGTTCCCGGCAATTATCCTTCTCGCATGGAAACTCACGTGGTCGAACACCCACTGGCCGCAGCCCTGTTGACGACGATGCGCGACGAGCGCAGCGACAACGCAACATTTCGGTCCGCACTGCGCCAACTCACCCACATGCTGGTCTACGAAGCCACTCGGGACGCCCCGGTCGACGTCTTCGACGTCACCACGCCGGTGGCCGTCACGCAGGGCACCCGGCTTGCCTGTCCGCCACTACTGGTGCCCGTGTTGCGAGCCGGCCTCGGCATGGTCGAGAAGGCGAGTGGGCTCATTCCCCAGTCACGCGTCGGATTCGTCGGCATGGCCCGCGACGAGGACACGCACCAGCCGGTTCCGTACATGGAGTCGTTGCCCGACGATCTGTCCGGCACGCCCGTCTACGTGTTGGATCCGATGCTCGCGACCGGTGGGTCGATGGTGCACACCATCGAGTTGTTGGTCGAACGCGGCGCAGCCGACGTCACCGCCATCTGCGTCGTCGCCGCACCCGAGGGTGTTGCAGCCCTCGAAGCCTCGGGGCTGCCGGTACGTCTGGTGACAGCGAGCATCGACGACGGACTCAACGACGATGCGTTCATCGTGCCCGGCCTCGGCGACGCCGGTGACCGACAGTTCGGTCCGCGCTGAGCATCTCACTCGTCCTCGGGGTCACGTGGCCGGCCACCGAGGGCGATCCCCGGCTGCGTGTGCTCGATGTCGATACTCGGCAGGTCGATCAAACCTCGCTCCGCGGGGCACGGCTGGGCTTCGAAGCGTTGGGGCCGCAGCGATGGTGCACCGGCCGCGTCGCGCTTCGGGAAGACCACGGCTCCGAATACGTCCCGTGTCCGGGTCAGCTGCCGGTCGAGGCAGGATCGCAGTGCGAGGCGTGCGAGTCCAAGGACCCTTTTCGGTTCGTGCACACCATCCACCGCGGGGGTTTCGTCTCCCGTGATCTCCATTCGCACGTCATGCAGCCGCACTGGCTGTACATTGCGACCTTCGCCAGCGGAGTGCACAAGGTCGGCACCGCAGCCGAGACCCGCAAGTGGGGCAGGCTCGCCGAACAGGGCGCGATCTGCGCGCAATACGTAGCGCGCGCCGTCGACGGCAAGGTCGTGCGCGTGTTGGAAGACAGGGTGACCGAGCACTTGCAGGTGCGCCAAGCCGTGCGCTCGTCCGCGAAGGCCGCTGCGCTCGCACTCCCCATCGACACAACCCGACTCGACGACGCCACCGCATCGCTGGCCGACCGCGTGCGAGAGATGATTGCGCCATCCGCCGACGAAACCACCTACCGGACCGTCGACGAATCATGGCAGGTGGCAGGCTTTCGCGACCTCGCATCGGGAAACCGGCTGAAGTACCCGAGCGACATCCACACCGGACGCCACGGCTTCACCGTCGACGCGTGCATCGGGCAGGCAGCGGTGGTCGAGGTCGCGAACGACTCGTACGTCGTCGATCTGCACGAGCTGAAGGGTCGTCGGGTGCGGTTCGGTGACTACACCTCGCAGTTGCCCGCAGTGCAGTCGGCTCTGTTCTAGCGCGGCTCTGTTCTAGCGCGGCCGGGTCAGACGCTGCGCGAACTGCCTCAGGTCGTCGAGGAGTGCAGCCGCGCTCGTCCGAGCTGCAGCCAGCGCTTCCCTGTTCTCGACGGGAACCACAGCCTCGAGGTAGGCCTTCACTTTCGGCTCGGTGCCGGACGGTCGCACGATGACGCGGACGCCGTCCCCAGAGATTTCGACGGCATCGGTGCGCAACGGCCCGTGTTCGGCGAGCAGATCGTTCACGATCACCGCACGACCCGCGAGTTCCGTAGGAGGCTCGCTGCGCAGGCGCTCCATCATCGCCGCGATCTCGGACAGGTCCTCGACCCTGGCCGAGACCTGGGCGCCTGCGTGCACCCCGAATTCGACGTGCAGGTCGTCGAGAACGTCCAGCAGCGTTCGGTTCTCGTGCTTGCAGGAGGCGACCAGGTCGGCCAGGACAATTGCGGCCGAGATGCCGTCCTTGTCGTTGACTTTCGTCGGGTCGACGCAGTGCCCGATGGCCTCCTCGTAGGCGTACACCAAGCCTGTACCGGCGCGGACGAGCCACTTGAAACCGGTGAGCGTTCGGGCGTAACGCGCGCCTCGGGCAGGAGCCAATGCCGAGAGCAGCTGCGAGGAGACGATGGTGTTGGCCACCAAGGAGTCTGGCGGCGCCGATCGAAGAAGGTGATCGGCGAGGAGTGCGCCGGTGTCGTCTCCGCTGAGCATCCTCCAGCCGGCGGATGTTGGCACGCCGATGGCGCACCGGTCGGCATCGGGATCGAGCGCAATCGCCAGGTCGGCGTCGACCTCACCGGCCAACGCCAGCAGGGCGTCGGCCGCGCCGGGTTCCTCGGGATTGGGGAACGCGACGGTGGGAAACTCGGGGTCCGGTTCGAATTGGCTTGCCACGCAGTGCACATCCTTGAAGCCGACCCCGCGCAGGGCAGTGAGCGCGAGCTCGCCGCCGACGCCGTGCAGTGGTGTCAGTGCAATACGGATGCCGCGGTGGGGCGAGGGGGCGAGGCGCGGAAGTGTGTCGAGGTAGCGGGCGGTGATGTCGGAGCCGCTCGGCGTCACCAGCACCCGAGCGAGCGCGGATGCCGGCCCAACCTGTGCAATGTCGGCTTCGATTTCGGTGTCCGCGGGTGGAATCAGCTGCGCGCCGCCGCGGAGATACACCTTGTATCCGTTGTCCGCGGCAGGGTTGTGCGAGGCAGTGATCTGGACACCCAGCTCGGCATCCAATGCGCGGACGGCGAAGGCGAGAACGGGCGTCGGCAACGGTCGGGGGAGCAGGACCACTGTGAACCCCTGCGCGGCCAGAACTTCGGCAGCTGCGGTGGCGAACGTGTCGGATCCGTGTCGTGCGTCTCGCCCGACCACGACCGTGGACCCGCCCAGTCCGCCCTTCTGCAGCCACGTGCCGATTCCGGCCGAGGTTCGCATCACCACGGCGACGTTCATGCCGTTCGGTCCAGCCCGCACCTCTCCGCGCAGTCCTGCCGTGCCGAAACTCAGCGGTGCTCGAAAGCGCTCCGCCACTTCCGCTTCGGGCAACTCGGCGAGTTCCTCGCGGGTGGCAGGGTCCGGATCGCCCTCGATCCACTCGGCAGCCTGCTGGGCGAGCGTGCGCGTCACAGCTTCGATACCAGCTGGTGTAGCAACTCGCCCATCCGGGCCGCCGACGCCTTTCCTGCTTCGAGTACCTCTTTGTGGTCGAGGTGTTCCCCGGTCATTCCGGCGGCGAGGTTGGTCACCAGTGACACTCCCAGTACGCGTGCCCCCAGGGCCCGGGCGGCGATGGTTTCGTGCACGGTCGACATCCCGACCAGATCTGCGCCGATGATGCGGAGCATACGAATCTCGGCGGGTGTTTCGTAGTGGGGCCCGGGCAGTCCGGCGTACACGCCTTCTTCGAGCGACGGGTCGATGCTGCGGGCCAGATCACGCAGTTCCGTGGAGTACGCGTCGACCAGATCGACGAACTCGGCACCGATCAGCGGCGACCTCGCGGTCAGGTTGAGATGGTCCGCAATGAGAACGGGCTGGCCGACGGCCATGCCGTCGCGGATTCCGCCGGCGGCGTTGGTGAGGACGATCGTGCCCGCGCCCGCCGCAATGGCCGTGCGAACGGGGTGCACGACTCTTCGCAGTTCGTGCCCCTCGTATGCGTGAGTGCGGCCCTGCAGTAGCAGGGTGTGGGTGCCGTCGACGTTCACCGAGGTGATCGTTCCCGAGTGTCCCGAGGCCGAAGGTGGTGCGAAACCGGGGAGGTCGGCCATGCGGATCGTTGCGGTGGGTTCACCGAATCGGTCTGCGGCCGCTTGCCAACCCGAGCCGAGGACGATTGCGACGGAATGCTGGGCGACTCCTGTCGCCTCGGCGATGGCGGCAGCAGCAGCTGCGGCGGCCCCGGCTGGGTCGGTGGTCGGGTCGGTCGGTTGCGCGGCGTCTGTTGTTCCCACGCACGCAACAGTAGGAGATGCCTCCGACGTATGCGTCGGTTGCCGACCGAACGTGGTTCAACTACACCGGGCTGACGCCGCGAGACCTTCGACTACCCATGCCTCGTACTTTTCCGGACTCCAGCTTCGATCGTGAACCAAAAGCGTGTACAACTCCGGGCTGAGCAAAGCGAGCCCGACATCGACGCAGGTATCGACGTCCATTCCGGCCACCTTTTCCGCGAGTGAACTCATCAGGGATCGAAGCACCGTCACGCGCTGCTCGACATTGGTTCGCCACAACTCGGCCACTTCAGGCTCGGCGTCGGCGCCCGCGCGCACGACCAACAGAATTCTCGCGACGCGTTCGGAGATCAGCCGTGCCGCATGAACGTGAATTCTCAGATGCTCCATCGGATCCTCGGCGGCCCTGGCATCGGTGACCCAGGTGCGCTCGAGGGTGGGGATGGCGAGCTCGTCGCCCGCGATGGTCACATCGAGCAAAGCTTCGAGTATGGCGCGCTTGTTCCCGAAGACGAAGTAGACGGTTTGCACTGCGACCCCGGCTTCGCCGGCGATGTGCTTGATCGTTGTCGATCCGTATCCGGATGTGACGAATAGGTTGTGCGCTGCGGTCAGGATCTTGTTTCGCGCGCTCGTTTCGGTTCGGTTCACCATGTTGTCAAGTTTAGCTCTAGAGTGAGACTCTAGTGTTCTACTTCAACAGGAGGCGTGTCATGTCTGTTCTGGTTCTCGGTGGTTACGGTGCGGTCGGCGGGCACATCGTCGATCTGCTGCGTTCGGACGGATGGGAGGCTGCTGCAGTGGGCCGCGACCCCGCTCGCGCCGATGTGCGGCTCGACCTCGCGAACCACGATGCGTTCACGCAGGCTTTGGCAGGGGCAAGCTGCGTCGTCAACGCCTCGGGGGCCGAGGACCCGAGATTGGCCGAGATCGCCGCATCGGCCTCGGTGCCATTCGTCGAAATCTCGGCTACCACCGCCTACGCGCGAGCCCTCGAAGCGCTCGACGGTGCGATTCTCATCGGCGTCGGGATTGCGCCCGGACTCTCGGGCATCCTGGCCCGCGAAATTTTCACTCCCACGACCGACTCCATCGACATGGCCGTCGGGCTCGGTGCCGGCGAAAAGCACGGCGCGGCGGCAACCGAATGGACGTACGGCCTGCTCGGGCGCCGGTTCGTCGACCCCGACGGCAGTTCGGTCAAGAACTTCACTGCGCGCAAGTCGATACCGTTCCCGCCGGAATCCGGATACCGTCGATGGGCATGTCTACGAGCAGATTTCGCTGACCAGCATCGATTGACCGACGAACTCGGCATACCTGTCAGAACATATCTGAGGCTGGATTCGCGGATGATGACGGTGGGACTCGGGGCGCTTACCTACGCGCCGTGGGCTGCGAAGCTTTCACCCACGTCGATGCGCGGCGGCGATCGTTGGGCAATCGTTGCGCGTGCGAACGACGACCGCTCTATCTGGGCGACGGGACGCAGCCAGTCCTACGCAACAGCGGTGGTTGCTGCCTGGTCTGTCGGGGCGATACTGCGTCGTCGACTCGAACTGGTCCGACCGTCCTGGCTGCACGGCGCCGCGACCCTGGACGACCTGGCCACCGCGTTGGGCTCAGCCGGCGTGCAGGTTCAGGCTCAACGCCCTCGAGGGTAACCACGAGACCCGGCAAGTTACCGCCGGGTAGTATCCGCTCATGCCATATCTCGAACGCAGCGGTGATGTCCACGTTCTCTACCTCGGCGACAAGGACGGTCCCGAGAACAACGAGAACCGGTTCCATCCGGACTGGATCGATGCTGTACACGCACTTCTCGACGAGGTCGAGGCAGTCGAGGGCCCGGCCGCACTGGTCACCACCGCGACCGGAAAGTTCTACAGCAACGGTCTCGACACCGATTGGGTATTCGCCAATCTCGACAAGATCACCGGCTACCTCGACCGGGTCCACACCGTGTACACCCGGTTGCTCAGCTTCCCCATGACCACGATCGCAGCTGTGCAGGGGCATGCCTTCGGCGCGGGAGCAATGCTGGCCACGGCACACGACTTCCGCACCGTCCGAGTGGACCGAGGCTTCTACTGCCTGCCCGAGGTCAACCTGAACATGCCCTTCACCGTGGGCATGTCGGCGCTGGTCACCAGTAGATTGCCGATGCAGACCGCGGTCGAGGCCATGACCACCGGTCGCCGCTACGGAGGTCCCGACGCGGTGGCCGCCGGAATCGCCGATACCGCCGTCGAAGCCGATCAGCTCCTCTCGTCGGCTATCGAGCGTGCAGCGGCGTTGACGAGCACCCGCGGAAAGAACCTGTCCGGAATCAAGCGCGGCATTCACGCCGATGCACTCGATGCGTTGAACACTCCTACCGGCGAGAGCAACTTCAGCTTCGGCGCCCAGTAGTGACAGACTGGGCCGGTGATCGATGAGACCGAGGCAGGAGTGCGCAGCGCCGCACCGGAGCTGATCGAGCTCTCGCATTCGATTCACTCCGAGCCCGAGCTGGCTTTCGAGGAGTATCGCAGTGCGGCCAAGGTGTGCGATGTGCTCACCGCACACGGTTTCGAGGTCGAATCCGGTGTCGCTGATATTCCCACTGCCTTCACCGCGACCTATGGCAGCGGTGAACTGACGGTCGGTATCTGTGCCGAGTACGACGCTCTGCCCGAGATCGGCCACGCCTGTGGCCACAACATCATCGCCGCGTCGGCGGCGGGGGCCGCGATTGCACTCGCGCCGCTTGCCGACCGGCTGGGCATCACCGTTCGAGTCATCGGAACCCCGGCCGAGGAGAGCGGTGGGGGCAAGGTGCTGATGCTCGAACGTGGTGTGTTCGACGGCGTCGCCGCGGCAATGATGGTCCATCCCGGACCGTTCGACATCATCGGCGCTACCTCGTTGGCGCTCTCGGATATCGCGGTGGCGTTCACCGGTCGAGCGGCGCATGCCTCGGCGGCACCCGAATGGGGCATCAACGCAGCCGATGCCGTGACCGTCAGTCAGGTCGCGATCGGACTGCTCCGCCAACATCTGGCACCCGGTCAGCAACTGCACGGCATCGTCAGCGAAGGTGGCCTGGCCCCCAATATCGTGCCCGGCCGCACCGAACTTCTCTACTACCTCCGCGCGCAGTCGGCGGAATCACTTGCAGCCCTGACGGCCAAGGCCTACGCCTGCTTCGAGGCCGGCGCCGTCGCCACCGGATGTACACACGAGATTCGCACCGTCTCGCCGACGTACACCGAACTGACGCCAGACGGGTGGCTCGTCTCCGAATTCCGCCGCCAGGCCGAGAAGATCGGACGCGCACCGATGCCACCCGAGTTGGAAGGATTTCGCCCACTGGGCAGCACAGATATGGGAAACGTGACCAACGTACTGCCAGGGATACACCCCGTGATCGGCCTCGACTCGGGTGGATCGGTCACGCATCAGCCCGAGTTCGCGGCAGCGTGCATCACCGAATCGGCCGATCGCGCCCTCGTCGACGGAGCGATACTGCTGGCGCGAACTACGGTAGCTGCTGCCGTGGACGTCGAGGCCAGGCAACGACTCCTCAGTGGTGTCGAAGCGCGGGCCGCACGATGACCGATAGCGCGGGCCGAGAGGTGACCGACAGTTTCGCCCTCGTCGACAGGTGGATCGTCGCTCACACCGATCTGCTCTCGCAGTGGCGTCGGCATATCCATGCTCACCCCGAGCTTGCTCGTCAGGAATTCGCGACCACTGCGTTCGTCGTCGAGCAGCTCGAAGCCGCAGGCTTGGTGCCGAAGTTGCTTCCGGGCGGAACGGGACTGATCTGCGATATCGGCCCGAGCGGCCCCCGTGTGGCCCTGCGTGCCGATATGGATGCTCTTCCGCTGCAGGAATTCACCGGCGCGGCCTACAGTTCGACAGTGCCCGGCGTCTCGCACGCGTGTGGGCACGACGCCCACACCACGGTCCTGCTGGGCACGGCGCTCGCACTGGCGTCGTTGCCTCATCTGCCCTTCGGAGTGCGGCTGATCTTCCAGCCCGCGGAAGAGGTAATGCCTGGAGGCGCTCTGGACGTGGTCGCCTCCGGCGCCCTCGACGGTGTGACGAAAATCTTCGCGCTGCACTGCGATCCTCGACTCGAGGTGGGCAAGGTCGGCGTTCGCGTCGGACCCATCACCTCGGCAGCGGACACCGTCGAACTGCGTCTCGACTCGCCCGGCGGGCACACCTCGCGTCCGCATCTGACGACGGATCTTGTCTATGCGCTCGGCACCGTCATCACCGGGCTACCGGGCATGCTCAGTCGCCGGATCGATCCACGGACCAGCACCGTGATGGTGTGGGGCGCGGTGGTGGCAGGGCAAGCGCCCAATGCGATACCGCAGACAGGAATGCTCACGGGCACCGTCCGGACCGGTGATCACGAAACTTGGGCGCTGCTCGAGCCGATGGTGGGGGAGATCGTCACCGGCCTGCTCGCCCCCACAGGCGTGCGATTCGAGCTGCATTACCGTCGCGGTGTGCCGCCGGTGGTCAACGACGAGGCGGTGACCCGGACGTTCGAGAACGCCATCCGACGCGTCGGGCCCGCCGCCCTGGCCGATACCGCGCAGTCCGGTGGTGGCGAGGACTTCTCGTGGTACCTCGAGAACATCCCCGGAGCGATGGCTCGGCTGGGCGTCTGGTCGGGGACCGGCCCCCAACTGGACATTCACCAGTCGACGTTCGATCTCGACGAACGCGCGCTCGCTGTCGGCGTCAAAGTGATGACGAGCATCGCGCTCGACCCGCACTGACCACCCCTACCAGGCAGTGTCGGGACCTAGCTGGTGCCGGGGCCTACGTTGCGGCTGTTGCGGGTGCGCAGCCCACGAACGTATTCGGCCGGTGCGCCGGCGATCTCCGCGGCCTCGGCCATCACACCGAGGTAGCGGGCGGAGGGCAGACCGCCCTCGTAGGCGTCGAGCACGTACAACCAGGCGAGGACCGGGCCGTCCGCGGTCTCGACGCGCAGCCGTACCTTGCGGTGAATGCCGAGCTCGGAGCCTTCCCAGCGATCCAGGCTCTGCTCGTCCTCGACGGATACGTCGTAGAGGACCACGAACACTTTCTCGTCCGGGTCGGGTGCGACCGTTGCCAGTGCGCCTTCCCATCCGATATCGCCGCCTCCGAAGGTCAGGCGCCACCCGTGCAGCCATCCCGTTCCGGACAGGGGAGAGTGCGGGCAACGCTGCAACATCTGCTCCGGATGCATGTTCGATCCGTAGGCGGCATAGATTGGCACGTCGGCCAGCCTAAACCGTCGACCCGCTCGCGGTCGCGGTGCGACCCGCACCGGCGGTGTTCGCCCTGGTCGAGAGCAGGTGAAGCAAACCTAACCGGTGCATGACGCGTGTCACTGGAATAGCGTTGGGCTCGCAGGCCCCAGATATGCCCTTCGAATTCGAAAGAGGATCAATGACCCGGATCGTGATCATCGGTGGCGGACCCGCAGGATACGAGGCGGCACTGGTGGCGGCGCAGCACGGGGGAACGGTGACTCTGGTCGATTCGGATGGGATCGGCGGTGCCTGTGTTCTGTGGGACTGCGTGCCGTCGAAGACGTTCATCGCCTCCACCGGCATCCGAACCGAGATGCGACGTGCCAACGACCTCGGTATCGCAATCGATCCATCACAGGCCGCCGTTGCGCTCCCTCAGATTCACGCGCGGGTCAAGAGTCTCGCGCAGGATCAGTCCGCTGATATCGCCGCGCGGGTGCGTTCGGTCGGCGTCGAGCTCATCGCGGGTCGAGGCGAGATGATCGATACTCAGCTCGGCATGGCCGCCCATCGGATTCGCGCCACACTCGCCAACGGTTCCGAGCGCATTCTCGACGCCGATGTGGTGTTGATCGCCACTGGCGCGAGCCCGCGCGTCATCAAGGGTGCGGAGCCGGACGGTGAGCGGATCCTGAACTGGCGGCAGCTCTACGACCTGGACGCGCTACCGGAGCACTTGATCGTCGTCGGGTCCGGTGTGACAGGCGCCGAGTTCGTCTCGGCCTACACCGAGATGGGAGTGAAGGTGACTGCGGTGTCGAGTCGCGATCGTGTCCTTCCGCACGAGGACGAGGATGCAGCGCTCGTGCTCGAGGACGCATTCAACGAACGCGGCGTCACTCTCGCCAAACACGCTCGTGCCGACTCGGTCGAGCGCACCGAGACCGGTGTGATCGTCAAGCTGTCCGACGGCCGCACCGTCGAGGGCAGTCACGCACTGATGACCGTCGGTTCCGTTCCCAACACCTCCGGACTCGGGCTGGAGAACGTCGGAATCGAACTCGACCGCGGCGGCTTCCTGCGGGTCGACCGGGTCTCGCGCACCCCGATTCAAGGAATCTATGCTGCCGGTGACATCACCGGGCTGCTCCCGCTCGCATCGGTGGCCGCGATGCAGGGGCGCATCGCGATGTACCACGCGCTCGGCCAGGCGGTGACGCCGATCAAGCTCAAGACTGTCGCCTCGGCCGTGTTCACGCGCCCGGAGATTGCGTCGGTCGGGGTGAGTCAGTCGGCGATCGACAGCGGCGAGGTTCCGGCCCGTACCGTGATGCTCCCGCTGAGCACCAACCCCCGTGCCAAGATGTCCGGGCTCAAGCGCGGATTCGTCAAGATATTCTGCCGCCCCGCCACCGGCGTGGTGATCGGCGGCGTCGTCGTCGCGCCCACGGCATCGGAGTTGATCCTGCCGATTGCAATGGCAGTGCAGAACAATCTCTCGGTCAACGATCTCGCTGCCACGTTCTCGGTGTACCCGTCGCTCACCGGGTCCATCACCGAGGCCGCGCGTCAGCTCATGCGTCACGACGACCTCGACTGACCGCGGTCCGCGCACCGCGGCCCGTTTCTCGAGATGTGAGAATGTAGTTCCAGATCTCGGACGCTCATGCGATAGTGGAACGAGCCGAACACCATCCGGCCCGCTTCCGCCCCAGTCGATCCTCGGGTTTGCACTTCATCCGTAACCCGACGCACTGGGAGATTGCTGTGAACACCTCGGTTCCTTCGTTGGCGCGACGCCTCGATTCGGTCCGCAGCTCGGCCATCCGCGACCTGCTCGCTCTCACCGCTCGTGACGATGTCATCAGCCTCGCCGGTGGTCTGCCGGATACTGATCTCATTCCCGTGCAACGTATCCGACGCGCAGCAGAGGACGTTCTCGCCCAATCGTCCTCGGTTCAGTACGGGGAGACATCGGGTTGGCGCGCGCTGCGAGCTGTCCTCGCCCAGCGTGAGTCGCGGCTGCTGCAAAGGACGATCGCCGCAACAGAAGTGGTGATCACCCACGGATCACAACAGGCGCTGACACTGGTTGCGCAAGCGCTGCTGGACCCGGGTGCGATCGTCGTCGTCGACGAGCCCGCGTATACCGGAGCCCTGCAGGTGTTCTCGATCGCCGACGCCGACATCCGCCCAATCCCCATCACCGCCGACGGCATGGATACCGACGAACTCGCCCGACGCCTCGGCGCCGGACTGCGGCCCACTCTCGTGCACACCGTGAGCAACTTTCACAATCCCCGCGGGGTGACGATGTCGACTTCGAGACGGCGTCATCTGGCAGCTCTCGCCGAGCAGTACGGGTTCTGGATCCTGGAAGACGATCCGTACGGGGAGATCTGGTTCGACACGCCGCCACCCCCGCCGATCGCCTCGTACTCCGATCGCGTCGTCCGGTTGTCGAGTGCGTCGAAGATTCTCGCGCCTGCACTTCGGGTGGGGTGGCTGGTCGCTCCCGAGCCGGTGTGCAAGGCCGTCGAACTGCTCAAGCAAGGCGCAGACCTCTGTGGATCGACCCTGACACAGCAGATGGCGACGCAGATGCTGGCCGATTCCGTGTGGCTCGACGCGCATCTGAACACTGTGCGAGCCGAATACGGCAACCGTGCTCGCGCCCTTTGCCACGAGTTCGTCGACGCCTTCGGTGATCGTGCACAGCTGTCGTCCGCAGACGGTGGCATGTTCGTGTGGATGACGTTCGGGGACGGAACGGACACCACCGCCTTGCTCCCACGTGCGCTCGATCACGGTGTCGCCTTCGTACCCGGACGGGCGTTTGCCGACAACGCACTGCACGCGAGCTCGGCGCGACTGTGCTTCGCAAGCTCGCCCACCCCGGCTCTGGCGGAGGCGGTTCGCCGGTTGAGAGCGGCTCACGCGCTCGAACGGTAGCCTTGACCGAGCGTCGAGGAACGATCTTTCGAATGATCCGAATGGGGAGTGAGCTCTTGAGCAACCGATCGAACACCACATTCCTGGGTCCGCAGGCGCGCGTAGCAGCGTGGGAGAGGCTTTCGGCCGAGCAGTTCGACGTGGTAGTGGTCGGCGGCGGTGTCGTCGGTGCGGGCGTAGCTCTCGACGCGGCGACGCGTGGTCTCAAGGTGGCTCTCGTCGAGGCCCGGGATTTCGCCTCGGGAACCTCCAGCCGGTCGTCGAAGATGTTCCACGGCGGACTGCGCTACCTCGAACAGCTCGAGTTCGGCTTGGTTCGCGAAGCGTTGCACGAGCGCGAGCTCTCGCTCTCCACACTCGCGCCACATCTGGTCAAACCGCTGAAGTTCCTCTTTCCGTTGACGCATCGAGTGTGGGAGCGCCCGTACATCGCTGCGGGCATCTTCCTCTACGACTCCATGGGCGGCGCCAAATCCGTTCCTGCTCAAAAGCACTTGACCCGCTCGGGTGCGCTGCGCATGGCGCCGGGCATCAGGCGCAAGTCTCTGATCGGTGGAATCCGCTACTACGACACCATTGTCGACGATGCCCGTCACACCATGAGTGTGGCGCGAACCGCCGCCCACTACGGCGCTGTAGTTCGCACCTCCACCCAGGTGGTGGGATTCCTTCGCGAGGCCGATCGTGTTTCCGGTGTGCGTGTTCGTGATTCGGAGAACGGCGTGACGACGGAGGTGCGCGGCCACGTCGTGATCAACGCCACCGGTGTGTGGACCGACGAGGTTCAGGCCCTGTCCTCGCAGCGAGGACGATTCCGCGTGCGGGCCTCGAAGGGCGTGCACATCGTGGTACCCCGTGACCGCATCGTCAGCGAGGCGGCCATCATTCTGCGTACCGAGAAGTCGGTGCTGTTCATCATTCCGTGGGGTGCGCACTGGATCATCGGCACCACCGACACGGACTGGAAGCTGGACCTTGCGCACCCCGCAGCAACGAAGGCCGACATCGACTACATCCTCGGCGAGGTCAACGCCGTGCTGGTCACGCCTCTGACACACGCGGACATCGACGGTGTCTACGCAGGCCTGCGGCCGCTGCTCGCCGGAGAGAGCGACGAGACCTCGAAGCTTTCCCGCGAGCACGCCGTCGCCAGGGTCGCGCCGGGACTCGTGGCTATCGCGGGTGGCAAATACACCACGTACCGTGTGATGGCCGAGGACGCTGTCGACCTGGCGGCCGAGGACATACCGGCGCGTGTCGCGTCGTCGATCACAGAGAAGGTGCCGCTTGTCGGCGCTGACGGTTACTTCGCTCTCGTCAATCAGACCCATCACCTCGCCACGAAATACGGCCTGCACCCGTACCGGGTCAAGCACCTTCTCGACCGCTACGGCTCACTCATCGACGAAGTGCTCCAGCTTGCCGCGGACAAACCCGAACTGCTCCAGCCGATCACCGACGCACCGAGTTACCTACAGGTCGAGGTCGTCTACGGTGCTGCGGCAGAAGGCGCACTGCACCTGGAGGACATTCTGTCGCGGCGCACCCGCATCTCCATCGAGTACACACACCGTGGCGTCAACTGTGCAGGCCAAGTCGCAGCGCTCGTGGCACCCGTGCTCGGCTGGGATCCCGCGACCGTCGATCGCGAGGTCGAAAACTACAATGCCCGCGTGGAGGCTGAGATCAAGTCGCAGATGCAGCCCGACGACGAATCGGCCGACGCGTTGCGGGTGGTCGCGCCGGAGGCGCGGCAGGAAATCCTCGAGCCGGTGAGCGTGGCGATGCCGCCCGTGCGCGAGTTATGACCGAGGGGCGTCAACGCCGGTGGCCGACGTCAGTGCGTCAGAACGATCTTGACGGCAACGATGATGGTGGCCGCGGCAGCGAGTGCTAGTGATCCGAAAAATGTTCCGCTGGTGGGTTTCTCGCCGCGGAGACGACCGATCACATAGTTCGTCGACGCGATTCTGGCGATCACGGTGATCTCGGCGAGGATCTGACCGAGCTCTGGATCGAAGAGACCCCACCAGCCGATCGCCAACAAACCAGCGGGAAGCACTGCGGCGCTGAGAACGGGTACCGAGTTGCGTAGCTCGCTCAACCGTTCGGAGCGCGAAAGGTTGACGCCCGTCCGTACTGTCTGCCCGACTCCTTCGGCGAAGGCGTGCGCGATGAAGGTCGAGACCGCGGTCCCGAGCATGATTGCAACGCCCTGGAACGTGTGCTGCTCACCGAACGTCAACGGAATGAGCGCGGCAAGGACCAGGATGTTTCCGTAGACATACGCGCTGATTCGGCTCGCGGCGTTGTCCGGTTCGAGTGGATGGCTACGAGACCGCAGCGGACGATGCAGTAGCTGCCGAATATTCAGTGCCATGCGAACAGAGCATAGATTGCCTGGCCTCGAGATTTACCGAACAGCCGACAGTGATACCGCTTCGCGTCGGGCCGGTGTGGTTTCACGATGTCGCCAAGAAGATCGTGCTTTCGATGATCGGTGCCGACCCTGTGAATCAGCTGGGTTGCGGCTGGCAATACGGGCAGTAATAAATCTGCCGTTCCTCGAGCGGATTGTCGCCCAACATCCCGAATTCGATCGTGGTCCCGCAGCGGCGACACGGCTTGTTCTCGCGCCCGTACACCCAGAAGTGGTGACCTGCCCGTCTGTCGCCGGTGGTCACCCGCTGACTGCGATCTTTGTTCGCCGTGATGGTGCGAAACGCCAGGTCGACCACCTTGCCGATATCGCCGCAATCCTCCACCGGTGTCCTCGGATCGATTCCGCGGAGAAAGCAGATTTCGTTCCGGTAGACGTTGCCGAGCCCGGCGAGGTTGCGTTGATCAAGTAGCGCCAGCCCGATCGGTCTCGCGGGGTCCGATTGCAGATTGGCGACGGCGCCTGCGGCAGTCCAATCCGAGCCGAGCAGATCCGGCCCGAGATAGCCGACCACCTCGTCCTCGTTCTCGACGATGTCGAGCACACCCAATTCGAAGCCCACCGCGATGGCGCGTTCCGTCGAGAGAATGGCTCGGGCCTGAAAAGCGGGCCGGCGCCATCGGGCGCCGGGAGCGTAGACCTGCCAGTTGCCTTCCATCTTCAGGTGGCTGTGGATGGAGAATTCACCCACTCGAATGAGAAGGTGTTTGCCGCGTGAAGCTACCGAGCCGACGGTTCGACCGGTGAAATCGACTGTCGCATAACGTGGAACTCGGATGTCGCAACCGGTGAGCACCCGGCCCTCGAGTGCGTCGCGAAGCCTGTTCGCGGCGCGGTAAACGGTATCGCCTTCGGGCACGCTATCGCCTCATTCGGTAGCCCCGCGGGGTCGCGGAGAAACCTGCATCGGTGAGCAGCCGGGAGAAGGGCGTCCCGTGAATGTCGTTGCCGTCCACACGCTCCACGAGCAGTTTGTCCACGCCGCCGCGTTCGACGGTCGCCGCCAGCGCCTGCGCCGCGATCGCGGTCACCTCGTCGTTTTCGGAGAATGTCAGCACGGTCTTGCCTCCACGCTCGACATACAGCGCGAGAGCTCCCTCGTGCAGAACGACCAGTGCACCCGCTTTCCGCCCCGGCCGATGTTTCGGAGAATCCTCGCTCTCACCGCGCCTGGGCCAGCTCAGCGCGGCGCCGTACGGGTTGGCGGGATCGCACGCCGCAAGGACGACGGCTCCCGTCTTCTCCCGTTCCTCGTAGGTACGCAGCCGGTCGACGACGTCCGAGGTGGAGAATTGCGCTCCGCCCAGTGAGTCGACGAAATAGCCGCGTCGACTACGTCCGGAGTCCTCGAATGTCGTCAACACCTTGTACATCGTCGCGAATCCACCGGGTACGCCCTCAGCCATGACGGAACCGCGCGTGACGATGCCGTAGCGTTCGAGCAGCACATCAGCGGTCGCGTGGGCTCTGATGGTGGCATCGGGCTCGAGATCTGGCAGCCTCGACCAGCGACCCGCTGCTGTAGGCGGGCCGGTCCGTGTCGGCAGACTGGGCCGCTCCATTCTGCGATACGACCTCAACCGAGGAGTTCGCCGCGGTGAGCGATGGCTGGGTGCGGCGCGGGTGGTGGCATTGAGCAGGGCGCGCAGCGGCGCGAAGGTGTCGTTGCTCAGTTGTCCGGCCCAGACCAACTCCCACAACGCGGCGATCAAACTGTCGTCGTCGGTACTGCCCACCGCGTCCGACAATTGCCGGAAAAAGTAGGCCCCACCCGCCGCAACCGCGTCCAGCACTCGAACTTGTAGTTCCGAGAGGTCCGCTTCGGCCGCCGGTGCAAGCGTCAGGGGAGCGGTGTCGGCCATGTGCAGGCACACCCAGCCGTCCTTGGAGCTGATGGATCCGTGACCGGACCACACCACCTCGCCGGTCGAGGTGAGCTCGTCGAGCATGGCAGGGGAGTAGTCCCGCACCCTGGATGCGAGCACGAGGGGCTCCCACGCCGAGGCGGGTATCGGTACACCGGCCAACTGCTCCACAACGGTAGCGACGCCGTCGATCCCGCTCAGTTGTCTGCTGCCGACGTGCTGCCATGCAGGTAGGAACCGGCCGAGCGTCGCGGTGGCCACAGGTTCGACTTCTTCTCTCGCGGCCGCCAGCGATCGCCGCCGAAGGCGTCGCAGTACCTCGGCCCCGCACCACTCGCTGCCCGTCTCGCCCGGTCTGAACTCACCTTCCACGACTCGCTTGTCCACGCTCAGAGCCATGAGCGCCGAACGTGCCACCGCAGAACCGATACCGAATCTCTCGGCCAGGTTCGTCACCGAGAACGGGCCGTGTGTCCTGGCGTACCGGCTCACCAGATCCGACAGGGGATCCTCGACCGGTTCGATGAAGGCAGCCGGAGTGCCGATGGGAAGTGGCACGCCCAGTGCGTCACGGAGGCGGCTGGCGTCCTCGATCGCTGTCCACCACGTGTGGCCGGCGAAGCTCACCTCCATCGCGCGCCGCGCGGCAGCAAGTTCGGTCAACCACATCTGGGACTCGTCGCCGTTGGTGCGTAGTGCGACCTCGTCGGCAGTGAGAGGGCCGAGAATGCGGAGCAGATCTGCGACGCCTTCGATGTCCTTGGCCCGGCGGTCGGGGGCGAGCCGTTGAAGCTCCAGTTCGGTTGTCTCGATGACATTGTGGTCGAGCAGTTCTCGGAGTTCGACGCGACCGAGCAACTCGGCAAGTAAGGCGGAGTCCAGAGAAAGTGCCTGTGCCCGACGCTCGGCGAGAGGACTGTCCCCCTCGTACATGAACGCACCGACGTAGTTGAACAGCAGTGAGTTCGCAAAGGGCGACGGCGACGGCGTCTCGACCTCCACGATGCGGATCTGTCGGCGGCCGACCTGGCCCAGAATCTCTTCGAGCGCAGGCAGGTCGTATACGTCCTGCAGACATTCACGGACAGTCTCGAGGAGGATGGGGAACGACGGGTACTTGCGGGCGACGTCCAGCAGCTGGGCCGAACGTTGACGCTGCTGCCACAGCGGCGCGCGCTTTCCCGGATTGCGCCGGGGAAGGAGCAGTGCGCGTGCCGCGCATTCCCGAAAGCGCGAGGCGAACAGGGCCGAACCGCCGACCTGCTCGGTGACGATATCGGCGATCTCGTCCTGCTCGAACACGAACAGATCCGCGCCGGGTGGGGTGTCCTCGGTATCGGGTAGTCGAACAATTATCCCGTCGTCCGACGCCGTCGGCGCGGCATCGATGCCGTATCGCTCGATCAGGCGGGCACCGATGGCGAGCGCCCACGGCGCGTGTACCGGCTGGCCATAGGTGGAATGCAGCACCAGGCGCCAATCCCCGAGTTCGTCGCGAAACCGTTCGACGATCATCGTCCGATCCGTCGGAAGCTGCCCTGTGGCCTCGATCTGCTCATCGAGCAGCGCGATCAGATTGTTGACGGCGTTGGGGTCGAGACCATCGCCAGAGAGTCGTTGGGCCAGCGCCTCTCGCTCGGTTGTGCTGCGCAGGAACTCACCGAGCGCCCGGCCGAGTTCGGCGGGCCGGCCCAATCCGTCTCCGTGCCAGAACGGCAACCGGCCGGGCTGGCCGTACGCCGGGCTGACCAACACCCGGTCGTGTGTGATCTCTTCGATCCGCCAGCTGGTCGCTCCCAGAGCGAAGACATCTCCGATGCGTGACTCGTAGACCATCTCCTCGTCGAGTTCACCGACGCGAGACGCCTTTTCGCCGACCATGTACACCGTGAACAGTCCGCGGTCCGGAATCGCTCCGCCGGACGTGACGGCCAGGCGCTGTGAACCGGGGCGGCCGGTGAGGGTGTTGGCGTCTCTGTCCCACACGAGCCGTGGGCGCAGCTCGGCGAACTCGTCGGAGGGGTACCGTCCGGACAACAGATCGAGAGTCGATTCGTAGGCGGATCGCGGCAACGTGGCAAAGCTCCCGGTGCGGCGGACTGCGTCGAACCAGTCGTGGGCGTCGATGGGCTCCAGAGCGCAGGCAGCGACGGTCTGCTGGGCCAGAATGTCCAATGGATTCGCGGGCACGAAGAGTGCCTCGATCTTGCCGGTGGTCATGCGTTCGACCGTGACGGCGCAATGGATGAGATCGGTCCGGTGTTTCGGAAAGAGCACGCCTTTCGATATTTCGCCGACCTGGTGGCCGGCGCGCCCGACGCGCTGCAGTCCGCTGGCGACCGAGGGTGGAGCCTCCACCTGTACCACCAGATCGACTGCGCCCATGTCGATACCGAGTTCCAGGCTGCTGGTGGCGACGACGCACCGCAACCGGCCGGTCTTCAGATCGTCCTCGATGAGGGCGCGCTGGTCCTTGCTGACGCTGCCGTGGTGGGCGCGCGCCAGGAGTGGATCGGCTCCGTGGTTCACCTCGCTCGTGCTGCCGAGTTGTGACGGCGGGCCGTGGACAGTCTTGTCTCCTTCACCGAGGCGCTCGGAGTAGACCTCGTTGAGCCGTGCTGTCAATCGCTCGGCGAGCCGACGGGAATTGGCGAACACGATGCACGAGGAATGCTCGAGGATCAGATCGACGATGTTCTCCTCGACGTGCGGCCAGATCGACCCGTGGCGTGGAGCTGCCGAGGCGTCACCGTCGGACGGTTCGATGACGCCCAGTTCGGTCATGTCCTCGACCGGCACCCGAACCGACAGATCGAATGTCTTGGGTGCCGGTGGCGCCACTATCTCGATGGGCGCGGCGCCGGTGAGAAACCGGCCGACCTCCTCGTGTGGACGCACCGTCGCGGACAGACCGATGCGCTGAGCAGGCTTCGGCAGCATCAGGTCCAGCCGCTCCAACGACAGCGCCAGGTGCGAGCCGCGTTTGGTTCCGGCCACCGCGTGCACCTCATCGACGATGACCGTGTCGACGAGCTCGAGGGACTCGCGCGCCGCGGAGGTCAACATCAGGAACAGCGACTCGGGTGTGGTGATCAAGATATCCGGAGGTGTCTTGATCATCGTGCGGCGATCCAGCTGGCTGGTGTCCCCTGACCGAACTCCGACGGAGATGTCCGGTGGCTCGAGCCCCAGGCGTTTTGCAGTCTGTGTGATGCCGACCAGCGGCGCGCGGAGGTTGCGTTCGACGTCGACGGCCAACGCCTTGAGTGGCGAGATGTAGAGCACTTTGGTCTTGCGGTGTTGTTTGGTCTCCGACTCCGCCGATGCCGGGGCGCTGGCCAGCTGATCTATCGACCACAAGAACGCAGACAGGGTCTTTCCCGATCCTGTCGGGGCGACGACCAGGGTGTGACGCCCACTCGCGATTGCTTCCCACGCGCCTGCTTGCGCGGACGTGGGGCTGACGAACGCGCCGTCGAACCATTCCCGAGTAGCCGCGGAGAACCTCGACAGCGCCGATACCACCGCGTTCTCGCGCTCTGCAGATGGTTTCCTGGCCATGCGCTCATGATGCCCCCAGGCACCGACACGCAATCATCGGTGGGTCGGTGAGCGGGCTGGGGTGTGGAATCGGTGGTAGGCGGGTACGTCTGGATTCATGACCGACGACCGAGAAATTATGCAGAAGATTTCCGCCGAACTCGACGCCCGATTGGGTGAGCAGACCAACGGTTTGCAGAACGAGGTGTCACCGGGCGCAAGCGTGCAGAAGGACGACGGTGAACGTGGGCCGCTCGGCCACGACTACCATCTCGCCAGCAAGTATGCCCAGGCCCTCGCGATCGGGGAGCCGCAATTGATCGACCGTAAGGAGTTCGACCGGCTGGTCGAAGAGTACGGCTGAGAGAGACGGCGGCGAGGATCGGTCAGTCGAAGCCCTCCTCGTCCAGCTTGTCCTGTCCGCGGTTACGGAAGAATTTGAAGCCGGGAATACCGATCACTGCGCGCCGCACGTCTTTGGTGACGCCGAGCAGTTCATGCACCTCCGGGGCAACGGTGCCCAGCGTCGCCAGGATGGGCATGGTCGCTTCCATGTGTTTGACCAGCGCAGGCAGGTGGTCGACCATGTCGATTGCGGCGTCGACCTCACTGTCCTGAAGGCTCTCGACGAACTTGCGCGCGAACGGAATCGATTGCCTGGTGATGGGTTCGAGCAACTCCACCAGCTCGAGCGCAGTTTTGGACGTCAGCGAGGCCGAAAGTACGACGCCCTCCGCAGCTCGGTTGGTCGCTTCCGCCCCGGCCACGACGAGTTCAGTGGAATCGACGACGGAGTTGATGCGATCCATCAACGCGCTGACGTCGTAGAGCAACGCGTCGGCGTCGTCGAGCAACGCGTTGATGCGGCCGGGCAGGCCAACGGCGAACACAGCGGTCTCGTGTGCCCATCGCACGCCCGTCCGGGCGAGGTCGAGCCCGTTCCTTGCGGCTACGAGACCCCCGTGGGGATCAGGAAGTCGCACGCCTGCGAGCACCAGTGCCATGACTTGACCTTGCCACAACGTCGATAGCGGCTTCGGCAGTACTGTCCGAAAGCGGTTAGCCTCGAGAACATGAGAGTTCTCGTCACCGGCGCCAGCGGGTACATCGGTTCACGGCTGGTCGCAGCATTGTTGGACGCGGGAGACGAGGTTTTCGCAGCGTCCAGGAGTCCCGAGTCGCTGGAGGTCTTCGACTGGTACAACGATGTGGAGGCGACGAAACTCGATGCGAGTCAAGCAGAGTCGTTGAACGAAGCATTCGTCGCCGCAGGACCCATCGAGGTTGCGTACTACCTCGTCCACGCGATCGGCGAGGACGATTATCGCGCGCAGGATCGAAAGGCGGCCAGGCTGTTCGCCGAAGCTGCTGCTGCCGCGGGTGTTCATCGGATCGTGTACTTGGGCGGTTTCGTACCCGACGAGGAGCTTTCGGAGCACCTCGCGAGCCGCGCGGATGTGGGCGAGGCCCTCGACGTCGAGGGTGTCGAGGTGGTGTGGCTGCGAGCGGCGATCGTCCTGGGCGCCGGTTCCACGTCGTTCGAGATGCTGAGGTATCTGGCCGACAGGCTGCCGGTGCTGCCACTGCCGGGGTGGCTCGGTCATCCTGTGCAACCCATCGCCGTCGACGACGTGCTGTTCTACCTACTCGAGTCAAGGTCACGGGTGCCCGCCGGTGCGTACGACATCGGCGGCCCCGACGTGGTTCCCTACCGCGATCTGGTGTTCGCCTACGTCGAAGCTGCTGGGCTCACGCGTATCGGGGTTTCCGCTCCGGGAGTGCCCACCGCGCTGGCCGGCCTCGTCATCGGCAAGATCATTCCCGTTCCCGATGCCCTCGCAGAGGATCTGGTCGGGTCGTTGCACAACACGATGACAACATCCGAGCAGGCGATCCTCGACATCGTCGGCGAACCCCACGGTGGCCGCACCACGATCGAGGAGGCGATGCGACGCAGTGTGCAGGGAACCGTCGGAACACCGCCCGGTGTGCGGGCGCTGAAGGACCCCCTCCGATTGGCCGCTACCGACGCGGCATGGTGCGGTGGGGATGCACTCGGCATCCGCCGCTACGGCGTTGCCGCTTCGTCCGGGCAGACATGGGGACTTCTCGAATCGCTGGGAGCGCGAAATTTTCTGTACTCGTGGCCGGTAGCGGCGGTGGTTCGTACCAACCTCGACGTAGTCGATAGTGTTTCGGACCGCGCCAAATCGGTGATTCGCCGAGTGCTACCGGGTAGGTAGAGTCGAGAATTCAGCAACGGAGGTGTGATGGCGACCTGGCAGACAAGCGTCAGAGATGTCGTCAAGTCGGCACTCGTCGAACGAGTCGATCGCGACCACGACGAATCCGACAAAGCGTTCCTTAGGCGTCGAATCGTGGTGGTCGTCACACTTGTCCTCGGTGCAACGCTGTTGGGCTTGTCGTTGTCCGTCGACCCGGGTGACACTGCGTTCTACCCGTTGACGCTCGGACTGGCAGCGACGTGGTTCATCGGCGGATTCGCCTCGGGACCGCTTCATCTGGGCCGAATAGCGTTCAACAATTCGATGAGACGACCGGTGATCACGCCGATCCTCATCGGACTCGCCGCCGGCGCCGTATTCGTGGTGGGTGCGCTGATCGTTCGACAGATCCCACCGCTCGCGGACTTCACCGAAAACGTCCTCGCTCACGCCCGGTTCGGACCGCTCGCTCTTATCGTTTTCATCACACTGATCAACGGCATTGCCGAGGAAGTGTTCTTCCGGGGCGCGCTCTTCGCTGCCATCGGCAGGCGCAATCCCGTGCTGATTTCGACCCTGGTGTACACCGTCGTCACACTCGCAAGTGGCAATCCGATGCTGGCATTTGCGGCGATCACACTCGGTTTCGTACTCGGCTTGCAGCGGCGGGCCTCCGGCGGCATTCTCGCGCCCATGCTCACGCACGTGGTGTGGTCGACGGTGATGGTGTTGGCATTGCCACCGCTGTTCGTGTCCTGAGCCAGTTCATGTCCTGAGTCCACGGCAACATACCTCAGCTCCGGATATCTCATCCATACGAGTCCGATGGCCGAATCTGTCCACTCTGAGCTACATTGCGCAGGTGAGTGAAAACCTCGACCGGATAGATCGGTTGATCATCGACGAACTCGTCGCAGACGGCCGAGCCACCCTCGCGAGCCTGGCGGAGAAAGCCAGCCTTTCCGTTTCCGCTGTGCAATCGCGTGTTCGCCGGCTCGAGTCGAAACGCGTCATACGCGGATACACAGCCCAGGTCGATCCGGAAGCGGTAGGTCGGGCACTGTCTGCCTTCGTTGCCATCACCCCCATCGATCCTGCACAACCCGATGACGCCCCCGCACGACTCCGTCATATCAGCGCTATCGAGTCTTGCCACTCGGTGGCGGGCGAAGAGAGCTATGTTCTTCTGGTGCGCGTCGAATCCCCCCGCAGCCTCGAACACCTCCTCCAAGAAATCCGTGCAACGGCAAACGTGCGCACACGCAGCACCATCATTCTGCAAACTTTCTACGATCGATGACTCGGCCGGTAGTCCGCAGAATCGCTTCCGCTGCGCTGTCGTACGGCGTGGTCGGGCTGGTGATGTGGCTCCTCTACCGAACAGTCGGGAACTCGGGTTCCGTTTCCCGTGCGGTCGACTCCATCACCGCAACTCAGCTCTTGGTGGTCTCGGGATTGGGCCTGCTGTACCTGGCCTCCATGTTCCCTCCGATGCTCTACACGCTGCCCGGATTGACCATGCGCCAGGCCGGGGTCGCCCGGACGGCGTCGCAGGCGCTGGCCAACACCGTGCCCGAAGGGGGCACCGTCGCAACCGGTTTGACCTTCGCGATGTATCGATCCTGGGGCTTCGGACCGACCGACAGTTCCACCTCAATCGTCGCCATCGCAATCTGGACAAATCTGTCGCGCTATGTGCTGATGGCGGTGGCGTTGGTCGTGATGATCCTCCTCGGCTCGATCACAGGTTCGGCGGTGGCGATCGCGGTGGGCGTCTGCGTGATCGTGACGGTGGGGTGTCTCGCCGTCGCTCTGGTGATCACCAATGACGGCTTCGCTCGACGGACAGGGCTTGGCCTGACCAGAGTTCGCAGCTGGCTGGCCGGTCGGATCACCCGCATCAGTCCCCGGGACATGGACCGGGTGGTCACCGACTTTCGTCTGCACCTACTCGGCCGAGTGCAGTCTTGTTGGCGGTCGTTGACCGCAACGATGGTGCTCTCGCAACTGCTCGGGGCACTTGTCCTCGGTGTGGCCGTGAGAATGTCGGGGCTGGGTCCGGACGAGATCGGGGTGGACCGCATCGTCGTCGCGTTCGGTGCGATGTGGCTCGCCGCCTTCATCGCGCCGACCCCAGGCGGGCTGGGAGTTGCAGAAGCCGCGCTCGTGGCTGTACTCGGGGTGGGCTTGGCCACCGACGCACAGGCGGAACTCGTGGCCGCGGTTCTTCTGTTCCGGTTTGCGACCTGGCTGCTTCCCATCCCGTTGGGTCTCATCGCATACCTGTACTGGCGACTGACCCATAACTGGCGGGTGCAGGTCGATCAGCTGCCCAGCGAGCGCCAGATACGGTCCGAGGACAACGGCAGCTCGTAGAGACGGGTACCGACCGCATCGCGTATCGCGTTCGCCAACGCGGGAGCGACCGGGTTGTAGGGCGACTCGCTCATCGACTTCGCACCGAACGGGCCGAGCTGATCGTAGGTGTCCGCGAAGTACACCTCGGTTCGAGGAATGTCACTGAACTGCGGCACGTGGTAGCTACGAATGGAATCGGTGATCACTGTGCCTGCGCCATCGGTGCGCATCTCCTCGTAGAGTGCGGAGCCGATGCCTTGCGCTACGCCCCCTTCGACCTGACCGCGGCATTGCTGAGGATTCATGACGGTTCCCGCGTCCGCGCTCTGGATGGACTGCAGAATTCGCACCGTCCCGGTGGACGGTTCCACCGCGACTCGGAACGCCTGCACATTGAAGGCGAGAGATCGGGGAACGCCGCCGCTGTCACCGTGCGTGCGAAGCGCTCCGCCCGCAGCGACAAGGATGTCCTTCAGCGAAACGATTCGGTCGTCGTACGCTACGCCCTCCCGCCCGAGTTGCCCCAGCCGATCTCGGTAGCCCGTGATGTCGGCACCGAGCGCCCGCACTCGGTCGGACATAGCCCTCGCAGCGGCGTAGACGGCTTTGCCGGCTACCACTGTGCCCGCCGATCCGAATGCGCCGGTGTCGTAGGTGGTGGCATCGGTATCGGACTGACGCACGACGATGCGGTCGGGTGAGGTCCCGAGCTCGGTTGCGACGATCTGAGTATGGACGGTGGTCGTGCCGTTGCCGAATTCGGCAGTGCCGACACCGATTTCGTAGCACCCGTCGCTGCGTATCGTGATCGAGGCCTCGGCATGGTGGCCGCGCGGGGGAATCGTCGCGATCATGGCCACGGCCATGCCCTCGCCGACCTTCCATCCTGGGGGCGCCGGATCGCCGTTGCCCGACCTCAGCGCCTGCTGCGCAAGGTCCAGACACTGATCGAGTCCATAGCTCCCGAACATCAGATCCTCGCCTTCGACGTGGGCGGCGACCAGCGGATCACCCGGGACCACCACGTTGCGTCGGCGAAACTCGAACGGGTCCATGCCGAGTTCTCGGGCGAGATCGTCGAGCGCGGACTCGACGGCGAAAATGACCTGGCCGAGGCCGTATCCGCGGAACGCGCCCGAGGGGATGTTGTTGGTGTACACGGACTTCGCGTCGACCCGTTTGTTGGCGCACCGATACACCGCCACGGATTCACCGCAGCCATGGAACATCACCCCCGGGCTGTGATTGCCATAGGCGCCGGCATCGGTGACCACGTCCACGGAAAGCGCGGTGAGGGTGCCGTCCGATCGGGCCGATACCCGGACGTCGACCTCGAACGGATGCCGGCAGGGAGCGACGGTGAACTCGTCGGTCCGCGAGAACTCGAACTGGACCGGAGCGCCGGTGCGGAGTACAGCGAGAGCCACGATGTCCTCGGTGAGCAACTCCTGCTTCCCGCCGAATCCGCCCCCGACGCGCGCAGTGAACACACGAACCCGATCACGTTCCAGACCGAAGATCTCACAGATCTCATCGCGTACGAGGAAGGGGACCTGGGTACTGGTACGCAGTGTCAGCCTGCCGGAATCGTCGATCCACCCGATGGTGCCGTGCGTCTCGAGGTGTACGTGTTGCACCCGCTGCGTTCGCCAGCGTCCGGACACCACGACATCAGCCTCGGCTATCGCGGCGTCGACATCGCCTGTGGCGCCGTGCAATTCGGCCACCAGATTGCGCGACGGGTCCGCGATGCGAGACTCCGGCCCCTTGTCTCCGTGCAGGAGCGGAGCCCCAGGCCGCGACGCGGCCTCGGTGTCGAAGACAGCCGGAAGTTCCTCGTATTCGACGACGAGAGCACGGCAACCCGCCTCTGCGGCGGCGAGTGTCTCACCGACGACCACCGCGACGCGTTGGCCCTTGAACCGCATCACCGTGTCGATCACTCGGGTGTCGTCCGGGTCGTCGGCTCGCTGGTCGTGCCGCGCCGTGGAAAATGCTCGATCGGGACTGTCCGCGGCAGTGAGGACCAGCCGAACACCAGCGAGGGACTCGGCCACGGACGTGTCGATGGAAAGCACGCGCGCGTGCGGATGCGGGCTCGCCAGCACGCTGGCATGCAACAGTCCGGTCGGTGCGTAATCCATGGTGTACGGCTCGGTGCCGGTGACAATTCGCGCTGCGGCCGGGGCGGACAACGACCTGCCGGATGCTGCACCGTCGGTGGGTTGTTCGATGTTCGATACCCCGCGGACCGCGTCCTCGATAGATCGGTAGCCGGTGCAGCGACACAGATTGCCCTTGAGACGCTGGGGCAGTTCGTCGATGTCGCCCTCGGTGAGCGCCGATGTGGTGACCACCATTCCAGCTGTGCAGAAACCGCATTGGAATCCGCCGGCCTCGACGAAGCGCCGCTGTACCGGGTGCAGATCCTCCGGCGTGCCCAACCCGGCGACCGTGACCACCTCGCGCCCCGCAGCACGAAATGCTGGGTACATGCACGAGTGCACCGGCTGCCCATCCACCAGCACCGAGCAAGCCCCACAGTCGCCGGCGTCGCAGCCCTTCTTGACCTCGAAGTGAGAGTGCTCCCGCAGCAGCGTTCGCAGGCACTGCCCCGGTCGCGGTGAACACTGCGTGGACTTACCGTTGATCTCGACCTTCATCTCAACTCCTCGACGATCTCGCGGGCCGAGCTCACACTGATGTGCCGTCGCCAGTCGGGGGCGCCGTGCGGGTCGTCGTACCACGCCGAGTCCGGAATCTGCATGGCGAGCTCGCGGCCCAGGGCCGCATCCGTGGGAAGCGTCGGAAAGCGCAGGACGTAGGGCCGCACCGTCGACGCGGTGACCGACAGCACGAACGATCCATCGAGGTCGACCCGCCCGATGATCACCGCTGCCGATCGTCCGAGCGGGGAGAGTGCGAGTTTCCGAAAAGCTGTCCGCGCCTGCAGAGCCCGGTCCGGCAGATGAATGCTCCGAACCACATCACCGTCCCGCAGCGAGTGCGTGTGCGGCCCGGTCACCAACTCCGCCACCGGGATGCGATAGTCGGCGCCGTCGGGACTCCATACCAGCGCGACGCCGTCCAGGGCCGTCGCCAGCGAAATCATCGCGCCCGCAGGCAGGGCTGTACAGATGTTGCCACCGACGGTGGCGACCTTCCATATCTTGAACGAGGCGAGCAGGGCTGTGGCGCATTGGTGAAACAGCACCGTCGCCGGCCATCGGTCGAACCGGGCCAGCGCCAGGTGCTCGATGGTGCAGGTGGCTGCGATGTCGAGTCCCGTCTCGTCCTCGACGAGCGGTTCCCAGCCCAGCGCCGTGATGTCGACCAGAGTCCGCAGATGATCCTGCTTCTGCGAGAACAACCACGTTCCGCCGGCGAGGACGGCGGTGTCCGATCGCCCCTCGGGCAGCCCGGATCTCTCGCCTGGGACAACCACGTCTTCTATCGTTCCGAGGTCCATCTCGCACCTCCTTCGCTGTATCGAAACTCTAGTGAACATCTGTTACGCCGGAGGTGTTGTGACGCGATACGACGGAAACCCGACCGAAACACCGCGCGGTTATTGTCCGTTCATACAAAGTCGTCCGGTTCAGGGGGAAATGTGCAGGTCAAGGACTTGCTCGAGGTACCGCACTTCGGTATTCGGATGCTCACCACCGATACCGAAGCCCTCGAACGTACTGTGCGATGGACGTTCACGACCGATCTTCCCGACCCGTCGCGATACATCGCGGGCGGTGAACTCGTCATCACAGGGCTGGTGTGGCGTCGTTCGGCCGCGGATTCCGAGAGGTTCGCTCGCGCCGTGTTCGACTCCGGGGCTGCGGCCCTGGCGGCGGGTGAGGGTTTGCTCGGCCATATTCCCGACGATCTCGTCGAGGCGTGCGAGCGATACGGGCTGCCGCTGCTGGCGGTCCCGGATTCAGTCTCCTTCGGCGACGTCACGGAGTTTCTGGTCGGCAGGGTGGCGGGCGACCGGATCGCGACGTTGAACGCATCCTTGATGCGTCAGCGGCAACTGCTCGCAGCAGTGGCCGAGGGACGTGCCCTCGACGAGCTCGCGCTGCACACCACGCGCGAAACCGGCATGCAGTGTTTGATTTTCACCGCGACGGGGCGCCGACTGGTGATCGAGGCGACACCGCTGTCCGATTCGGATGTCGACGCGCTGACTCATCGCGCGCTCTCGGCCGAAAGCCTGCCCGCTACCGTGACCTTGCGCGACGAGCGGGCCGGGGGCCGGGCGCGCACATTCAGCATCTTCGGCGTCGGGGCATCGTTGTCCATGCGCGCCACGCGGTGGTTCCTGGCGGTGGCGGGCGACTTCGCCACGTTCGCCCCGGCGATCACCGACGCCTTCGGTCAGCTCGCCGCGATTGCCGCGCTGGACCGAGCGCGCAGGGAAGAGGGCAGGCTGGTCCGCCGCGAGATCGCCGATCAGGCCGTGCGCCTTCTCGAGGGTGGCAGCGAGCGAAACGGGCTGCAGGGGTTCGGTAGGGAAACGTTCGTTCGTCTTCGTCAGGCCGGGGTGGATCCGGATAGTCCGCTGGTTGTGATCAGTGCGGCCTTCGTGGGGCGCAGCGATGCGAACGAGCTGCTCAGGACGCTCCTGCTGGATACGCTCACCTCGTTCGGTGGCGGTTGCGTTGGCGGTGGGAGCAGGGGGGACATCGTTGGGATCGTGGGCACGAGGGACGTCGACATCGTGCCGGTTCTTCGTACGCGGTTGCGACGCCTGGCTCCGGGTATCGGGCGTAGCCGGTTGGTGGTCGGGGTCAGCTCCGAGGTCACCGGTGCTGCTCTCGAAGGTGCCGTCGATGCTGCGCGGCACGCATTCGACGTGGCCAGAGCCAGTGATCGGCAGGTGGCGATCGTGACGGCCGGCGACCTGGACTCGGCGGTGTCACTGGTCTCGATTCTCCCCGACAGAGTTCGGCGCCAGTATGCAGAACGTGTCCTGGGTCCGGTTCTCGAATACGACGTCGATTCGGTTCTGTTGTCTACGTTGGAGGAGTTCCTCGCTCAGGGCGGGTCGTGGAACAAGACCGCCGAGGTGCTGCACGTGCACCTCAACACCGTTCGCTATCGCATCAAGCGGGTCGAGGAGCTCCTGGGTCGCGATCTCGGGTCCACGACCGACCGACTCGATGTGTACCTCGCGCTGAGGTCGGTGGGGACGTCGACCAGGGAGCCTAGAGACCAGGCGACTTAGAATTGCAGCATGGCTTTCACGGGAATACCGTTCGCTGCACTCGATTTCTACGAGGACCTCGAAGCGGACAACAGCAAGGTGTGGTGGAACGCCCACAAGGAGGTGTACGAGCAGGAGGTCAAGGCGCCGATGAAGGCATTGGTCGCCGAGCTCGAGCCGGAGTTCGGTGAAGCCAAGCTGTTCCGGCCGTATCGCGATGTGCGTTTCTCCAAGGACAAGACCCCCTACAAGGCCCACCAGGGCGCATTCATAGCACGAGGCCCCAGTCTCGGCTACTACGTGCAGATCGACCCGGCCGGGCTGTTCGTCGCCGGGGGTTTCTACGGCGCCAGTGCCGAGGGTGTCGCTCGATTTCGCGAGGCCGTCGACACCGAGGTTCGCGGAACCGAACTTGAAGGCATCGTCGCGGTGATGGAAAAGGCTGGGTTCGCGCTGGGAGGCGACCAGCTCAAGACCAAACCGCGCGGCTACGACGCCGACCATCCGCGCATCACCCTGCTGCGCCACAAGACGCTGACCGTCAGCAAGCACTTCGGTTCACCCGGATGGCTCGAGACTCCGAAAGCGGCTGTGCAGGTCAGGGATTCGTGGCGAAAGATGACACCGTTGGTGGAATGGGCGGAGCAGATCCTGCGTTAGACGGCTCCGCCGCATGTGCGCGAAAATGCATAGTGGGGCATGTATTTCCGCTCACATGCTCTGGAAGGTCCGCCAGGCACTGCCCGCCTCAGGAGCGTCCTCGCGCTCGACGGTTGCCTGGATGAGACCGTACGGACGGTCGTCGGCGTTGAACACCTCGTTTCGATTCTCGACGCCGAAGCGACCGGTGTCGTAGAGGAAATGGTGTTTGTTCGGCGCCGACATCCGGATCTCGGCGATGTACGGGTACTTCTCGAGCACAGCCGCACCCATCGCATACAGCGTCTGTTGTAGTGCGAGCGACTGAAGATTGGCGAAGCGTTCGATCATCGCGGCCTTCACTCCGGCATACACAGCGTCCCAATCGATATCGGTGTGGGTGTAGCGCCACTGCGCGGTCAGTGATGTCGCCATGACGCGGTCGTGCGTCGGCTCCAACACGGTCAGCTCGTCCTCGAGGAAGCCGGAGAACTCGGAACCGGTCGACTTGAGGATGATCAATTCCTTGAAGCCGCTGATCACCGAAGTCTTTCGGTCCTCGCCCGAGCCCTCGACGGTGACGGCCGACGTTCTGATCTCTTCGCCCTTGCGTGTCCAGGTGTGATCGTGCTCTGCGCCGTCGATGACCACCCGCTGCCAGGCATACTCCTCCAGCTCGATGCTTGCTGCTTCGACCGGGTCGACATCGTCGACGTAGTGCCGGGCGAGGTCGAGACCGTAGCTCTCGATGTGCAGCAGGCCCTTGGACTTCGCATACGTGTACGCGGTCTGCTTCTGAGTGTCGGTGGGTAGCACGTTCGACTGATCGCCGACGAGGTGGGCGGGGGAGAAGTCGCCGCGGAGCGCGCTCGATACGTTGATGTCGTGAATCTCGTGCCGTGGCGTGTCCCGGTAGATTCGCACCACCCGGTTCTCCGCTTTCCCGTACTGGTTCGCCCCGAGGACGATCTTTCCGGTCAGATCAGTCATGTCAACTCCCGCGATAGGTCGAATAGGCATACGGCGACAACAGCAATGGGACGTGGTAGTGGGCGTCGGTACTGGTCACGGTGAACGATATGGACACTTCCGGATAGAACGTGGGCACGTCGAGTTGTGCGAAGTAGCTGCCGGTGTCGAAGGAGAGCCGGTATACCCCGGGTTCGAGTGGACCCGGCGCCAGCTCGGGCACCCTTCCGTCCACATCGGTTGTCGTCGTGGTCAAGGCTTCCGCGCCGGTGCCGAACAAGGACACCGCGACCCCGGCGGCAGGGGTGCCGTTCATTGCATCGAGCACGTGGGTGCTGAGCCCGCTCATTCCTCCGGCCCCAACAGTCGATTCAGCCGAATTCTGTTGATCTTCGCCAATTCCACACGCAGCACCCGTCGCTCGGTTTCCGGATCGTTGCCCAACCTTTCTTCGAGGATAGCGAGCAACTCTTCGGCTGATCTGCCCGTGGCGCACACCAGATATACGTGGCCGAATTGATCCTCGTATTTCCGGTTCGCCGCGGCGAGCTCGGTCAGTAAGTCCGATCCGGCGCGCTGCACGGCTGCCTGCTCGCGTTGGGAGGAGGCATTGTCTGCTGTGCCGCCGATCCGTGGATGACCGTCGAGTGCCCGATCTATCTCGGCCTCCGGCAGCTCGGCGAGCACCCGTTCGGCCCGGTCGAGGAGCTGATCCCGAGTGGTGAACGGACGCGATCCAGCGACGCGGCGCGCCCAGATCGACGACGAGCAGCACTCGAACAGCGCATGCATCGCCTGCCTGTCCGAGAGTCTGTTGAACCCCTCGAGGCCGATCCATTCGTGTAGCACGGCAGTCTCTCTATCTGTGCTCGGCGAGCCGACCGAAACGGGCGGACGCGATCGGGTTGGCGTCGGCGACGAGATCGTCGAAACGGTAGTTGGCGATCTTGGCGATCTCGATCATCGCAAAGGAACGCTCGGTAGCTGTTGCGTTCTCGATCCGCGACCAGCCGTTCGCGAGAACGCGATCGTAGCGCTCTGTCTCGCGCGCGCAGATGACCAGCGGGAAACCGAAGTGCTCGCGATACTCGCTGGCCAACTCGACGATGTTCTCGTGCTCGTCCTCCTCTAGATTGGACAGGCCGGTGTGGTCCGCCGCATTCAGTGTGCCCGTCGCGTCCTCGCTGCCTAGGTCGGGATAGTTGTTGATCAGTTCCAGCTGTTCCTCCGTGGTGCCGGCCAACAGTGCTGCCTGGAAAGCTTCCCGAAGGCCGTGCGCGTCGGCGAAAGGACGCTGCTCGTAGGCACGCTCGACAACCCAGGGTGTGCCCTGCACGAGGCCACCGAAGGTCGACGCGAACTCCTCCGGGGACATCGCATTGACCTGTTCGAGAGTGATGCCCTTACCCGGCCCGCCGGCGACGGTCCTGCCGCGACCTCCGACATGGAAGAACAGCACGTTGAGGACGATCGCGCTGACTGCCCCCAGCACGATGCCACTACCGAAGAGCATCTCCAACCACGCAGGCACGCCTTGCGAGACCGTCGGCTGAATCGTGACCAACATGGCCAGACCCAGGCTCGTCGCGACGATGATGAGATTGCGGTGGTCCGTGAAATCCACTTTGGACAGAGTTTGGATGCCGACCACTGCGACCGTTGCGAACAGCGCGAGAGCGGCGCCGCCGAGCACCGGCGGCGGAATGGAAGCCACCACAGCCGCGGTCTTGGGTAGCAGGCCGAGGAGAATCATGAACAGCCCGGCCGTGGCGACGACCCATCGGCTTCGAACCCCGGTCAGACGTACGAGTCCGACGTTCTCCGAGAACGCTGTGTACGGGAACGAGTTGAACGTGCCACCGATCGTGGTCGCGATGCCGTCGGCCCGCAGCGTCGCCGCGATGTCCTCCTTCTTGATGCGCTTGCCGACGATTTCGCCGGTGGCATAGACGCTGCCGGTGGTTTCGACGGCGATGATGAGCATGACGACAATCATCGAAATGATGGCCACCAGGCTGAATTGAGGGACGCCGAACAGGAACGGCTGGGTGAAGCCCACCCACGATGCCTCGCTGGTGCCGTCGAAGTTCATGTCTCCCAGCAAGAACGCGACGGCACTGCCGATCACCAGGCCGAGCAGCACCGCGATCGTCGCCATGAATCCCTTGAAGAACCGTTGAATAAGCACGATGATCAGCAACGTGCCGATGGCATACGCCATCCACCGTCCGTTCGTCGGATCCTGTTCGTGGGTAGCCGGATTGGTCACTGCGTCGTTGACGGCTACGGGAAGCAGTGCGACGCCGATGATGGTGATGACGGTTCCGGTGACGACCGGTGGGAAGAATCTCAGCAGCTTGCTGAAGTACGGTGCCATGAAGAACGTGAAGAGGCCGGCCACGATGACTGCACCGTAGACGTACAGCAGTCCCTCTGTGCCGCCGCCGTTGGCCATCGCGATTGCGATCACCGGCGAAACGCCCGCGAAGGTCACACCTTGAAGCAGCGGTAGGCGCACACCCACCTTCCAGAAGCCGACCGACTGAATGATCGAGGCGATACCGCACGTGAACAGGTCGGCGTTGATCAGATGGATGAGTTGCTCGTTGGTCAGTCCGATCGCGCTGCCGATGATGATGGGCACCAACACGGCACCGGCGTAGAACGCGACGACGTGTTGGAAGCCGTACGCGGCCAGCTTGGGAACAGGCAGGACCTCGTCGACGGGGTGAACACGGCGACGCTTGGTGGGTAGAACGGACATGTGGACACCTCGCGGTAGCAACCAGGGCATGAATTCCTGCCACGCTGCAGGAGAAGTGCTATCAGAATCCGGTATCGGGGCGGTTGCCGCGAGTCGAGCGCGCACAATATTCGAGGCAGTCACGAGCCGCGTGTTGTACGAAGATCCAAATGGAAGGTTGCTGGGTGTCAGAAGTCGCGGTTGGAATTGTTCTCGCAGCGGGGGAGGGTCGTCGATACGGCTCGCCCAAGGTGCTCGCCGAGGACGGTGGCTGGCTCGACACGGCCGTCAGCGCTCTCCTCGGTGGCGGTTGCTCCAGTGTCCTGGTGGTTCTCGGTGCAGCCGACGCCCCGATGCCCGAAGGTGCCCGCGCCGTCCACGCACCGGATTGGGCTTCGGGACTGAGTGCATCGCTGAAGGCGGGGTTGTCGGCAGCGGGTGAGGCCGAGTTCGCCGTCGTCCACGTTGTCGATACCCCCGACGTGGGACCGGAGGTGGTACGCGCGGTGCTCGGCGCCGCGCGCTCGGAGCCCTCGCGCCTGGCCAGGGCGGTGTTCGCCGGCGAGCCGGGGCATCCGGTGGTGTTCGGACGCGAACACTGGGCGGATGTCGTCGTCGCTTCCACAGGCGATTCGGGCGCGCGCGCTTTTCTGGCTGCCAGATCCGACGTCGCACTCGTCGAATGCTCCCACTGGGCAACCGGGGTCGATCGTGACTTCCGCTGATCGGGGTCCCGACAGGGACGCCTCGATGCGCAATCACCAGGCAATGACGAGGGCGGCGTACGACACCGTGGCGAAAAGCTACACCGAACTCGTTGCCTCGGACCTCGGGGACAAGCCGCTCGACCGTGGTCTGCTGGCAGTGTTCGCGGAACTGGTCACCTCGGGCGGGGACGGAGCTGTGCTCGACGCCGGCTGCGGATCGGGGCGCGTCGCCGAGCATCTTGATGGTCTCGGGTTGGCGGTGACAGGAATCGATCTATCGCCCGAGATGATCCGCCTCGCATTGACTGCGTGTCCGCAATCGCAGTTCGTGGTCGGCTCTCTTCTCGACATTCCCATTTCTGCGGGACGATTCGATGGAATCGTTGCCTGGTATTCGATCATCCACACGCCGCCCGAACAATTGCCGATCGTGTTCGAGGAATTCGCTCGCCTGTTGCGGCCAGGCGGATCGCTGTTGCTTGCCTTTCAGATCGGCGACGAGCGGGTGCGGCTCGAAGATGTGTACGGGCACAGGGTCAGTTACGACGCCTACAGATTGCGGCCATCAAGGATCGCCGAGCAGCTGAACTATGCAGGCTTCGCGGTGGAGGTTCAGGTGATTCGCGAACCCTCCGGTGGTGAACGTCAACAGCAGGCCTACCTGCTCGCGCGCTTGTGAGTGCTTCGGGCTGATGGCCTTTGGCGGATGGTGCAAGGCGCAGTGGGTATTCCGGCTGTCGATCGGGATCGGGAAACGTGTCGGACCCATCGCTTACACTCGCAAGTATGTTCGAATCGGGGGATTTCGAGGGTGTCGCCATGGACACCGACGTGTGTGTCGCGGGGATACTCGGCGTGCTCGCGCGCGACGCTTACAGAGAGAACATCGAGCGTGCCCGCATCGTCGAATCGGTCTGCGAGGTAATCGAGTTCCGGCTCGCGGACGCGGAGAGGCGTTACGGGGACCCGTCCGATGCGCACCGCGAGGCACTGTGCGAGATCGCGACGGCACTGAACATCTCACTCGATGTCGCCCGCAAGCTCGTCGGGGTCGCCGAGCGCCTCAACTGGATGCCGCTGACCGCTATTCGGTTCGTGTGCGGGACCCTCGACTACACCAAGGTCTTGGTGCTGACCTCGATGCTCAGCAAAGCCAGCGAGGACACGATCAGAGCCATCGAACACCAATGCGTTGCGGCGGCGGAACGGCTGAACCCGCGATCGCTACGTAAACGGATCTGGCATCTGTGGATGCGGTTCGACGAGGACGAGGCAACCCGAGCACAGCACGAGTCGACCAAACTGGACGCGAGGGTTACCGTCGATCCGAAAGACCACGGTATGGCGCAGCTCACCGCGCACATGACGGACCTGCAGGGCGCCGAGGCCGAGCAGTTGATCTCCGAGATCGCCGACACGGTCTGCAAGAACGACCCACGCTCGCGCCCGCAACTGCGGGTCGATGGACTGCTCGCGTTACTGCACGGTGAGCATGCCCTCGAATGCACCTGCAGTACCGGTGCCGACTGCCCTGCCGCGGGACTCGCCGACGGGCAACCGCCCAGACGCGGGCATCTGCTGCAGATCATGATCGGGGTGGAGACCTTGCTGGGGTTGACGGCGGAACCGGCGTCGTTGCCGGATGGGATAGCGTTGAACCCGGAGGTGGTGCGCACCTTGGCCGGTGATGCTCGGTGGCAGGCGATTCTCACCGAGCTGGTCACTGTCCTCGAAGCATCACGCAGCCCTGAAACACCCGACAACCCCGGGAACACGGCCGAACCAGAGCCGGCACCGGATGAGCCGGGGACTCCTACTACCCCCGGCGGAGTGCCGCTGGCGTTGATGCGGGTGCTCGGGCGCGGACGGTCCGGTCCCGCGGCCGTGCTACCGGATTTCTCGTGTGTGGCGCCGATCGGTACGCCACCCGCGATGCTGCCCGACGAGACTGCGCTGAGTCGGTACGCTGCGGTGTTGTCGGCGATGGTGGAGCAGAACCCTTCGCATCCTGGGGTGTTTCCGGATGGTCACGGGGGTCTGCTGGTGCCGCCGGCTGCGGGGTTGGTGTATCGACCGAACACTGTGACCTCGGCGTTGGTGCGGATGGCGTACCGGTGCTGCGCGTTTCCCGGGTGTGAGGTACCTGCCGAGCGGTGCGAGCTCGACCACATCGTCCCGTTCGATCACGGCAGTCCCGAGGCAGGTGGCTGGACGATCGCCTCGAACCTGCAGCCGCTGTGCACCTGCCATCATCAAGCGAAGACCGCGCGGATGTGGACGGCGGTGATGCATGCCCATGGTGCGATCGTGTGGACCTCGCGCGCCGGGATCGTGCGGATCACTCTGCCGGAGTTCGCGTTACCCACCACCGTGCATCCCGTGCGGCGGAGGAAACGTGTGCCCGCGATCGATCACACCTCGGAAACGTGGTGGGAGAAGAACATCCCCGAAGGCCAGGACCCACCGACCATTACCGAGCAACGCGCTGCAACCGCCAACGAAGCCCGAGGCCGCATCCGGAAGATCCGCCGCAGATTCCGAGAACACAAAGCAATACTCAGAATCCGCGAACAACACCAACCCCCACCGTTCTGACTGTCGTGGGTTGCCGCGACCGTTCCCGCCGTGATCGGGCCCAGTACGATCAAAGCGCGTCTCTTGAACTGGGTCCGATTTCGTTTTCGTCGCCGGCAGGTGACTGTGGTGGAGGGAGCGTAGAACTGCCGCGCACAGAACAACGCCGCGGAGAAATGTCATGGCGTACTTGTCATATCGAGTGGCGACACCACGCCACTGTTTGAGCCGCCCGAAATTACGTTCGACGGTGTTGTCGCATTGAGGATCGACACCTCGCAAGCCCTCTTCAGCTTGTGTCTTGTACGTCAGGCTGCCGCGACCTTGTTCGATTTGGTTCGGTTGTGAACTGTCCTGGGACTGGTGGAGACCGTGATCTCACCAGGAGAATGCAGGTATGGGTGCACCAAGGAAGTTCGATGCCGAGACGCGTGAGCGGGCGGTTCGGATGTATCGGGACCGTCTGGCCGGGGCCGGTGACACCAAGGTCGCCGCTCGGAAACACGTCGGAGCGTTGCTCGATATCAATCCCGCGACGATTCGGAATTGGGTCGAGAAGGACGAGCCGCCGAGCGGTCAGAGTGAGGCCGAACCTGGCGTTGATCGCGACGCCGAGCTGAAAGCGTTGCGGCGCGAGAACTCTGAATTACGAAGAGCCAATGAGATTCTCAAGACGGCGTCAGCGTTTTTCGCAGCGGCGGAGGTCGACCGCCGACTTCGGTGATCGTCGACTACATCGACGAGTACCGCCACCGTTTCGGGGTCGACCCGATCTGCTCCGTGCTCCGCGAGCACGGCATCAAGATCGCCCCGTCCACCTATTACGCCGCAAAGAAGCGCGGCGCCGTCTCCGCAGCCGCTCTCGAGGAGGCGTACGCCGCGAACACCGTGCACCGGCTCTACGTGGCCAACAGGCGGCTCTACGGGATGCGGAAAATGTGGCACGCAATGAAACGCGCTGGTCACGATGTCGGCCGTGATCAAGTCGGTCGGTTGATGACGATCTGTGGCGCGGTCGGCGTCGTCCGCGGGCGGCGGCGCACGGTGACCACCCAGTCGGACGATCGCGCGCCTCGACACCCAGATCTGATCGATCGTCAGTGGGGTGCTTCGAGCCGTCCGGATCAGTGGTGGGTTGCTGACTTCACGTATTGCTGGACGTTGGCTGGATTCGTCTACACATCGTTCGTAGTCGATGTGTTCTCACGCCGCATTCTTGGTTGGCGGGTGATGGCGACGAAGGCGACACCGTTGGTGTCAGGGGTACTGGAGCAAGCCTTGTTCACTCGCAGACGCTCCGATTTCGCATTCACTGCAACAGGTTTGGTACATCACTCCGATGCCGGCTCGCAATATACGTCGCTTGCCTTCACCGAGGCGTTGATCGAATCCGGACTTGCCGGATCCATCGGAAGCGTCGGTGATGCGCTCGACAACGCGTTGATGGAATCAACGATCGGGCTGTACAAAACCGAGCTGATCGACCGGCAGAAGTCGTGGGCCGGTCGGGCCGAGATCGAACGGGAAACCGCGTCGTGGGTGCATTGGTTCAACACCAGTCGCCTGCACTCCTCGATCGGCTACGTTTCGCCCGTCGACTATGAAAACGAGTACCGTCAGCAATGCTCGACCGCCACCTCCGACCGCGAAGTGGCTTGAACCAGATCTCCATCAGATCCAGGACAGTTCAGTTGCATCGCCAGCACAGCGTCTGCAGGTTGTCCTCCGTGGACATTCCGCCCCTGGATACGGGGATGATGTGATCCACTTCGAGCAGGAGATGAGGCTCAGCCGCGAGCGAGATTTTGCAGTATCGGCAGGTGTGATTGTCCCGTTCCTTGATCAGGTTGCGGAGTCTGGTGGTCATCAAAGCACGCTGGCCAGCGGCGCTCTTTTTCCAGCGGATCTTTAGGGACAAAGTCTCGACCAGTGCATCGATCGTCGGGCTGTTCAAGGTAAATGTCGTTCGCTGCGAGCTGTTTCCGCCCGCACTGACGTATTCGAAAATGTAGACGGGGTACGGAACGGTGATCGGCGACAGCTCGACGCCAACCTGCTTCATAAAATCCTTTGCGAAGAATTTCAAAATGAACGCCGGCGGGTTAACCGCCACGGTAATGCTTGCCTCGCGCTCCTGGAGGTTACTGATGGCTTCCTCCAAGCCCGCGATGCTTTCGCCGAGATCTTCCACGTTGACGAGATGAGCCTCGTCAGCTTTGATGCCGAAATATTTCATGACGTACTTGATTGGGTCTGCGCTGGCGTTACGAACTACCTGCAGTGAGCAATTGTGCACATTCGGGGCTTGGTAGTTGGCGACGTTGCGGTCCCGGCGGTAGTTCCAATGGCTGGTGTTCTGAAACGATGCAAGATGCGCTTGCCCGCCCGTGGCTGACGCACCCAGGTCGAATGTTCCACGACTGCGGATCTCTGCCACGTAGCCGGCGATCGCGTTGTGTTCGGCAACGAACGATGCGATCGCATTCTTGTGGGCCAGGAACTCATCGCTGGCGAAGTAACGCACCTTGAGTATGTAGAGGATGGCGCAGGCCACCCCGACGGTCACAATCGATACGACGACTAGCGTCGCGAACCCCTCCATAGCTGAGCGCCCCCCGTTCACTTGTTCGCGTGCCAGCGCTCCGCAATTTAACAGGTGTGGAAATAGCCGCACAGCTGGTTCCACATTTTCAGTTGTGGCAACCCGCGAATTCGGCCGTCGATGCTGGTCGTCAGTTACCAGATCTCGGAACCACATCTAGCCCGGTCGGTCCAGCCGGTACACGTAGTGCAATGGCGGGTCGATCGGGTTGTCCGGTTCGAGTTGTGCCTCGCCGATTCGCCGGAAACCCACCTTCTCGAGCACCCGCCACGATGCGATGTTCCCGGCCGAGACGGGCACGATGATCGTGTTCGCGGCAGGGTGGGTCTCCCAGGTGTCACGGACGAATGCACCGATCAGCTTGGTTCCGCGCCCCGAGGATATCTGCGAAAGTTCACCGATGAAGTAGTCGATGGTGAGGGCATCACCGGGAACGTCGACGGATGCACCGATGGCTGCCGACTCCTCGGGGTAGTCCACCCAACGGCTGCGTTGAGCATGCGCGAAGGCCACACCGTCTTCGAACGCCAGGAAGTCCTCGGCCGGTTCCTCTCCGCGCGAGGTGGGACCGAAATCGCGCTCGACCGCCTCCGGGGTGAACTCCTGATTCCACCACCGGGCGACGTGCGGCTGCGAGAGCCACTCACCGAGGAGCGGGAAATCGGCCGGCACCACACGTCGGAACGTGATCATGCAGGTCAGAATACCTGCGTATCACAACCACGTGTCCGAGGACGTCGCGGTCAGGAACGCTTCGAGGTCGTCGCGCCACGGGGCGGGGACAGTCTTGTCCGGCTCGATGCCGGTGTATTGGCCCCGATAGAACAGCAGTGGCCGCTCACCGTTGATCTCGCCGAGTGAATGCACGCGTCCGACGACGATGACGTGGTCGCCGCCGTCGTGGACCGTTTCGGTGGTGCAGTCCACGTGCGCGAGCGAACCATCCAAAATCGGCGACCCGAGCGGCGACGGCGACCAGCCGACACCGGCGAACTTGTCCGGTTCGCGCGATCCGAACCTCGCGCAGGTGTCCTGCTGATCCTCGCCCAACACGTTGACGGCGAAGCGGCCGCTGCGTTCGATAGCGGCCCACGACCGAGAATTCTTGGTCGGGCAGAACAACACCAGAGGGGGGTCGAGCGAGAGTGCCGCGAACGACTGGCACGCGAACCCCACCGGGGTGTCCTCGTCCACCGTTGTCACGATGGTGATCCCGGTACAGAACTGCCCGAGCACGGTTCTGAAGGTGCGGGGATCGAACGTCATTACTTCATTCCCACCGAGAAGTCGTGACCCCACAGACTCACTGCGGTGCTCTCCCGAGCGACCCACTCCGAATCCTCGACCTGTCTTCCCTCGCAGCCGAATTCGATGTCGAATCCGCCCGGTGTCTTCATGTAGAACGACAGCATCAGATCGTTGACGTGCCGTCCCAGCGTCGCCGACATCGGCACCTTCTTGCGCAGGGCGCGATCGAGCGCCAGTCCGACGTCGTCGGAGTTCTCGACTTCGATCATGAGGTGCACGATGCCGCTCGATGTCGGCATCGGCAGAAATGCCAGGCTGTGATGCCGCGGGTTGCAGCCGAAGAAGCGCAACCATGCGGGTGGGCCATCGGCCGGTCGGCCCATCATCTGCGGTGGCAGTCGCATCGAATCTCGCAGGCGGAATCCGAGAACGTCTCGATAGAAGCGAAGCGAGGCATCGTCGTCGTCGGTCGAGAGCACGACATGCCCGAGGCCCTGCTCACCGGTGACGAACCGGTGTCCGTACGGGCTCACGACGCGACGATGCTCCAGCGCGGCGCCGTGAAAGGCTTCGAGGGTGTTGCCCGAGGGATCCTCGAAGATGACGAGCTCGTCCACACGCCGGTCCTGCACCTGCTCGGCGGTTCCCTCTTTGTACGGGACACCGGCATTGTCGAGCGAGGTCCGGATCTCTTGCAGCTCGGCAGCATTGGCAGTTTCCCAACCGGATACCAGCAAGCGGTCCTTCTCCCCCGGCACGATTACCAGGCGCGCCGGAAAATCGTCCATGCGCAGGTACAGCGCTCCGGGCACGGCGCCCTTGCCCTCGACCATGCCGAGGACTTTCAATCCGTACTGACGCCAGGCATCCATATCGGTTGCCTCGATGCGCATGTAGGCGAGTGATCTGATTCCCACGGCTCAATTCCCCTCGGTCAAGAATGCGGTGGTGAGGCGGTTGAATTCGTCCGCCACCTCGACCTGAGCCCAGTGTCCGCAGCGGCCGAACACGTGCAGCTGCGCTCGCGGAATGGTTTTCAGCGCTACCAAAGCTCCGTCGATGGGGTTGACGCGGTCTTCCCGACCCCAGATCAGCAGTACCCGTTGGCGGAGTTTGTAGGCCTCGCGCCAGAGCATGCCCTTCTCGTAGTCGGCCCCGGCGAAGGACTTGCCCATTGCCTTCATCGCTGCCAGCGACTCCGGCGTCGATGCCTGCTCGTACCGTTGGTCTACCAACTCGTCGGTGATCAGCGTTTGGTCGTAGACCATCACCTTCAGAAACGCTGCCAACTTTTCCTTCGACGGCCCAGGGGGCGCGGAGAAATTCCCCAGGTTCTTGACGCCCTCGGTCGGGTCCGGTGCGAACAGATTGATGCTCAACCCTCCGGGGCCCATGAGCACCAATCTTCCTGCACGCTCCGGATAGTCGAGAGCGAACCGCACTGCCGTGCCGCCGCCCAGCGAATTACCCAGAAGGTGCACCCGCTTGATCTCGAGATGATCGAGCAGATCCTTCAGCGCCGAACTGCTGTGCACGAAGTACTGCGGATGCTGTGTCGGTTTGTCCGATCTGCCGAATCCCGGTTGGTCGACGCACAACACGTGGAACTGCCGCGCGAGTACTTCGATATTTGCCGCGAAGTTCGACCATCCCGAAGCGCCAGGTCCTCCGCCGTGCAGAAGGACGATCGTGGTCTCGTTGCCGACGCCTGCCTCGTGGTAGTGCAGCGTGAGATCGTCTCGTACACGAGCGTATTTCGACGTCGACTCGTAGGTGATGTGTTCGGTCACCGCGGTCATACCATCGTGTCCTTGATCGGGAGGCCGAACTCGCCTCCACCGAACATCTGGTACGCCCGCTCCGGATCGTTGGCCGCATGTACGCGTCCAGCGTGTGCGTCACGCCAGAACCGTTGCAGCGGTGCACCGTTCTGCAAGGCCGTTGCTCCTGCGCTCTCGAACAGCAGGTCGATGGACGCGACCGATCTACCAGTGGCGCGGACTTGATCGCGTCGGGCACGGAGCCTGAGCTCCATCGGCACCTCCTCGCCGGCTTTCAACAGCGCGTACTCGTCGGCCACATTGCCCGACAACTGACGCCATGCTGCGTCGATATCGCTGCTCGCCTCGGCAATGCGCACCTTCGCGAACGGATCATCCTTGCCGGTTTCGCCGACGAAAGCTTTGCGAACACGCTTGCCCTGATGCTCCACATGGGCGGCGTACGCGCCCTCTGCCATTCCGACTATGGGTGCCGAAATGGTCGTCGGATGGATTGTTCCCCAGGGCATTCTGTATACCGGCGCGGTGTTGCGTTCGAGGCCCTCGGCCGTGTGATCGTTCATCTTCTTGAAGCTCAGCACGCGGTGCGTCGGGACGAACTTGTCCTCGACCACCACTGTGTTGCTGCCCGTCCCGCGCAGGCCGACGACATTCCAGACGTCGTCGATGCGGTAGTCCTCGCGGGGAACGAGGAAGGTGACGAAGTCGACGGGGCGTCCGTCCTTGATGACCGGCCCGCCCAGCATGGCCCAGGAAGCGTGATCACAGCCCGAGGACCACTGCCAGGCTCCCGACAGGCGATAGCCACCGTCGACGACGGTGCCTGCCCCCATCGGTGCGTACGAGGAGGAGATACGGACATCGGTGTCGAGCCCCCACACGTCCTCCTGCGCCTGCTGCGAGAACAGTGCGAGGTGCCAGTTGTGCACACCGATGATCGAGGACACCCAACCTGTCGACCCGCACGCGCTCGCGATCTTCTTCACCGCCGAGTAGAACAGGACCGGGTCCTCCTCGTAGCCGCCCCACTGCGCCGGTTGCAGCAGACGGAAGAAGCCCGACTCCTGTAGCGACTTGACCGTCTCCTCTGGGAGCCGACGTAGGTCCTCGGTTTCCTGCGCTCGCTCGCGCAGGGTGGGCAGCAAGGCGTCGAGCCTCTCCATCACCTCATGAGTCACTTTTGCCTACTCCTGCCTTCCGTGGGTTCTTCCTCAGACTAGAACACGTTCCCGTTACTGTCGAGAAGTCATTTCGACGGGTCAGTAGCGGATACGCTCCAGATTCTATAACGTGTTCTAGTGTTCGATCGATGCGAAGCCGAGGAGTGAACATGGCAAAAATTCGTGAAATTGACGTGGGCGAGACACCGACGCGCTACGCCCGCGGCTGGCATTGCCTCGGCCTCGTCAAGACCTTTACCGACGGCAAGCCTCATGCGATCAGGGCGTTCGGCACCAAACTCGTGGTGTTTGCCGAGTCGTCGGGGAAAATCGTCGTCCTCGACGGGTACTGCCGCCACATGGGCGGCGACCTCACCCAGGGCACGGTCAAGGGCGACGCCATAGCCTGCCCGTTCCACGACTGGCGGTGGGGAGCAAACGGCAAGTGCACCCAGATTCCGTATGCACGACGAGTGCCGCCACTGGCCCGCACCCGCACCTGGACGACCCTCGAACGGAACGGGCAGCTGTTCGTCTGGAACGACACCGAGGGCAATCCGCCGCCCGACGAGGTGAGCATCCCCCGCATCGACGGCGCGTACAGCGACGACTGGACCGAGTGGACGTGGAACTCGATGGTCATCGAGGGCGCCAACTGCCGCGAGATCGTCGACAACGTCGTCGACATGGCACATTTCTTCTACATCCACTACGCATTCCCGACGTACTTCAAGAACGTCTTCGAGGGGCACATCGCGTCGCAGTACCTCAACACCAAGGGAAGACCCGATATCGGCATGGCCTCGCAGTACGGCGGCGACACGTTGCTCAAATCCGAGGCCTCGTACTACGGCCCGTCCTACATGATCAATCCGCTGACCAACATCTACGGTGGGTACGACGTGAAGAGCGTTCTCATCAACTGCCACTACCCGATCGACCAGAACTCGTTCGTGTTGCAGTGGGGCATCACGGTGCAGAAGCCCGACGGCATCGATGACAAGACGGCAACGAAGCTGGCCCAGAAGTTCACCGAGGGCATCAGCGTCGGTTTTCTGCAGGACGTGGAGATCTGGAAGAACAAGACCAAGATCGACAACCCACTCCTCTGCGAGGAGGACGGGCCGGTGTATCAGCTCCGACGGTGGTACGACCAGTTCTACGTCGACGTCGCAGATGTCGACACCAAGATGACCGACAGGTTCGAGTTCGAGGTGGACACCACGAAGGCCAACGAGGCCTGGCAGCACGAGGTGGAGGAAAACCTGGCCAAGCAGGCCGCGGAGAAAGCCGACGTATGACACGCGGGGTAGCGGATGGGTCGAATTGGGCGAAGGCGCCTGATTTCGCAGGCGATCCCGGCCGCGCCCGGGACGTCCATGCACAGACCGTGCGTGACAAGGAGACTTACCTCGACTCCAGGTTGACTCCTGTCGAGTGCCGCGCCTGCGGGACGGCGGTGTTGGTGCGCAAGAACAGCGTCAAGCAGACGTCGGTGCAGTGGACGTCGAACCCGACCGCGACGTGCCCCGTCTTTCGGGACGCGGGCAGTTCTGCGACGCGGGAGAGTTGTCCGCGCCTGCAGGACTCGATCGAGCATGCTGTGTTGGAGGGAATTCTGCCGGTCCCCGATCAGTAGCGACGTCCCGCGTCATCGTTCCCTTCGTCGCCCTGTTCCTCGTCGCCCTGGGCCTCGCCACTGTCGGCGAGGAGGTCGTTGAGCACTGTCGATGTGATGTCGGCGGCTGCGGAGAACGGTTCGAGGATGGTTCGAACGCCGGCGGCGCGAAGGACTTCGGCATCATGGCGGGTGTGGGCGGTCAAGGCAATCGATCCTGCGTATCCATGATGAATCAACCCGGCGAGCAGCGCGAGATTGGTCTCGAGATTCGGGATCGCGCTGACGATATGTTTCGCGCGAGTGAGCGGCAGCGCTTCGAGGAGGTGAATGTCCTCGGCACTCCCGAACACCGCCGTCACGCCGACGCGGGTGTTGGTCTTGACGCTGTGCGGATCGAAGTCGACCGCGAGCACACGGTGACCGGCGTGACTGAGCCGATCGGCGAGATGACCGCCGAACCGGCCCAGGCCGAACTGTATGACGTCGAAGTTCTCGTCGACCAGGTGGGAGTCGGGTTCGTGGTTGCCCTTCCTCTCGAACACCGAGAGCCACGGCCGGAGCCGGGCGTAGAGCTGGTGCGAGTACATGATCATGTAGGTGGAGCCACCGATGGTGATGAGACCGACGACGGTGATCAGGCTGACGGTGGCGTTGGTGATGTGGCCCAGGCTCAGACCGAGCGCGGCGAGAATCAGCGAGAACTCCGATATCTGCGCGACGGTGAGTCCGGCAAGGAAACCGATCCGTACCGGGTATCGCATCGCCGCCATGATGACGATCACGATCAGTGGGTTGCCGATCAGTACGAAAGCCGAAAAGATCGCCGCCTCGCCGATCTGTTTGGCGGCATCGGTGAATTCGAGCCGTGATCCCAGATCCAGGAAAAAGAACAGCAGCAGGAAGTCTCGCAGGCTGACGAGCCTCGCGCCCAGAGCGTCGCGAAACGGTGTGCTGGCAAGAGAGACGCCGGCAAGGAAAGCGCCGACCTCGGAACTGAATCCGAGCCACTCACTCAGCGCTGCCACCGATACGGCGTAGGAGACGCCGAAGAGCACCAGCAGTTCCGGGGACTTCGCGATGTACGGCAGCAGCCACGGCAGGATGTATCGCATCAGCAGCCATGCACCGCCGAGGAGACCGGCGCCCTTGAGCAGCACGGTCACGATGCCCACGACGAGACTGTCCCCGGTGTCCTGCCCGAATGCGGTCAGCGCGATCATGACCAGGACGACCAGGATGTCTTGAACGATGAGGAAGCCGACCGCGATGCGGCCGTGCAACTCGTCCAGTTCCCGTTTGTCCGAGAGCAATTTGACGATGATGATCGTGGACGAGAAGGTCAGCGCAACCGCGATGTACAGGGCGGTGACGATGTCCATACCCAGGGCGATCGCGATCAGGTATCCGATCACGGAGGTGAAGATCACCTGTCCCAGGCCGGTAGCGACAGCCACCGGCCCGCTGCTGCGAATCATGTGCAGATCGAGCCGCAGACCGACGAGGAACAGCAGGATCGCAATACCGAGCTTGGCAAGTAGTTCTATCGTGTTGTCGGCCCGTACCCAGCCGGCACCAACCGGTCCGACGGCGATTCCCACCACCAGAAACGCGACGATGAGTGGTTGACGCAACCGCACTGCGATCAAGCCCGCCACTGTGGAAATGGCCAGGATGATCGCGATCATCGGGAATGCGTGCAGTTCCATCGCTACTGCTCCGCTCTCGGGGAAGCAGCGGTGCCGTACACACCGGTGACTGTTCCGGCACGGCACCTCCGCCCGGTAGATCCCTCCGACAGCGATCCGGGGGGACTTATGCCCCTGTTTCTACCACTACCGGCACAGCTACCGCGCGAAGACTGCGCCCCGGGTCAGGGCGGACACCAAATCCGCGAGTTCCTCCGCTGCCGCGGGGACGTCGAACGTCGGGTCGCGTGACCACTCTGCGATCAGTCCGTCGATAGCGCCGCCGATGATGATCGCGACCGCCCTCGCATCGAATGCACCGAGCAGACCGTGTCGCTGGCCCTGTGTCAATAGGTCGGCGAGAGCGTGCCACCTGCGCGTACTCGGATGCTCACTGGGCGGCCCGACGAGTTCGCCGCTGCCGATCACTGCACCCAGCGCACGCAGATGCTGCGGATTCTCGTAGTAGTAGGCACACATCGATCTGATGTACGTCTGAACCCGGGGCAGCCCCTCCGGTACGGCCTCTATGCGCGAGCCGATGTAGTGCGCTTGGTCGCCGTAGATCCATGCGGCGGCCTCCGCCATCAACATCGACTTGCTCGGGAACTCGTCTTCGATGACCACTGGCGATACGCCCGCGCGTCCGGCGATACCCGCCAGCGAAGCCGAGCTGTATCCCGCGTCCGCCACTACTTCGATTGCCGCGGCCAGAATGGATCCGTGTGTGGTTTCGTCGTTCGTCACTGCCTGCTCCACCTGGTGAGTTGCCCGACCCAGGCCGCTACTTTACAGGTACTCAACCTGCCTGCGCCGCGTGTGCACCCGCTCGGCGTCCGGAGAAGATGCAATCGGCGAGCGAGAGGCCGCTGACGTAGGAGTTGGAGCACAGTCCCACCGCGGTTCGGCCGGCCGCGAACAGGCCTGCGACAACAACTCCCTCATTGTCTTTCACGCCCCCACTCGCCTCGTCGACGACGAGGCCACCGAGGGTGATCATCGGACACGGGTTCGACATCCTCGCGATGGCGGAGCCCGCAGGTATGCCGGCGTCGTACAGCGTGAAGGGCGGGCGAACGACGGGCCTGCGGAAGTCGTCGTGCTTTCCGAACGGGTCCGCACTCCCGGATGCGATGGCCGCATTGTGCTTGTCGACGGTGGCGCGGAGCCCGGTCGGTTCGATTCCCGCTGCCTCGGCCACCTCTTCGATGGATCCACCGCGCTTCGCCGTGGACATCAATCCCGCATTCTGGACGCGCTGGAACCACATCGACTGCGACGGAAGCTGCGCCTTGGCGTCTGTGACCAGGTCGGCGTCGGCGAGCAGCCATCCCCGGCCTTCCCCGCGCTCGATGATGGCGTGGCCCAGAGCAGCGCCGTAGCGAGACTCGTCGACCATTCGCTCACCGGATCGGTTCACCAACAACGATCCCAGGAACGGCACGGGCGGAACGATGAACCGCCACGCCGAGACGTTGCCGAGTTTTGCGGTCGCCGCGCCGATCTCGGTGCCGAGGGCGATTCCGCTGCCGTCGTCCGCGGCTGTCCCGAGCGCTATTCCGCCGGTGTATCGGGGTGCGTGCGCCTTCATCATCGCCCGGTCGGCGATGAAACCTCCGGCGCTGAGGACGACGCCGCGGCGCGCTCTGATGCGGAGCACTTCGGCGTACTTCTTCTCGATGTGCGCCAGCCTGCGCTCGAAGAAGTAACGCAGCTGGGGGGCATAGATCCCAGGTTTGGCCGACAGCAGCCCCAGGCGTCGATGCAGCAGACGTATCCGGGCCGGAGCGTTCCGCAGCGAACGACATTCCACACCCACGACACGACCGTCGGACACGATCAGTGCGACCGCGCGGGTCTGCGGGACAACCCTCGTCCCCGCCGCCCGAGCCGAGGCCGCGAGCGGCCCGAAGAGCATCTTCCCGGATGTGCCCCGGCCCTTCGCCCGATGCCCCCGAGGCGCCGGGGTGGCAACTGCACGGAATTCACCGGCCGCCTCGCTCCCGGAGTAGTACAGGTAGTGCTTGTTGCTCGGATAGGAGGTCTTGTACGGACACAGCGAGGCCTCGAACGGCACGCCATGGTCCGCCAGCCAATCGATCATCGCGGGACTGTCCTCGCAGAACCGCCGCAGCGTTGCCGGGCTCACCGCATCGCCGACTTCCTTCTCCAGATAGGCGTACATCTGGTCGGGACTGTCCTCGATGCCTGCTCGCCTTTGGATCGAGGTTCCGCCGCCCGCGTAGACGACTCCACCGGAGATGGTGCTGGTGCCCCCGCCCTCGTAGCGATCGAGCGCGAGGACATCGGCCCCACCTGCAGCGGCCTCGATGGATGCCGCCGCTCCGGCCGCTCCGAAGCCGACCACTACTACGTCGGTGCTCAGATCCCAGGTCACTCGCATACCTCCGTCATCGACTAGAACGTGTTTTTGTTATCGAAGTAGTCGAATCCGATTCTTCCTGGCAGAAAGCATGGACTGACAGCTCGGTCATTCTATAACGTGTTCTACATGAGCAAGCATGAATACGACATCATCGTCGTCGGGAGCGGTGCCGGCGGCATGACGGCCGCGCTGACCGCCGCCCATCGAGGCGCCAGCGTCGTCGTCATCGAGAAGGCACCGCATTTCGGTGGGTCCACCGCCCGCTCCGGCGGGGGCGTGTGGATCCCCAACAACGAGACACTGCAAGCGGACGGTGTCGACGACACCCCCGAAGCGGCCCGCGACTACCTACACGCGATCATCGGCGATGTCGTCTCCAAGGAGCGCATCGACACCTACCTCGAACGCGGACCCGAAATGCTCGGCTTCGTACTGCGCAACTCGCCGCTGAAGATGCAGTGGGTGCCCGGATACTCCGACTACTACCCCGAGGCTCCCGGCGGACGCGTCGGCGGCCGGTCGATCGAGCCGACACCGTTCGACGCCTCCTGCCTGGGACCCGAGGTGGACAACCTCGAACCCGATTACGGCAAAGCGCCGCTCAACGTCGTGCTCACCCAGGCCGACTACAAGACGATCAACCTGCTCAGGCGTCACCCCAGCGGTCTCGCGCGGGTGCTCCGCGTCGGAATGCGATGGTTGGCAGCGAAACTCACCGGCAAGCACCTGCTCGGCCGTGGCCAAGCCCTCGCCGCTGCGCTACGTGCCGGCCTCCTCGACGCCGAGGTTCCCGTTCTTCTCGACACCCCGATGGTCGACTTCTGCGTCGACGACAACGGTCGAGTCAGCGGCGTCGAAACCGGTGACGGTCGAATCTTCCACGCCAGGCTGGGCGTCGTGCTCGCCTCCGGCGGTTTCGAACACAACGAGGAAATGCGCAAGAAATACCAGCGCGAACCCATCGGCACAGAGTGGACGGTCGGGGCGAAAGCAAACACCGGCGACGGGATTCGCGCCGGTCAGAAACTGGGCGCTGCTGTCGAACTCATGGACGACGCATGGTGGGGACCTTCCATCCCGCTGACCGGTGGCCCCTGGTTCTGCATCGCCGAACGCACTCTGCCCGGCGGCATCATGGTCAACGCGTCGGGAACACGATTCCTCAACGAAGCCGCCCCGTATGTCGAAGCCGTACACGCAATGTACGGCGGAGAGTTCGGCGTCGGCGACGGCCCGGGCGAGAACATCCCGACGTGGATGATCATCGACCAGCGTTACCGCGACCGGTACATCTTCGCGGGCCTGCAACCGAAGAAGCGATTCCCCTCGCGCTGGCTCGAGGCCGGCGTGGTCGTACAGGCAGACACCGTCACCGAACTCGCCGAAAAGACCGGGCTCCCAGCCACGCAGCTCACAGCGACGGTGCAACGCTTCAACGGCTTCGCCCGAACCGGCGTCGACGAGGACTTCGGCCGCGGCAACAGTGGCTACGACAAGTACTACGGCGACCCGACCAACAAGCCCAACCCCAGCCTGGGCGTTCTCGACAAGCCACCGTTCTACGCGGTCAAGATAGTGCCCGGCGACCTCGGCACCAAGGGTGGGCTCGTCACCGACGCCGACGCACGCGTGCTGCGGGACGACGGCAGCGTCATAGATGGGCTCTACGCCGTCGGCAACGCCAGCGCACCCGTCATGGGCCACACGTACGCCGGACCGGGCGCAACCATCGGCCCCGCTATGACATTCGGCTATCTCGCGGTACTCGATATGATCGCGCGAACACCGCAGTGAGCATCGACCCGGACGTTGCCATCGGCGCGACACTACCGCCGCAACGCTTTTCGTGGACCGCGAACGACGTCCAGACCTACCATCTCGCGATCGGCGCTGGATCACGCCCGTTGGATCACGCGGAGTTGCGCTACCTCGACGACGCGAAACCTCAGGTCCTTCCCACATTTGCCACCGTGGCGGCGACGTTCCACGCCACCGAGGCACCGCGGGTGCAGTTCCCCGGTATCGACATCGACCTGGCGAAGGTGGTGCACGGGAGCCAGGAGGTCATCACCTCGGGCCCTATCCCCGCCGCCGGAGAAGCCGAGACGATCACCCGGATCACCGAAATCTGGGACAAGGGCAGCGCCGCCGTCATCGTGCAGGAAGCGGTGACGACCGCACCGGACGGCACCGAGCTGTGGCGGACTAGATCATCGATCTTCGCAAGAGGCGAGGGCGGATTCGGCGGTGAACGCGGCCCGTCGAACAAGATCGAGATGCCCACCCGAACACCCGACGCCGAGGTCGCGGTACCGATCCTGCCGCAGCAGGCGCTGATGTACCGCATGTGCGGGGATCGCAATCCACTACATTCGGATCCGGAATTCGCTCGGGCAGCAGGGTTCCCGCGTCCGATCCTGCACGGGCTGTGCACCTACGCCATGATCGCCAAGGCCGTGACCGACACCGTGCTCGACGGCGACAGCACACTTCTCCGCAGCATCGGCACACGCTTCGCCGGCGTCGTCTATCCCGGTGAGACCCTCGCCTGCCGAATCTGGGACGAGGACGGCCGCTTTCTCGTCGGTGTGAGTGTGCCCGACCGCGAAGATGCCCCGATTCTCGCCGACACCATCGTCACCACCGGTAATCTTTCCATCCGCTGACCAGCTTCAAGACTACGGAGAGCCCATGCCAGAGTTGAATCGTCGACAGTTCATTGCCGCCGGAGCGGGAGCGATCGCCGCTGCGTCAGTGTTGCGGGCAGTGCCCGCAGGCGCCGCACCGTTCGGAAGCGCGGACACGACGATCCCTGCTCCCCCGAACTTTCCCGCCGGTATCCCGCTGTATCAGCAGCGCTACCAGAACTGGTCCAAGGAGATCATCCTCGACGCGATCTGGACCTGCTCACCGACGAGTCCCGAGGATGTCGTTCGGCTGGCGAATTGGGCGCACGCGAACGGCTACCGCATCCGTCCCCGTGGCGCGATGCACGGTTGGACTCCGCTGACCATCGTCAACGGCGAGCCGATCGATCGAACTGTTCTCGTGGACACGATGGTTCACCTGAACGGTATCGTCGTCCACCCCGGTGACTCGACCGTCACAGCCGGGGCGGGTGCCACGCTCGAGGCGATCCTGCAACGACTCGAGGACAACGGTCTCGGGTGGGCCTGTGTACCTGCACCAGGTGTGCTGTCGATCGCGGGGGCGCTGGCTGTCGATGCACACGGTGCTGCACTGCCTGCCGTTGGCGAATCACCGCCCATCGGAACCACATACGGTTCGCTGAGCAACCTGATCACCTCACTGACGGCGGTCGTGTGGGACGGAACCGCGTATTCGCTGCGCACATTCGACCGCTCCGAGCCCGCGATTCTGCCACTCCTCGCCCACCTCGGTCGCACGTTCCTGACCTCGGTGACATTGCAGGCGAGTGCGAACACCCGCATGCGATGCCAGAGCTACACCGACATCGGGTGGCGCGAAATGTTCGGTGTACCCGGTGCGCCGGGCAGGACGTTCGAGAGCTTTCTGGACCAGACCGGGCGGGCCGAGGCCATCTGGTACCCGTTCACCGAAAACCCCTGGCTCAAAGTGTGGTCCATCTCCCCGGACAAACCGCCGACCGCACGGGAGGTGACCGGACCGTACAACTACCCGTTCTCGGACAATCTTCCCGAAATCGCCTCGGATCTCATCGGTCAACTCACAGCGGGCAATACCTTCATCGCACCGGCGTTCGGACAGGTCTTCTACGGCACCACGGTGGCGGGACTGGCCGCATTCGGCTCCTACGACCTGTGGGGTTGGGCCAAGGACCTTCAGTTCTACATCAAGCCCAGCACGCTGCTGCTGACCGAGGGCGGCGGCGCGGTCATCACCTCGCGGAGCAACGTCGCCCAGGTCGTCCACGACTTCACCGTATGGTTCGAGGCAAGGGTGGCGTACTACCAGTCCATCGGCCAGTACCCGATCAACGGCCCCGTCGAGATTCGCTGCTGCGGAATGGACGACCCGTCCGATGTCGTCGTCGACTCCACCGGCGCACCCACGATCTCCGCGATGCGACCCCGACCCGACCACCCCGAGTGGGACACAGCAGTGTGGCTCAACGTGCTCGGAGTGCCGAACACACCCGGCATGTTCGCGTTCTATCGCGAGATGGAGCAGTGGATGCGCGCGCACTACTCCGGAGCATGGGCGACGTTCCGCCCCGAATGGTCCAAGGGCTGGGCTTTCAGCCCCGAACTCCCCTACAAGGACGCCGAGGTCATCGAGTCGATTCTGCCGAACACCTACCGTCAGGGCGTCCCGAACTCCGATAACTGGGACACCGCGAGGGCCACCTACAACACACTCGACCCGCACCGCATCTACAGCAACACCCTCATCGATCAGTTGCTCCCCTGAGCGCTCGACCGGTCTTCATCACACCGCGTTCTTGGTGAACCGCGACGCCGAATGTGGGATGTTTCAGGGGCGGCTGTCGAGGACAGCCGCTCCGAGGACGGCAGCTCCGAGGACGACGCAGGGGAGGGACGGACTCGGTGAGATGGTGGCTCTACCCCGCGCTCGGGGTCGCCGCGGGCGCGGGATACCTGGTCACCGTTCCTGAGACGGTGTCGGAGGCGATCTTCTTCGCAACCGGGATCTCGGCGATTGTCGCCATTGTGGTCGGCATTCACATCAACCAACCGGCCTCTCGCACCGCCTGGATGCTCATCGCAGCCGGGTCTGGCCTGTGGGTGCTCGGTGACGCCGCGTACCTGAGCGAGTTGTTCACCAGCGAGACCGTGTTCGTGATCTCGGTCGCGGACATCATCTACCTCCTCGGGTACCCGCTGCTGGGGGCAGGACTGTATCTACTCGTCCATCAGGGTGGGCGACGTGGAGAACTCGGTCACGTCGCCAACAGCACCATCGTGATGATCGCGTTCGGGCTCCTCATGTGGGTGTTCGTCGTCCAACCGGAGACGGCAGACATGGCGCGAACCGCAGGGTTCGTCGGCGTCGTGTACCCGGCCATGGATGTGTTCCTCCTCGGTTTGCTCGTGCACTTCGTCGGATCCAGCCAATGGCAGTCCGTCTCGTTCCGCCTGCTGAGCGCGGCTGTGGTGGCGACCCTCGTCACCGACATCGCCGTCGATATCGAATCGATCACCGCCGAGGCCAACGGTGCGGGCGCCGTCGGGGTCGGCTTTCTGGCCTTCTACGTTCTCGCCGGAACCGCGGCCCTGCATCCATCCATGCGGACGTTGACCCCTCCGAAGCCCCGCGGGCGCAACTCGAGGCTTACAGCGTCGTTCGGTACCCCCACGGTCCTGCTTCTCACCGCGGCGGTGTTGACGGTCCCCGCGGTGATGGCCGTCCTGCTCGTGCGCGGCGAAGACATCACGCAGTGGGGCTGGGGCGTCGTCCTGTGCACCACGCTGCTGGTGGTGCTCGTCTTCGTTCGCGTCGTCGAACTTCTCGGGCTGCTGCACCGTCAAACCCAGACCTTGCGCAATGTCGCCGAAACCGACCACCTCACGGGCCTGCCGAACCGCCATGGATTGGAAAGATGGCTCTACGAACGCAATGACGAAGGTCAGCCCTTGACAGTTCTCCTCTTCGACGTGGACCGATTCAAAGACATCAACAACACCTTCGGCCACGGCGTCGGCGACGAAGTTCTACGAGAGGTGGGTTCCCGACTCCGCGAAGTAGTGGGTGAGCGTGGCGCGGTCGGCCGTGTCGGGGCGGACGAATTCGCCGTCGCGGTCGGTGCAGACGAAACGGACGCGATGACCCTTGCCCACGACATGCACGCAGCGCTGTTGCGTCCGGTCGACGTACGAGGCGCAACCCTCGTGGTCGAGGGCAGTATCGGCATCGCCTGCTGCTCCGCCTCGGCGCCCGAGACACCCCCCGAGGAGCTGGGCCGACACGCGTACCTCGCCATGAGTTCGGCCAAGGACCGACAACCCCGGATCGCGATGTACGACAGTTCGATGGATCGGGACGAGAGCGGCCCATTGCTCATGCTCGGCGAACTCGCCAACGCCATCGAGCGCGGTGAACTCGAGGTCTACTACCAGGTGCAGGTGGGGCTGGCGTCGATGAGCGTCGTGGGTGTGGAGGCATTGCTGCGCTGGAACCACCCCGAAAAGGGCCTGGTCGAGCCCGATTCGTTCCTGCCGATGGCCGAACGAACCGCGCTGATCCGCCCCCTGCTCGAATACGTCCTGGTCGAGGCATTGACCCAGCGGCAGAAGTGGAGCAGGGACGGCATCGACCTGACGGTGTCGGTGAACATATCGGCACGCAACCTGCTCGACCTCGGAGTGGTTGACCAGGTGCGACGCGCACTGGAGCTGGCCTGCGCTCCACCCGAGGCACTCATCATCGAGATCACCGAGACCGCCTCGGTCACCGATCTGCCCGTCGCCGTCGAATCTCTCGACCGACTGCACCGGCTCGGTGTCGTCCTCGCCATCGACGATTACGGCACCGGA